>Ga0255759_10000393_pt1 | contig 39483 bp, 37 predicted proteins | sample 101ome_20_FD_179959 | JGI IMG/M metagenome (GOLD analysis project Ga0255759, IMG submission 179959) | Coastal salt marsh microbial communities from the Groves Creek Marsh, Skidaway Island, Georgia - 101404AT metaG (version 2) | ecosystem: Environmental > Aquatic > Marine > Intertidal zone >... | reverse complement strand
AAAAAAAAAATTAAAAAAAAAATACATTTATCATACAAAAGATACGTTTTAAATAAACGACGACGATAAAAGCCAAACACTAAAATTTGTCCTTGAAAATTGCATTCATCTTACAAATAGCACACTTAAAAAACTGATTAACTAACGAAAATTTAAAAACATTTTTATGGGCTTCTTTAACAAATAGTGTGTTCGCGTAAACTTACCCGTTTGATACACGAGATACAACCCGTTTAGACGTTTTTTTAATTTTAACCAAGCGCATTCTCTAATTTACGGCCATAAATAACCTTTTTGGGAACAAAAACAAGAGCTGAGAACCCTAATCATTTGATTTGCCTCTAAAGTCCGAATATTTTTAGAATAATGTTGTTGTTTACAAAAATTTTTACTTCCGTAGTTATTTTATTATTTTAGATAAAACTTATTTTTATACCGTGAAAAATTTATTAGAACAATATTAATATTACCTATTTTAACAAAACTAAACTATGGAACACATAACAAAAGCCTAGTTTTTTAAAAAATTTAAAAGATAAAGAAGATTGTGTCTTACTCGTTTTAAATAAGTTCTTAAACCACAAAAAAAATAAAAAGATACCCTTTTATCTTTACAAAATATAGCTTTTAACTGAAATAAAAGTTCAAAAAATTAAAATTTTTGCGATATTCTTTTTTTTTTTATACGTTATATTTTATAAGCTTTGAACTTATGAGAAACAAATTAGAAAACGGACACTTTATTTAATAAGGTAAAAATATTAGAAAACAACACCAATCCCGCAAATAAAAAACACAATTTTAAAGTTTTTGTATGATAGCTGTATTCTTTTCTTTTTTAATTTTTTTTATTGATAGTTGGATATATAGATAAATTTTTTTATTTATGTTTACAGAAGTGAGGCACCTGTTACCCGAGGGTCGAGTGATAAAGAAATTATCATGAAGAATTTTGGTTTATCCTCCGGCAAAAACAAAGAAATTTGTTTTTTTACGGAGGCGGAACGCCTCAAATCTTTGTGTTACATATGTATAAGATTTATTCGACATTTATTTTTATTTAAAAACTTTTATGTTAACACTCACGTTTTTAAGTAGCATATATACAACTGCGTAAAGCATATTCAATACTAAAAACGCAAATTTGTTACCGCTGAAAGACAGTCCACTTTTTGAACTCCTATTTATTTAGTAACGAAATAAAAAGTTCTCGTCGTGGCGAGAAGAAGTTTTTGTCATAGACTCTTAAAATATTTTCAAACAATAATTTAAAGTAACTGTACCATATAAAGTTTTTTTTAGTTTGCGGAATAGAGCAGTTAGGTAGCTTGTCAGGCTCATGATCTGAAGGTCGTTGGTTCAAATCCTTCTTCCGCAAGAATTTAATTAGTGAACTTTCTGTAACAAAAAAATAGACGGATAATTTTTTTAAAAACTTTGTTACCTATGTGTCCATTGACTTTAGAGTTAGTTACATTAAAAAAAGTCTTTAAAAGTAATTTATAAAAATATAAGAATGTCATCACAAAAAAATAAAATGTTTCAAAAAAATTCAAATTTACAATTTTTTTTTTCGTTTATTTTGAAAAAATTTATTTCTCAATTAATGAAAAATGGAAAAAAGGCTCAAGCAGAAAAAATTTTAAAAAATATTTTTATTAAAATTTCCTTAAAAGGATATTCGCCAGTAGAAGTTGTTACGTTAGCAATCAATAATGTTAAACCATATGTTGAAGTGCGTAATGTGCGCCTAAAAGGAAAATCTTTTTTTGTGCCGTTTCCACTACAACTGTCACGTCAAGTTTCAGTAGCATTAAAAACTATTTTGCATTCTTCACAAGGTAAAAAAAAGATTGAAAATTTATTAGTTACAGAATTAATCAATTCTTCTTTTAATCAAGGACAAAGCGTAAAAGTTACTTTAGCGCTGCATAAGCTTGCGATTCAAAATCGACTATTTATTAATTATCGTTGGTTTTAAACTTTTTCGATAATTTTTAAAATTTAAAAAAACTTCAAAATGCCAACTATTAATCAGTTATGTAATCAAATTCGCCAATCAAAAAAACGTTTGGTTCGAACACCAGCACTTGAAAATTCTCCACAAAGAAAAGGTATTTGTTTAAAAATTTTTATACGAACACCAAAAAAACCTAACTCCGCATGTCGAAAAGTAGCGCGTATACGGTTGTCTACTAAAAAACGAACGATTGCGTATATTCCAGGGGAAGGTCATACTTTACAAGAATATTCTACTGTTTTGATGCGGGGTGGACGTGTTAAAGATCTGCCGGGCGTTAAGTATCACTTAATTCGTGGAAAATATGATTTTTTAGGCTTAAAAAATCGTAAACAAGCGCGATCGAAATATGGTACAAAAAAAACACGTTAATTTTGAAGTATTTTTAAAAAAACTTTAAACGAAGAATATTTTTTTTAATCCAAAGGATATTTTGTGCTTTTAAAAACAATCGTTAACCAAAAATTAAAACTTTAAACCTAAAAATGACACTGTTATACTACAAAAAACCAACAACACCTTCACAGCGGCATGTTTGTTTATTAGACAGAAAAAAGTTAAACAAAACAAGAATTTTAAAAAGCCAAACTAGCTTTTTAAAAAATAACGCAGGAAGAAATCATAAAGGTCAAATTACTGTTTATACAAAAGGGGGCGGTCATAAAAAAAAATATAGATTAATTTCTTATGAACGTTCAAACATTTCAGGAATTGTTGAATCTATTGAATATGATCCGTATCGCTCGGCAAACATTGCTCGTATTTTTTGCGAGGGTACAAACTCTCACTCTTATATTTTAGCTCCAGAAGGTTTGGAACGAGGGCATTTTGTCAATTCTCAACTTGACAAAAATGAATTAGATTTTAAAATCGGGAGTTTATTTTATTTGCGAGATTTACCCTTAGGTGTTTTTATTCACAACGTTGGGTTTCCCCATAGTAAAGGTGGTGTGGCACGTTCAGCGGGTTGTGGCGTTCAAATTATATCAAAAAATGAAAAATATTGTCGTTTGCGATTAAATTCAGGTGAGCATCGATTATTTTCATTGAGCACAAAAGTAACATTAGGTAGCGTATCTAATTCTGCTCACAAACATGTTTCTTTAGGTAAAGCAGGACGTTCACGCTGGCTGAATAAACGGCCCTCGGTGCGTGGTGTAGCAATGAATCCTGTTGATCACCCACATGGTGGGGGTGAAGGAAAAACATCGGGTGGTCGCGTTTCGGTCACACCTTGGGGTAAAATTACAAAAGGACAACCAACAAAAAAAAATTTCAATAAATTAATTATCAAAAAGAGAAATTAATATGGCAAAACGTTCAATTTGGAAAGGTCCTTTTATTCATAAAGAAATTTTTAGTGACATTTCGCTTAACAAAAAAAAAATTAAAACTACCGCAAGGAGTACGGTAATTTTACCGTTTTTGATTGGTAAAACTTTATACGTTTACAACGGGAAGGTTTTTATTCCGATTACTATAATTGAAGAAATGGTTGGCTCAAAACTAGGTGAGTTTATCCCAACACGATTACGACATATTTATAAAAAAAAATAAAAATTTATGGGTCAAAAAGCAAATCCAAATAGTTTTCAATTGCCATCGAAAACAACTTTTTTTTCTGGCAACACATTTAATATGTTAGAGTATTCCACTCTTTTTAAAGAGCAATATATTGTATCAGCTAATTTAACAACCTTTTTTGAAAAAGTGTGACAAGAAGTTGTTTTAAGTTTTGTGGTTAAAACACCACTACAAAAATCATTCTTTGTATGTTTATCCTCGGTATACAACTAAAGTAATTTAGTTGTGTAAAGCCTGAGAACTATTAATAAGCTTTATTTATGTTTTATAATATGTTTTTTAGATAAGCTGGACAGATAAGATTAGCGTAAGTGAATCTGTAATTTAAGGCGTCGTAAAAAAGGTTGAATCGTAACTTTAAAAAAACGATTTTAAAATAGCTCGGGAAGGAGATCTTTTTCTTTTCTTATCCGATTGATCACGAGGGCTACGGCGTATCACAGAAATCTACGTTTGTCATAGAACGAACTTAAAACAGAACTTGGTAAGCCCTATACTTTGTTTTTAAAAGCTAAAAACTGGACAACACAGCAATGTTTGTTAGCAAGTAGGAGGGTAGAAGACCGGTGCAAAAAGCAAATGCCCTACGGTAATTGTAGGGATAAAGCTATTTAGCTAAATCTGAAAGGATGCTGACTTGTATCAAAGAGCGAACAGAACTATCATACGCTTTGGCCGTTATGTTCTATAACATCATGGGTGTAACTCTTTTAGCTAAAATTTTATATTCTTTGCGTTCAAAAGCTAATTTAAGTATCCTTTTGGGTTATGGTTTTAATAACGGTCTATTAGGATTGCAGTTGTTTTTTTATACTTATGTGTTAGGAGTAGTTTTATTTGAACAAATAGAATACGATTAAGCGTAAAAAATTATTATAAAAGCACGGCTTTGAGTGATACCCTCAAAGTTAGTCTGTCGTTTGAGCCGTATGAAAAGAAATTTTCATGTACGGTTCCGGTGGGGGGAAAACTTGTGAAAGATTACCTATCCAACTAATAATTGTCTTGTGAAAGATTGTTTTTTAATCATGAACAATGAAAAATCGTTTTTAACTGTTTTTATTAATTTTTTAGTTTTAAAACGAGCTCAAAAATCTAAATATTTTTTGAAATCAAACACTAAAAATAGTAACATTGGTTTAAAAACGGTTGTTCAAAAATTTTTTAATATTTTATCTAAATTTGGTTATAAAACATCAAAACGCTTAGTTTTACAAAATTTAAATAAAGTTGCGTTAAAACATCAAAAAACTTTTTTTTCGAATGAACATCATCGAATAAAAAAAGAATTAAATTTTTTTAGTAAAGAAATTTATTTTGATGCCGGTGTTTTTTTATTTTGCCTTATGAATACTACTAAAAACAGTAGCTTTTTATTTGCTAAATTTATCGGTCGTTTTTTTAAAATGTTTCATCGAACAAAAAAGATTAATAAATTTTTACTTTTTTTAGCAAAATTTGTCGAAAATATTGCGCATACACGTTTAAAAGGTAGCCACATTAAAGGTCTAAAAATTCAAATAAAAGGAAGATTTAAAGGAGTTCCGCGGTCAAAAATACGTGTGTTTGAAAAAGGATGCATTCCTTTACAAACTATTACGAATAAAATTAATTATTCATTGTTTCATGTGAATACAAGTTATGGCGTTTTTGGAATAAAAGTTTGGGTATTTGATTAAATGTTAGCACAACCGAAAAAAATTAAATTTAAAAAATTAAAAAAAAAATATTTAGCCAAGTGTCTTGAAACACGTGCCTGTCAGTTGCGGTTTGGTTTTATTGGACTAAAAGCTTTAAACAGTTTTCGTATGACTTCACGTCAAATTGAAGCTGTTCGCCAATGTGTAAACCGTGAATTGGGTCGATCAGGTAAAATTTGGATTAATATTTTTCCTCATATTCCGGTGACTTCAAAACCAACGGAGAATAGAATGGGAAAAGGTAAAGGGTCGGTATCTTATTGGTGTGCCCCAATAAAAACAGGTACTATTTTGTTCGAAATTGAGGGCGTTCCTTTGCTAAAAGCGAAACAGGCTTTGACCAAAGGCGGTAATAAATTACCGATAAAAACAAAAATTATAATAAAATAAAAATGCTAAATAAAAAAAAACAAATCCAGTTCGGTAAACAAAAAATAGAGCAACAAAATTCTTTATTTTTTAATTTACCGTTATTACCTTCAACTTCTTTTATTCAATCGAACACGCCTCAAAATGCGTTAAATGATTTAAATGTTGTTTCTACCCTAACAAAGGCAGAATTATCGTGTAAAAATTTTCGTTTTTCATCGTCTTTAAAAGATTTACGTTCTTATCGTTTAGCAAAAAAGTATCAAAAACAAATTGTCCGAAAAAAAGAGAAATTAAAAAGTTCTGCTATTTTTGTTAATGATTTATTCAAAAAACAAAAGTGGTATTCTTTTTTTTCATTAAAGCAAGTTAAAGGGGGTTTTATGACAACTTCATTTGGCTTGACGAGTTTTATGCCAAAAAGTTTAGGTGCATTTGGTCAAAAAGGGGGTGAAAAACAATATTTACTTGGTTTTAAAATTTTTAAAAAACCTCAAAGATTTTCTTCAAAAAGTAATGTTAAAATAAATATTGTTACTTCCTCTAAATTACTTCTCGGTAAAGATAACTCGCAAAAAAAAATATAACGTTTTATAAAAAGAATGACTAAGTTTTTGTTATAATAAAATAAAAAAGTATGTTGATCTTTAGAGAGAGAGATAATACCTTTTGTATTGTTTGTCTGTTTATATTTTAACCAAGCGCGTTTTTAGATTATTATTAATTAAAATTTTATAAAGAGGGAAGTTGAAAAAAAGCTTCATGGTTTAAAAATTCGAAATTTTATTTCTTACTATGTTACAAGCAGCAAAATTAATTGGAGCAGGATTAGCTACAATTGGATTAGCAGGAGCGGGAGTAGGTATTGGTACCATCTTTGGTGCTTTAGTACTTGGTGTATCTAGAAACCCATCACTTAAAGACGAGTTACAGCAATTAGCTATTTTTGGATTTGCTTTAACTGAGGCAATTGCATTATTTGCTTTAATGATGGCTTTTCTTATTTTATTTGCTTTTTAAAAAAAGTAAATACTCTACCGTTTAATTTTTTTGGATTTTCAGTGGATTTTAATGGCTTTTTTAATTTACTTAAAAACTAAAAAAATTCGATCAAAGAGCTTCTCTTTTTTAAAAAACTAGAGAAGAGTAAAAATATAACATTAAATGATCGAATTACCGAAACTGTTGCTTAAAATTAGCCTTTTGTTTGGTTCTTTATTTATAGTTTTTTCTATAAAGTAAGGTTTAGTTAAGTAAAAGATTTTTATTGTTAAGTTTAATTATGAATATATAGATGATATTATGGACACTCTACACTTTTATTTCGCAATTTGGCTTATTTTACTAGCAAATTATCTTTCTATATTTTGGTTTTAAAAAAAGTAAATACTCTACCGTTTAATTTTTTTGGATTTTTAGTGGATTTTAATGGCTTTTTTAAATTACTTAAAAACTAAAAAAATTCGATCAAAGAGCTTCTCTTTTTTAAAAAAATAGAGAAGAGTAAAAATATAACCTCAAATGATCGAATTACCGAAACTGTTGCTTAAAATTAGCTTTTTGTTTGGTTCTTTATTTATAGTTTTTTCTATAAAGTAAGGTTTAGTTAAGTAAAAGATTTTTATTGTTAAGTTTAATTATGAATATATAAATGATATTATGGATAATCTACACTATTATGTTGTAATTTCGCTTATTTTCCTAGCAAATTATATTTCTATATTTTGGTTTTAAAAAAAGTAAATACTCTGCCGTTTAATTTTTTTGGATTTTTAGTGGATTTTAATGGCTTTTTTAAATTACTTAAAAACTAAAAAAATTCGATCAAAGAGCTTCTCTTTTTTAAAAAAATAGAGAAGAGTAAAAATATAACCTCAAATGATCGAATTACCGAAACTGTTGCTTAAAATTAGCTTTTTGTTTGGTTCTTTATTTATAGTTTTTTCTATAAAGTAAGGTTTAGTTAAGTAAAAGATTTTTATTGTTAAATTTAATTACGAATATACAGATATTATGGATTTTTTGTTAGTAAATTATATACTTCCGAGATTAGATCTCATAGAATTGTTTAATTTAAATCAATTTATGGACTTTGCGTTGTTGCAACAAAATTATTTTAAAATGTTTTTACCGGAAGTTTTTTTATCGACTTCTATTTTTATTCTGTGTCTACACGCATCTTTAATTGTAACTTCAAGACGTTTAAGTTATCCGTTAGTTATGCAAAGTTTTGGAAAATTATCGGTTTTAATTTTATTTTTAACTTTTTTATTGGTTAATAACAATGCAATTCTTTTTATGCTTACATACCAAAATACATTTATTTTTGATTTGTTATCATCAAATGTTAAACAAATCATTTTGGTAGGAGCTCTTTTTTGTATTATTATTTCGGAAAATAGTTTAATAAAACAACAAATAAATAATTTTGAATACTTTCTTTTAGTGTTGTCAGCAGTTTTGGGATTGCTTTTTTTAGTTAGTTCATACGATATGCTATCGCTATATCTTGCTATTGAAATGCAAAGTTTATGCTTATACGTTCTAGCTGCGGCAAAAAAAGATTCATCTTTTTCTACCGAAGCAGGATTAAAATATTTTATTTTAGGTTCTTTTTCTTCAGCTTTATTGTTGTTTGGTATATCTTTTTTATATGGAAGTACTGGAACTACTAATTTTGACAATTTTCATTTATTATTTGCAGGAATTGATAGTGAAACATCGTCATTAACGCAATCCGTTGAGATAGCTTTAATCTGCATTATGGCGGCTTTTTTCTTTAAAATCGCGGCTGCTCCTTTTCATATGTGGTCTCCGGATGTTTATGAAGGTTCGCCAACAAGCTCGACAATTTTTTTTGCGGTTGTTCCCAAAATAGCTTTATTTGCTATCTTTTTGAGATTGTTTCAATTTGTTTTTGCAAGTTTTGAAGAACTTTTTTTATTTGCTTTAGTTTTTTTTTCTATAGCTTCAGTAATAAGTGGATCTTTTGTTGCATTAAGACAAAAAAAATTAAAACGTCTATTAGCATATAGTTCAATAAGTCACGTAGGTTATTTGCTTTTAGCATTTGCAGCAAATTCGCTTGAAGGAACACAATCGCTTTTTTTTTATTTAGTTATTTATATGGTCACCAGTTTATGCCTTTGGTCAGTGGTATTATCACTAGATACGTTAACAAATGAAAAAAGAAGCAAAACTTTAATTGATTTAGCGTCAGTAGGAAGCGTTAATCCGTATTTAGGGTTTGGGGCAATGTTGGCTTTCTTTAGTTTAGCAGGTGTTCCACCATTAGCAGGATTTTTTGCAAAAATGGAAATTTTTTTAAGTGCGTTAAGCTCATCTTTATTTTTTGCGAGTACAGTTGCGATTTTATCGAGTGTGGTTGCAAGTTATTACTACATTCGTTTAATAAAAACAATGTATTTTGAAAAAAAAAGAGAAAATTCTTTTATTTTTCCTGTTAACCGGGCTTGTTCTTTAACAATAAGTGTGGCAGTCTTTTTTTTACTTTATTTTTTTGTAAATCCGTATTTATTATTGTTATTAGCTCAAAAGATGGCTTTATGCCTTTTTTAATAAAATGTTTTTTTTAGTTGAAGAATATTATCCAATATTATTATTACTTTTTATTAGTATTGGTTTAGCTTGTATTATTTTAGGTGCTTCTTATTTTTTAGGAATTCAAAAGCCAGACACTGAAAAAGTTTCGGTTTATGAATGTGGATTTGATCCTTATGAAGATTCTAGAAATAAATTTGACGTGCGATTTTATTTAATCGCAATTCTTTTTATTGTTTTTGATTTAGAGGCGTTATTTTTATTTCCATGGGCTGTTTCTTTAAGCCATATTGGCTCAATGGGCTTTTGGACAATGATTGACTTTATATTCGAATTAGTTGTTGGTTTTGTCTATGTTTGGAAAATTGGTGCGTTAGATTGGGAATAGTTTTAAGACATGAAACATTTAGTAATTAAAGAACGTTTTCGTCGTGAAAACTTTAAAAAAACTGAAACACAATATATTGCTCTAAAATCTATCGTTCATAATCAAACTTTATCTAAATCATTTCGATGGGAAGCTTCTTTATTATTATCAAAAAATTTAAAAAGACAGTCTCGTGTTACGTTAAAAAACCGTTGTTTTATTACAGGACGTAGCCGTGGTTATTCTCGATTTTTTTGTTTATCTCGAATTCAAATTCGCGAATTAGCAAGGAATAATTCATTACCGTTTATTACAAAATCGAGTTGGTAATATACTTAAACTTTAAAATTGCTTAGCTAATTTTTTATTTTTAAATTTAAACAAAATTATTATGCCACAGTTTGATAAAATTACCTTTTTTAATCAAATTTTTTGGTTATTCATTTTTTTTTCAGGTTTTTATTTAATTTCTCTGAAAATTTTTTTGCCAAAACTAAGTTCAGTTTTAAAAGCGCGTACCAAAAAACTTCAAAAAGGATCAGCGGGTGTTCTTTCTTTTTCTACAGAACAAGATAAAGTTACTGAAGTATTTAATTCATCTATCGAAAACATGGCGTCTGTTGTTAAAACATCACTTTTTGATTCAACAGAAAAAATGAACGTTTGGGTAGAAGAAAAAGTTACTGGTTTAAATACAAAAGATTTAAATGCAAGTAATAGTGTAATGGAAAAAGCATTACACAAACAAATCGCAACTACTTTTTTATTTTCAAAAATTTAGTTTCTTTTGTAAGGTTTAGTTTAATTTTTATAAATTGATATAAATATGTTCTCTAATAGCTCAGTGGTAGAGCAAATGGCTGTTAACCATTAGGTCAAAGGTTCAAATCCTTTTTAGGGAGGTTTTTAACGTTTAAAATTTTTTGGAACATCGCCAAGTGGCAAGGCACTCGTTTTTGGTACGGGCATTCAAAGGTTCGAATCCTTTTGTTCCATTTTGGCGGATATAGCTCAGTTGGTAGAGCATCAGGTTGTGGCTCTGAATGTCACGGGTTCAAAACCCGTTGTTCGCCTTTTTTGGTTGAATAGCATAATTGGTAATGCGTTAAATTGCAAATTTAATGATGAAGGTTCAAGTCCTTTTTTAACCTTAAAAAGTTTTTTTTCAGGAAATAGCGCAGTTTGGTAGCGTATCTGTTTTGGGAACAGAAGGCCAGGGGTTCAAATCCCTTTTTCCTGTATTTCTTATCTCATTTTAAAAAAGTGTATAGCTCAGTGGCAGAGCACTGGACTTTTAATCCATTGGCCTTGGGTTCGAAACCCAATACACTTATTTTCTTTTTTCGTTTAGATAGCTCAGGTGGTAGAGCGAAGGACTGAAAATCCTTAGGTCAGCGGTTCAATCCCGCTTCTAGACAAAAAAAATTAAAAAGTAAATGAAATTATTTTCTTCTTTCACAGCCCAATTAAAAAACGCTATACAATTCAACCAAAAATTTATTTATTTACCAAAAACCTCCTTTTGTCTTACATTTTTAAAATTAATGTTTGCTGAAGGCTTTATTTCAAGTGTTGTTGAAATAAATTCCGGGAAAAAATTAAAGGTTTGCTTAAAGTACGGTTCTACTGGTACACCAACATTAAAAAAAATTAAATTACTTTCAACTCCTGGTAAAAATTTTTATTTATCTTATAAACAGTTGACAAAATTAACACAAGGTCTTTGTGTTCTTGTGATCTCCACAAATGAAGGACTTTTGACAAGCCAAATGTGTTTAAAACGTAAAATTGGCGGCACTGCGATTTGTTATATTATATAAAAATGAAAAATATTTTCAAACTAAATCTTACTTTACCTTCCGAGGTTAAATTATGCATAAAAGAAAATTATTTATTTGCAAAGGGACCATTAGGGTCTATTTGTTTAGACATTTCTTTTTTATCGGGTAATAAAAAAACTCAATATTCGTCATTTTTTCGTTTATTTCAAAAAGCACTGATAGGTGTAAATTTAGGGTTTGTTACGCGTTTAATTTTTGTAGGTGTTGATTTTACAATAGAAGCAATTGAAAAGGATTTTTTAAAACTTAAATTAGGATTTAGTCACTTTGTTTACGTAAAGATTCCTCCTCACATTAATATTGTATCGCCCAAAAAAAATTTATTAGTTTTAAAAAGTATTGATGAGCAGCTCCTAAAAGAGTTTTGTTCAAAATTATGCGCATTTAAAGCACCTAATATTTATAAGGGTAAAGGAGTTTTATACAAAAATCAGGTTTTAATAATAAAAGAAACTAAAAAAAAATAGGTTATGAAAAACATCAAAAAAAATTCGCTTATAAATTCTTTTATCTTTTCAAAAATTTGTGTGGGGTCTTCAATGGCTTATACAGATCCAACTAACTTTAATGTTTTATTAGGTTATCGTAAATCATTATTTGCTTTAATTAACCCATTTTCTTTTCAGTATTCGTTAAAAACATGTTTTATTTTTTTAGAATCTTTTGTAAAAAATAAATATGATTTTATTTTCATTGTTGATATTAAGGATTCAATTCTTTTTGATAAATTTTATCATGTATGTAAAAAAAAACAATATACCTTATTAAAGGGTTCAGAAATGTCAACGGGTTTTTTAACCAACAAAAAAATTTTAAATACTGTAATTATTACAATATTTTTAAATCATAAAAAAACTGAATTAATTCAAAAAGAAGCATTATTAATGAATGTTCCATTAATTTCATTCAGTGATTTAACATCAAACAAATTTTCAAGCTCTTTCTATATTACAGGTAATTACAATTCGTTTTTATCACAAAATTTAATTTTAACCTTAATATCTATTTGTTTCGAACAAAAACATGAACATTCATAAAATTCGTCCAAAATTAAAAAAATATACAAAAATAAGAGTTTTTTTGAATTTGAAAAAAAATAAAAAAGAAAAGTTAAGTTTTTTTTCTCCAGATTTAACTTATTTAGCTTCAAAATCAAGTACTAAACTTAAAGATCATTTTCAATTATCACTTTTTCAGCGTCGAAAAGCAAAATTACTGTTAGGTTTTAGAAGGACATCACTTTTGAAAAAATATTGTAAAACTGAGTTAAGAAGAAACAAAAAATCGTGGCGTTTTTTAAATGAAATTGAATTTTGTTCACTTTTAGAGCGGCGTCTAGATATTTTATTATATAGACTTGGTTTTGTTACAACACTTTTTGAAGCAAAACATTTAATTTCCCATAAAAAAATTAAAATAAATAATCAAGAAAATGCTTCTTTTTCTCGTTTATTAAAAAAAGGTGATATCATTTCGTTTATACCTTCAGTTAAGCCATTAATTAAACAACGTTTAGCAAAGCAATTAAACGCAAGAGATTTTTATTTTAATACTTTTTATAACGTTGAAGTTAATATAAAAACCCTTAAAATAGTTATTTTAACGGAAAAAATTGATTTAATTCAGCAGTTACAACATTATTCGTTTTCATTAAATTGGAATAGTATTATAAGAGGGTAATTAACTCAATTGGTAGAGTATTTCGCTTACAACGAAAAGGTCGGCGGTTCGAGTCCGTCATTACCTATGAAAATTTTTTGTTATAAAAAAGTTATTTTGTTTAGATAGCTCAGGTGGTAGAGCGAAGGACTGAAAATCCTTAGGTCAGCGGTTCAATCCCGCTTCTAGACAGAATATTTGACGTTAGTTTACAAATTGGTAACAATTGTTTAAGGAAGATAGTTCAGCCAGGTAGAATAGTGGTTTCCAAAACCGAAGGTCGGGGGTTCGAGTCCCTCTTTTCCTGTAATTTTGCGTTTTTGGATAGATGATCGAGTGGTTTAAGGTGTTAGTCTTGAAAACTAATGTATTTAAAAGTACCGTGGGTTCGAATCCTACTCTGTCCGAATTTTATTTAATTATTTATTGAAAAATGTATTTAAATATTGTTTTTTTACCCTTATTGGGTTCGTTTTTTAGTGGTCTTTTTGGGCGTTTTTTAGGACCGTTTGGGGCAGGTATTTTATCAACTGTATGCGTAATGTCAAGTTTATTCTTATCATTTTTTGCGTTTTATGAAGTTGGTTTTTCAGAAGCTCCTTGTTATATAAAATTGTTAACATGGTTTAATAGTGAATATTTATGTGCTAATTGGGGGTTTCAATTTGATAGCTTAACCGTTGTTATGTTAATTGTCGTAACTTTTATTTCAAGTTTAGTGCATTTATATTCTACAGAATATATGTCACACGATCCACATTTACCTAGATTTATGTCGTATTTATCGTTATTTACTTTTTTTATGTTGATTTTAGTAACTGCGGATAATTTTATTCAACTTTTTGTTGGGTGGGAAGGTGTAGGATTATGTTCATATTTATTAATTAATTTTTGGTTTACGCGTATTCAAGCAAACAAAGCTGCAATTAAAGCGATGATTGTGAATCGTGTTGGCGATTTTGGCTTAGCATTAGGTATTTTCAGTATTTTCATTACTTTTAATTCTGTTGAGTATTCTACTGTTTTTGCATTAGTTCCATTATTTGAAAGCGATATTTTAACTTTTTTAGGTTTTGAGTGCCATCTTTTAACGTTAATTGGTATTTTACTGTTTATTGGCGCTGTTGGTAAATCAGCTCAATTAGGATTACATACATGGTTGCCTGATGCGATGGAAGGACCAACACCTGTGTCAGCTTTAATTCATGCAGCGACGATGGTAACTGCGGGTGTTTTTTTATTGGCACGATGCTCACCAATTTTTGAATATGCACCAAATGCATTATTTGTTGTTACTTTAGTAGGTTCGATGACCGCATTTTTTGCAGCAACGACAGGACTTTTACAAAATGATTTAAAGCGTGTTATTGCTTATTCTACTTGTAGTCAATTAGGGTATATGATTTTTGCATGTGGGGTTTCTAACTATTCCGTTGGAGTATTTCATTTAGCAAACCATGCGTTTTTTAAAGCTTTATTATTTTTAGGGGCAGGATCGGTTATTCATGCAGTTGCAGATGAACAAGATATGCGGCGTATGGGTGGATTAAAGCGTTTAGTGCCTTTTACTTTTGCAGTAATGAGTATAGGGTCATTTGCTTTAATGGGTTTTCCGTTTTTAACAGGATTCTATTCTAAAGATGTTATTCTTGAAGTGGCGTTTGCTAAGTATAGTAATGCAGGTCATTTTGCGTATTGGTTAGGAACGTTTGCAGCTTTTTTTACTGCGTTCTATTCAATGCGTTTATCTTTTTTAACTTTTTTGTCGGACCCTAATGGGTTCAAGCCAGTTATTCTTGGCGCTCATGATTCGCCAATTAAAATGGCTTTGCCGTTATTTGTATTGGTGTTTCCTAGTATTTTTATCGGGTATTTATCAAGAGATTTATTTATCGGGTTAGGGAGTGGGTTTTGGAATAATGCAATTTTTATTTTTCCAACCAATTTAAATATAATTGATGCAGAGTTTGCTCCTCAGTTTTTTAAGTTACTTCCTGTTTGTTTAAGTATTACAGGTGCGTCATTAGCTCTGTTTTTTTATACTTTTTCTTCTAAAGATTTGTATTTGTTAAAAACGTCTATAATAGGTAGAAAATTATATAACTTCTTAAATAAAAAATGGTTTTTTGATAAAGTTTATAATGAGTATTTAAACCAAGTTTTTTTAAAATTTGGTTACCATGTCAGTTATAAAACAATTGACCGTGGATTTATTGAAATGGTAGGTCCGTTTGGATTATCCAAAACCGTTTTTAAAAAATCACAGTCATTATCCAATTTACAAACAGGTAGTGTGTATGATTATGCATTATGGATGTTTGTGGGTGTATTAGTTCTTATTGTTGGGTTTCATATTTGGGAAAGTATTCTTTTTCAAATTGATCCAAGTTTACTTTTTATATTTTTTATAACGATTTTATTTTCGATAAAAAAGTAATATAAAGGTACATTGTATTTTATGGGGGGCATATATCAATGGTAGATTATTTGCTTTGCAAGCAAAAGGTTTCCGGTTCGAGTCCGGATGTCTCCAGTTAGGTCATTTTTTTATTTAATGACCCCAAATTAAAAAATTGAGTATGTTTAATTCATTTTGTATTACTAATTTATTACCTATTTTGGTTCTATTACCAATTTTTGGTTCTATTTTTCTTTTATTTGTATCAAATAAGAATGTTACTTTTATTCGTCAGTTCGGTTTATTTGTTTCGTTTTTAGTTTTTTTTCTTTCTTTGTTTTTATGGTTGTTTTTTGATTGCACTTATGTGAGGTTTCAGTTTGTTTATGATTTTATTTGGGTTTCTTCAGCAAATTTAAATTTTTCATTAGGTATTGACGGGATTTCAATTTTTTTTCTTCTATTAACTACTTTGCTAATTCCTTTATGCTTGTTAGCAAGTTGGAGTAGCGTTACTAAATCTGTAAAAGAATATGTTATTGCGTTTTTAATAATGGAATCGTTTTTGATTTTAGTTTTTTCGGTTCGTGATTTACTTCTTTTTTACATTTTTTTTGAGAGTGTTTTAATACCTATGTTTATTATTATTGGGGTCTGGGGTTCACGAGAGCGAAAAGTACGTGCGTCATATATGTTTTTTCTTTATACTTTGTTAGGGTCTGTGCTTATGCTTTTATCTATTCTTTATATTTATTTTCGCGTTGGTACCACAGATTATGAAACATTATTAACGTTCCAATTCACTTTTAATGAGCAGCGTTTTATTTGGTTAGCTTTTTTTGCTTCTTTTGCGTCAAAAGTTCCTATGCTTCCTGTACATATTTGGCTTCCGGAAGCACACGTAGAAGCTCCAACAGCAGGTTCGGTTGTTTTAGCCGGAATTTTATTAAAATTAGGAAGTTATGGATTTTTACGATTTTCGTTACCACTTTTACCTGAAGCATCCCTATATTTCACCCCTTTTATTTTTGCATTAAGTATCTTAGGAGTAATTTACCCCTCATTAACCGCGATTCGACAAACTGATTTAAAAAGAATTATTGCATATACTTCGGTTGCGCATATGAATTTAGTTATGATTGGTTTATTTAGCTTTAACGCAGTTGGCTTAGAAGGTGCTATTCTACAAAGTTTGAGCCATGGTTTTGTTTCTAGTGCGCTATTTTTACTTATTGGGGTTGTTTACGACCGTCACCATACACGAATGGTAAAATATTATAGTGGATTAGCGCATACTATGCCAATTTTTACTTTAATTTTTTTGATTTTTACAATGGCAAATATTGCTTTACCCGGTACAAGTAGTTTTGTTGGTGAGTTTTTAATTTTAGCTGGTGCTTTTAAGATTAGTACAAGCGCGACTTTTTTTGGTGCAACAGGAATGGTTTTAGGAGGAGGGTATTCGTTATGGTTATTTAACCGTATTGTTTATGGTAATTTAAAAATACAATATTTAACACACTTTCAAGATTTAAATATTCGTGAATTTTTTGTATTTTTACCACTTCTTTTCGGAACTTTTCTTATGGGAATTTATCCTGAAATTTTTCTAGAAGTTATTCATGGCAGTGTACAAAATTTAGTTTCTCAAATAAACTCTTAAAAGGTTAGTCTTTTTCGTCTAGTGGTTAGGACATTGCCTTTTCACGGCAAAAACACGAGTTCGATTCTCGTAAAAGATAACAATAAAAAAGCTCTAAGCGTGTTATAATTTATTAGTGTAACATCCGTTTAAAACAAAATTTTTAGATTAATTTTTCTAAAAATTCTACAAAGATATAAATATTTCTTATGAGTTTAAAAAAAAAACATTAAAAAAAAAAAATAAAAAATTTTACTCTTAACTTTGGGCCTCAACATCCAGCAGCACATGGTGTTCTTCGTTTAATTTTAGAACTAGATGGAGAAATTGTAGAACGTGCAGAACCGCATATTGGATTATTACACAGAGGAACTGAAAAATTAATTGAATATAAAACCTATTTGCAGGCTTTGCCTTATTTTGATCGCTTAGATTATGTTTCAATGATGGCTCAAGAGCATACTTATTCTTTAGCTGTTGAAGAATTAATTGATGTAGCTGTTCCTATAAGAGCTCAATATATTCGAGTTTTATTCTTAGAAATTACTAGAATTTTAAATCATTTACTTGCGGTTGGTTGTCATGCAATGGACGTTGGAGCAATGACTCCTTTTTTATGGGCGTTTGAAGAACGCGAAAAGCTAATGGAATTTTATGAACGTGTTTCTGGAGCTCGTATGCATTCTGCTTATATACGACCGGGTGGCGTTACACAAGATATTCCGATTGGTCTTTTAGATGACATTTACATTTTTGCCGAGCAATTTAGCACTCGTGTAGATGAAATGGAAGAAATGTTAACAACTAATCGAATTTGGAAACAACGTTTGATAAACGTAGGGGTGGTAACTTCTAAAGAAGCAACTGATTGGGGTTTTAGTGGCGTCTTATTACGTGGGTCTGGAATAAACTGGGATTTACGGAAACAACAGCCATATGAAATTTATGAACAGTTGAAATTTAATGTTTTTACGGGAACACATGGTGATTGTTATGATCGATATTTGATTCGTATTTTTGAGATGCGTGAGTCTTTATCAATTATTTTACAATGCTTAAATGCTATTCCAGAGGGTCCTATAAAAATTGATGACAAAAAAATCACTCCACCGTCGCGAAAGGATTTTAAAGTTTCTATGGAATCATTAATACATCATTTTAAATATTTTACCGAAGGAGTTGTTGTCCCTCGCGGAGAAACGTATGCAGCAACAGAAGCACCTAAAGGAGAGTTTGGGGTTTATTTATTATCTAATGGAACAAATCGTCCATATCGTTGTAAAATTAAAGCACCGGGGTTTGGGCATTTGCAAGGATTAGATATGATGAGTAAAGGGCATATGATTGCAGATGTAGTGACTATTATTGGAACTCAAGATATCGTTTTTGGGGAAGTAGATCGTTAAGTATGAAAATTAGACATATAATCACAACAGAAGGTTCTCTTTTAACAAATTTTTCCAACGATAAGTCCTTTTATTGTTTAAAAAATGATCCGTTAAATCATCCTTTATGGCAAACTTTTAAAACAAAGTCTTTTTCGAAAACAACTAAAAAACTTGAAAATTTTAAAACAAAGTTTTTACAAAAATAAATTTTATATTTTGCCCGAGGAAATAGCTCAGTTTGGTTAGAGTATTGACCTGTCACGTCAAAAGTCGCGGGTTCGAGTCCCGTTTTTCTCGAAAATTTTTACTTAGCGCAGGCTAAAAAAATTACAACAAATTAATATTTTATTTTTTAAGTTATTAAGAATTTTTAACAACAAAAGAGCTAAAAAATGATTAAATACTAATCTATGATGAAAAAAGTGCAAAATAAATTTTTAAAGGTCAGCACTGGATATTTCGAACAAAAAAATTTATTTTTATTGTGAAAAACACGAATAATAGTATGTTGTAGTATTTATTTATATTATAAAATTCGCCAACCGACGCTAACGGGTTTGGAATATTTATTTTTTGAAAAAGTAAGCGCATTTTCGAGTGTAAAAAAATTAAGACACAATATCTAATTATTCGCGTCAAGGTTTTGAGTTAATCTTGTTGACAAAAATAATCCGAACAGGGTATTTTTAGTGTTTTATTTTTTTGCTGCCGCATATTCGGATTTGAGTAACGATTTGTTGGTTACAGATTGTTATTTTATTTGTGGCTAGTAATTAAAAAATACTACCAGATTTTTATGTGCAATTTTCGGCGCTATGTTTGTCGCGGAAATTCACATTAATTTTCATCAAAATTTCCTCGTAGTCAACAAAATTTGGTTTCTGGCCCAAAGTAGTGTAAAAATTATTAATATCGTATTAGACTTTTTTATAAAGTGAAATTTTTACTGTAACGAATTAAAAACGAATTGTTCTATTAAGTTTATAGAAAACATGATAAAAACCTATTTTTTTAATAGATGGGTAAGTTAAAGAAAAGTGTATTTGACTCGTTTTAAAAAATAAAAAAAAACAAAAATACAACTTTTTATCCCTATGAAATATAGGTTTTTTAGGGGTCAAAAATCGTGTTTGTTAACGCCCAAGGGTACTTCTTGCATTATTTTGCTGATTATTTTATTTACAAAATACCTTTCTCGAAGATAAGTTTTTTACAGAAACAAAATTTTATAAATTAAGGTTAATACAATCAGCAAACCATTTTTACCATAGACTAATAATTGCCCTCGAATAAAATTTGTAAAAAAAGGAAAGTATTACTATTTTTACAAACCAAAGATTCGATCAATTAAAATATAAATTTTTCTTTTTTCTATGTTTTATAAAAATAAATCTGATCATGCTCATATATTAATGGAGTAACTAACTCAAACAAATCAAAAAAATGTAAACCAACATAATGCAATAGTTAAAAAAAATTTATTTATTGAGTGTTTTTGTGATTTTTCATAATAAAAAATGATCGTATGTAATTTTATATTTTTGTAAATTCGAAGACTTAACAAAAATACCTAGTTAATATAGGCAATGACGGACTCGAACCGCCGACCTTTTCGTTGTAAGCGAAATACTCTACCAATTGAGTTAATTACCCTTTAAAAATACGAATTCAAACAAAGCTTTTTCTGATAATAACATCCCTAGGTAAAATTAGCAATTTTTGCTCCTACCGTTTGTTAGACCAAAAATTTTACATTTTTTTTACAGGTCATACTTTTTTCTTTATAAAATTTAAAACGCGATAAATATAAAATAAAATATTTTTTTTATAAACATTTAGTATTTCTATGCTTTTTTATTGCTAAAAGTACACACGAAACCTATTCTTATGTTTTAAAAACATAAACGTAATAGTCTTTTACGGTTTTTAAAAAATTTATCTTAGAGTCAGTTTCTCACTTAGATGCTTTCAGTGATTATCTAAAACAAACTTAGCTACTCGGCGTTGCTTAAAAAACAACCGAAACACCAGAGGTTTGCGTTTCTCGGTCCTCTCGTACTAGAGAATAATCTCTTCAATTTTTTAACGCTTACAGTAGATAGGGACCAAACTGTCTCACGACGTTCTAAACCCAGCTCGCGTACCACTTTAGTCGGCGAACAGCCGAACCCTTGAAACCTTATTCAGCTTCAGGATGTGATGAGCCGACATCGAGGTGCCAAACGCCCCTGTCGATAAGAGCTCTAGAGAGGCATCAGCCTGTTATCCCCGGCGTACTTTTTATTTGTTGAGCGATGGTCTTTCCACAAAGAACCACCGGATCACTATGACCGATTTTCATCTCTGTTCGATTTATCAATCTTACAGTCAGGCAAACATATACCATTACGCTCTAAAACAATGGAAATTGTTTGAGTTTACCTTTGTACGCCTCCGTTACTTTTTAGGAGGCAGCCGCCCCAGCTAAACTACCCACCATAAAATGTCCTAAATAAAAGTGAGTAAACAATTGATAAAAGGGTGGTATTTCAAGAATGCCTAAATAATTTGCTTATACAAAGATTTCAAACAGCTCCCACCTATCCTACACAAAAATCAATTCTTTACAATAAATGGTTATAGTAAAAGTGCACGGGGTCTTTCCGTCTAGCTGCAAGTAACCCGCATCTTCACGGGTATTTCAATTTCACTGAGTCTTTGTTGGAGACAGTGGGGAAGTCATTACACCATTCATGCAGGTCGGAACTTACCCGACAAGGAATTTCGCTACCTTTGGACCGTCAGAGTTACGGCCGCCGTTTACTGGGGTTTATAACTGTTGCCAAAACAACAATTTTTTACCTTACAGCACCGGGCAGGTGTCAGTCCCTATACATCTTTTTACAAATTAGCAGAGACCTGTGTTTTTATTAAACAGTTGCTACCCCCATTTTTGTGCCAACTTTTATAGGTTGCCCTATAGAAGTCACCCCTTCTCCCGAAGTTACGGAGTTATTTTGCCGAGTTCCTTCAACAAAGTTATCTCAAGCGCCTTAGTTTACTCAACCTGTCCACCTGTGTCGGATTAAAGTACGGTTTAATTTTATGAAAAGCTTTTTCCTGAAAAATTTAATAAACTGTTAGATACTCAAAACAATAAATGTCAATCTTTGTCACTTTTCTAAGAATAATATAAAAAATTTCCCATTAGCACAAACATTGGTTTGTTACCTTAGGGGCCGTCTTATTTTAAAATCTTATGATTTTCTTGAAGAGGATTAGCCTTGCTTCAAAACCCTTGGACTTACGGCGACAATGTTTTACACATTGTTTGTCGCTACTCATGCCAGTATACTCACTTCTGATCTTTCCAAAAAACTTTACAGCTTTTCTTCATCAAAATACAGAAAGTTCCGCTACCATCATTTCTGATTTACTGTTTCGGTTAATATTTTTAGTCTCTATACATCTTTTGCGCAAAAAAACTCGATCGACGAGCTGTTACGCTTTCTTTAAAAGATGGCTGCTTCCAAGCCTACCTAACGATTGTTTTTGTTTATTCACTGCATTACTCACTTAAATATTTATTAAAGACCTTAACAATTAATCTGGGCTGTTTCCCTTTTGATAAAAGACCTTAGCATCTAATATCTGTCTGCTTTAATTTTAAATTAACGTATTCGTAGTTTCATTAAGTTTAGTAAGATTTAAAATCCCCCTAGCTTATCGAGAGCTCTACCCCATTATAAAAAAAAAACGCTCTACTTAAATAGATTTCGCGGAAAACCAGCTATCTCTGAGTTTGATTAGCCTTTCACCCCTAACCACAAATCATCCCAGTATTTTTCTACATACACGAGTTCGGTCCTCCGACATAAATTACTTTATTATCTTCAACCTGTTCATGGTTAGATCACTCAGTTTCGGGTCTTATCCAAAAGACTATATCGACATTATTCATATTTGATTTCTCTACGCCTCCACACAGTTGTTTAAGCTTGCCTTTTAAATAAACTCACTGGCCCATTATGCAAAAGGTACGCTGTCATTTTTTCAAACACCAACAGCTTGTTAACAATAAGTTTCAGGTCTTTTCACAACATTATTAAGCTTTTTTCACCTTTCCCTCACGGTACTTTTTTACTATCGGTCACCAAAAATTTTTAGCATTGGGGGTGGGACCCCAATATTCAAACAGAAAATCTGTTTTACTTCAATATTATATATTGTTATTCTTTACAGGGCTAACACCTTCTTTGGCAATATTTCAAAAATATATATATATAAAGCATTTCCGCGTTCACTCGCCGTTACTAACGGAATCTCGTTTGATTTTTTTAAGAGTTACTTAGATGTTTCAGTTCACCCCATTTTTTATATTTTTATAATAAAAGTTTCCTTTTATAGAACGTAACATTATATTACATTTTAAATGAAAAAATGCTACTTTTCGTAAAAACGTCTATTTTTTTGATGCCAAGGCATCCGCTTATTGTATTTAAAACAGCATAGAGTCTATCTATCACTGTTTTCTTCTAACTATGATTAAAAATAAAAAATAAAAAAAAATTATATTATCTAAATTACTTAAAAAACTACATTTATCATACAAAAGTATAATTTTTAAAAATTAAATATTTTTTTTTACCTTTTTTTTTTACTTTAAATTTTTGTTCTAATTAACTGGTTTTCTAAAAGACCAACTGCTGGAATCAAAACTAAAAAATAAACAAAATAAAAAACTGTCCCAATTTGTCCAATAATAACAAAAGGCGCTTCAACAACTGCTTGACCGATCCAACCAAGTAGTAAGAAATCTGCAAATAAAAGCCAAAAAAGCTTTCTGTAAATTGGACGAAAAGTTGAACTTCTTACCTCAGAAGTATTAATAAAAGGTAAAAATAATAAAATAACAATAGCACCACCCATTGCAGCAACTCCCCCTAATTTATCTGGAATTGATCGTAAAATTGCATAAAAAGGAAGAAAATACCATTCTGGAACAATATGCGCTGGTGTTAACATCGGATCCGCAGGAATATAATTATCCGGATGCCCTAGTGTGTTGGGGTAATAAAAAAGAATTATTGAAAAAAAAACAATAAAAAACATTAATGAAAATAAATCTTTTACATAAAAATACGGGTAAAAAGAAATTTTATCATTACTACTTTCAATTCCAAGTGGGTTATTTGATCCGTCTTTGTGTAATAATGCAATATGCGTGATAACTAATCCTGCAATAACAAACGGTAAAACAAAATGTAAGCTAAAAAAACGATTTAATGTTGCATTATCAACACAAAACCCTCCCCATAGCCACTCAACAATAGAACCCCCAACAACAGGAATTGCCGAAAATAAATTAGTAATTACAGTTGCCCCCCAAAAGCTCATTTGCCCCCATGGAAGTACATACCCCATAAAAGCAGTTGCCATCATTAAAAGGAAAATGATAACCCCAGAGCACCATAAATGTTCACGTGGTTGCATATAAGAACCATAATATAAACCTCTAAATAAATGACTGTAAACAACAATAAAAAACATTGATGCTCCATTTGCATGCATATATCTAATCAACCATCCATTGTTTACATCTCTCATAATATGTTCAACACTAATAAAAGCTAGATCAACGTGAGGTGTGTAGTGCATTGCTAAAAAAATTCCTGTTACAATTTGAATTACTAAGCAGATACCTGCTAATGCCCCAAAGCTCCAAGCATAGCTTAGATTAATTGGACTTGGATAATCAATAATATGATTATCTACAATTGCCAACACATAATCTTTATTCCACCGAAAATGATTACTCATTTTTATAATTATAAAAAAGCACAAATTAAAATTTAACTTTTAATTGCTTAAATTTTTTGCTCAATAATTTTAAGCTAAATTTATTTAATTGATTGGGCTGACCATCCTGAAGCAAAATCAAAACTTCTAAATTCTTGAGCATGCTCTAAAGGCTCACAAACTACACGTTTTGTTTGCTCATCGTAGCGTGATTCAACATAACCACTTAAAGGAAAATCTTTACGCAGCGGGTGTCCTTCAAACCCATAATCAGTTAAAATACGTTTAATTTCATCGTTTTTTTCGAAAAAAACACCAAAAAGATCCCAAACCTCACGTTCCCACCAAGTAGCTGCCGAAAAAACCGAAACAGCACTTGATAATGGTGTAATTTCATCAACAAACGTTTTAACCCTAATTCTGCTATTAAAACGAATACTCAATAATTCATATACAATTTCAAATCGACGCTTTCTGTAAGGATAATCAACACCAGAAATCGCAGTCAATAAAGAATACTGTGTGTTTGTATGAAATTTTAGAACTTGTAAAGTAAATATCAAATCTTCAGGTTTAACACTAATAACTAACGTTTGTTTATTGTAGCCAATTGATGAAATTGTTGGCAATAAACTTTTTAAATGAGTAGTAATTTTTTTTTTTTGAAAATTTTTAATCATCAAATTTTTATACAAATACCAAAAGGTTTACTTTATACATATATACGGTATACTAGATTGAATCTTTAGTTTAATTTTTTTGTAATCTTAATGTTAACATTAAACTCCCAATAACAGCAATAAATAAAATAAAACCTGCCATTAAAAATAACACAAAATAGTATGTGTATAATAATTGTCCAATTGCTTGTACATTTGCAAGAGAATCAATTTCACTAATCCAATTTACCCAAAAATAATTAGTAGAAAGGGGAACAGATAATTGGAATATTGGAGAAAAATCAGCCACATAAAAAGTAATTTCTAAAATAAAAATAAAACTTAAAAGAAAACCTAAAGGTCCATAGCTTAAAAAGTTTAAAGAGTTATCACCAATTTTTATATCAAGCATCATAACTACAAATAAGAACAGAATGGCAATAGCCCCAACATAAACAATAATAAAAGATAGTGCTAAAAACTCAACTTCTAAACATAATAATAAAATAGCTGATAGTAAAAAAACTGAAACTAATGATAAAACTGAATGAATAGGATTTCGCGAACTAATAACAAAAAATGAAGAGAACCCTAACGAAAGTAAAAGTAATAAGTAAAAAAAATCCATAATATTTTATTTAAAAAAAGCAGCAGTAAAACAATGTATTAAACTGAATCAACTTTTAATTTTTAAGTTTTTTATAAGAAAATGACCTAATTGGAGACATCCGGGCTCGAACCGGAAACCTTTTGCTTGCAAAGCAAATAATCTACCATTGATCTATGCCCCCCGAAAAATAATTAAAACTTTATTTAAAAACACCTAATCGTGTTTTATTAAATGAAGTTAGAATAATTTTTTCTAAATAAAGCTGCACATTTTGACAATAAAATTGAATTTTGTGTTAAAATATTTGATGAAAAAAAATTGGATAAAACTGGTTTGAATGGTGTTTTATAAATTTTTTTACATACTGCTTTTTTAAAAAATAAATTTTTTGTGAAAGTATTTTTATTTTTTTCAATATCAAAAAAATTGCTTGAATCTAATATCTCAAATTGATTTAATAGGGTGCGTGATTTTTTGAAAAGTTTTAGTTTTTCAAAAATTTGATTTCCAAATAACGCTTTAGCGATTTTTAAATCATCTCGTGCTAAACTAGGACCGATTAAAGCATTTGTAGTTTTTTGAATACGTCCTTCTAAATTAACAAAAGTACCTTCTTTTTCAGCAAAAGAAGTACTTGGTAATATTAAATTAACTTTTTGTAATAAAGGATCTGCATACGCTGTTTGTGCAACAATAAACGAATCCTCAGAAACTTTACTTAGTACCTTTGAATAAGAATCTAATCCAACACAATAAATAAATTTTTTTTCTGAAAAGTCAATATCATTTTTTGTATTAACTCCTACTAACGACGAACCAACTTCATTCGCTGTTAAAGGTAAAAAATTAACACCTAACCAATTTTCATCAATAATATTACAGTATTTTGCTAATTCTCTCAATAAACTTGACATTGAATTAGAATCTAAACGTTTTTTTACACTTGACCCTAAAATAATAAAAGGGGTTTTTGCTTTCACTAACTTTTGACAAAAACTGTGTTTACCTTCGGCAATTGCAAATAATGTTTTGATCGAGTTTCCAATTGAATCATTTAAATAGGTAGAATTTTCATTTAAACCAATAGACGCTTTAACAAAATTTCCTCTTTTAATTCGTTTCTTAAGACGAACATTTAATAATGACGCCTCAAAACGAACATTTGTCCCAACAGTTAAACATAAATCAGAGTTTAAAATGTCTGAAAAAGTTATATTAGATTTTACAGACATCATTAAATCTGTACTAATATCTTTAAAATCTTCACTAATTAATGAAATATTGAATTCTTGGGATACCTTTTTTAAAAATTGAATAGTTTCTAAATCCGCATTATTTCCACAAACAAAAAGAATGTTTTTTGGATTATTTTCATACGAGTTTTGAAAAGTTTTCCAAAAAACCCCTAAACTTTTTCTCCAACTTATTTTTGAAATTGTTTTTGTGTTTAAAGAATTAAGTTTTTGAACTAAAAAAGGTTGCCCAATTCGTTGGGTTTTCAAACTATCAAAAAAAAAGCGTGTCTTATCTGAAATCCATTCCTCATTTAGTGAGTCGTTTAAAATAGGTAAAATTCTTAAAATTTCTGTTTCTTTAAAATTTATTTTAATATTTGAACCAACGCTATCCACTACGTCAATAGTTTCAGTAGCTTTTATTTCCCACGGACGTGCTGTAAAAGCGTATGGTTTAGATGTTAAGGCCCCTACGGGACATAAATCAATAATATTTCCTGACAATTCTGAGTTTAAATTTTTCTCAACATAGGTCCCAATTTCTGTACTTTGACCTCGCAATGTGGTACCAAAATCTTCTTGGCCTGCAACATCTTGAAAAAAACGAACACAACGGGTACAATGAATACAACGAGTCATGATTGTTTTGACTAAAGGGCCACAATTTTTATCCTCAACACCACGTTTTGCAAAAGAAAAACGACTACGGTCAGAGCCAAACACTAAAGTTTGTTCTTGAAGATCACACTCGCCGGCTTGATCACAAATTGCACAGTCTAAAGGGTGATTCATTAATAAAAATTCAAGAACATTTTCACGAGCTTTTTGAACAAGTGGGGTGTTTGTGTAGATTCGCATATTTGATGCGACAGGAAATGCACAAGATGCAATAGGTTTAGGCGCTTTTTCAATTTCAACTAAGCACATTCTACAATTTCCGGCTACAGCTAGCCTTTCATGATAACAAAAACGCGGTACAGGAACCCCAATCATCTCACATGCTTCTAAAGCACTTGTATTTTTTGGAACAAAAACAATATTATTGTTTACAAAAACTTTGATCATAGTATTTAATTTATTATTTTAGGTAAAACTTGTTTTTATAAAGTGAAATTTTTACTGTAATGAATTAAAAACTAATTGTTCTATTAAGTTTATGGAAAACATGATAAAAACCTAGTTTTTTAATGGGTGGGTTTGAATACGATTGCATTTGACTCGTTTCAAATAAATTTTAAAAAACCAAAAAAAGCAAAAATACAATTTTTTTATTCCTATAAGATATAAGTTTTTTAGGGGTCAAAAACCGTATTTTTTAACATCCAAGGGTACTACCTTGCATTATTTTGTTGATTTTTTTATTTACAAAAAACTTGTATAAAATAAGAGTTTTCGCACCTACAAAAATTTTTAAAGAGCGCTAATTTTTACTATACCCTTTATTTTTTTACATATTACATTCTACAAGATTCGAACTTGTGACAGACGGTTTAGAAGACCGGTACTCTATCCAACTGAGTTAAGAATGTAAAATTTTACAATTTTTTTAACATATTCGAATTAGAAATACTGTTAAACAAAACACTTAGGTTTGGCAAGATTCGAACTTGCGACTTTACCGTTATGAGCGGGATGTTCTACCACTGAACTACAAACCTTTAATAAAAATATACAACATTAACGTCCTACGTGTCTATTTTATCTCAACTTTAATGTAAATGAATTGCATCATTTAAATAAAGACAAGTTAAAATTGTAAAAACATATGCCTGAATAGCAGCTACCCCTAATTCAAGTAACATTAAAACAACTAAAATTGCTAAAGGAATAACATGTGCTATTAATAAACCCCCTCCTGCTAATAACATAGTCCAAGCAAAACCAGCAATTACTTTTAATAGTGTATGCCCTGCCATCATATTTGCAAAAAGTCGAACAGATAAACTGATAGGACGAAAAATATATGATACAACTTCAATTGGCACTAATAAAAGAGCTAGAAACATTGAAGAACCAGGTGGTAAGAATAACGAGAAAATGTTAATACCGTGTTCTCTAACACAAATAATATTGATTCCAATAAAAGTCATTAATGCTAATGCAAAAGTCACAATTAAATGGCTAGTAACGGTAAAACTATAAGGAACTAGTCCAATAATATTTGAAATTAAGATAAAGCTAAACAAACAAAAAACATAAGGAAAAAACGATTTTCCTACAGGACCAACATTATCATTTAATAAACCATAAACAACGCTATACATTACTTCAACGATATATTGAATTCTATTAGGAACTACGTAAAAATTTCCTTGCTCAGACAATAAAGAATATAATACAAAAATAAAACTACCTAACCCAATCGATAAAATAATAACTCCATTGGTGATAGAAAAATCAAAATTTCCAATATTGATCCCGATAATGGGAAGAATTTGGAATTGTTCTAAAGGACTTGCTAAAAAAAACATCTTTAATATTTTACTTTTTTATAAAATTTAAGAACCCCACCAATAAATAGTGATAAATAAAAACAACCAAACAACATCGACAAAATGCCAATACCACGCAGCAGCTTCAAAACCGAAATGATGTTCACGTGTAAAATGATTTAATCCTAACCGAATTAAACAAACACTTAAAAAACAAGTACCAATAAAAACGTGAAATCCATGAAATCCAGTTGCCATATAAAAAGTAGAACCATAAACACCATCCGAAATAGTAAAAGGTGCATTAAAGTACTCAAATACTTGCAAAGCAGTAAAAATTATTGCTAAAACAATTGTTAAAAATAATCCAATTTGAGAACTTTTTTTTGCCCCAGCAACGATACCGTGATGAGCCCAGGTAACCGTAGCGCCTGAAGTTAATAGAATAATAGTGTTTAATAATGGTACTCCCCATGGGCTTAATGTTTCTAGCCCGTCTGGTGGCCAAACTCCCCCAAGTACAATCGCTGGTTTAATACTTGCATCAAAAAAAGCCCAAAAAAAAGCAAAAAAAAACATAATTTCCGATACAATAAATAATAAAACCCCTTGGCGAAGACCTTGTTGTACCGCAAAAGTATGTTGACCTTCAAAAGTCCCTTCACGAACAATATCTCTCCACCAAACGTACATACAATAAAGTACGGTTGAAAAACCAAGACAAAAAAGACTCCAGCCTCCTGAATAATTGTGCATAAACATAACACCACCAAAAGTTAAACCTAAAGCGCCTAAAGAAGCTACAAACGGCCATGGGCTTGGGTCAACTAAATGGAAAGGGTGTCTCTGATTATTTTTTTGTAAAGTATGTGTATTCATTTTTTATAATAAAAATAAATTTTAAAATAATGTCTTTAATAACCGTATAAATTTATTTTTTAATTTTTTTAACAATAATATTTAAATCGTTAGGAATTTTAGATAAAAAAACGTTTAGCGATTCACTCGAAGAGTTTACAATATATAATCTTTGATATTTTATTATTTGAAAATGTTCTTTTGATTTGCTGTTAACGTGTGGAGAACGTATAAATACAAATTTTTTTTGTTTTCTAGGTAAAAAAATAACTTTAAATGTTGGGAAAAACGAAAGTATTACCGTTTTTACAAAACAAAGACTTGATAGATTACTCGTAGAAATTTTTAGATGATAAGTGTTACTCATAATTTTTTAAAAAATTAATCTCATAGTGTTTTCATATTAATAGGGTAACCAGTTAAAACTAATTAAAACAGACGAAGTAAAAATTAACCAACATAATGAAACAGGTAAAAAAGTTTTCCATCCTAAATTCATTAATTGGTCATAACGATACCTCGGTAATGCTGCACGAATCCAACAAAACATAACAACAAAAATACAAATTTTAAGACCTAACCAAAACGGCGATGGAATTAAAATAAATGGGAAAATATTAAATAATGGCAACCATCCTCCTAAAAAAAAAATAGATGTCATGGCACTCATTAATAACATGTTTGCATATTCACCCAAAAAAAAAAGAGCAAACCCCATCGCTGAATATTCTACATTATACCCAGAAACTAATTCAGCTTCTGCTTCAGGTAAATCAAAAGGATGACGATTCGTTTCTGCCAATGCAGAAACAAAAAATAATAAGAACATGGGGAATAATGGCATAATAAACCAAATTTTTTCTTGAGCAAGAACAACCTGGCTTAAATTAAATGATCCCGAACATAAAACAACAGAAATAATAATAAACCCCATAGAAACCTCGTAGGAAACCATTTGTGCCGCAGAACGTAACGAACCTAAAAACGCATATTTAGAATTACTTGACCAACCAGATAAAATAATACCATAAACACTTAACGATGAAACCGCAAACAAGTATAAAACACCCACATTTATGTTGGAAAGAACAAGACCCTCACCAAAAGGTATAACTGCCCAACCCATTAAACTTAAAATAAAAGTTAATAAAGGCGCGAACAAAAAAATCCCAGTATTTGCTGCAGTAGGTAAAATTGTTTCTTTTACAAAAAGTTTAAGACCATCTGCTAAAGGTTGAAGTAACCCTAAATAACCAATTACATTAGGACCACGACGGCGTTGAATTGAACCCATAATTTTTCGTTCAGCTAATGTAAAATAAGCAACTGAAATTAAAAGTGGAACAACAATTGATAAAATTTTTAAAATATTGATAATAGTAATAAATAGCATAATTAAAAAAATTATTCCATAACAATTTTTTTGAATGTAAAAAACACCCAAAATACTCACTACCGGACTTGAACCAGTAATCTTAAAAAGAAACAGATTTTAAATCTGTCGTGTCTACCAATTTCACCAAGTGAGCTTAAATTTTGATAACCGAAAAGAATGGGATTTGAACCCATGGTGTAAGAGTTAATCTACACGTTGATTTAGCAAACCAATACTTTAAACCACTCAGCCACCTTTTCATATTGTAACTCTAAAAAATTAAAGCGGAGTTTACTAACGAAAAAGGGATTCGAACCCTTGACATTTGGATTATGATTCCAATATTCTAACCGCTGAACTATTCCGTTATTTTTGTAATTACCAGAAAAGGGACTTGAACCCTTATTTTTAAAAAACTAGAACCTAAACCTAGCGTGTATACCAATTCCACCATTCTGGTTAAGGATAATAGTAAAAAAATGCGCTTAAAATAATTTTTAAACAAATTTTTAGTATTTCATAATTTAAACAAAAATAATCGTCAAATTATCTTTTTAATCTTATTGAAGAAAGTAGGATTCGAACCTACGTAAGAAACTCTAACAGATTTACAGTCTGCCACCTTTGTCCACTCGGTCATTTCTTCTAGTCCATTTATAAGCGTCGTTTTTTTTTTGCACGACACCCATTATGTGCTTTTGGTGTATTATCGATTAACTTCCGAACAATAATTTGCTGCTGTTTTAGACCTTTTAGAATAGATTTACGCCCTTTTCCAAAACCTTTAAAAATTAAAATAATATTCGTAAATTGTTTTTCAATAAGTTTTTCACCTAAAACTTCCGCTACCCGTTGAGCAGCAAATGCTGTAGACCTTTTTGCACCTTTAAATCCTACACCTCCTGTGCTAATGATAATATTATTGAGTGGAGATAAACTAGCGTGTAAAATAGTATTGTTTGAGGTACAACTAGCAATTACCTTAACGATTCGATTTTCCATTATAGTTTGCCGGTAACTTTTTTACTCGTTTTTGCATTTGTATGTGTTCTTTGTCCTCTTCTTGGTAAATTAAATTTTGCTCGTTGTCCTTTATAACACTTTATTCTAATTTGATTTTCTTTCAGACGAGTTAATTTTTGTTTTAACTCATCACCAATTTTAAGATTATTTTCAATATAAAGTATTATTTTATTCTTTATTTCGGATGTTAAAAATTTAATTGGTGTTTTTTCTGAAATACCCAAAGAAATACAAATTTTAATTGAGTTTAATTTACCAATTCCGAAAATATTTTGAAGTGCAATTTTTATAACTTTTTTATCTTGAATTTCTGTGTTTAAAATATAAACCATAAAATTTTTTAATTTTTAAGCGGATAAAGAGAATCGAACTCTTATCTTCTGCTTGGAAGGCAGATAATTTACCACTAATATATATCCGCAAATAAAATACTTGAATATAAAAACTCAATTAAAGTTCTAATTTTTTTTCTAACCAAAGTGTATAATCTTCTAATTCAACAGCTTCTACACAAATTGGCATAAAACCGTGATTTGTTCCACAAAGTTCAGAGCACTGCCCGTAAAAAACTCCAGGTTTTTTAATAAACATTGTTGTTTGATTTAAACGTCCTGGGCAAGCATCGACTTTCACTCCGAAAGATGGAACAGCCCAACTATGTAATACATCAGCCGCTGTGATTAAAACACGAATATGAGTATTAATTGGTAAAACGATTCGATTATCTACTTCTAACAATCTAAACTGCCCTTTTTCTAAATCATCATCAGCAACAAGGTAAGAATCAAAATTAATTCCTGAATTTTCTTCTGTTAAATGATTATAATCAGAATACTCGTAACTCCAATACCATTGGTGACCAACAACTTTTAGTGTTACCGCTGGATCTAACATTTCATCCATAGAATATAATAATGCAAAAGAAGGCACAGCAATAACCATTAAAATAATTGCCGGCACAATTGTCCATACAATTTCAATTGTAGTCGCATGAACAAAATTATCGACTTTATTATTTGAATTTTCACCATAGAAGCTTAGGCATCTTGCAATTAACCACATAACAAAAACACCAATACCTACCATGAAAAACATGATATGGTTATGGAAATTAATAATACCTTCCATAACTGGAGTTGCGGGAGCTTGGAATCCTAATTGCCACGCTTCGGCTGCGTCCATAAATACAACATTTTTTTTAAAAAATATTGTTAAAATACTTAGATTAAATAATCCAATTGTTAAATTTTTAAGCATCTATTTTTTTATTTACTTTAAACGATCAATTAAATAGTATTCTTACGAAAAATTACGTAAAAGATACACATTTTTATATTTATATTGCATAAAGGGCTTAAGTAGACTTGAACCACTGACCTTACGCTTATCAGGCGTATGCTCTAACCAGCTGAGCTATAAGCCCAAACATTTTATTTTAGCTCGATTTTTCAAACTAAATTTCAAAAGGACTGAAAATTAAGCCCAAACATTTTTTGTTTTACCTACTGGCTCACCGTGAACTAATGTATGGTAAACTACGTAAAAGAAAAAAATGCTAGAAATCGCTGATAAATATGAACCATATGAAGCAATTAAATTCCAATCTGCGTACGCTGAAGGATAATCAGGTACACGTCGTGGCATTCCTGCTAAACCAAGAAAATGCATTGGGAAAAAAGTAACATTAACCCCAACGAAAAAAATCCAAAAATGAATTTTTCCTAAAACCTCAGAATACTGTAATCCGGTCATTTTCGCAATCCAAAAATAGAAACCTGCAAAAATAGCGAATACCGCACCCATTGATAACACATAATGAAAATGTGCTACTACGTAATAGGTATCATGTAAAGCAATATCTAAACCAGAATTTGCTAAAACAACACCAGTTAGTCCTCCTATAGTAAATAAAAAAATAAAACCAAGAGCGAATAACATTGGTGTTTGAAATGAAATTTTACCGCCCCACATTGTAGCAATCCAACTAAAAACTTTAATTCCGGTTGGAACCGCAATAATCATGGTAGCTGCTGTAAAATATGCACGAGTATCTACATCCATTCCCACTGTGTAGTATAGTAAGTAACGCATTAAAATAAATTAACGCGTAAAACTTCTATCCGAACTTAACGTGAAAGTTTCCCCTCATTAAGCTCTCCAAAAAACTCTAAACGACATTTTATTTTTTTCCTATTTTCTAAAAAAATTAATGTTGTTTTTCAATAAACTGTAAGCTAATCTCAAAAACATATTAAGAGCGGTTGTGATTAACTGACACACAAGTTTTTCTACTTCCTTTAAAAATTTATTATGAAGTTCCTTGTTTCACTATTAAGAAAAAACAGTGAATATAACGTGATTTATACGTGTTGAGGATAAAATAAAATCTTACCTAGGGTTGGTAATTGTTTTTTGTTTATTTATCGTCTGGATGAGTAATTCATATGTATAAAACTCTTGACAAATAAAACGCTAACATTAATGATTGTAATGCCAACATGGTTGCACATAAACCCAACAATATAACCTTCATTCGCTTAACCCTGTAAGATATCAGAATGGAACTATTTGTTGTTAATTAATTTACTAATTAAAAAAAAAACAAAATTATCCTTTAAGTTCTTGCTTTACTACCTTATATTTTTAATAAAATAGCGAACCTTTTCCAGAGACATTAGACCAGACAAATCTCTCTCTACATGTAACGATCACGCGCACCATATGGTGAGCCCAAACAATAAACCCTAAAATTCCAATAGATAACATAGCATAAACCATTCCTAAATAACCAAATACAGTTTTTCTAGAAAATGCAGAAACAATATGACTAATCATACCAAACCCCGGTAGAATTAAAATATATACTTCAGGGTGCCCGAAAAACCAAAAAAGGTGTTGGTATAGTACAGGATCCCCTCCTCCTGCTGGATCAAAAAAAGTTGTATTAAAATTTCTATCTGTTAATAACATTGTAATTGCACCAGCTAAAACGGGTAATGACAGTAAAAGTAAGAATGCTGTAATTAAAACAGCCCAAACCATTAATGGTAATCGGTGCATTGACATACCAGGAGCTCGCATATTAAAGATGGTGGTAATAAAATTAATAGCACCTAAAATTGAAGAAGCACCCGCTAAATGTAATGAAAAGATAGCTAAATCTACCGAAGGCCCAGAATGAGCTTGAACACTACTTAACGGAGGATAAACAGTCCATCCAGTACCTGCTCCCGCCTCAACTAAAGTAGAAGCTAATAATAATAAAAGTGATGGTGGTAATAACCAAAATGAAATATTATTCATTCGAGGAAAAGCCATATCTGGCGCACCAATCATTAAAGGAACAAACCAATTACCAAACCCCCCAATCATTGTTGGCATTACCATGAAAAAAATCATGATAAAAGCATGTCCGGTAACAATAACATTATATAATTGATTATTGCCTGCTAAAATTTGACTACCAGTATGAGACAATTCCATACGAATTAAAACCGAAAGAACAGTTCCCATCACACCAGAAAAAGCACCAAAAATTAAATACAAGGTACCAATATCTTTATGGTTTGTAGAAAATAACCATCTCGAGCACCATAAATAAACAGAACTGTTTAATAAAGATGTTATGGACACTTTATTGAGATTTATATCAATATGCTTGTTAAATAGCAAAACCTCATTTTTTCGTAGTATTCTATTTTTATCACAAAATTTTAAAAAATAAAACTAATTAAAAGACCTAACGCAAATTGCTTAAGAAGGCAATTGTAAAAATCTTGTATTTAAAAATAACTCTTTTTTGTTTAAATTTTTTGGAAAAGAAAGCAAAAGTCTTAGATTAACACACGATTTAAATAAAAAATAAAAATTTTTAAGTTCTTGAAATACTAACGGATCAAAAATCACATACATTAGTGAGTTTATTTTTTCTTGCTTTATTTTTACCAATTGTCTTTTGAATCGGATTTTTTTTATATTGGGAAAAATTTGCCAAACTAATTTTATTAGAAATAAAAAAACAGATTTTTTTCGTAAAGTTACTTTAACCCCCAAAGGAGCACCTTTACGAATTTTTAAAAAAACAGACGATTTACGAGATCTAATAAAGAAAGCTCGTTGCCCTGTAATAATTTCTAAAAGAGAAGCTACCCGTATTAACGCTTTTAAAGAAATATCTTTTTTTATTACATAAAAAAGAGATAATTGGTCGATAGTTAACGAAGTTTCATGTACATTCTTATAGTTGAAACAACGATTTATTTTATGATTAATTTGATAAGGGTTTCTAAATGTTAACATTTTTTTATACAATTTTTAAAAAGTTCCTGATGATAAAGAAATAATTTTAGAAAATTTGTTATTTCTAAGCTCTTTTGGTACGACACCAAGCACACGTGTTGCTAACGGCTTCTGTTGTTTGTTTAATAAAACAACGGAGTTGGAACTATATGAAATTGTTAAACCAACCGAACGACGTAATACCGAATTTGTTTTTACAATCACACCGTGTAACACATCGCCTTTTTTTACTTTTGAAGTTAATTTATTTTTTGATCGTATTTGTTGAACTGACACGACGATAATGTCCCCAATTTTCCCATAACGGGTTTTTGCTCCTTTTTTCAAAATTTTCAAGCAACGAACTAGTTTACCTCCAGAATTATCTGCCACTTTAAGCAAAGTTTGAATTTGTATCATAAGAATTTAACCACGTGCGCGCACGAATCCTTCAAGTAATAATGTTTGTTTGTCTCTATAATAAACTGTAAAAATTGCCAATCCAATAGCAGATTCAGCTGCAGCAACAGTAAGAACGTATAAAGCAAAAATTTGCCCTAGAATATCATCCAAATAAACTGAGAAAAAAATAAAATTTAAATTTAAACCTAATAACATTAATTCTATTGACATTAAAATAATCAATAAATTACGTTTATTCAAAACCAAACCCAATAACCCCAACATAAAAATAAGAGTAGAAAAAGCTAAAAGAGTACTTAATGAGAAAATCATGACATATTATTTAACAGTTATTGTAAAAACTCGCACATTTTATCCTAACATGGACTTTTAAATGCATTAAAGAAAAATTTTTAATTATGTTATTTTTTTAGTAAAATAGAAAGACGTAAAAAGTTTTAAAACTTTAGACGACATAAAAATATACGCTGCCTTAAATAGAACTTAGAATATTCCGGCTATATTATGATCGAATATTCATTAAAAAACTGTAACTTGCAGTTTGTTTTTCGCATGATTCCCAAGATGATTAGTATTTAGCGAATTTTTAGTATTTCAACACGAATTTGATAAAATTTCAGGATTTTTCTAAAAAAAAATTTAAATCGAATCTACTTTCTTTATTTTAATATTTTAAATTCCAGCCGCACGTTCCCGTACGCCTACCTTGTTACGACTTCATCCCAGTTATTAATTTCGCTTTGGAAAAAAAATTCTCATAAAAACAAGTTTCTATAAGTTGTTTCCACTTTCTTAAAGTAAAACTAACTCCCGGCATGTGACGGGCGGTATGTACAAGGCCTAGGTACAAATTCACCGTAACATTCTGATTTACGATTACTAGTGATTCCAACTTCATGTTGACGAGTTACAGTCAACAATCTGAACTAAGATAACTTTTAGACGATTTGCTCCAACTTACGTTATTGCTGCGTTTTGTAATTACCATTGTAGTACGTGTGTAGCCCAGCTTATAAGGGCCATGAGGACTTGACGTAATTCTCCCTCCATTCACTCATCATAAATAATATTTTTAGAGTGCACTAAAAGTTGCAACTAAAAAAAAGAGTTGCGCTCGTTAAAGGACTTAACCAAACATTTCACAACACGAGCTGCCGACAGCCATGCAACACCTGTTCTTAATATTTTAAAAATAAACAATATTATTTTTTTAAAAAAAAGAATTCAAAAGCTGGTAAGATTTCGCGCGTATTATCGCATTAAACCACATACTCCACCACTTGTATAGGCCCCCGTCAATTCCTTTGAGTTCCAGCCTTGCGACTATACTCCTCAGGTGGAGTGTTTAACGTGTTAACTTAGTATCTAAAATATAATATTCTAAATACGAACACTCATCGTTTACAGAAAATAGACTACCAGGGTCTCTAATCCTGTTTGCTACCTATTCTTTCGTTCCTCAACGTCAGTTATTATAAACCAGATTGTTGCTTTCGCTTTTGATATTCCTTTAAAGCTCTTCGAATTTTACTTCTCCCTTTAAAATTCTACAATCTTTTTTTATACTCAAGTAAAAGTGTTTTTAAATTTTTTTAAAGAGATTGAGTCTCTCATTTTCTTTTTAAACAACCTTATTACAGTCTACGAACCCTTTACACCAAATTAAACCGAATAACGCTCGCCCCCTTCGTATTACCGCGGCTGCTGGCACGAAGTTAGCCGGGACTTTTTTTTTAAGTAAGTCATGATCTTCCTTAATAAAAGAGGTTTACAACCAAAATAAGCTGTCATCCCTCACGTGGTATTGCTGGATCAAGCTTTCGCTCATTGTCCAATATTCCTTACTGCTGGCTTCAAAAAAAAGCCTGGGCCTTGTCTCAGTCCCAGTGTGGTTGATCATTCTTTCAAACCAACTAAAGATCGTTGGCTAGGTGAGCTATTACCTCACCTACTACCTAATCTTCTACAAGCATACCTTTTAGCAATTATTTTTAAATCTTTTGATTCGGTATTTTAATCCCGAACTAAAAGCTAATTTCTTGTATATTACGCACCCGTTCGCTATGTTTTAAAAACATTCAACTCGCATGTATAAAGCATACCACTAGCGTTCACTCTGAGCCAGGATCAAACTCAATTTTTTTTGTTTAACTTTATTTTAAACTTTAATATGATTTATAATAAATTCTTCTAATTACCAATAAAAAAAAATTAAAAAAAAAAATACATTTATCATACAAAAGATACGTTTTAAATAAACGACGAAGATAAAAGCAAAAAACA
>Ga0255759_10000388_pt1 | contig 39840 bp, 36 predicted proteins | sample 101ome_20_FD_179959 | JGI IMG/M metagenome (GOLD analysis project Ga0255759, IMG submission 179959) | Coastal salt marsh microbial communities from the Groves Creek Marsh, Skidaway Island, Georgia - 101404AT metaG (version 2) | ecosystem: Environmental > Aquatic > Marine > Intertidal zone >... | reverse complement strand
AAAAATTATATCGCAAAGATATTATCGCAACTGATTTGATAATTAAATTGAAATCAGGAAGAGGTTCCTCCGGTTATATTTCGAATAACACTATTCAATCCTTGACAGTTCAAAGATATAGTAATTTGGGTTATGATATTTATCCAGGCATGTCATTTCATTTTGTTGTTGTAGACAATACTTTAAAAAATACCGAGAAAATAAGAATTGGTCCTGAAATATCAGATAATACCAAGTATGACTCTAATTATTATATCGAACTTTTGAATAAATGTTATTTAGAGATCACTGAAGATTCACAATTATTACTTTTTGGCCGAATCAAATATTCATCAGATGGTATCATCAATTCATTAGATGATTATGTAACAAACCTATAATATGATTAAACATAATGGTTACAATTAAAAAACTACATAAAACACAATTATTTCTATACATTGAGATTAAACAAATAAACACTTGCGAGTGTTGGTGAGCGACACACTTGGTCGGTTAGGGCCCGGCTTGCAACCGCGCTATGCTCTATAGCGGAAGTTGAGATGTACTGCGGAAGACACCTGATTTAATCTTGAAATTGTGCAAGACATTGAAGTTTGGCCTTATCAAAGTGGTTTGGTAGGAAAAATTCTATCGTAGGATAGTCTATGAACTTTAGTCAACCAATACCCCAGGTACGGAAGTGAGCAAGGAAGTTGGACTAACTGCTGCTGATAATCCGCTGGATGGAGTCGAACATAATCTAAAGATTGATGACGGACTTTCAATTGCGTCCGTGCTTAGAACTAATATTTCTTATTTGTTTCATCTTACATTTCATCAATAAGCACTTTTGTAATACACATAATAAAATAAAAAATAATTAAAAATGGTCCAATTACACTAGCAATCGCAAATATTAGACTCTCAACAGAAAAAATACTAGCAATACCATAAAGTACATAGTAAATTAATAATGATAAAATCAGTCCTGCTGAAAAATAACCAATTATGCGTATTGATGGTCCAATTGAATTTTCCCAACTTTTTCTATCAAAAAATTTCTCTGACATTTAAAAATCATCTCCGATCTCAAATAATTGTAATACAGGGCCTATAACATTTCCTTCAGAGTCAAATTTTTCAATACTAATGTAAATTGATTTTGAATTTATATTTTTTTGTATTAATAAATTTACTACAGTTTCTTCCATCAATCTCGGTCCACATACAAAAAATAAATCATCATTATTAAATTCATTATTTTCAATCAAATCAGTTACAACACCATATCTTCCTCTCCAATTTGAATCGCTTTCTTGTATGATTGTATTTATTTGCACTCCCCATTTATCAAATTCGTTATTATATAATAACTCTGATTGATTTTTTGCTCCATAATATAAATTGCATTGATTTTTGTTAACTGAGTATATTAAACTCCTAATTGGAGTTATCCCTGTACCTCCAGCAATCAAATGTAATTTTGTGTTATCTTTTATTGAAGATAAAGGAAAATGACTTCCTTTAGGCTCACTCACAATTATTTTTTCACCTACTTTCAATTTAAACAAAACTTCTGTCGTTTCTCCCCATAATCGTATTGTAAATTTTAAATTATCTTCTTCTAAACCTGAAGCAATTGCCATTGGAGCTGGCTTTGTGATTTTTGATGGCACTGAAATCCAACAATATTGTCCAGGGAAAAAATTAAAATCACTAGGCTTATTAAAAAAATATGATTTAACATTGACACTCTCATCAATAATTTTTATTATTTCTAATTCATATTTTAACATATTTTCAATAAATTTCAATCATTAGAAAAAATTATGTTTACCTCACTATTCAAAATACAATATTATTATCACACTAAACAAAAATTTATTTTGCAAACGTAATTAAATTGTCATATTCTTCTTTAGGGATTTCTACTCCTTTTGTTCCAGTACCTCTGTGTGCAATTATTGGACCATCCCCCTCTTTCGCATTTCTTGGATAATCAGATAATATATCACTAAATCTGTAAAATTTAGAAAAACTTTCTTCTAATTGAGGAGTTCCTAAATTAGTCCCTAAATCAATTTTAAATTCTTTACCCAAATTTACCATTTTTTCATATGATGGGTGTCTATATTTAGACCATCCCATAACATATTGTCTTGCGAACATAATTCCTGCATATCCTATTTTTTTACCATTAACTATCTCATTTTTTATAGACTTCCCTAAAAATTGGGGTACTGCTTTTAAAGTCACAAAACTGTTATCACATTCATTGACGTCAGGTAATATCGGGTAACATTTATACCCGTCTATAAATGGTTTCAGCATTTGCTTTGAGAAACTTAAAATTTTAATATTATTTTTACTTATATTACTTTCAAGAATTATCTGATTCACTCTCTCATAGAACTTTTCCGATATCTCTTTAGTTATTCTTTTTTTTCCCCTACAATTAGGTTTTAACTCTAAAAACATAATTTTATCTTCTGATAATTTTACTACTTCTTCTAAATCTAAAAATTTCCTAAGAGTGGGAATTCCTTTATCTTCTAATTCCATCTCCGTTAATTCTTCTATTTTTTCACCTGTTTGTAAATAGCAGTCATGAAATATAACTACTCCATCATCCAAAGTTAATCTGAGGTCAGTTTCAATCCCATCAAAATTGTTCATCCCCCATATCAACCCTTCATAGGTATTGGGTAATATCTTCATCATATCACTCTCCTATCTCTAATTAATTCTCAATCTAAATCTTCTAAAAACACTATTCAATAAAAATAATGAGAAAATTATTGGTAAGAGATAATTACTTGTTTCAGTCGTAATTGTTGAGCTAGTCACTAAAGTTGTAATTTGTGGTCTTTCTGGTTCTTCACCAACAAATATCACAAATGAGATTTCAGATAAATTTTCTTGTTTATCAGAAGCCATAATTTTCAAAATATAGGGTTCTTCTCTTTCCTCTAATAATTGAGAATTGATTATATATGTCAATGTTTTACTTTCATCTTTATAACTAAATTTTTTGACATCAACCTGTTCACCATCAAAATTTAAATTTATATTAGCCTTAGAAATTATACTTAATTTATCTTCAACCATAAATTGTAATATTAAGTTAGTCTCCCCACTTATATAACTTCCATTTTCTATTTCTAATGGAGTAATCTCAGGACCAGTTATATCTTTAAGATAAACCCATTTTATATATTCGTCACCATAACTCGCAACAAATTCATATAATCCATCTCCAGACAATTCAGCTTCAAATGAAAATATACCATCCCCTTCATCTAAAATTTCTATACTTTTACCCTCAACTAAATTAGTTTCTAATCTTTCTACCAATGCTCCTGATCCAGCATCTCCACCATCTAATAGTTGAAATGTACCTATCAGTTTATCATTTTCAATTATTGTATCAATTTTGTTTATTCTTTTCTCTTCAGTCACCCAATTTAATACATTTTTCATAAATTGATTATTTTGTTGATTTTCTATATCATCACCATAGAAACCATTAGAATAAAACGTAGTCGAAGATGAAATAAATACTCTTCCTCCATTTTCAGAAATATAATTTGTCATTGTGATTTTTTCGTTATCCATTCGATCATGACCCATAATTTCAGCTTTATCTTGATCAATAATTTCAAAATAATTTCCACCATGTTCAATGGCAAATATATCTTCTGTCATTGTATTTACATCCAAGACAACCGAAGTACTGGATATACTTGATACTAACCCTGGTGTATAATCAATATTAATCGGAACTTCACTACATTTTACACCAAAATGTTCTAAAAATGGATTAAAAACCTCTAAATTAGTTCCAGACTCCCAAACATCTGATATCGCAGTTACTTTAAATTTACCGTCCATATTTAGAATTATATTTCCACCATTTTCTACATAGTTTATTATTGAATTTAGCTCGTCCACTGAAGGAACCGCCCCAGTAGACACTTCTAATGGTTCATCTGAAGGAAAACCTGATATTTCGGCCATCCAAAAGAAATCATATTCATTTAAAATTTCCTCGGTAATTGGTTCATTTAATTCCTCAATCCATATTCCATTCAACCATGCATCTTTAATAACTAATCCAGTTGTATCACTACCAACCCCGACCCTATTAATTGAGTCACCACTATGGTGATATACATCGATTAATCCTTTATAATTTGGTTCTTCTATCACTTTAATTGTCCATTGGCTTGTAATAATATCATTTCCTACAGATGCCGTTATGTTACCACGATATACTCCTTCATTTATATTTTTAGTATCAATATTCAAGGTAATTATTTGTGATTGCTTATCTTTATCGACGTCACTCAAATATCCAAATTCCGCTAAATCACCTTCCAAATTTAATTCTACATTACCTGGGTCTGATGAAATAAGAGTGATGGAATAATTAAATTCAACCTCTTTAGGTAAATTAAAGATATAATCTGCAGGTCCACTCTTTGGAGTGATTTCAACAGAAAGAGGTAAATTTTCTGAATTTTTTTGTAAACTTTGAATATAATTCCATGACTCTAATAAATTTATCATTCCTTGCCCTTCATTTCTTTCACCATAACCTAAATCAGTTGCCCCTCTCATTAGTGCAGCTTTAATCAAACCAGGATTATGAGACATATTATTTGCATTCATTGCTGAAATTAAAGTTGCAGCAGCTCCTGCTACTGCAGGTGATGAATATGACGTCCCCGAACCACTAACATATTGTCCACCTGGATGTATGGAGTTGACATCCTCACCAGGCGCAATTACATCGGGTTTGAAGGTTAAATCATATCCATATCCTCTTGAAGAATATGATGATAATTTTAATTCTTGATTAGTTGATCCAACGGACAATGATCCTATTGCATTTCCCGGTCCCCCAGTAGTATCTAAGTCAGGGCCAGAATTACCTGCAGATCCCACAAGTAAAATATTAGCTTTTTCCAATCTTTCAACAATTCTATTAAAATATGTCCAACTACCTCCCCAAGATGTGTTAATAACTCTTAAAGTATCGTTATTTTGAATTGCAGCTTCAAATCCTCCTAATACATCTCCAACTAAATATCCTGCAGGATGAGTTCCCCAATTAATTGCTCCTATTTTAGCACCTGGAGCAGTACCCATGATTTCTGGACGATCATCATTAGTCCCATTGGCTGCAGCCATTCCTGATACAAATGTTCCATGTGATCTAGTAATACTATATTCTATACCATCTTGTATATTATTATTATAATCAAATGCTTTTTTTCCGGCTAATGCTGGGTGATCAAAATCAACTCCCGAATCATAAACACCTATTGTTACTCCTTCACCAGTGTAACCCATATCCCATAATTTATCGACTTTCATTAATTGAACATCAATATAGTCATCAAGATCAACTGAGCTGATTGATTTTTGGATTTCAGGTAGTCTAAAGGCTTGATTATATGAGAACGCATGATCAATATCAATATTATAATTTTCTTTCAAAACTAAAATATCAGTAAATGACGACTTAACTCTCAATGCTAAAAGCCCATCATAGCTTTTCAAAATATAATTTTCTTCTTTAATTGTTTCATAAGTTTCTTCATCATCTGCAAAAATTACATATTCTCTTTCCATTTGATCAACATTATCATATATTTTATCATACTCCATATAGTCAATTATAATTTCTTCATTTGGGTTTATACTCTCAATACTGCTTGTATGTAATGGGAGTAACAATAAAAGTAAAAATATTAAGTTTTTTATCTTCACCTTTTTCAATATTATTCTTAATTTATCAAATTTATCTAAACGGTTTGAAATAGATCATTTTAATTTTTAAAAATTGTATATGGTGCCCCGATCGCGAATCGAACGCGAAGCTAGGGAATTATGCCTTTTTATGTCCACAATCCCCAATGTTAGCCATTACACCACCGGGGCTTCTCTATTTTAGATGATTAATATAAAATTAATTATCTTCTAAAATTAATTCACATTTTTCATATATATGCTTTTATTTATGTTGATTTAAACTAACTTCATTAATTTTCAATTTTCGAGATAAGCTTCTTTTCAAAATCTTTAATTTCGGTCAATTTTATATTTTTGAATTTTCTTAAATCCACATCATTTAAATTTTCATAAAATAAAATATAATCATTTTCTATATTTTCAAACTCTTTAATCCACATCATTATTTTATCCTCATATTTTATATCATGTAAAAAAAATATTAAGTTCACAGTTCTAAGCAACTTTTTCAAAATTAACTTATTACCATAATTTATTGAAATCGCCCAATATTCTATCAATTGATCACCATATATAATCTCTCTTTTTACTCCCTCATCTTTTATTTTCGGTGTTAAAAATTTTAAATTCAATTTATTCAGTGTATTTAATTCAGGAGACACAATCAACACATGCTTATAATTTTCATTTGAATGATGCTGAGCATGACAAATTGAAATCATTATTGACCATCCCTCAATATTATATGACTCTCTTTGACCACTTTTTGAATTTTTTTTCGTCGGTTAATTATTTTATATATCCAAGGATCTTCTTCAATTAGATGAAATTCTTTTGAGACCGTTTTTTTATCACATAGTGCTTTATTATACAACAAATCTTTCAAATAATTATATGCCTCTTCATTTGATTTTGGATTTTTCAAGTTTAAATCCTCTAATACCCATCCAACTATTTTACCATTTAATCCTAAATTATTTAACTTATTCCCATCAAAAATATTATTGGTAATTTTATATGTCTCTATCAAATCTTCAATATTATCGCTAAAATGACTCATTTCAAAAGTAGTTGATTTCATCTCATTTTCCGTATCATGTTTCCTTTTATTCTTAAATCCAAAATTAATTGATCTTTGAAATTGTAAATAATTTCGAAATATATTCTTTTTTAATTCATCAGAATTATTATACACAAATTTTTTCTCATAATCTTTCATCCATTTTAATAATAATTTTTCATTCGGATTTTCGATCATTATTGAGGGTGGTATTTCGTGATACTCTAATAAATTTAATATATATTCCCTTTCAATTTTAGGAAAAGAAAGATCAATTAAATATTTTGTAAATAATATCTGTCCCTCTTTTGTCCCGAATATACTTTCCATTCCATAACCTATTAGCCCCATTTTCACATACCAATCACTTTCAATTTCAAAACTTCTAATCAAATTTTCAATTAAGTCCTCCAATTGTATCAATGATGTTTGTTTCTTCAAAGGTAAAATTCGCCAAACTAAACCATGTTCACGTAGCAATTGGAAACCTCTTATTGCATCTTCTCTTAATATTATCTTCAATTCTTTATATTTTCTCTCATTTGAAATTAAATTAAAAAGTTCCTCTCTATTATTTACAATTGATTTAATCGCATTGCTAGTCTCCTCATGTATATTGAAATTTAAACTAACTGCAAATCTAATTGCTCTAAACATTCTCAAATAATCCTCCTCAAATCTTTCCTCAGGATTACCCACACATCTAATAATTTTATTTTCAATATCACGCATTCCTCCAAAGAAATCTATGACTTCTCTATCACTCTTCATAGCCATCGCATTAATTGTGAAATCTCTACGAGATAAATCATTTTTAATTTCATTTGTGAAATAAACCCTTTCAGGCCTTCTTTTGTCTCTATATGAACCATCAATTCTATATGTTGTAATTTCATACAATTTTTCATCCAATAACACCTTTACGGTGCCAAATTTTTCTCCATCTAATATTAATTTATGATCAATGAATATTTTCTTAATTTCTTCAGTACTCGCATTAGTTGCTAAATCAAAATCAATATTATTCGATTTAATTTTACTATCCTTTAAACTCAATATATAATCTCTAACTGCTCCTCCAACTATTTCTACACTAAAATTATTTTTCTCTATTAGTTTCATTATCGCAATAACATTTTTATCAAAAAAATCATCATTGTTTCTCATGCTTAACTACCTTTATTTCAAATATTAGATCGAAATTATTTCATTTAATCATATAGGAATATTCAACATGAATATGATCTCATTTTATTCAAATTTTCAAAGAAAAGTAACATTACTAATTACCGAACTATATATTACAGTGTGTAAGTAATATTATATGACTGATCACTCACCGAAAATTGATATTCATTATTTTGAGCCAGAAATAAAATTTAGCGATGTACTAGTAATTGTAACTCATCCAACTATTGGTACCATATCTTCAATATGTGGGAACTATTTAATTGAACATTTAAATCTACGACTAATCGGTACATTTCTTTCACCAGAATTATCCCCTACAACAATTATTCGAAATGGTACTCCAGAGCCTCCTATTCGTATTTATGCAGGAGAATATATTGAAGATGACTCTACTATTTTTGATCAGATTGTAATTATTTCCTCTGAATTACCTTTATCAGCTCCTTTAATGTATGAATTATCCGATCGTATAATTGAGTGGTCAAAATTTAATAACGCACGAGCTATTCTAACCATTGAGGCAATAAATAAAGAAGAAGTAGACTTCAAAATACCAAATGTATTTTCATTAACTACTAACAATGACGCCAAATCTATAATCAAAGATTTAAATTTAAATGCGTTTGAAAACGGAATGATTTCGGGGTTCACAGGTTTATTACAATATAAAGGTTTTATAGAGAATTATCCCGTAATAAGTATATTATCAGAGGCACATAAAGATTTTCCTGACTCAAAATCTGCCGCTGCAGTTCTTTCAAAATTAAACTCATTACTTCCAACTATTGAAATTGATTTTGAGCCATTATTAAAACAAGCAGAATTATTTGAAAAACAACTAAAATTAGCAATGACCCAAATTGATAAGAATGGTACCTCTAATCGAAATTCTTCCTCTGGGATGTTTGCATAACTTACCTCTATTTTTATAAATTAATTTTATCCGTAATAATATTCTTTAATTTAATTATTTTTCTTGTAGAATTCTTGACTTCTGTAATTGTAATTGGAGCTGGCAATGGAGGTTTGACTTCTGCCACAGTTTTAGCTAAACAAGGTTATAGTGTAAAACTATTAGAAGCTCACTCATATTCGGGTGGTTGTGCTGGGACATTCAAAAGAAAAGGCTATCTTTTTGACGCAGGTGCAACCCTCACTGGTGGTTTCAATAATGGAGAAGTGATGCATAATTTATTGAACAAAATTGGTCTCAAAGAATGGTTTGCAAAATTTGATAAAAATGCAATGACTGTACATTTACCCAATAAAATTATGATTCCTCGATATGGAGATGATAGAAGATGGGATATTAGAGCGGAAAATTTTGGGGATGTATCATTAAATTTCTGGAAATGGCAAGAAAATACTGCTGATTTGATGTGGAGTATCGCAAATAAATCACCTCCATTCCCTCCTCAAAACTTGAAAGATTACTCCAAATTATCAAAAATCCTACTATCTTTTTTCAGCGAACATTTTCCTTCCTCAATCAACCCTTCCCTTCTTAAAGATGCATTCACAACTCTATCAAATAAATTATCAAATCAAAATGAACCCTTAAGAATGTTCATAGATGGCCAACTATTAATTTCAACTCAAACTTTATCAAGATATGCAAATTCATTATTCTCTGCTTCGGCACTAGATCTACCTCGACGTGGCATTGTACATTTTAAAGGTGGGATAGGAACTTTAGCAAAACAATTGGAAACTTCCTTTAAATCCAATGGTGGAACTATTCATTTTAAAGAAAAAGTCATTTCAATTTTAAAAAACAAGAATGGTTATACTGTTATCACAAACAAAAATCACTCATATCATTCTAATGTCATAATTGCAAACTTAAATCCTTGGGATCTTAAATCTATAATTCCAAAAAACCAATTAACTCCTAAATTAAAGCGACTCCCTCCATTACCAAAAAAAAGTTGGGGTGCTTTCACGACATATATTGGTATTAAAAATGAGCATCTCCCTGATAATATTTCTTTGCATAACCAAATTCTATCAAATAAAAAATTTACCGAAGGGAATTCAATCTTTATATCTATCTCCCCCTCGTGGGATACTACTCGGGCCCCTGAAAATCAAAGAACAATCACAATCTCATCACATACTAATTTGAACAAATGGTGGACACTGTTAAAAAATGACAAAGAAAAATACTTGCAATTAAAAAACACTTATGAAAATAAATTAATTGGTTTAGCAAAGACTATAATTCCTAAAATAAATAACGCAGAGTTAATTGAAAGTGGAACTCCTGTAACATTTAATCATTTTACAAATCGAATACAAGGTTGGGTTGGTGGATTTAGACAAGAGAATTTATTTAAGACATTCCCATCAAGAATCGATGCAAATTTATTTATGGTAGGAGACTCCATTTTTCCAGGGCAAAGTACTGCTGCTGTCAGTCTTGGTGGAATACGTGTTGCTAACTCAATAATGGAACAATTTTAGACCTCTTCAAATAACCATGGATTAACATATTCCATTTTATTCTCTACTTCTTCTTTCCCATGTAACCAATACATAATCGCTTTAACCGAAGATAATAATGCATTCCCATCTTGAGGTGTAAAAGACCAATAGTAAATATGTTTCCCATTCACTTTAATTGATGGTTCTACAATTACAGCTTGATTTAATATTCTTCCAAAATGCCCATGATCTCTTCCAAATGAAAATACCAAATTCACTGCGGTTTTATTTGTTATAGCTAACTCATTTGTGTTATAGATTTTGTTTAATAACTCCTCCTTGGTAGTTTCTTTTTCTAAAATAAGATGTGAAAATAATGTGTGCATATATTGAGAATTTACCTTTATTGCTGAGGAAAAAACATCTAAATCAAAACCCTTCGTCATAAATAACTTATGAACATCTTCGGCATGGTGAGTTCCAAATCTATCATGAGTATAATTTGATATTGTAGGTGCCATTACCCCTCTCTCTTGGGATACATCAGATGCTCTTCTCAAGAATGTTAAATTAGCATGTAATAAATTATTATTATCCTCTGAATTGAATGCGAAATGTTTGATGGTGCTCGCTGCAGCATGAGTATTGCATGATGCAATTTGTACATATTTAGGATATTTATTTTTTTCAAATATATTGTCATTGACATTATTTGCATAAATTGTACCAAAACCAGACTCACTTCCCTGTGCAAGAAATCCAACCGCTCTTTCCTCGATTTTTTTATAATGTTTTTCTTTATTATACCTGCCTACTCCCTCCGCTGTTGCATCTGCTATAACATCAATTTTTTTTAATGTTTCATCAAATGTCATATCCGGTTCAATATCTAAGTCTCTAAATTCTTTGAGTTTATTTTTATCAACACACATTTTTCCTCCCTTTTTTTGTAAATTTTCAATCATCGGTCTATCTGTTAACCTTGCAGTATGTTTGTAGAAATATAATTCGTCAATTCCAAGATTTTTTTTTGTACTTAAAAGTAACGCAATCAATGGTTCCCCTATTGTGCCCGTTCCATTCACTAAAACTGATGTCATGATTTAGTTATTTGGCGCCATTACTAAAATGAAGCGAAAGCAAATTAAAATTTAGCATATTTAGAATACCTATAGAATAGCTTAATCTATTTTTAATTTCAAATTTAATAATGCACTCAAATATCCTTCATAGCATTATAAATCAATTAAATGCTTCAATGCAAATGTTAGAAATCGCAATATTGAATTCAAATGAAGAAGCATGGATATTTCAAAATGACTCTAAAGAAAATATGTATTTTTGGGAAATTTGTGCTCATATAATATTTTTTCTTGATTTCTATTTTTCAGCATTTGATAAAAATTTAAAAAATATAACTGATAACTATCTTTTGCCTGATTTTCTCCATAAGTATTCAAAAAATAGATTATCAAATCTTAAAAAAATGATTAACAAAGCAGATATGGTACGTTTTTATCATCATACTAAAAGCAAAATTAATCATTATTTTGAAAATGATATTAGTTCTCAATTTGAAGATCAAAGTGGTTTTCCATGGTTAGAAATGACAAAATTAGAATTAATTATATATAATGTTAGGCATATCATGCAACATGTTGATATGTTAAATCAAATACTAAAAAAATTAGGATTACCCGTCAGTAATTGGATAAAATAATATCGAAAAACCCTAAAAAATTTAATAACGGTTTGGCCCTTTTCTAGAATCAGAAGATCTAATTTTCACTTTCTTATAGTGAATGGCACATGACACACAGAAATTTTCTGTTACTTTTCTTCTTGGTAGAATTGCACCTGCTTCCCTTAATTCTTTACTCATTCTTGGATCTACTACTGAAACATATCTAGTTTGTTTTTTAATTTTATCTGAAGGAACCATTCTACCACAATTAGAGCATTGCTCTGCGGTATTATTTCCTCTTTTTCCACCAGATCTTCCACCAGATCGTCTTTTTTTTGCCATTTACATCTGCACCTTTTTTGGTTCCATTACTTCAATTACCTTATTGTTTTTTATAAAGTTTGAGTTGAATTACTTAGTATCAAATATATTTTATTCACTACTTTTCCCATAGGAATTTTTTAAAAAAGTGTCATTTGATTATTATAAATACTCAGATAATACCAAGGTATCTTTTAAGTTCTTATGGTACCAAGTGTAATAGATTATAGGAGTTGGATTAAATAAAAACAAATGTTGTATCATTTAATTTTTTAATCTAATAAAATCAAATAGGAGACTACTGAATTGCCTGATTATAATAGTGCCCGATGTCATTCTTGTTCAATTTCACAAAGAGTACGTTTTTGTCAAGAATGTGCACTAGTGACATGTGAGAGTTGTTTACATATATCCATAAAAACCACTTACTCTTGCACTCGTTGTAATTTTTCTCCTCAATCTGATATTTGTGGTTCTTGTGGATCAGAAGCAGAAATTATGGAAAAAACTAAATTATCATGCTGTCCTTCATGCAAAAGTACAAGGGTAGATGATCCTCAATTATTATTAGATAATTATCAGTCCTCATATCACGAGATAATAAGTAGAGTTCAATCTGTTAACGAACAATTTATTGATCTTTATCGTGATTTTGATTTTCTTGTAGGCTTGGTTAGATATTGTCGTCTTGGAAATTTATATGGTCTCCCCCAAATGGAGATGCAATTAGAATTAAGCTCTAATGCAATGAAAAAAATAAATAAAGAAGGAATCGATGAATTAAATAAATTAAGACAGGAGGGTTTGTATGATTTACGTACTCACAATTATTTTAAAAATATAAAACTTGAACATTATCGTAGTTTAGATGCATTGTTAAAAGGTACCGAAATTAAGATTAACCAACATATCGAACGTATTCAATTCTGGATAAGTGAAGTACAAGAACATCTTGAAAAATTACACGGAACTGCTCAATTTCTAAAGAACCAATATACTATGCTATATGATGTTAAGCCATATCTGCCCGATAATGTATATGATGTGGTTGCCATAATTCCCCCATTAAATATGCATATGAAAAGAGATACTCAAAAAATAAATGACAAATGTTATGTGATATTTACGGAAAATTACTGTATATTCCTACCAAAGAATGCTATTAAATATAAATTACCTGATCAATTTGTCAAACTCAAATACTCAGATCTTAAAAATAAATATGAATCAAAATCAATCATAAAAGGTACACAATATATCATAGAATTAAATCAAGGTGAGATTCAAATCACAGCACCACCTAAAATTATTACAACGATTAATCAATATTTCGGATTAATTGACTCTGATGAACCATTCATGGTTGGATCACCAAAAAAGATCAAAGAAATAGAAGAAAATGGTCCTGATAAATATGAATACAAACGTGCAGCTGCAAAATTCGCAAGCATTTTTAGAGAATGGTTATTTGATGACAGAGTTCAAAATGAAGAATATACACCAGAACTAGAATTTCCTTCTATGACTGATTTAAAACATGAATTAAAGAAACTTGATAATATGTATAACAAATACAATAGTCAAGTAGAAAATCATGAAATACCTTTAGAACAATATCAAACAGAAAGAGGTAAACTTAAAGATAATATACATGAACTAAAAAGCAAATTAGCTAGCATGACGGGGTATTTTGGAAAATATGATAATTACTAATTTTATCATATTCATCTACGTTTAATAATCCATTAATTATATCAATACAACTTCATAAATTAAGTCGTACCAATTAGCTTTTAATTTTCTCATAAATTAAGAATTATGGATAATAATACTGGTCCTCAAAAATCATTATTAATTTCCCTTGCATTTGCAAACGCAATTGCAACAACAGGATTTGGCATTATTTTCCCTATATTTCCTCAACTACTTGCAGATGTTGGTGGAGGTAATGCACTAGATTTAGGAACTATGGCTGCTGCTTTTGGTTTTGCATATTTTATAGCATCCCCAATCTTTGGTAATTTAGCAGATTATTATAATAATAAAGTCATAATATTAATTGGTCTTATTGGATTTTCAACTTCAAATTTAGTATACATTTATGCACAAACTTTATGGCATTTTTACATAGCAAGAATAATTGAAGGTGCTTTCTCATCTGCAATATTACCTCCATCATTAGCTCTAATCACAAGAAAAGTATCAAAAGATAATCGTGCTAAATTAATAGGTTATATTTACTCTGCTAACACGTTTGGATTAATCGTAGGCCCTCTATTAGGTGGTGTACTGTACGATGGGTTATCCCTTGGCTCTTTGATCATCACGGGTTCAGTGTATTTACCTTTCTGGGTCTCACTCACAGTTGGTCTACTATCTTTCATGGTTGGTTATTTATTCATTTCAGAAGAAAATTCTAATCCAAAAGAAACAATAAATTCAAATCAAAAGATATCGAAAAAAAATCCTTCCTCATTGCTTTTAATAATAAAACGTCAAATAAAGGTTATACCCAGACCTTTATTGATATTTTTAATTTTTATCATAGTTGATACTTTTGGCATATTAGCATGGTTATTAGTCTCTCCTGGGTTTATTTTTTATTTTTATGATGAGTTATTTCTATCTGCATCAGATTTTGGATATTTTGTAGCAGGATATGGTCTTTTTGCTGCATTGGGTCAAGCATTTTTAGGAAACCTTTCTGATAAATATGGTCGAAAAAAGATTATATTTGTTGGGCAAATATTTTCAATTCTTTTTTACATCTTTTTACCCATTGGTTCAATTTCATGGCATTTTGTACTCATTTCAATATTTGCTGGAATAGGTTCTGGTCTCAGAGATCCCGCACTTAAAGCCTTATTAACTGATGTAACTTCGGAAGATAGCCGTGCCACTGTATTTGGGATTGAATCAGGCTTAATTTCAATTTCACAAATTTTTGGTCCTATATTAGGAGGACTATTTTATGAACTATATGGCATTTTATACGTATTTCAAGTGTCCCTATTTGTCTCATCTTCCAGCTTGTTATTTATTCTGTTCCTTAATTTTAAAAATCCTTAATTTATTCGACTGTTACACTTTTTGCTAAATTTCGTGGTCTATCAGGGTTCAATCCCCTCTTTACTGATGTGTAATATGCTAATAACTGTAATGGAATATTATAGGCTATTGAAGAGACAAATTTGGAATATCCTTTAGGTATTTCTATATAATGATCTAGGACTTCAATCATCTCATCGTCCCCTTCTTCTATTATTCCTATTGTTAAGGCTCCCCTTGCAGCCATTTCTTGTACTGATCCCATCATTTTATCTCTAGTGTAATCTTTTGGAATTGTGAATACCACTGGAAATCCATCTTCTATTAGGGCAATTGGTCCATGTTTACTCTCTCCAGCTGGATAACCTTCGGCATGTATATATGCTATTTCTTTAATTTTCAACGCTCCTTCATATGCTGTGATTAAAGATATATCTCTCCCTAAGTAAAATGCAGATTTTTGTTCATACATATAATTAGAAATATCTCTAATTTTAGCTTCATTTCTTTTAATAATCTCACTTATTTTTTTAGGGATATCCTTCAAATTATTCTCAAATTTTTTCAACTCAGTATCAGTCAAAGAGCCATTTATTTTTGCAAGTTCAAATCCAATTCTCCATATCATCAAGGATTGCGAGGAAAATGTTTTTGTCGCAGCTACGCCTATTTCAGGACCCGAGTGAATGTATAAATTTAAATCTGAAATTTGAGTCAATGTAGATCCAACAACGTTTACTACAGCAATTATTTTCGCTCCTTTTGTTTTAGCACTTTTTATAGCTTTTATTGTATCTAAGGTCTCTCCAGATTGAGAAACAGAAATGATGATTGAGTTTTCATCAACTATATTTTCAATACTTGACCACTCAGCCGCAACACAAGGTATTACAACTTTATTAGCGAGATTAATAAAATTATAATACGCATTCAATGACGCGTAGTATGCAGATCCTGCCGCGACTAATATTACTTTATTTGCTTTTTGTATCATATTTGCAGCTAATTCAATATTTTCATTTTGAGTTTTTAATTGAACTCTCAAAACTTTCTCTTGTTCATGAATTTCTTTAATCATGAAATGTGGATATCCTCCTTTTTGTGCAGCTTCAGCATCCCATGTGACTTCATGACTTTTTCTTACTATCAATTGTTCATTTACTGCAGATATAATTTCTAAATTTCCAGGCTCTAAAATTGCAATCTCTAAATCTTTTAGTATTATTACCTCTCTTGTCCAAGGTAAAAACGCAGGAATATCAGATGCACAAAACATTGCATCTTCTGTTATACCAATTACTAATGGATTATCTTTTCTTATCACATATATCTTATCTGGTTCTTCAGAACTTGATATCACTAATGCATACGTTCCCTCAATCTTGTCAATCAAAGAAATGATTGCCTTTACCATAGACATACCTTCTTTTAAATACATTTCAATTAAATTCGGTATTATCTCAGTATCAGTGTCACTTTCAAAAATTACTCCTTTAATTTGTAATTCTTTTTTTAGTTGCATAAAATTTTCAATTATACCATTATGTACTACTACAACTCTTCCATCATTTGATTTATGAGGATGCGCATTTCTTTTTTCAACAGCTCCATGTGTTGCCCATCTTGAATGACCTATTGCTGTAGACCCTTCATATTCATTAAAATTGAGTTTTTCGCCAACCTCATTTATACTTCCTTTATCTTTTGCTAACTCAATTCCATCTTTAGAGATGACTGCCATTCCAACCGAGTCATAGCCTCTATACTCTAATCTTGTTAAAGCTTCATAAATTTGGGATCCTATTAGATTATTAGTTTTTTTAGTTTTAGTAATACCTATAATCCCACACATAATTTCAGTTTTAACCCACAAATATAAATATATTTACTTTTATGATAATAGCTTGGGGATACTGATTGTATATATAACTCTCATTATAACAAAAATTGAGGAATCTTATAAAACTATTATATACAAATGAAATAGTGAACTATTCTTTTAATTAAATAAACATGTTTTAATCACATACCTTTATATTAGAATTTGACCTATTTCAATATAGCCAAAAGGTGAAATTATGAAATACAATTTAAAATTCATGATCATATTACTAGTTCTATTGTCTTCTTTAAGTGCAGTTGGTATAGTCCAATCACAAGAGAATTCACTTAGAGTTACAACTGGTGATATGGTCTTATATGATAACTATGGTGAAAATAGTAATTTTGATATTTCAACAATCCAAATTAATGATTTAAATACAAGTGAACTTCTAGAATATTCATCCAATGAATGGAGCTCAGAAGGAGTTTATACTGGTGAAATCAGTTTAGGATTCGCAGAAATAGAAGATTTAACTTACTTACCATTTAACCCCATGGATGATCCTGATTTTGAAATGTCTGAAGATATGTATCTGTATGCTATGTCATTATCTCAAATGATTGAGTTTGAAATGTCTAATGACATGGAATACTCTAACTACTATTTAGGTGATAATTCAACTGGAGAATGGTGGAATGACACAGACTCTTGGGAAGACTCTGAAACTTGGACTGATACATGGTTTGAATTTGCAGCAGGAACTGCTGATTACTTATTCTATCCTGATGATGAAATGATGATGGAAAATGCAACCATGACAGATACATATTTTAGATATATGTGGGTATCTGATTTTGGTATTGATTTACTAATTAATGCTACTTCAATCACTACATTTACAACATGGGTCGAAGGAGATGTAGAATACTTTTCAATGAACGAAACCTCTTATGGAAGTATCGTCAATGGTAATGCTACTGTCCCATTAGATAGAGATTATGGACAAGACTCTTTATATGTTGATGTTCATGTAAACGCTACATTTACCGAGAGCTATGAATCAGTCATGAAATTTGATCGATCAGATGCATTAAATGGTATGTTTTTAGGTCAAACAGAAAGTGGTTATGATCATGCAGAAGGTGTTTTCTGGAATGATAACGCAACCATTGTTGATAACGATGATCTAGATTATCATGGTTCATCAGTTACAATTCATGGAGAATTTGAACAAGGTTACTATGATGCTTTCAATTTAGTTTATGAAGACTCAATGTTAGGACAAGAATCAACTGGAGTAAATGAAGGTTGGCAAGTTGGCGATGAGCTTCACTATGTTCATTACCAAGAACAATCTATGCTCGACTCACAAACAATGGTTGATCCTATGTCTGGCGAGTCCATGACAGATGAATTTGAAAACTCAATTTCTGTTACATCCGACTTTTACATGACACCTTATCGTCATAATGATAACACTCTAAGTATATTATACCAAGAGGTCACCTCATTTGATGGAATTGATTTTGGAGAAGAAGACTCTGAAATGCGATTGGATGATGATCATTCAGAAGAAGCTGTAATGTATGAATTTGGTTTTTGGGATGGTGTATTTGAAACTTCTGCAGAGAGAGAATTTACTGCACCCGTAGCTGAAACCAGATCACCTGAATGTATGGATATGGATTTCATGTTCGAGGGTGGCCCTGATGGTCCAGATGATGATAGGTTCTTAGATGATCATGAGGGTGAAGACGAACCAATGGGTCCAATGGATTTCTGTACACCAATGGCTTTATGGATGTTAATGTCTCAAACAGATTTAGAACTTGAATTTGAAGGTATGCCATTACTCCTAACTGAAGAAGGTACCGAGTTGGAAACTATGGACGTCAATGGATTTGAATATGTCGTATTAGAAAATACTATCGAATACACATATGGTTTAGTATTTGAAGGAGAAGTAATTATGACACTTGATCCTGAAGAGATGGATGATGAGGAAATGTTCCTTGATCAAACAGAACCTCCAATGGAACCTGTTGACATAACTGTTGCTTATACTATAACTATGGCCTCTACTGATTTCAGAGCATATGATAATGCAACTGGAGCATGGGTATATAATGAAAATTCATATATGTTAGATGTTTCACTTGACTTATCTGTTGATATGAATGGAGAAGTTATGGAAATGGGTAGCATGCAATCTACAAGTCAATACTTAGATGTTTACATGCTTGCTGGGCATGCATCTAAATATCAAGAAGCCCAAGATCCTAATAGTATTCCTGAAGATCCAAACGCAAATGTTAATGAAACATCGCAAACTACTGAAGTAAATGAAACAGAACTACCATCTGAAGTACCTTCAGGAGTTTCACTCCCTGCAGGTCTACCAGGATTTGAAGGTCTTTATGCAATGATTGCATTAAGTGTTTCAATTGTATTCAGTAGAAAGTTCAAAAGAAATTAAATAAATTAATTTAAAAATAATCATACAAATATTTTAATCATTTTAACATTGATTTTTAATCTATTTCATTATACTATAGAATGATTTAATTAATCTTGAAAGTCTAAAATATTGATACCTTTTAATGGGCTCGTGGTCTAGCCCGGCCATGACGCTTCCTTGACGTGGAGGAGATCCCCGGTTCGAATCCGGGCGAGCCCATATTATTCTCTTAATAATTTAATTTGCCCTAAAATTTCAGTTATTAAACCTAAAGTAGTTTTCACCGTTGTCAATGATTGATCACCTGGCGGAGAAACTTCTGTGATATCAAAGGCGGTGACTTTACATGGTATACATTTTATCATTTTATATAGTTGGCTACTTGTCATTCCGCCTCCGACTGGCGTACCAGTCCCAGGAATAAATGCTGGATCTAATACATCGATATCAATTGAAACATAAAGATAATCCACTCTCCTAGCTATTTTATTAATTTGTTTTTCAAAATCAGTCAAATCAAATTTATTTTCCTCTAAATCAACCATTCTTAATTCATATATATCGTTGTTCTCAATAAATAATTGTTCAGTTTGCTCCATATATCTCGTACCAATTAACATTATATCCTCACTATTGACATTATCTAACTCTATTGATCTCCTCAAAGAACTTCCATGACTATATTTTGAGTTAATCAATTCATCTAATAAATCACGATGTGCATCAAACCAAATTACTCCAACCTTTCCCCTATTACTCAATGATTTAATTATCGGATATGTTATTGAATGATCTCCTCCAATTGTAATTATTGGTTTTTCATTTTCAAAGATCCCATCAAAAGTTTTAGTTATTTTCTCTCTTGTCATTTCATCATTTAGCGGGAATATACTTATGTCTCCCATATCCAAAATTGCGATATCATTTAAATCTAAACTATACCTTGTCATAGTTTGTAAATCTGTTGAAAATTTTCTAATTTCATAAGGTGCAAATGAAGTTCCCTTATAACCCGAGGTACCTCCTTCATAAGGTACTCCTATTAATAATATGTCTGCATCTTGTATCTCCATATCTTCATATACTAATCCACCAAATGAACCAAAATCACCCATCATTTTTCTAATTTACCTAAGCTTACAAATGTTAATAAAATTCTCATATCATACTAACTATAACCCAAAAATATATCTAATAATTACCATTTAAAATTAATCATCAAATTTAACAATGAGATAAATTAGCTAATCTATCTATTTAAGTCAGTTTATTTTAATACAAATAAGCGTAAAACCATGAAAGGAATTATTTTAGCGGCAGGTCAAGGAAATGATCTTAAACCATTAACAAATCATTTACCTAAACCCATGATAAAGATTTTAGACAAACCTTTAATTCAATTTGCTGTCGATCGATTAACTCATTGTGGTATACAAGAAATCATTATCGTGATACCCAAAGATGATGTTTTAATTACAAGTTATTTTCAACAAACACCGCAGAATTCATATATAGAATTTGTAAATCAATCCGGTAAAGGAATTGATGGTGCAATCAAGTCTGTGAGCAAAATGTTTAATGAAGATGATCAATTCTTGCTTACCCATTCTGACATCGTTACTGCAGATCACATTACAACAAGAACATTAAATGCAGCTCATAATTCAGGTGCAGATATGGCTATTGCGGTATCTTTGGAAAGAGAAGTCCAAGATTTTGGTATGGTTTCAATTGACTCTGATGGTTATGTCGATGAAATACTTTCTCCAAAAGAAACCGATAAATCAAATTATATTGTCGCAGGTACATTTTTACTAAATGGTAAAATTTTTAATTATTTGAACCAAGGTGTCCCATTTAATGATTGTTTCAATCACTTTATTTCTGATGGAGGTAAAATTGTAGCTGGTATTTGGAATGATACTTGGATAGATGTGGGAAGACCATGGGATGTATTACGAGCTAGCTATTTTATGCTAAAAAAATTAAAAGTATCATATATCTCAAGTAATGTTGAAATTGGACCTAATGTAGAAATCAATGGTCCTGTAATAATTGAAGATGGCGTAAAGATTCTAAATGGTACAATAATTAATGGCCCTGTTCATATTGGAGAAAATGCATTTATCGGAAATAATACTCTTATTAGAGATAATACTTCAATTCAAGATAATACTAAAATTGGAATGGGAGTTGAAATACGATCATCGATAATTATGTCTAATGCATCAATTGCTAGATTATCATATATTGGTGCTAGTATTATTGCAGATAATGTTACAATCCATTCTGGTGTAATAACGATTGTTAATAACTCACCTCCCTCCGAAATACATGCCAGTTTAAGTGATGGTTCATCACATATCGTCCCTCTAAATAAATTTGGAGCAGTTATCGGATCAAATTCACATATAGGTGTTCACACTTCATTGAAACCAGGTACCATAATAAATTCAAATTCTATAATTGAACCCAATCAGGTTTGTAATGGTTGGGTAGAATAAACTGTGAAGATCCAATGAATTTTTTAATCATATCACAAAAATGTCAATTTAACTCCAATTACACATTAAATAATTTAACAGGTCATGGTAGATTTGACATAATATGTAGGTCAATACTTGCTTCAACAAGAGAATTGCAATCTGATAAAGGATCTTCAATTTTTTGTTATCTTAAGGGTGGTGAAGAAAAAGGTTGGTTAAAAATTGACCCATCATTCGTCGAAGAAAAAGATGATGAAATTTCAATAGCAGCTAAAATCAAAAATAATTGGTACAAAATCGCTACAAAGGGTAACTTAATTAATCTTTTTGGGCAATTACCAAAACCTATAACATTATTATCTGAATATGGTGACCCCCCAACCTCTTTCACAGGGACTATAGTTTTAGGGGCACAAAATGATCTTTCACGAAATGATAAAATAACATTAGAAATAGAAAAAGAAATTTCATTAGGTAGTAAATCGCTTTTAGCATCTCATGCAATTATATACGTTCGTCAACTAAATTTAAAGATGTAAAAAATATTCTAATTAGAAAAGGTATATATGAGACGTTTAAATATAAAATATGAATTAATATGGCTGGGTCATCATTAAAAGCAGCTTTATCAGCAAATTTCATAATTGGAGTAATTAAAACAATCGTAGGTTTCTTTACGGGATCTGCAGCAATGATATCAGAGGCTTATCACAGTTTTGCAGATACTTTTAATCAAATATTATTGTTAATTGGTGTCAACAGAAGTAAAAAAGAGCCAGATATAGAACATCCATTTGGTTATAAAAAAGTTCAATTTTTCTGGGCTTTTGTTGTCGCAGTTTTAATATTTGGTGTATCCGGAGGTTTAGCTCTTTTTGAAGGTATCGAAATAATATTACATCCTAGTGATCATGAATTTCATCCAGAATATTTTCCATGGCAAATTGCTGTACTATCTGTCGCTATAATTTTAGAATCTTTTGCTTTAAAAACTGCAATTAATGAAGCTCAAGCATATCAGAAAAAAGTTAAATCTGAAAAGTTATTAGAAGCTGTTGAAGAAATGCAAGACCCTGTTCTCTTATCTCTATTAGTTGAGGACTCTCTCGCTTTGACCGGATTGATTATTGCATTAATAGGATCAATTATCACTTTTGTAACTGAAAATCCTACATGGGATGGTATCACTGCAATATCTATTGGTATCGTATTAATGATAGGTGGTATTTTGCTCGCCAGAGAAAATAAACGATATTTAATTGGAGTATCTGTGTCCACCCGAATTAAATCACAAATTAAAGACATGGTCGAAAACTTTGAAGGAGTGGTTGAATTAAATTCAATGAAAACAATGATTTTGGGTCCTGATGATATGTTACTTGCACTTGAAGTCACGTTTGAACCTTATGTAATTGAAAGCGATAATGGTGTTGCAGATGAAATTGATAAGTTAGAAATTGAACTATGTAAACTTGTACCAAAACTCACTCCAAATAAAATTTTTATAGAAAGTCAAGTACCAAAAATAATTTCAGAAGAAGAATGAGTTTTATCCACCAGATATTATTGGTGCAATTATTAATTCAGTCATTACTATTAGTTCCAGATCTTCTGGAATTCTTAATGTTCTCCCATCTTTTATTACCATAAAAGATATATTCTCAAAATCAATGTGTTTTCTAAAATTTTTAACTTCCTTTTCTAACTCTTTCATAACATGTGATACACTCTTTCCCTTTTGATGTATTTTGATTATTTTTGTATCAAATAAATCAACAAAATATGAGTGAAATTTTACTACTATCATTACATAAAACCAATTTAGTATTAATTATTAAGATCATTTTTCCAATTTGATGAGAAAAAGCCTTAAATTTCAAACTCAATATAATATTATGGAAAATAAAGTTGAGCATATTCCATATAATTTCGTTAAAATATCATCAAACAAAAGTTTACAAAATTCAATTGATTTCTATCATACAATGAATAAAAGAAGATCTTGCCGATATTTTAGTGATACAGATATTGATCCGAAAATTATTGAAAATTTAATACTTACCGCAGGAACTGCTCCAAGTGGAGCACACAAACAACCCTGGACCTTTGTTGTTATTGATAATAAAAATAAAACCTTAAGAAAGAAAATTAGAGACGCTGCAGAAAAAGAGGAAAAACTTAGTTATGAGAGTAGAATGACACAAGAATGGTTAGATGCTTTAGCCCCGTTAGGCACTAACTGGGAAAAACCATTTCTGGAAAATGCCCCCTATTTGATTGTAGTATTAAGACAAAGACATGGAATAAATGAAGAAGGATCAAAAATCAAACATTATTATACATCTGAGTCAGTAGGAATTGCAGTTGGTATTTTAATCAGTGCAATTCATAATGCAGGTTTAGTAACATTAACTCATACTCCATCACCAATGAATTTTCTAAAAAAAATTTTAAACAGACCCGATAATGAAATCCCATATGTTTTACTACCCTTAGGCTATCCAACTGAAGATGCAACAGTACCAAATCTCACTCGAAAATCATTAAAAGAAATCATGGTAAAGTTTTAATTTTTAAATTATATTCTCAAATAATTCGTCATCAACGGAAAATGGTAACAGTATTTCAGAATTATTATCCTGTAATTCATTCCATTCTTTAGTAGTTAACATCGCATTGTTATTTCTTGCCCATGATCTTCTTCCTACACCAATCATAACATCCCAATCTATTGCATTTTTTATAATTTCATCTACCCTTTGAGATCCATCCAAGACTAATCCAAATCCACCATTTACTGATTTACCAATTCCAACTCCACCACCATTAGAAAGAACCGCAAATGTCATTCCCCTTAAAATATTTCCTCCCCAACTTTGAATTGACATATCAGCCATAATATTGCTCCCATCTTTTATATTTGCAGTTTCTCTAAATGGGCTATCTGTTCCTCCAGTGTCATGGTGATCTCTTCCCAACATTATCGGCCCAATAATTCCGTTTCTTACTAACTGATTAAATTTTAACGCAATATTGACTCTCCCCATATTATCTGCGTACAGAATCCTTGCTTTAGATCCTACCACCAGATTATTTGTGTTTGCATTTTTTATCCAATTATAATTGTCGCTATCTTGTCCGTTACGATTAGGGTCAATCAATTCCATTGCAGCACGATCTGTAATTTTTAAGTCATTCTCATCACCAGATAAGCATACCCATCTAAATGGTCCATATCCAAAATCAAAACAAATCGGTCCCATTATATCTTCAACATAAGAAGGATAAATAAATCCATCATATGTATCTTTGCCATTTTTTAATACTTTTTTTTCACCAGCATCATATACGGCTTTTAAGAATGAATTACCATAGTCGAAGAAATATAGCCCCTTTTTCACTAGTTTTGATATTATCTCAAAATGTAGTTTCAATGTTTTATTTACCTTATTTCTAAATTCATCGGGTCTTTCAGTCAATAAAATCATCGCATTTTCATAATTCATTCCTTTTGGAGTATATCCTCCTCCATAGGGGTCATGGCATGAAGTTTGATCTGATCCTAAATCAACATGAATATTATTTTTCAATACATATTCCCATAAATCAATAATATTTCCATAATATGCAATAGAAATAGGTTTGAGTGATACTTTACTTTCCTCTACCCATGAAAATATTTCATCTAAATTACTTGACATTTTTGAAACCCAATTTTGTTTGACTCTAGTCAAAATTCTCGAAATATCCACCTCTGCAATTATTCCTATTCCTCCTGCAATTTCTATAGCTTTGGCTTGAGCACCACTCATGCCTCCCAATCCAGAAGAAATAAAGATTTTACCTTTTAAATTTTCATTATTTGGAATATTCAAAAATTTTCTACCTGCATTTAACAAAGTTATATAAGTTCCATGAACTATGCCTTGGGGTCCAATATACATCCAACCTCCCGCTGTCATTTGTCCATAATTTGCTACACCCATTGCTGCAGCTTTATGAAATGCATCTGGATTATCATATAATCCGACCATCATCGCATTTGTATTGATGACTCTGGGTGCATTTCGTTGAGTATTAAAAATACCCAATGGATGGCCTGACATAACTACTATAGTTTGATCCTCTTTCATATTCATCAACATTTTTTTAATTAAAATAAATTGCATCCAATTTTGACATACCTGACCGTTTGACCCATATGTTACCAATTCATAAGGAAATAGTGCAATTTCAAAAGATACATTGTTATCCATCATTAATTGAATTGCTTTTGCCTCTAAAATACCATCATAATCTTTTATTGGTCTTGCTTTGATATTATTTTCTCCATTACCAGGTCTATATCTATAACCATAAACTCTCCCATATTGCAATAATTCATCTTTAAACTCAAGTAATAATTCTTCATGCAATATTTTTGGAATATATCTTAACGCATTTTTCAATGATAATTTTGTTTCTTCAGAGCTTAAGTTATAATTCCTACTAGGTGCTCTTCTTACACTTTCCAAAAATTTTGTTTTCTCAGGTAATTGATTTGATAATAGGAATTTATTCATAATAAACGAAAATTCAAAATATATATCTTAGTTCCTATCCAAATAAAATCATTTGTTGAAAATAAATTCATCCTTATATTTTTCAGCTATCACAATATAATCTTTGATTGAGTTAATTAAACTACCATTGTCAACTCGTATTTCACCATTCACAATTACTTTGTCTACATCCCTTGTCTGCGCAGAATATACTACAAATGAATAAGGGTCGTATATTGGTTTCGCATTTGGGTTATTAGTATTAAGGACTATCATATCTGCTAAATTTCCTTTCTTTAATTCACCAACATTTTCGTAATTTAATGATTTCGCTCCACCTTTTGTAGCCATATAAAAAATATCCTTCGCAGGTAGTGACTTTGGATTTTTATTTTTTATCTTCTGTAAAAATGACGCTAATTTCATCTCTAAAAAGAAGTCATGGCCTCCAGATGCGGGGGATCCATCGGTAGCTATTCCTACATTGATTTTTTCATCACAATAATCTGAAATTGGAGCAATCCCAGATGCTAATTTCATATTTGAACTTGGATTATGTGAAATATTAGTCTCTGTTTCTTTAATAATTTTAGTTTCCCTCTCATCAGTCCAAATCGCATGAGCTAAAATAGTATTTTGTCCCATACAACCAAATTCATTCAATGCTTCAATATTCGATTTTCCGGTTAATTCTTTAACCCATTTCATTTCATCCATATTTTCAGATGAATGTGTATGAAATATCAATTGCTTCTCATAAGCATCTATTGCAGACTCTCTCATAAGCTCATTTGAGCAAGCTGGAATAAACCTAGGGGTATATGCAAACTGTACTCTATTACCATTAGGAAATTTAGTAGCATAATTGGTACATTCTTTCAATATATCATCTTTATCCTCAATCATTTCCTCAGGTACATTCCTATCCATCAACATTTTACCTACATGCCCTCTAATACCACTATCTACCGCAGCTCTAATTCCGCTCAAAGAGTGCTTAGATGTTAACATATCATTAGTAGATGTTATACCAGATAATAACATTTCAGCATATCCAATTCTACAACTAGCCTCTATTTGGTTTTTATTTAGAGATATTTCCCCAGGTAATATTACATTATGTAACCAAGGTAATAAATCCAAATCATCTGCAGCTCCTCTAAATGCCGTTTGAACTGCATGAGAATGAGTATTGACAAATCCAGGCATTACAATATTATTTGTCTCATCATATATTGTACCTAAATCATATTCTTTTTTTAATTTATTAAATTCTCCAACCTCATAGATTTTGTTATCCTCAATAATCACTACCCCATTTTTGATAAATATCTCTGATGAAGCAATGATATCTCCAACTATAGAATAACGATGTTTCTTCATATACCAAAATTATAAAATATTAATCATATAAACTTTATCCGATATCAACTACATTTTTTGTCAAGATTTAGTTTTTAAAAATTCGATCATATAAATTAGCCAAACAAAATTTTTTTTAAAATATTGAATTAAGGGATTAATATAAATGGTTAATACATTGATTTATATCTCAGCAGATCAATTATTCCACTCACAATCCGCATTATCTATAGATGATCAATGTGTAGTTTTGATGTTTGAAGATACAGAATTTTTATTATCATATAAATTTCACAAACATAAATTAATCTTCATAATATCTGCCATGAGGCAATATTTCCAACAATTAAATGTTAAGAAAAAATTTTATTTTAAATTAAATTTAGATAATGCATTAAACACATTAGAAAATAATTTTACAAAAATAATAACTGATTATCCAACTATTAACGAAATTAGAACTTATAAAAATTCAAACAGGAAAATCAATAAAAGAATAACCACATTCTCCAATAAATTCGATTTAAAATATAATTTCATAGATAACCCCTCATTTTTGACCTCATCAACAGAATTCAAGAATTTTCATATCTCTAACCCATCATTATTGATGCATAATTTCTATAAGTTACAAAGAAAAAAATTTAACATTCTGATCTCATCTGACTCTAAACCTAAAGGAGGAAAATGGAGTCATGATCATGAAAATCGATTAAAATTACCTAAGAATCTTTCACCAAAACTTCCAGATCAAATCAAATATGATGATATTGTAAGTCAAGTCAAAATGGAGATAGACCAAGTTTTTCCTAAAAATCCAGGATCTACTTCAAATTTTTGGCTTCCTGTTACTCGGTTACAATCTCTAACTTGGTTAAATTTATTTTTCGAAGAACGTTTTAAATTGTTTGGCCCCTATGAAGATGCTATTCATACAGAACATCCTTTCATATATCATTCTGTAGTATCACCAATAATTAATATTGGACTGATTACTCCATTGGAGGTGGTAAATCTTGCATTAAATTACTCTGAACACAATGATGTCCCAATTCAAAGTTTAGAAGGTTTTATTAGACAAATCATAGGTTGGCGAGAATTTATGAAGGGCATATATGATATTTCCGATGATACATACATAAATTCAAATTTTTTCAATCATAAAAATAAACTCACCAATAAGTGGTATGATGGAACAACGGGTATTCCACCCTTAGATGATATGATATCCCAATTAAACAAATATGGGTATGCACATCATATTCAAAGATTAATGATTGCATCAAATCTTATGACTCTTTGCGAAATCGACCCTAAAGATGCATTTAGATGGTTTATGGAATATTTTGTTGACTCAGATGAGTGGGTTATGGAACCCAATTTAATAGGGATGGGTCTATTTGCGGATGGAGGTTTATTCGCTACGAAACCATATATCTCTAGTTCAAATTACATTTTAAAAATGAGTAATTATACCAAAAAATCACATGGATCAACATGGATTGATATTTGGCAAGCTCTTTTTTGGAGGTTCATTCATAAAAATTATAATTATTTCAAAGAATCAGGACGCATGGGATATATGATCTCTCATATCAACAAAATGGAAAAAGAACAAATTCAAAATTATTATAATGTTGCAAATGAATTTATAAAAAATATAACTGAATAATTTTAAATTTCAAGATCATCATATATTTCAGAAATAGTTTCCTCTAACATATTTTTTGCTAATTTAAGTGCACTAATTCCCTTTTTTGTTATTTTATAGTATTTTCTATTTGGGAAAAATTCATTAGAAGCTTCTTCTACAAATTCAGACTTCTCCAATCTGTATAGCACCGCATATGCAGTAACTGTAGCTGGATCAAAACCAAATTTATCATTTATTTCCTTTCTTAATTGGTATGCATATTTATCTTCTTCATTTAATAGTTTTAAAATCCAAATCCATATATTTCCTCTTCTTAATGAGTCGGCCATTCTTTCTATTGGCTTCATATCGATCTCATTTTCGTCCATATATAATCAATAAATTAACATATTATATGTATATCTCTTCATTACAGTTACATAATTTTCAGAAAATCAATTTTATTATTTACAATCTAAATTATATTGGATTTACAAAAGTTGAGGATGCATAGTAAATCATAAAATAGATTATAATTTCAGTAATAATGTAACATTATCTATAATTATAGATGAGTTATTATCAAAAAAAAGGGTCTGTAGCGTAATCCGGCAACGCGACTGGCTCCAGATTGATTGAGATTATTCTCAATCCAAGAATAAACCAGTAGATTGCGGGTTCAAATCCCGTCAGGCCCACCTCTTTTTTTTATCTTGATTTCTTGACAAATTATTTCCGCAAACTACATATTTAGAATAAATAATTGTATAATATGGCACGTAAAACAAAAAAGGAATTTTCCGCCGGTTTTGTAGTTTTTTATAAAAAAAATTTAATTGATGATAAATGTGAATTACTTTTATTAGATCATGGAAGTCACATATCACATCCAAAAGGACATATTGAAAAAGGCGAAACAAAAATTCAAACTGCTATTCGAGAATTAAAGGAAGAAACCAATTTATCTCCATATATCTTTAGTAAGGCTCCAATTAAAATAATAAAATATCGAATTAAACGTCCAAATTTTGATATAAACAAAACAGTATATCTCTTTGCTGCAATAACCAAAAAGGGGAAAATTAAAATATCAAATGAACATAAAAGGTTCATTTTAGTTGATATAAATTCAAAACAAGCAATTAATACTATAACATATGATCAAGATAAATCAAGTTTCAAAGAAGCACTAACTTGGTATGAAGATAATAAAAATAATTTATAATAGTTTAACTTTATCGCCTTTCTTCACAGTCCCGTCTTTAACTACTTTGCAATACCAACCTCTTCTACCTTTCAATGATAATATAAATTCTTTCACATTTTCTTTCCCTACATATTCTAATTCAGCTAAGTTATTACATGGATTGCAAATTTCTGCTACTTCTAATATAATTTCTCCAATCTCAAATTTCATATTTAATTTGATTTTTTCATAATTTATTCCTCTTAATAATATATTTTCACCTAAATCACCCCATTTTATAGGCCAACCCTCTTTTTTTAATTGATTTAACATTTCAACTGTGTGTATTAAGACTGCTCTTTTTTTTGTGCCCTTCTTTCTTTCCATTCTAAAATTGTTGTAATCTCCCTCAACCCCAATCTCATTTATGAAAGCTTCACCAATCGCTATTTTTGGTAATCCAACTTCTCCATCTACTTTATTTTTTATAGATATTTGAGCAACTTCACCTAACACTAACTTACTTAAGAAATGTATAATAAAAATATTTCACATTATAATCGTCAGTTATTAACTTCTATCTGGTAAAGCAGGTTTATATGGACCATGAAATTCAGGCTTATTCTGCAATATCTCATCAATTTTTTCAAGATCGTCTTTACTTAAATTAATTTCACTTGCCATCACATTAGACTCAATTTGCTCGATTTTTGTTGCCCCTGTTATTACACTACTTATTTCAGGTCGCCTTAAAATCCATGCTAATGCAAGTTGTGCCATCGTAATCTCCATTTCTCCAGCCATTTTTGTTAAATCCCTCACCTTACTTAGAGTCTCTTCATTGAGAGAATCGTCAAATCTATCGTTTAATTGTAATCGACTTCCTTCAGGCTTACCATCATTATATTTTCCAGTAAGTATACCATATTGTAATGGTGACCATGGTGTAATTCCCATACCATGATATGATGTGGTTTCCATAATTTCAAGTTCAATATGTCTATCTAACATATTATATCTTGGTTGCTCAACAGCGGGTAAACTTGCACCAATTTCATTTGCAATACCTACTGCTCTTTCCAAATTTGCTGCTGACCAGACTGATGTCCCCCAATATCTTATTTTTCCATCTTTTATCAAATCATCCATGGCCTCAATAGTTTCTCTCAATGGTGTTTTCCAATCAAATCTATGGCAATAATAAATATCGATATAGTCTTGTTGGTATCTTTTTAAGGTTCCGTCTATTGAATCCATAATGTGTTTTCTTGAAAGTCCGGAGTCATTTACTTGGTCTGACATAGGCCAAAATACTTTGGAAGATAACACATAATTTTTTCTCTCATAAGTTTCATTAGAAAAATATTCTCCTACTACTTCCTCTGCTTTCCCAGCGGCATATACGTCTGCATTGTCTATAAAATTTACACCTAATTCCAATGCTCTTTCCAAAATTTTCCAGGCATCTTTGTTATCAACTGTCCCTCCATAAGTTATCCATGCGCCTAAAGAAACCTCAGATATTCTCATGCCATTTTTACCTAATCTTCTATATTTCATAATTCAATAAAATGTTAGACATATTAAAATATTATTTAAAATTAATAGTAAATACTAATTCAAGGTAAAAATATTTATTTCAAAGAAGAAATCGGTTTTGGTAAATATTTGAAAATTACAATATTAGAACTAAATCTTAAACCCGCAATTATCAACAACATATATGTTAATGCAGTTGATATATCACCAACAAATGCAATAACTAATTCTAATATTACTCCCCCTAAAAATGACCCCGAAAAAGTAGTTAAACCCCATAATAATTGATATACTCCTTGATAATTTCCAGCTCTATCTGCTCCCCCAATTTCAATTATATACGACCTTAAAGCAGTGAATCCAAATCCAATACCTATCCCTGATATCATTTGAGCAGGTATTAAATGCCACCATTCAGATGCAAAAGCAAAAGTGAGAGGAACCGCAGTAAATGATAGAAACCCTATTGATATGGAAATTTTCTCACCAAATTTATCAATATAGTCTGCTAAAAAATATGATGCACTAGCTTGAATGATAGTTGCAGAAATAGCGATATAAGATACTTCTATTGGGCTAGCCATAATGACATCCGATATTACTAATGGAAAATAAGACCAAGCAAGGCTCATAAAAAACCACCAAAATAAAATTACTTTCAAAAATGTTCGATAATTTTTGTCCTTTAACGGCATAAAGATACTATCTTGAGAAATTTCCAAAGATTTTTCTCTTAAATCAATAAATAACCAAGACATAATGCTCACAAGTCCAAAATTTAACCCTGCCATGCCTATTATGAGCCTAAATTGATTAATTTCACTAAAACCTAATAAAGGCACAATAAATACGTAAGTCATTAATGAAACAGAAATATAGATATAGCTTACTCCAAGAATTCTTCCCATGAAACCTCCTCTTTTACTGCCTTCTGTATAATCTGCAATTGCTCCCTGCCATGCAGGAAATAATATACTCAATCCAAACGCATTGAAAGTTACAGAAATTATTACTTGGACAACCGAACTAGCAAATGTTATAGTAATTGCAGATGCAGTAGCAATCATCGCTCCTGTTAGCATGAATATTTTCCTACCATATTTATCAGACATTTTACCAAAGGTTGGTTGAAATATAGTTTTTGCAACATTATTTACTGCGGTTAATAACCCCATTTGAATTTCAGATGCTCCTAATCTTCTAGTAAAAATAGGTAAATATTGGTATCCTAAATTTTCTCCAAAACTTAAAAATGCTTGAATTAAAAAGTAAAACAACTTGGGTGATTTTGATTTTAAAACCATATCATCATCAATCTTTTCCTCAATTTTAGTCGATGATATATCTTTATCTGTAATCAAAATTTCACCATATCTCATCCGGTGAGAATTAGTTCTTAAATTATAAGTTAGGTCTCATTAATTCATTTTATTAAATTAATTTATTATTTTCAAAAGTCATAATATAAGTCAGTCTCAATATATTATTCGCCTATGGCTCTCTCCCATTAAGTAACTCTTATAACCATCATCTATCGCAACAAATTATGGATACCGAGGAGACAAAGACTGAAGTCTTTGACCATTCACATATTAATTTTCTAGAATACAAAGGAGACCATGCTGCGATTTCTGGAATTGGAATTCTACATGGCTTAGCTTCAAATGATGAATTACTTTTATTATTAACCTTGACCTTAGGATTTTCTAGTTTTCTTAATATATTTTTTGGATTAACTATATTCACTATTGGAGTGGTCATTGGTATGATTATTTTTTCAACTCTCATAAAATTGCCCTTTAATTCAATCGCAAGAGAAAAAATAATCAAATGGGTAAATATTTCTATCGCAATTTTGACTTTAATGTATGGTATATACTCTCTTCTCGGAGGAGAAACCATTAATTTCCTATCCAGTTTAGAAAATAATCTCCAAGGAGGATTATTTAGCATTGCATTTATTTTGGGTATTAAACATTCTATGGATGCAGATCACATAGTTGCTATATCGTCAATAATACTACGCTCACCAAGTTTGAAAAACTCCATCACTCTCAGTATATCATGGGCATTAGGTCACATGTTAACTGCCTCGATAATCACATTTATTCTATTTGGATTAAAGGAAACAGTATTAGAATTAGTGTTATCAAACTTCGAAGTTGTCGTAGGCGTAATGCTTATACTCATCGCATTACTCACTTTAGCATGGGAATTTGATATCATTACATGGGGTAAACATAGTCACGGACATGCTCATGAAGATGGCACAATTCATTCCCATTAATTCGTTGTAAAATTTGAATAACATCTAAATATATTCATAATCAAAAAATAACCATTAATAAGAAATAACATAATAAGATGATAATGAAAGTAGCTTTTGTAAATGCAAAAATTATACCCGTTGAAGGTAAAAATATCGAAAATGGTACTCTATTAATTGAGGGTAGTAAGATTAAATCGTTAGGAGTAAATTTGCCTACAAAAGGATATGAAGTTGTTGATTGTACAGGTTTAGTAATTACTCCTGGATTAATTGATGCTCATTCTCATGTAGGTGTATTCGAAGAGGGGACAAGTGCTAGCCATGTCCATGATGGTAATGAAACAACAGAAGCAGCAGTCCCATATTTGCGAACAATGGATAGTTTATTCCCATTAGATCTCGGTTTTGATGATGCTAGACGAGGTGGTGTGACTACAATGGGTGTTACACATGGATCTGCAAATCCAATCGGTGCTCAAAATGTGGTTGTCAAATCCGCAGGTATAACTGTCTCAGACATGGTGATCAAAGAACCAGCTGGAGTAAAATTTGCAATGGGAGAAAATCCCAAACGAGTAGGAAGAGAAAATAAAAGAGCTCCCCACACAAGAATGGCAGTAGCCCATACGATACGAAAAGCATTTTATGATGCATTAGATTATAGAAATGATATTATAGAATATGAACATAAAATTAAGAACATGTCTAATGATGATAAGAAAGAATTCATTAAACCCCCAAAAAAAGATTTAGGAAAAGAAATACTCCTACAACTAATTGATAACACAATTCCAGTTAGATCCCACGCCCATCGAGCAGATGATATAGAAACCGCCATCCGTTTATCTGAAGAGTTTGGCTATAGACTGGTAATTGAACATGCCACCGAAAGTTATAAAATAAAAGATTTAATAGTTTCCAAAAACATTCCATTGGTCATAGGTCCAATTTTTGGCAGAGGAAGCAGAACTAAAAATGAATTACGAGATCAACAGATGAGTACACCCGGTGTTATGGTAAAGGCAGGTGCATTAGTCTGTCTTACGACCGATGCCCCAGTTGTTCCAATTGACTCCCTTCGTGACTCATTAATTCAATGCATCAGAGAAGGATTGCCTATGGATAAGGCATTAGAAATTGTTACAATAAATCCTGCAAAAATTTTAGGGGTAGATGACCGAGTAGGATCATTAAAAGAAGGTAAAGATGCAGATTTCCTAATTTTTAACGGAGATCCCTTTGACTCAAGAAACTCAGTTATTAAAACTTATATTGATGGAAATTTAGTATTTAGCTTATAATCAATAGAAAAAAACTCATTTACTCTTGTAAAAATACATACAGAATAATATGACATTTTTGTTCATTAATCATGGGTTCTCATAATTTTGATGCAAAGTATGCATTGATAGGCGAGGATTTGATTATCAAAGAAAATGTACGAATTCATTTAAATCAAAATAATAAAATCATAGATATTGAAGAAATTAATAATGTAAATAACAAATTTTTACTAATTCCTGGCTTTTTCAATTCACATTGTCATTCTGGTGATTTTGGCCTCTATAATAAATTTCCATCGGGATTAAATTTAGCGCAATTAGTAGGTGATAATAGCGTAAAATCTAACTATCTTAATACTATTACTTACAATGAACTCTCAGATAATATATTTAAATTTGCAAAAAATGGAATTAAAAATAATATCACACTTTATTGTGATTTTAGAGAAGGTGGTATTATCGGAACACAACCATACTTAGACTCTGAAAATATGAATTTAATTAATTTTAATTTTAAACAAGTAAACATTGATAATATTAACGTAACTATTTTGTCAAGACCTGAGTCATTAGAAGAGGCAAAAATATTATCAAATAATTTCGGTTTAGGTATCCGAGACATTTACTATTACCCTATAGATGATCTTATTGAATTTGTAAATATCTATGCCACAAATAATAAACCTATACAAATTCATGTTTCAGAAGATTTGGAAAAACGAAACGCATGGTTAAATGATACCGGAGAAACTGATTTGATATGGGCTGCTAAAAATTTATCCCCTGAATTATTAATTCATACAAATCATGCTGAACAATATGAGTACCAATTTTTAAAGGAACAAAATCTTCCTATTAGTATATGTGCTTCTTCCAATAATATAACTAAAACAAAAGAGATAGATTGGCAAGGTCTTCAAGAAATTGATTTTCCAACCAAATTAATTAATTTGGGTAGTGATAATGCAATGTTTTCTCAAAATGAAATTAGAAATGAAATAAAAAATATTCAATTAAAATTTAATTTAGATAGTACTGATTTACTAAAAATTTCAATGCTCCCAGATAAGATACCTTCTTTGAATTTAGTTCATAATATTGAAATTGGTAAATTTTTCAGAGGTACATTTGTCAATGTTAAAAAATCAATTACTAATCATAATGATGTCATATCTCATATTTTAGATTAATATTTTTTCTCTTGTGCCCATCTACCAATTGGAGCATTAAAACCAACTTCTATGTCATAATAATCAGATACTTTATCTTTATATTCTTCAGGAACTTTAGGAGTTGGTCCATCTTCAAAATCAATATTCTCATGTATATTATCTCTTTCCCATCTTCTTTTATCAGGGACTGATTTATGAGTTAGTCCTGCTTGAACTCTCGGTTCAATATGTTTTTCCCACATCTTGAACATTCTTTCAGGTCCATAATATAATTGCTCTCTAGAAAAACTAGCATCTTCAAATTGATCAGTATGTCTTATAGCCCATTGTCGATCACAAACCTCTTCACACAAACCACATTTCATACAACGACCTGCAAAATAACCAGGGAACCTATATTCTGTACCCTCAATCATTCTTGTTTCCATAATTATGGTGTTATTTGGGCATATTCTTTCACATTTTTTACAACCAGTACATGCCTTTACACTTAGGGCTAATAAGCCTCTATACCTATGTGCAATTGCTGGGTAATGAGAATCTTCTTTTCCAGGTGCATATAAATCTGTAGTTGGAACTCTTAACATCGTCCTAAATGTTGTTCTTAATGCAGGAATTTGAAACCATCTTCCGACTTTTCTTAATACAGAACTATTTCTCTCAGGAGTAATACTTACCTGTTGGGACTCACTCATGGCCATATAATCTTACTAACAATTAGATATTTATTAGGTTTCACATAATCTCAACTAATCCAACTAATATTTTTTACATAAATTTGCATTATATTACCTTCTAAATTTTTTATTCTTTTTATTTTTATCATATTTTTTCGCTATTAACAAATCGCCAACTTTTACATTGCTATTTTTTTTTAATTTTATAACGACATAAGGATCTCTTACAGGACCTATAGGATCTCCTAAATTACCTACCATATTAGAATTTATATCTATCACAATTCTGCCCTTTCCCATGACCTTCTTATTTGGTCTACAAATGGCCTCAATATCTGTCTTACTAATAATTGGTCCTAAAGGTTGATCCTTCATATTATTTTCTCCTGATGACGTTTTTCGCACTTTTTGTTCTCCCTTTTTTCGTATCTTTTCTATTAAGTTGTTTTTCAAGTGTTTTTTGTTTAACAACAATTCTCCTAATTATCTCTGCTAACTCTACTATTAATTCTGATTTTAATTTTTTCTCTTGTTTATTAATTGGAATTAGTAATCTCCCTTTTTTTTCCCACCATCTACTTGGATATGCCTTATCTTTCTGTTCCTCAAAATCGATATCCAATTTATTACATGCAAAAATTAACTTTTTCAAAGTTGGCTTCTTTGATGCCAAACTTAAATTTACTCGCCTTCCTTGCTTTTTTGACAGTTCACTATCAAAATACTCTGGATATATAACCTGAAACTTTTTTCTTCTCAGCATTATAATGTACCTCTATTTCTCTCTTAATATAATTATTTAACTAATGTCGCATTAATATATCCTTCTTTGCCAGGTTTATTTGTAACGACTGCATTGCCTAATTCAGTGACAATTACAGCTCCTTTAGTTATTATTCTTCTTCTTGAATAATCTCTACTAGCGGAATTATTTTCAACATCTTTGATAACAACTTTTGTTGTCTTACCTGAAGATACATCAACTACATTGGCAGTCTCAACTTTATAGGCTCTATGTTTAAAATTACCACCTCTGACTCTTAACTTTTTGATTCTTGTTTCACCAATACTTGTTTCAGTTGCAGCTCTGCCTAATTCTTTTTTCTTTTTACTAGAATTTGCTCGCAATCTCGCACCCGTTAATTTTCGTCCGTTTTTGCCTTGATATGTAGTCATATTTTTACAAATTACACATAATTTAATTTATTATAAGCTGATTGATAGATTTTCCTTTTAATATTTCTTAATTATATTATTTTCAATGCATTATTACTTACGAAAATTATAATTAATTTAATTGCGTTTATAACATTCACAATCTGCTATCATTGATTTTTGTTATTGTCGATTATGTTATAAAATATCCATACTTTGTATCTATATTGAGTCGTTATCCTATAGAAAATCCTGCTGGTCCTGCTCCTGATTTTTTAAAATTCAGAGGTAATACATTTTCAAAAACTTTTTCTTTAGTAAGAAAAACTGTCAATCAATCTAGAATTGCAACAGTTTGTGAAGAAGCTAAGTGTCCAAATCGAACTGAGTGTTGGAGTGGAGGAACAGCAACTTTCATGTTAATGGGGGATACTTGTACTAGAGGTTGCAAATTCTGTGCAGTGAAAACTTCTTCAAAGCCTTCTGAATTGAACTTTCACGAACCAAAAAATTTAGTGAATGCAATTAAAGAATTTTCAAATATCAATTATATAGTTTTAACATCAGTTAACCGAGATGATATTGATGATGGAGGCGCAACTCATTTTGCAAAATGTATCACTGAAGTTAAACTTGAATTTCCAGATTTAAAAATAGAAGTTCTTATTCCTGACTTTCAAGGTGATTTAAATTCAATTCAAACTATTATAGATGCTAAACCTGATGTCATTGCCCATAATATTGAAACCGTACAAAGATTAACTCCAATTGTAAGAGATCGAAGAGC
>Ga0255759_10000378_pt1 | contig 40136 bp, 43 predicted proteins | sample 101ome_20_FD_179959 | JGI IMG/M metagenome (GOLD analysis project Ga0255759, IMG submission 179959) | Coastal salt marsh microbial communities from the Groves Creek Marsh, Skidaway Island, Georgia - 101404AT metaG (version 2) | ecosystem: Environmental > Aquatic > Marine > Intertidal zone >... | reverse complement strand
ATTTTATTAAGGTGTATAAAGGAACAACGGTTATAAAATCTTTATTCTTTAGAATGTTTAAATCTGCAGAATCTCCAAAAGTTACAAAGACTGTAGAAACGCCATATTTTTCATAAAGTTTTTCATAAAATTTAATTTCACGGTTAAGTAAACCAGTGTTTTTCCAATTTAGTAATGAAATACCATAAGTAAAGAATAGAATAATCTTCATTAGGTTAATATTAACTTAGAGAATATCATTTCTATTGAAAAAGATTAGTTAAAAAAATGAAAAAAATACTTGTTGTACACACTAGATATAGGCATCTCGGTGGAGAAGATATAGCTGTTGGACATGAGGTAGAATTTTTAAAAGAGTTTTACGAAATAAAAGAATTATATTTTAACAATCAAATTGAAAATTACTACCAACAAATTATGTCCTTCTTTTTAAATAGGAATAGGCAAAGCATGGATAAATTAAGAAATATAATCGATGAATTTTCACCTGATTATGTTTATGTTCACAATACTTGGTTCAAAGGTTCATTAGGTTTATTCGATGTTCTCATTGAAAAGAATATAAATACTTTATTGAAACTTCATAATTTTCGATACAATTGCACGCGATCCATCCTATCAAAAAATCATTTTCAAGGGAAAGAGTATTGTGCCTCATGCGGACTATATAGAAAAGATATTTCGATATTTAATAAATATTATATCGATTCAATTATGAAATCTATTTTAGTAATTAGATATGGAATAAAATATTTTAATATCCTTAAAAAAAATCAAATTAAAATTTTGGTTCTTACGTCCTTCCATAAAGAATATTTAAAAAAGATATTAAATAAAAATAAATTAATATCAGTAGTTCCAAATTATCTTGAAATAAATAATGAGCTTGTTAAAAACGAGAAGGAATCATATATAGTTTATGCTGGACGTATTTCAAAAGAAAAAGGGATCAAAGAGTTAATCGAGTCTTTTAACAACGCTGAATTACATAGTATAAAACTAAAAATTATTGGTGTAGGCCCTCAATACGAAAAATATAATAAATTATTTTCTAGTTCGAAAATTGAGTTTTTAGGTGAGAGAGAAAATGCAGAAGTGTTAGAAATTATTTCAAAGTCGAAAGCTGTAATTACTGCAACTAAGCTATATGAAGGGCAGCCAACTCTTCTTTGCGAGGCTTCTTTAATGGGCGTCGCATCTTTTTATCCAAAAACAGGTGGAATATCGGAATTTTTCCCGGAAGATTATATTTTATCCTTTGAACAATTTAACTATGAAGAATTAACAAAGAAGCTTTTATATTTACTAGATGATGAAAAAATTAAAGGTATTGGAAAAGAAAATAAAAAGTATATTGATAATTACTTAAGTAAAAATAATCTAATAAATAAATTTGAAAACGTAATTAATGATTAAATCTAGTACAAAATTATCAGTGATAATGAGCGTTTATAATGCTCAAGAAACAATTAAGAAATCAATACAAAGCATTTTAGATCAGTCTTATAAAGAATTTGAATTTTTAATATTAGACGATGCTTCAACAGATGAAACTTTTAATATTTGCAATGAATACAAAAAAAAAGACAAAAGGATTGAAATATACAGAAATGATAAAAATTTAGGGTTAACAAAATCATTAAATAAACTAATTTCTTATTCAAATGGAGAAATTATTGCAAGACAAGACGCGGACGATGTAAGCAAAAAAGAAAGATTACAAAAACAATTAAATTATTTGTGTGAAAACAATTTGGATGCTTGCACGTCAAGGGCAAATATAATGAATGAAAAAAAAATAATTCCAAGATTTTCTTTCTTGCTACCTAAAAAAATTGTAATTAGATATAAGAACCCCTTTATTCATGGAACTTTACTTATTAGAAAGAGTGTTCTAGTGGAGAATAATTATTATGATGAAAATTTTTATTACTCTCAAGATTACAAATTAATGTCCGATCTAATTAAGAAGAATAAAAAGATTAAGATTATGAATGAAAATCTTTATTTTCTAAATATGAAAAATAATATTTCTAACTTAAATAAAGAAGAACAAAACTATTATGCAAAGTGTGTTAGGAAAAACATTTCACCAAACTAAATCTCTCTTGACATCACTAATATGAAAAGTAATGAAAAGTAAACCAGATTTTCCACTTATTTATTTAAATAAAATTAATGAGGATTGGGTAGTTGATCGGTTCAGAAATGAGTGGTACGAAAATAATAAATCAATAAGTACCAAGTATATTTATCGTTCTAATTTGATATGGTTGATAGCTTCTTGGAATTGGAAAAAGGTCAATAAGAGACAATTATCGAATAAAAAAGTTTTATGTACAGTTCATCATATTGATGAATCTAAATTTAATAAAAAAGAAAAAGAAGATTTTTATGAAAGAGATGAATATGTTGATGAATATCATGTCATTTCAAAAAAAACTTATGAACAGGTATCTAATTTAACTAAGAAAAAAATAACAACATTACCTTTCTGGGTCAATAGAAATATCTGGTATAAAATTGAAAATAAAAAAGAATTAAAAATTAAATACAATTTAGATAATGAGAGCTTTATAGTTGGCTCTTTTCAACGTGATTCAGAAGGAGCTAATCCCAATAAGCCAAAGCTTTCTAAGGGACCCGATAGATTTCTAGAAGTTGTCAAAGATTTAAATAATAAACATAAAAAGTTACATATAGTTCTTACCGGTAAAAGAAGAGACTATATAATTAATGAATTAAAAAAATATAATATAAATTATTCATATTTTGAAATGGTCAATTTTTCTTCATTGAATGAGCTATATAACTGTTTAGATCTTTATATAGTTTCATCGAGATATGAGGGAGGACCTCAGTCAATACTTGAATGTGGAGTAATAAAAACACCGCTAATTTCGACTGATGTAGGCATAGCTTCAGAGATACTTTCTTCAGAATCAATATACGATATGACTAATTTTTCAAAAGCAAAGCCAAACATTGACTTTGCTTTTGAAAAATCTGTAGAGTATGAATCTTATAAGCATTTTGGTAAGTTTTTTGAAATGTTAAGAGAAGTTTATGAAGGTTAGTATAGGTACAAAAATTCAAGAAGGCCCTTGGGGAGGGGGTAATCTTTTTGCAATTAATTTAAGAGATTATTTAATAAAGGAAGGTCATAAAGTAGTCACCAATTTAAATGATGATGATATAGATATAATTCTAATTACTGAACCTAGAAAATCATCAGAATCTTCCGCTTACACACATTTTGATGTAAAGAAGTATATTGATTTTGTTAATCCCGAAGCACTTGTAGTACACAGAATTAACGAATGTGATGAGAGGAAAAATACTAATTATGTAAATAGATACTTAATTAATGTAAACAAAATTGCCGATCAGACAGTATTTGTAAGTAATTGGTTAAAAGACCTATATGAAGAGCAAGGAATTAATAAGGTAAATAATAAAGTTATTATGGCAGGAGCTAACAGCACAATTTTTAACAATAAAGATTTTAAACCTTGGGACGGTAAAGGGAAAATAAAAATTGTTACACATCATTGGGGAGCAAATTGGAACAAAGGTTTTGACTCTTATGTTCTAGTTGATAAATTAATGGGACAAATAAAATGGAAAGAAAAAATAGAATTTACTTACATTGGGAATTTACCAAAAAAATTCTCTTTCGAAAATTCAAGTGTTGTCCCACCCTTATCTGGAGAAGCATTAGCCAAGGAAATAAAAAAGAACCATCTTTATATAACCGGCTCATTAAATGAACCATCTGGGAACCATCATATTGAGGCAGCCCAATGTGGTTTGCCATTGTTATATATCAATAGTGGAGGAATTCCAGAATATTGTAAAAATTTTGGAATCATGTATGATGTTGAAAATTTAGAAACTAGTTTAGAAGAAGCAATAAATAAATATGAAAAATATATTAGTGTAATGAAATCCTATCCTTTTAATTCTGAAGAAATGAGTAAAAAATATTTATCTTTATTTGAAGAAAGCATTCTAAACAAAGAAAAAATTTTAAAGTCTAGACCTTCTGTTCCAACTAATTTATTACTTTATAAAAAGATTTATAAATTAGTTAGAAAATTTAGAATTTTCTTTTCTAAGAATCAATAATTTCTTTTAATTTTCTATTAAAAATATTTAAATTATTATTTTTTGATACTAAATCTTTTCCGTTTTTACTTATTTTGGCGTTTAGGTCACTATTTTCTAACAATGATAAAATATTTTCTTTCCATAAATTAATATCATTTTTTTCTACAAAAATAATATTTTCATTATTTTTGTATAATTCTGGCTCCCAGAAACCGTCAGTTTTAGTGATTATTACTGGGATTCCCATACTCATAGACTGCAGAGCAACACTTTGACCCGAGGGCTGGAGGCTGTTAAAAATAGGAATAATAGATAAGTCAGCCTCCTGGTAATATTCTCTAATATCAGAGTCAGAGATATTTATATCATCCCACTTACCATTTAGTAAATTTACATTATCAGACTTTATTTCAATGCTTGTTATTTTTTTTGTTATAAAATCAAAATTTAAAAATGACAATTCTTTTGCAAGATCTATAGCAAATTTGTAATCTCTTTTACCATCATTTCCGATAAATAAAACTTTATTTTTCTTTTTGTTAGGGCGATTGTTTGAAACCCAAAAATCTTGATCAACTGAAAAAGGTAAAAAATGCATTTTTTCTTTATACTCTGGGTATTTTTCAGTAACAAATTTAAATTCACCAGAACTTAAGAAAATCATATGATTAAAAGTTTCCATAAAAACTTTGATAAAAAATATTCTAAAAAACTTTTTTATTCGATTTTTAGGATTGTTGTTAAATAACCCCATAATAAATACGTAAGATTTTATTTTTTTTGTACGATTAAATATTAGAAAACTTAAAATTGAAAATCCAACTCTTTGATTTGTAGCTATTATTTTTTTTGAATTTTTTAATACTTTTTTATTATTTGAATTAATTATAAGATCACTAAAAAATGGTAGCCCAGATAATTTTCGAATAAAATTATTTAATAGTTTAGTCATTGAAATGTTGCTTCTATTGTCAAATTCCAAATGACTTGTGTCTGGATAAGCTTTTTTCATATGGAAATAACCATAAAAAAACTCTTTTGCTGAGTTTTCCAAATCGTTAATTCTTGCAGTTCTACCAGCTTGGTATATGTAAGTTATTTTTTGCATGTAAATAAATAATATATATTCAAAATAATTTCACTCCTATTATGTTATTAGGTTTATATTAGATATTGGAAAAATATTATTTTTTAAGAAGTAATTTATGGTTAAAAATATAAAAAACATTTATAGCTCAATTTTTTTTATTGGAATATTCTTATTAGTTTTTTTTAATAGACCGTTTGTGGGAATTTCTATATTTGGTTATAGAATTGGTGAATTATTAATTTTACTTGGATTACTGCTTACACCGCTGCCCTTAGCATCTAGAATTTTCAAGTTTCAAATAATAAATGAAAAATATGATGGTTTATTAAAAGTTTATTACACAATTGTGATTCTCTTTTTTATAAATGTTTTGATTAATAATTCAAATATTTTAAGTTCATATACTTTTAAATCCAGCACTTATATTTGGACTCTATCTTATTTATTCGTAGGATTTGTATTTTTAAATTTTAAAGACACCGATGAAAAATTTAGAAATATATTTCTATACATTTTTATGTTCACTCCAATTGCTCACTACCTTTTTTCTACCGGTTATTTTCCAAATTTTATAATTGCTTTTTTTAATGAATTCTCTGATAAGTTTGAATTTACAAAAGCATCAGATATTATGATGTCTCTTTTAATTGGAAATATTTTATGCTTTAAGTTTTTCAAAAATACGTTTGCAAAGATGTGCTACTTTTTCTTTTCTGTTAGTTTCATGCTTCCCTTACTACTGTTGATGAGCAGGGGCTCATTTGTTTCTACTGGCCTTTTCTTTGCTTTAACGATTTTTTATTATCGTGAATATTTTATTAAAAATATAAAAAGTTCAATCGTGTTCTTAATAATTGGGGCTCTTTCTTTTGTAATATCTACATATAACGTTAACGATGTAGATTTTTCATTTAATTTCGGTGTCGGTGGAAGCGCACAGGAAGATTTATCAATTGTTGAAAATGTCAAGACAATTTCAAAAAAGAATGAAACCAGAAAAGCTTTTCTATCTTTATATATTGAAGATGGACGATTGATGTCTATTGATAATACAACTAACTGGAGGTTAGATATTTGGCAAGATGTATACGAAGATATGAGTATCAAAAATTTAATCATTAAGGGTTATGGTCACAATTCAATAATACCTGTTATGACAGATCCCTCAGCACCTGGACGACTCGGAAGAGATGGTTTAAATGAAAATGTGCATAATTATTTTGTCAATATATTTGCAAGAGGAGGTATTTTCCAGTTTTTTGCTTATCTAGTATTTTATCTAACTTTATTGAAGCTTTGGAAGAAAAATCATAATGACTATTCAATACTAATTTTTATGATTCCAGTTCTTTTCAACTCAACGTTAGACATGAGTATGGAAGGGGTGCAATATCCTTTAGCTTTCTTTTCTTTTTTAGGATATCTTTTTACTACACAAGAAAGGTCTAAAATAATTAACTTTGATGTTTAAATGAATTAAACCAATGTATTATTACTAATATGCCAAATGCATTAATAACAGGAATAACAGGTCAAGATGGTTACTATCTTGCAAAACTCTTACTTTCAAAGGGATATAAAGTACATGGAACTTTAAGAAGGTCCTCAACTTTCAATACTTCAAGGATAGATAACCTAATTTCTGAATACAGAGATAGTGGAGATTTAACCTTACATTATTCAGACTTATTAGACTCATCATCTTTAAATACCTTAATTAATAATATTGCTCCCGATGAAGTTTACAATTTAGCTGCACAGTCACATGTTGCTGTATCATTTGAAAATCCAATATACACAACACAAGTTGGCACTGTTGGATCCCTTTCGTTACTTGAGGCTATAAGACATTTAGATAAGTACGTAAAATTTTACCAAGCTTCCTCTTCAGAGATGTATGGAGGTGGAATAAAAGAGAGTTTAAATGAAGATTCACCTTTTGATCCAAAGAGTCCTTATGCTGTATCAAAAGTGTTTGCCCATGACATAACACAGGTATACCGTGATTCGTACGACTTATTTGGGGTAAATGGTATTTTATTTAATCACGAATCTCCGATGAGAGGAGAAACCTTTGTTACAAGAAAAATAACTAGAGCAGTTGGAAGAATTGTTCTAGATCTTCAAACTAAAGTAACATTGGGCAACCTTGATGCATCGAGAGACTGGGGCTTTGCTGGAGATTATGTTTTAGGAATGTGGATGATGATGCAGCATGATACTCCAGAGGACTGGGTCATAGCAACGGGAGAAACTTATACAGTTGCTGACTTTGCAAAAGCTGCATTTGAAGTTGTGAATCTAAATTTTGAAGAATATGTTCAAACTTCAGAGAAATATTTAAGACCAAACGAGGTTGATTACTTACTAGGAGATCCTTCAAAGGCAAAACAAAAACTTAAATGGGAGCCAGCAACCTCATTTAAAGATTTAGTGGAGATGATGGTTAATAGTGATATAGATTTAGCCAAACAAGAGAAAGTGTTGATTGAAGAAAATTTAATATCGCCGACCTGGGAGAACCCAAAAGAATAGAAACTTACCCAAGCATATTTTCTTTATACCAACTATAAGTTCTAATTAAACCTTCCTGCAAATTAATTGTGCTTTCCCAACCGAGGCTATTAATAATCGATGAATCTAACAGTTTTCTTGGGTTTCCATCAGGTTTAGAAGAATCGAATTCAATTTCTCCTTTATAATCAATAATTTCTTTCAAAAGAATTCCAAGCTCTTTTATTGATACTTCTTCACCACTGCCTATATTTATTAAATCTGTTTCAATATTATTTTCAACTATAAATAATATTGCTTTTGCAAGATCTTCAACGTACAAAAATTCTCTTAGAGGTTTTCCGCTTCCCCAAATATTAAAAATATTTTCTTTATTAGTCTTTGCCTGATGCATTCTAAAAATTAATCCAGGTATCACATGGCTATCTTTTTCTGAGAAAAAATCATTTGGTCCATATAAATTTGTTGGCATGAGATTTATTATCTTGTGTCCATATTGATTTGAAATAGATCTGCCAAGTTCTATAGCTGATAATTTTGCCATCGCATATGGTGAGTTAGTTGGTTCAAGTTTTCCGTCCATAAAGCTTGACTCTTTTATTGGGTTCTCAGCATCTAAGGGGTAAATACAGCTACTACCTAAATTAATAATTTTTGTTTCAGGTACTTGAATAGAAGCTTCTAAAATGTTCATATTAATTTTTAAATTTTCTAATATAAATTCAGTTCTTTTTGTATTATTTGCGTATATTCCACCAACTCTTGCAGCTGCGTTAATAATTAAGTCAGGGTGTGTTTCGTCAATTTTATTTTTTGTTTCCTCATATGAAAATAAATTAGTATCCGACCTAGTAGATGAAAAAACTTCAAAAGAGTTATTATCAGCAAAAAATTTACTGACTGCTTTTCCAACTAAACCATTACTACCAAAAATTAATACTTTAATAATCGATTCCTTAAAATTTGTAACTATTTATCAAGTACTTTATAAGTATTATATAATCTAAATGATATGAGTAATGATAAAACAGTTTTAGTTCTTGGAGCAGGAGGCTTTATTGGAAGTCACATGGTTAAAAGACTTAAGTCAGAAAAAAATCAAGTTATTGGTGTAGATCTAAAATTTCCTGAATTTAGCGAATCAATGGCAGATGAATTTATTTTAGGAGATCTAAGAGATAATAACTTTGTAGTAGAAGTATTTAAAAAATTAACATATGAATACAAAGAATCATTTACAGACATATATCAGTTTGCTGCTGACATGGGAGGAGCTGGTTACATATTTACTGGTACAAATGATGCCGATATTATGAGCAGTTCTGTACAAATTAATTTGAATATTTTAGGAGCAATTGCAAGGTATAAAACAGAAGAAAACAAAAATTTAAAAATTTTTTATTCTAGCTCAGCCTGTATATACCCAGAGCACAATCAGCTCGATCCAGAGAACCCAGATTGTAGTGAAGAATCTGCTTATCCAGCAGATCCTGACTCAGAATATGGGTGGGAAAAACTTTTCTCAGAAAGACTTTATTTCACTTTTGCAAAAAATTTTGATATAGCAGTAAGGGTTGCAAGATATCATAATATCTTTGGACCAGAAGGAACTTGGGAAGGTGGTAGGGAAAAAGCACCTGCAGCAATATGTAGAAAAGTCACAGAATTGGAAAATAATGAAGAGATTGAAATCTGGGGAGATGGACTCCAAACTCGTTCTTTTTTATATATTGATGAATGTATAGAGGCAACAAGAAAATTAATGGAAAGCGACTTTCCTGGCCCAATTAATATTGGCTCTGAAGAAATGGTAACAATCAATGAGCTAGTTGATATTACATCAAAAGTTGCTGGTAAAAAACTTTTTAAAAAACATAAGCTTGATGCACCACTAGGTGTCAGAGGTAGAAATTCAAACAATAATTTAATAAGAGAAAAGCTTAATTGGGATTATTCAATGACACTTGAAGAAGGAATTACAAAAACTTATGAATGGATTTTCAGTCAAAATAGTAAATCTATATAATTAATTATTTTTTTTCAATAAGTAAAATATAATAATTAGACTAAAAATTGTGAATAATCTACCGTATTTAGTTAATGTACCACCCTTCATAATTAGAGATTTGAAGCATGAAGATTTAACATTTATTAAAAAAATTTACCTAATATTTTTTGGTAAGTTTATTGGTTTTATTGTTAGGAGAACAAAAGAAAAAACCTTCTGCTTTCTCATAAATATTTTCTTTAAAAAAAATGGCAAAATAATTTATGAAGATAAAAAATATATTAAAGAAATTAACAAAGAAAGAGTTGCATACTATCCCAATAAAAGAATATTAAGAATTGTAAAAAGTTTAGATTACCAATTAAATTTGCTCTTTGATTCTTACTGTTTAGAAAAAATCAACTTTAAAGATGAAGACGTAGTTATAGATTGTGGTGCAAATGTAGGGGAACTAGGTCTCTCATTCAAAAATAAAGGATTAAATTTAAATTATATAGCGTTTGAACCGGATAGAAAAACATACGATTGTTTAGTTTTAAATATTAAAAATGAAAAAAACAAGACTTATAACCTAGGTTTATCAAATCAAAATTCAAAAAAAGAATTTTTTTTAGATAATGATGGCGGGAATTCCTCTCTTGTAGATTTTGGCTCAGTTAAAAGTGTTGAAATTGAAACCATTACTTTAGACTCACTAGAACTTTCAAATAAAATTAAATTATTTAAAGTTGAGGCGGAAGGTTATGAGCCCGAAGTTTTAAAAGGATCAAAGAATACATTAAGCTTAATAGAGTACGTTTCAGTAGATTTTGGACCTGAAAGAGGAAGGGAATTTGAAAACACAGTTGTAGAAGTTAATAATCTTTTAATAGAATCCAACTTTGAATTAATTGAATTTAGCAACCATAGAATGATTGGTCTCTATAAAAATAAAGAATTATGAAAATATTATCACCAAAAAATTTAGAAATTAGAATATCTGAGTTTTTAGAAAACTTAAGAAAAAAAAACAAATTTGAATATTTTCCAGCCGTCAGGGGAGTAACTAAGGAGGGTGAAAGGCTAAATCTTGGATTTAGTTGCTATGCATTAAAATGTTCATACATTTTAAACCTTTTATCTGATGATGATTTAAAAGCTAAAAATTGGTCAAAATATATTAATAATTATCAAACAAATATAGAGAATTTACCTAACAACTCATATGTAGATTTTGATTATTTAAATAGCTTTAGAAACAGATCAGGAATAGATTTTTTTAAAGATACAATTAAAGATTTATCAACTTTATTAAATATTAAAAAATTCCCTAACATAAATGAAAGAATAGAAACCTACATAAGAGCAGAATCAAAACAAGCTATCTCGACTCTTCATGAAGTTAAATCTGAGACAAATTTAAAGTATCTAGATTTCCCAAAAACAAAAATAGAAATTTATAAATTTTTAGAAAATCTAAATTGGAATACACCCTGGACTTCTGGTGCACAATTTTCTTCTTTATGTGTGTTTGCCAAAACACAGTTAGAAAAAAAAGAATTTAAAGAAATGCAATCATTTTTAACCGGGTTCATTGAGAAATTGGCAAACCCAAACACTGGAGCTTATTACCTTGGAAGAGAGCCTTCTCAGCAAGAAATAATAAATGGTTCAATGAAAGTAATTACAGGATTAGATTGGATTAATGAACCAATACATTATCCAAAAAAATTAATTGATTTAGCTTTGAAAGCAAATCCTAACTCAGAAGGGTGCGACCTTGTAGATATAGTGTATGTTTTATTCAAGTGCTCAAAACAAACCAACTACAGGAAGAAAGATATTGTTAGTTATCTAAGTAATTTAATTGATGAAATATATTTACACTATAAAGAAGAAGAAGGTGGTTTTTCATATTTTATTAGTAAAAGTCAGACACACTACTACGGAGTTCAAATAACAAATGGCTTAAATATGGCAGACATCCATGGGACTATACTTTTAACATGGGCTCTATCGATGATTTACAATATTCAAGAAGAAGAATCAGTCAGTTGGAAAATATTAAAGCCGTAAAATATGATTAATTATCTTTATTGTTTTGATACAAATTATAATATTCAAGCATTATGTTCTATATATTCGCTATTACAAAAATCGTCAGAAAAAATTAATTTAGAAATTATTCATAATGAACCTGAATCGTTTAAAAAAATTTATAAAAAAATAATTAATCATATTAACTTAAATAACCTTAATTTGCATAAGTTCAAAAATCCAGGAATTGAGTTTCCAAAATTAAATGGTGCACATGTTTCAGAAGCCACTTACTATAGGTTGTTTATAAGTAAATATATATCAAACGAAGTTGACTCTCTTGTATATTTAGATGCCGACATTATATGCTATAAAGATCCTTCGATAGAAATTAATAAATCAATTAAAGATCTTTTAAATTCCGATAAAGTAATTTCTGTAAAAACTGAACAAAAGATTGAAGGTAGCAATCAAGAAATGTTTAAAAGACTTTCGTTAGAAAGTGGCAGTTATTTTAATGCAGGGGTAATGCTAATTAATTTTAAAAAATGGAATGAATCTAACTTAACTGAGCCAATTTTAGAAAAAATGAAAGAATTAGAAGAAAATATTATTTTTTGGGATCAGGATGTACTTAATTCTTATTTTGATGGTAGGTATATTGAGTTAAATAATAATCTAAATTACAATTTATTTTTAACGGAGAATAATTCTAAAGTTAAAACTTCAAAAAAATCTGAAAACGAAATGATACTGATACATTATTCAGGCAGTTATAAGCCCTGGACAGTGAGGGGCGCTTACAACTTAAGTTCTCATTTTTATCATCAAATATACAGAGAACTTTTTAAACACAACTACCACATTACATCTAACTGGAGAGTAGGTTCTTTTATACAATTAATTAGAGGAATATTAAATTTAAATATTTTTTATATTAACAGACCAGTTGGATTTTTAATTGATTCATTAAAAACCCTAACCAAAAAAAATGAGAGATAAAAATTCACAGATTATAAAAAAAGAAATTATAAGTAGTTATAATTTAGCAAGAAATTGTAATAAAGTATTTGTTGAATCAGTAACACACGAACAGTTCGAACTATTAAAAAATAGCAATTCTAAAATCGTTTCTAAAAATGAAATATTGACTGTATATAAAAACACAGAATTAGAAATATTTGAAAACGATATTATTTTTTGTCACAGTTCATTTATACACGAATTATTTTATTTATTAAATAAAATAGATAATTTAAAAAATTTAAAGATTGTTACAAGTCAGTCAGATGTAAAAATTACAAAAAAACTTTTTAACTCAAAACCAAAGTGCGTTTCAGAGTGGTACTCAATAAATGTTGATTATGATCATGAAAAACTTATACCAATTCCATTAGGTATAGCAAACGACTATTCACCAAAAAACCTAAGAACTGAAGACTTCTTAGATGTAGAAAAAGATTTACAAAAAAAGGAAAAAATTTATTGTAACTTTAATCCAAACACAAATAACAAAGAAAGAATAAATATTAATAGATTATTTAAAAACAATGAGTTATTTGAATTTGACTCACCGACTCTTACTTTGAGTGAATATCTTCATAAGCTAACTGAATATAGATTTATTTTATCGCCGTGGGGTAATGGTTATGATACACATAGGCTTTGGGAGTCGTTATACTCAGGATCAATTCCAATTACTAAAAACCACATAACATATAAAAGTTTGAGCGATAAAACCGTCTTATTTGTTGATGACTATAAAGAAATTAACATAGAGTTATTAAATAAATTTTTGAAAAATTATACACCCATTGATAGCTCATACCTTAAAACAAGTTTTTGGATAAGTAAAATGAATTCGAATTTATTAAACAGTAAAAGCAAGGCGGTCATAAAAGAGAGCAAACTTTTAACTTTTTACAGAATTTATGAACAACTATTTTTTTATAAATTAGAAAGTTATTTTAAGAAAATAAAATATTATTTGGGCAAGATTCCTAAACTATTTCTCAGAAAAACTTAATAATTCCTACCTTCCCCGTGGCTTCCATCATAGTAAAAAAGAGGATAATCTAAATAAATTAAATCAGTTAATTTTAATAATGCTAACCAACAGTCATAATCTCCAACTCCATTAGGGAGTCCTCTAAAGCCGCCAACTCTATTAAATAATTCTTTCTGAACCATAACACTTGAAGTAATTATGCAGTTATGAATAGATATAAAATCATGGTCCCATATTTCCGGGTATGAGAAATTTCTATAATACTTTGTTTTTTTATAACGTTTTTTAATCTTTTTATAAAAATGTTCCTGATTATATAACGGGTAATTTATTGAATTATTATAAACACCTTCACCAAAAAACCCCTCAGTTGAAGAAAGTTTATAATTTTTTGTTTCTAATAAATCAACTTGTAAAGATAGCTTATTTTCAAACCATATATCATCATCATCAAGAAAGGCTATATATTCACCTTCAGCAACCTCTACTCCCTTGTTTCTTACTGCATCAGTTGGAAAACCGTAGATACTCTTAAGACCTTGGTGCAAATCTAATTTTTTTACTTTTGAGGGAAACTTATAGTCGTAATATTCTTTTTGATTTGATGCATCATTAACAATAATTATCTCGTAATTTTTATAGTCTTGATTTAAAACACTATCTACTGCATTTAACAAATAATGGAACCTATTATACGAAGGAATAACAACACTGACTAAAGGTAAAGACATATGTAAATTATAACAATTATTTCTATATCCCAATTAATAATTTAGTCACGTTGTTTGAATAATAACATTTTGTATAGTTCTATAACAACTTTCCATGTAACTATTAACGTTAACCATTTCTATTTTATTAATTCCTAAAGATTGTAAGTAGTTCCTATCTTTATCATTAGTCACAAAGAAGAGGCTTGTGTACTTATTTAAATCAGCTAATAAATTCCTATTAGCTGATGAATCCTCATTTGAAAAAGATACAAAAATTGTTAACTTATCTAAATATTTTTTGGGAAATTTATCGATTGTACTTAAGTCAATCAACCATAAGAAATCAGCATTAATAAGGGTATTGGTTGAAATATCACCAAACATTTTATACCATTTCTTTCTAAATTGTTCTAGCTCCAGATTGTTTTCAGCTGGTGAGAGGTAAATTTTATCAGGATCTTGATGAACAATTATTCCAAACAATTTATGAGTAGCAGGAAGTTTGAATACAATATTTTCTTTGTAACTAATAAGGGTCAATAAGGATTGGTCTTGTCTATGATTAGATCTGCTACTACCCTCAGGAGCTATTAATTCTTTATCTTTTGATTTTTCATACCACTCATTTACTATTTTTAACGCAATTTGATTATTTGAATTAAATCCAACCATACCACTTGCAAGATTTCTTTTTTTAAATTTTTTTTCGTCAATTTTCATTTTTTCTAAGGTCTTTGTATGAGTCCATTGTGAAATTATTCCTGGGCTATAAGGTATATATATACCTAAAGAAGTCAGTACAATTTTAATAAAAGTAAGTTTTTTAGTTATTTTATCTCCTGCATCTAACCAAAGTACTGATCCTGTAGTTTCTTCCAACACTTCTTTTACTATTGCACTTTTCCAAGCATATGATCCAAGCTTCCCATCTGTTTCAGACCTTTCAGAATAAAAATTTGGATAATTATTAAAATTAAAATTTTTGAGTCTAGCCCCAACCCCATGATTTTGTAATTGATTTAGCTGCTCTTTATTTAGACCTAAATCATAAATAACAAGTTCAGAATCATTTTCATACTTATTTATAGAATCAATTAGGTTTAAGAGACTTTTAAAATGTGTGTAGTCAGCTCCTGTGACAATTGTTAATTTAGTAGAGTAGATCCTAAAGTGAGTAATTAAATTTTTAATCAAAAAATAAAATAATTTAAAAATATCAAAAAAAGAATCAAAAAAACTTCTAATTAATATTTTTGATTTTTTTAGCTTATGGCTTAACATTATTTATTTTTACCCAGTGCTCACTAAATAATTTATTGTATTCATTGTTTCTAAACCAAGGATCAGCAATAATTATTTTTGTATTTATACCTTCCTTTATATGTGCAGCCATTAAAGAAAATGTACTATTTCCAACAATAAAATTTTCATATTTCAACATTTCGCTAAAATCATCAAGAATATTTTTTGAAGAATAGATATTTTTTGCGTCTGAAAAGATATTTTGAGATTTTACCCAATTTATATCATCAGTAAAAATTGAATAATGAAAGTTCTTTATATTTTTTTTCATAAAATTTAATGAATTTATATAAAAATCTACACTTAATTCTTCTCCAAGAGGTATATAATCAGTTCTCCTTACATGTAAGGCGGTTGACCCGTTAAAGGGTATAAATTTTATGCTTTCTTTAATTTTTTTATTCTTTGAAAGTGCTTCTATCAAGAATTTTTTATTCTCATTTATATATCTAAAATCTTGCCAGTATCCAGAAAAAAGGTTTAAAGTCTTTGATTGAGATACCTCAAAATTATTTTCATTAAATTTTTTAACCAATATTCTAAATGGAAATTTTTCTAGAGTTTTTATTAATTGATATTGAAAATTATTCAACTCTTTAAAACCAAAATAATTAACTGGAAGGACCAAATTTCTTCTTGTGATTACTGGGTTTTCTTCATTAAGTACTTTCTTTAAAACACCGGTATTTATAAAAACCTTGAACCCCTTTTCTTTTAAAGAATTAGCAAAGCAAAGTTGAAACAACTGATTTCCGAAACCACCAAGTATTGTTACAACAGCGTATTTCTTATTAAATTTCATTTGTAATTGAATTTTAGTTACATAAGAGAAAGAAATAATCATTTAATTTAATTGTTCATGATTTAATAGACATATCTTTATTAATATAAAGTAAATAAGTTAATGAATTATTTATATATTTACATTGGTGAACTTCCTGAGTACATAAAATATAGTATTAATTCTGTTTTGTCAGTTGATAAAAATGCAACCATATATTTATGCACTAATAAGAAATCATCATATAAAAATTGTAATTTGATAAATTTAAAAGAGATACAATCAGAAAAAATAGAATACTTAACTAATAATAATTACTTTAAGAATACAAATTACGAAAGTAATCCACTATGGATTAATTCTCTATTAAGGATTCTTTATTTAGAAAAAATTGCTGAAAATTATAAGTTAGATTCTTTTGTTCACTTTGATTCAGACATCATTGTTTATGAGCCTTTTGATAGACTTAGCACTGTTGTAAAAAATGACATGGTCAACATTACACAACACAGTGTAGATCAGCTGATTTTTGGCTACTCTTTTTTTCCTAATTTAGAAATTACAAAACAATTGTGTAAAGAAGTAGACCTTGTAATAAGAAATATGGAAAAGCATATCAAAGACAATTTTGGAAATCCTTTAAATGAGATGGATATATTAGGAAAAATATTTAAATTTGATTTAAATATTTTTAATACTCTGCCTATTTTGCCGTATGAAAAAACACCATATGTGTTTGATCCAGCGTCATATGGTCAATATTTTGGAGGAACAGCACAAAAACCTAGAAAAGCGTTTTCAATGAGAATAAAGGAAGACCATCATATTGTAGGTCGGGAAATCTTGTCAAAAAGAATAAAACCAAAGATGATTAATAATGAGCCTTATGTTTTTCACAAAGATGAAAAATATAAAATTGCTAATTTACATATTCACTCTAAGAAATTAAATAAATTTCTACCGAATAACTACAGAAATTATGTATAACAACAAAGCGAGGTCCAAATTTTACATCTAAGAAGTTTTGCTACTGATGACCGATATCTCGCTCTTTCTTTGGAAGTAATTGAACAACTAAATGATTTATATAAAGATTTTGGTTATAAAATTTGGACAAAAGAAGATCTTTCAAATGAGATATATACATACTGTGAAAAATACCAGCATGGTTATGGATATTTTATTTGGAAACCTTATTTGATTAAGAAAGATTTACACAGCATTAAAGAGGGTGACATTTTATTTTATATAGATGGCAGGTCAGGCTTAACTAAGAAAATATTATATAAATTAAGAAATAAAGTGTATAAAATTCCGTGGCTTACAAGATTTATTCAATCTGATGAATTTGAATTAGGAATATGGAGGATGGATCATAACCCAGAAAGAGTCTGGACTACGGGAGATTTATTTGATTTATTTAACACAAAATTAGAAGATGAGGAAGCAAAAAGCGGTCAATATTCAGCAACTTTTTTTTGTATAAGAAAGACCAAGGATACTGTAGAGCTTGTTAATCAATGGTTTCAATATATGAATGAAAATTTAAATTTAACAAGAGATGAAGAAAGCACATTAGACAATCATTTAGAATTTAAGCAAAATAGATACGATCAAAGCTTCTTGTCTCTACTAATAAAAAAACAATTTAGTCACATTTCTAAACTTATAATTACAAATAAAGATATATTTGACAAAGAGACATTAATACCACATATGAAAGAGCATCCAAAGTAATGATTATTGTTGACGTAATGGGTGGGTTTGGTAATCAGTTATTTCAAATTTGTCTTGCTTTATTTTTTAAAAAGCACGGGCTAAACCCAAAACTTTATGCTTTTAAAGATCATGACTATGATGATCATAATTTTTATATAGTAAATGAAAAAAATTTTGGATTAAAAACCTACAGCTTAACAGGTGAAAAGTTATTAAAAAAAATTAAAAACTATAAAAAGATTGAAGAACGTTTTTTTACAGTAATAAAAGAAGATAAAATTAACGAAATAAAAAATCTGGATTTTAAAAATAATAAATTAGTTACAAGTTTTAATGGTTTTTGGCAAGATAAATATTTTGTTGATGAAGTATATGTGGAATTTTATAAAGGAATAACAAAAACCAAAGCAGTTAAAAATTCATTAGATTTGCCAGTTAGAAATGGATCAACGATGCTTCACATAAGAAGGGGTGATCATCAAGATTACTTACCTATAAAGTACTATACAGACTCAATAGCTTCTGCAAGTTCAGATATTAAAGATTTTAGTTTAGATATTTTTACTGATGATAAAGAGTGGGTTCTTTCTCAGGACGAATTTAAAATGGCAGATAATGTATTTGGACCATCAGAATCTTTTCAATCAGGGAAAGAGACTGTTAATACATTTTCACAAATGCTTAACTATGAAAACTTTATTATAAGCAATAGCACCTATAGCTGGTGGGCAGCAAAGATTGGAGAAAAGAGTAATTCTATTATTTACTATCCTTATCCACATTGGGTAGGATTTCAGCCTGACATATATTACGATAAATGGACAAAAGTTATACGTTAGTTGACTTCTTTGAAATTAAGTCCTTCCAGAAGTCATAATAAAGAAAAGTCTTAAAATTATTTTTTTCTATCATCTCTGTGTAAATGTTATTCAATTCTTCATTATTAAAATTGTTCAAATCGGACCACTTATCTAAATAAAGGCCTGGTATCCCTAGTTTTTCTAAATTTGATGTAAATTTCGTCTTTACAACTATGGGTATTGTATTAACCATTAACGATTCCCAAAACCTATGAGTGTCGAGACCATTACCAGGCGGGCAGACATTATATTTAAAAGTCGACATATGTTTTATATATGTTTTATGGTTTGGAAATTTTTTATTAGTAACTAGTTTATTTTTTTTTATAATTTCTTGCACTATTGACCGCTCTTTATTTGTTCCTTCATTAAAGGAAGACAGAATCAAGGATGTCTTTATTGCATTTTGATATCTTTTAAAATGAGAAAGCACACCATTATTAAGGTATCTTTTATTCTCTAAACCAATTGGCAGTAATGAAAAATTTTTATCTATTGGAAAATTTAAGTTTTGACCAAACCAGTGAATAATTTTGTTATCGAATAATTTCCTATGTTCTTCCTCAATAATAAAGTCGGAATTATGAGTTATAAGTATGTACCTATTATTAATTTGGCTATGAAAATAATTAAAATATATATTAATTGAATCAGACTTTAAAAATATTACATCACCTTCTTTTACCTCTTCAGGGTTAAAACCAGTTGTTTCGTCAAATATATGATTAGCCATTTTTCTAAAACTGTCTCCAGAGATATATGGCTTACTAGATGGTCTATATATGCGAGGAAATACATTAATGTGGTAATAAGTAACTTTCCTTTTTATTTTCCTGTATCTATAAAGAAATATATTAATCAATCTAATAAGGACTCTATTTAGAAGAGACTTTTTTTCTTTCGTTTCGTTTGATGAAACAGAAGTTTTAGATTTCATGAATCTCTTTATTTTTAATTAAAAATTTTTGATCAACATTAGTAAATTGTTCTGGTTTGTGTGTGACGTTAATTACTGTCCCATTAAATTTTTCAATTTCTTTATTAAAATAGAATACGCTATCCTTGTCAAGATTTGCAGTTGCTTCGTCTAAAAAGAGGACTTCAGGATTATTTAGTATCGCACGTATATATGATATTTTTTGCATCTGCCCTGAGGACAATGTTTTTGACGAAACAATGTTTTCCAATGCTTTAATATTATTTTGTTCAAATACATTAAAGTCTTCTAACTTGTTTAATATTTGTTTATCATCAATTTTTTCTTCTACACCATACAAAATATTATTTCTTAAAGTGTCTTCAAACAAAAGAGGAATTGGTCCAATATATCCAAATCGTTCTTTATATTGATTTACAATACCTTCGCTTCCTTTATATATTCCCGCCATAATACCAATTAAAGTACTTTTACCTGAACCATTTTCACCAAGAATTACAATATGTTTGTTTTCTCTAATTTTAAGATTTAAATTTTTGAATATAAGTTCTTCTGCACCTTCATATTTAAAATCTAAGTCTTTTAATTCAAATGACAATTTTTCTTTGTTGTCCTCTATAAAATTTACAACTCCTTTTTTTGATGTTTCTTTTGTGTCCAAGTCTTTCATATATGAACTCAAGAATACAGCTTGACCTAATAGTTCACCATAAAGACCTGTCATTTGAGAAATAAACTGAACTGCTCTAATTAATATAAAAATAGCCTCAAGAGTAATTTTTATATTAAAGAAAGGTTGAATTAATAAAACTGAAATAAGTAAAGTAGTTGTTGAATTAATTAAATTATAACTTGCGAAGAATAATTTTGAATTTGTCCAATTTATTTCGGAAGATTCATCTATAGCTTTGCCAAATCTGTTTATTTCTTCCTTTTCTTTATTTAATAGTTTAATTAGATAATAATTTGTCAGTATTCGTTCATAGATTTTATCCACTCTGTAAATAACTTTTGCATTAAGAACAGAATTTTTCTTGAAAGTTTTTAAAACATACGATATAGGTTTTGCTAAGACTATAGCAAACAAACCAATAGCAATTGTTAAATTTGCGTTTAATACAATTAATGAAACTCCAAAAGTTATAAGTTGAATACTTAAATTTAAAATTTGTATAAATGTTCTATATGTAGCAACAATACTATTGCTTTCAGAAGATACCTTATAAAGTATATAAGCAAAGGACAAGTTCTCTTTTTCAAATAGTCTTTTTGATGCATCTTTTTTTAAAGTTGCTATCAGATCAATGAATAATCTTTCTTTATTCCAATGGTTAATGTAATTAAGAAAAACTCTAAACAAAACAAAAAGCGGTAGGAATTGTTTCATCGAGTCTATATTTAAATAATCTAAATATTTATTATCAGGCAAATCATTTGTCAATATAAATGAGATAACAATAACAACAAAAATTTCTAAAAAAGCGTTAATATTTGATAGTAAAATTGATAAAAATATACGAATTTTTTTTCTTTTTAAAGTGATGCTTCTAGAAATTTTTTGCATCTTTTTTATATTTTCGATGATTTTTTTTAAACCCATATAAAATCTAGCTTAATTTATTATTTTTTTTTTTTTTCTTTTTTTTATTAAGTTATAAAACCTATTAATTAGAGGTATTTTTTTTATAATATTTATTGTTTGATTTCTAAATTTAATAATAAACATCTTTGCTTTATAAAAAATAAATTTAGGATTAAGAAATCTAAGAAACTTATAAATAAAATAGAGCGCAAAATCAATAAGTAAAACAAAAATATTTTTATTTATTGATTTTCTAAAATGAATAGACAGTAGGGTTAAAATTTCTAAATATCTAGGGTAAAAATTAGGGCTTAGTTTGAATCTAAAATGATAATTACTAAAATCAATTTCCCTGAAAAAGGGATAACCATGATAAAAATCTTGTCGGTGCCCCTGTGTAATAGGAATTTTTAATTTATTAACTAGTAGTTCGCTAATAGCAACGTCATCATTTAATGAAAAATTATATTGATCTTTATGTTCAATAAGTTTTTTAATAACATCTCGTGAGAAAAAACATCCAGCACCAGACACAAAAGTAATTTTTTCTTCTTCAGGGACTTCATACCAGGGATATATATCTACTGGCCCACAAAAAAAATTATTTAGCTTTTGTTTGTTTAAAAAATTTATCATATTTTCAATATCCAAATATGTTGTTGTAGTGCATCTAAACAAAACATCAAATTCTATATTATCTATTACCCATTCGAAAGCTTTTAGGCCTTTTTCATTTACAAATTCTTGCTTTGAGGGAACATTTAATACCAACGTATCTCCTTCTAAAGAGTCTTTTTCACCATCACCTTGATAAAAAATAGTTTTTATTCTTTCATCTTGTGCCCAAGTTTTTTTAATGAATGGAAGAATAATATTTGAAGGATAAGAAGTAGAGTTTGCTACTAAAACTAGTACTTTCAAATTCTATCTTTTTAGGTTTAGATATGAAGGTGATTCATTATACAAGAATTCTTTTATATTTATATCATCAGGGGTTTCAGGTTTAAAAATTTTTATATTTTGAAGCGACGAAAGCACAACCTCATCATCTGTTGCATAATGCGAAAAACCAAGTGCACCATAGTCATCATCTCTTCCACTCCCCACTATTTTTACTGGTATGTTTTCTTTGTTGACTAAATTTCTTAAAAATTCAAATGGTCGATACAAAATAAATGGCGTAATGGAATAAATTATAGGAATTTTCCCTTCCATAGCTAGCCCTGTTGCCATACCAACTATTAGTTGCTCAGCAGCACCTGGATTTATAAATCTTTCAGGATAGTTCTCTTTAATTTCATCAAAAACTCCATATCCAACATCTCCAACAATTATGTAAATCTTGTCGTTTGTTTTCATTTCTTCTAGAACTAAATTAGTAAACGTATTTCTCATAATGACCTTATAGCTTCTTCGTATTGTTCTTTTGTAAAATTTTTATAATGAGCTGAAAGACCAGTCAAGCCATATTGCTCAACAGTTGTTCTTACAAAATTAATATTTGGATAAAAAGACTTTAATCTTTTTTCAAGATAATCTAAATCAATCGAGTCATAAGCTGCCCAACCATTTGCATTTACATAAATTTTTATATTGCTTAGTTGATTTTCTTGAATGAATTTTAGAGACTCCCAAACAGAACCTTCCGAACATTCTCCATCAGAAATCATGCAATATACATCTCTGTCTTTGTTGGCTAAAGCTCGTCCAACAGCAACAGTGATTCCCATTCCTAGGCTTCCAGTAGAGCAGTGTACTTTTTTTAATTCATTTCTAGTTGGGTGTTCACCCATTTCATTTAAAAGATTTTGAGCATCAAAATTGAAATGTTTTTCTAAAACAACATAAAGCGCAACAGCGGCATGACCATTTGAAAGAATAAAAATATCATCAGTGGTCATTTTCGAATATATATCGTCAATTGTCTCAACACATGAAAAATAACTTCCAAGATGGTGAAGCTGGTTTTCATAAGAAATGTCTAGAAGTCTTTTAATTAATTTTTTGTCCATAGCTAATCTGATTACCTAATTCTACTTCTAACAAATTCATTTAATGACTCTATAACATAATTAATCATTTCAGATGATAATCCTGGAAAAACTCCAAGCCAAAATGTACTTAAAGCAACATCATCAGAGTTAGACAAACTTCCGATTTCTCTATGTTCTATATTTTGGTATGCTGGTTGCCACAATATATTTCCTCCAAAGAGAAACCTTGAATTAATTTTTCTTTCGTCTAGGAATTTAATTAATTCTGGTCTTGAAAAAGGAGCTTCTTTTTTAACTGTTAAAGCAAAGCCAAACCAACTCGGATCAGAGTTAGGCTCTTTTTTAGGCAATATAAAAAACTCTTCAAGACTTTTAATACCGTCATAAAGTTGCTTCCAGTTTTCTTTTCTTCGATTAATAAAATATTCAGCTTTGTCTAATTGAGAAACACCAACAGAGGATTGTAAATCAGTTAATTTTAAGTTGTATCCTATGTGAGAATATATATATTTGTGATCATATCCATATGGCAAGTTACCTAGTTCCCAATCATAACGCCTATTACACGTATCTGCTTCGCCTGGGGCACACCAACAGTCCCTACCCCAGTCTCTTATAGACTCTAAAACCTTTTTAATTACACCATTATTTGTAACTACAGCACCACCTTCACCCATAGTTATATGATGAGCAGGATAGAAACTATAGGTACCCATTTCTCCAAATGTTCCTGTAAATTTATTATCATATTTCGAACCTAGTGCATCACAGGAGTCTTCAATTAAAAATAAATCATTTTCTTTACAAAAATTTGTTACTGCTTTTAAATCAAATGGATTTCCTAAAGTGTGGGCAAGCATGACAGCCCTAGTTTTTTTAGATAGTGCATCTTCTAAATTATCAACCTTTATATTATAAGTACCCAACTCACAATCAAGAAAAACAGGAACACAACCATTTTGAATAATAGGGTTGATTGTTGTTGGGAATCCTGAAGCAACAGTGATAACTTCGTCTCCTTTTTTTATAGCTTTATCTTTTAATTTATGCGATGTTAAAGCAGTAAAAGCTAATAGATTTGCTGATGAACCAGAATTAACTGGTACCGTGTGTTTTATATTTAAAAAGTTTGAAAATTTTTCTTCAAAAAGATCAGTAAATCTTCCCTCAGTCAACCAAAAATCAAGTGAAGCATCAATTAAAGATTCTATATCTTTGTAATCGAAAGACCTCCCACTTACAGGAACTGGAGAAACTCCAGGAGTAAATTTCTCTTCTGGAAACTCCTCGTCAAAGTGATCTTTGACTAATTGAATTATTTTTTTTCTTGTAGACATTCAAATTAATAATACTAGCTTCTTGAAGTAGCTTTAAGTAATCAATCTTTTAAACACATACATATTATTGATAGTATCATTTAATGAAAAGAGGAATAATTTAAATGAAAACAATAATTTTGGCAGGTGGTTTTGGAAGTAGAATGCGTGAAGAAACCGAATACAAGCCAAAGCCAATGGTAGAAATTGGAAATAAGCCGATACTCTGGCATATAATGATGAACTACAGTTATCACAATCAAAAAGATTTCATAGTTTGCATGGGTTATAAAAAGGAATCAATTATTGAATATTTTTTGAATTTTAATTCTTTAGGTGAGGACATACAGGTTAAATTGGGAAATTATAACAAGGTTAATTTTCTTGATGATAAAAAAGAGTTAAAAGATGTAAATGTACTTCTTTCAGATACAGGATTAAAAACAAATACTGGAGAGAGAATTAGAAGAGTAAAAAAACATTTTCCTGAGGGAGAAAAATTTATGATGACATATGGAGATGGGTTAAGCGATGTAAATATCGAAAAATTAATTTCTTTTCATGAGTCTCATGAAGGAATAGCCACTTTTACAGCAACTAAGCCTGAATCAAGATTTGGTGTAATTCAAACTGATGATAATAATCTGGTAACTTCATTTGATGAAAAGGGACAAATTGAAAATCGTATTAATTGCGGATTTATGATTTTAGATTATGAAGTATTTGATTATATTGAGGAAAACGATAATTTTGAACAACAAACTCTTAAAAAAATTGCTTCTGATAAAAAATTATATGCTTTTAATCATGACGGTTATTTTCAACCAATGGATACATATAGAGAATATAAATATTTGAATTCATTATGGGAAGAAAATAAAGCTCCTTGGAAAATTTGGAATGACTGACAGTTATTTTTTTGAAAATAAAAATATATTAGTAACTGGATCATCAGGACTTTTAGGAAGTTGGCTGGTAGAAGATTTATTAAATCAAAAGGCTAATGTTACAGGGGTATCCCTAGACAATACAAAAGATCAGCTACTTCAAAGTAAAAAAATAATTGATAAAATTGAAAATTATTATGTTGACATATCAAGTTATGAAGATATAAAAAAAATAGTTAGTAATCAAAATTTTGATATTATATTTCACTTAGCTGCTCAAACACAGGTAATCGATGCTCTGAAAAATCCTTTAACTACACTAAAGTCAAACATTCAGGGAACTTGGAACATGTTAGAACTGTCTAGGTTACATAATATACCAATAGTGTCAGCATCTTCTGATAAAGCCTACGGAATAAGTGAAGATTTACCATATCTTGAAACCCATCCATTAAAAGGTCAGTTCCCTTATGAAGTTTCAAAATCTTCAAGTGACTTGATTTCATCTATGTATAAAAATACTTTTGGTGTAAATGTAATAACACTTAGGTGTGGCAATATATATGGTGGAGGAGATCTTAATTGGGACAGATTGATTCCAGGTGTTATTAAAGCTTTATTAAAAGGAGAAAGTCCAGTATTGCGAACAAAGGGAGAATTCATTCGAGAGTGGGTTTATGTGAAGGATGTTTCGAATGCTTACTTGGGAGCTGGGAAAGCTTTGATAAATAAAAAGAATAATTTCGTATCCTATAATTTTTCTTCAGGAGAAACAAAAACAGTTATGGAAATTTATGAAATAATTTCGAATTCTGTTGAAGGAGAGTTAATAGAGCCCATAATAAAGGAAGATTCAGAATTTGAAATAAAAAATCAAGAATTAGATTCAACAAGAATTAAAGAAGACTTAGGAATTATCAGTGAATATAGACTCAAAGACGCCATCGGGGAAACAATTAGCTGGTATAAAAAACATCTAAATTTATAAAATAGTGATGCTTTATTATGATAAATATTAAAGTTACTCTTCCAGGCTTTAAAGATAATCTTACAATTTCACAATTTACTGGAAATGAAGAAAGCATTTTAGGTGACTGTAAATTTTGGATAAATAAAAAGATTGAAAATCCAGATATATGGTTTGTTTTTGAAAATATAATTTTAGAAGAAGAAGCTTGCAATATCGATCCAAAAAAAGTTGTTTTTCTATCATCAGAAACTTCTTACCCAGATAACCATTTCCTAAAAGATCCTAGAACAAAATTTTTAAATCAATTTGGATACGTTTATACCACATATGAAACGATTAATAATTCTATTAAAGATATGCCCTTCCTGCCTTGGATGATAAATTCTAATCATGGAGACTCAATCTACTCACCATCACCAAGAGATGTAAATTATTTTCTAGAATTAAAAAATTTGAAAAAAACAAAAACTTTAAGCGTTATTTGTTCAAATAAAGATTTTACTGATGGACACAAAAAAAGATTAGATTTTGTTTATGGATTGAAAGAATATTTCGGAGACCTTATTGATTGGTTTGGTAATGGAATTAATCCATTAGATAAAAAATGGGATGGGATATCAAATTATAAGTATCATATTTCAATTGAAAATAAAAATAAAGATTATCTTATTTCAGAGAAATTAATGGATTCTTTTCTAGGTCTAAGCTTCCCTTTTTATTATGGAGCTACAAATGCTTTAGATTTTTTTCCAAAGAAGTCTTTTCAACATATAGACATAAATAATTTAAATAAAAGTATTGAAATTATTGAAGAGGGGATAGAAAGTAATTTATATGAACAGAACATGAAATTTCTTCTTGAAAGCAAGCATCTAGTATGTAAGGATTACAATCTCTTCTATCGTCTGTCAACAATATCAAAACAAATTTTGAGTAAACAAAAATATTCAAAAAGAAATCTAATAATAAAAAATTTAACAATTTATCAAGATAAATATGAAAGAAAACAAAAGTTTTTAAAGAGTATGTTTAATGTTTTAAGAAAAATTAAGCATTTTCTAATAAAGAGATAACTGCATTACTTATGTAGTCAATCTCATTATTAGTTAGCTTTACACCACTTGGTAGATTAATTCCATTATTTCCAATAAATTTAGAATTAATATTCTCTTTATATTTCTTACCCCAAATTGGATATTGGCTAATTGATGGAAATATAGTACGCGTATCAATATTTAATTTATGTAGTTCCTCCATAAACGTGTCTCTACTTATATTTAAATTTTGATCAAGCAAAATGCTAGTCATCCAATAAATGCTTTGGGTATTATCTCCTGCTTGACTTAATTTGATTCCTTCAACATTTGATAAATTATTTTTATATCTTAAATAGTTTCTTCTTTTTGCTTCGATTAATGTATCTATATTTTCCAGCTGACCCAATCCAAAAGCGGCTTGAAGGTTAGACATTTTAAATTTATATCCTAATTCATCAATCCAAAAAGTTCCCGGAACTCGACCATGATCCCACAATTTCTTAAATTTTGAAAATAATTCTTCATTATCTGTCACGACCATACCTCCCTCACCAGTAACTAAGAGTTTCGCACCTTGAAAGCTAAAGCATCCAAAGTCTCCAAAGGACCCTACTTTTTTATTGTCATATGTAGCTCCTATTGCAGGAGCTGCATCCTCAATAACTTTAAGGTTATTATCTTTTGCAAAAGACATTATCTTATTCATTTCGGCAGGATTTCCATAAAGATGAACAGGCATTATTGCTTTTGTTTTCTTAGTTAATAGACTTTCTAACTGTTCGGTTTCTATACACCATGTATCTAAGTCAACATCAGCAAAAACAGGAGTAGCTCCTACATATTTTATTGCACTAGCTGTCGCTACCCAAGTTAATTCAGGGACAATTACCTCATCACCCTCTTTTATTCCACATGCAAGCAAAGATAAATATAAAGCACCTGTGCAGGAAGACGTTGCTAACGCATATTTACTTCCAATAAAATTAGCAAAGTCAGATTCAAACTTATCAAGATACTTAGACCACTCATTATTCCAGCCATTATTTACTGCGTCATAACAGTAAATATTTTCAAAGTGCGACACTAAAGGACCCGCTGTGAGGATTAATTGGTCTGGTTTCGTATACTCCTCTTCTTGATAAACAAAATCACTAATATGAAGATATTCTAAATTGGTAGCCAATAAAGTGTCTTTACACCACTTAGTCAAACTCTTTACGGCATTAGTAAATTCATCCTTTGAAATATTTAATATCAATTCAAATTCATCAATTAAAAATTTTTCGTTTTTTTCATCCAAACGTATTCTAAGTTGCCCATAAGGGTCACTATTTTGTTTACGGAAATGAAAATAAATAGAACATTCATCATCAAAGTATTTTTTGAAAACTTTCTCATCATTTTTATTTCCATGACAATAAGGAACTAAGTAATTTCCATCACTTGTTTTGAGTTTTGATAATTCAATTTCTGTTACGTTATTAATAGATTTTAAAAATTTAAAGTTTTTCTTAGCATTTTTATTGAAATCAAATGACATAATATTAAATTTTAAATCATTATTGATAATTAGTTGAAGATTGAATTAATTTATTTAATTAATAATTAAGAATAAATGCTAATTTAGAAAATTGATATACTGTTTTTTAAATGGATAATAAAACAATATTTGTATGTGCAACTTATGATTTAATCCAGTTAATTGGTGATTCTGTGATAAATTCTTCTAAAAAAGTGTTTTTTATATCTTGGGATAAACCTGTAAAAAGTACGTATAAAAAAATTAAAATCCATAAGGTAGAAAATCAAATTGAATGCGAAGATTTTATAATAAAAAAATCAAAGAGTAGCAATGATTTTTTAGTTTCTAGCTATTGGCCGTGGAAGTTTAGTAAAGAAATAGTTACAAAGTTCAATAACAATTCAGTTAACTTTCACCCCTCTCCACTTCCAAAAGATAGAGGTTGGTTTCCTCATGTGCATCAAATAAGAGAGGATAGAAATTCTGGTGTAACACTTCATGTTATTGATGAAAAACTAGATAAAGGAGACATTTGGGTTCAAAAGAGTATTAAGCTTCCATATCCCATTACTTCTGGAGTTGCTCATGAAATTCTTAAAAAAGAAATTGTTAAAATTTTTAATGAAAATTGGAATAAAATTCTTAAATCTAAAATAAAACCATATACACAAAAGAAAGGTGGAAATTTTTATTCTAAATATGCATTAGATACTCCAGAAGTAATAAAAATAAAAAAAGGGTCATCAGAAGATTTGCTTTTAAGAAAAATTGCAAGTAGAAATTTTTTTAATAAGTCATTTATAAAAATACAAATTGGAAATAAAGAAAAGTTTGTTCACCTTGAATTCTCCGATGATGGAAGTAAAAAAGATTAAAGGATAATTAAATGTCAGAATTCTGGGAAGGTAATCTAAAAGCGGGGTACTATGACAAAATTTTAACTTCTGGGCTAAAAAAAAATAGAGGGATTCAAGCTAATTGGCACAATATTACGTTTTCTAGAATAAAAAAATATTTAGGAAAAAATATTACTCATTTAGATTATGCTTGTGGCCCAGGATCTTTAATTGGATTATATTCCAATGCTTCTTCAGTGGGTATTGATATTTCAGAAAATCAGGTTAATTATGCTAACTCAACATATCAAGATAAAGCAAATTTTTACACCATAAATAATTTTGATTTATCGGTTCATCATGAAAAGTATGACATCATAACCGTTTTGGGGCTTTTAGAATTCTTAGATAATGATGAAAATTTAAAGATTATTAATAATCTATATAGTTTGTTAAAACCAAGTGGTAAATTATTATTAACTACCCCTAATTTCACTTCTACCATGTATGTTTTAGAAAAAACCCTTAATATTTTTGGAAGTGTTAGTTACAAAAACGAACATATTAATAAATTTAATAAATCAAGATTATTGTCATTATTAATTCAATCAAAATTTCAAAATATTAAAATAGACAAATACTTAAATTTCCCAGTATTTTTATCATTTATTACAATTTCTTTTTCATGTAAATTAAATTCGTTAGTTGAAAAAATTTTAAATAAAAAAGTAGGATACCTTTTATTTGCAGAGTTAACAAAGTAATTTAGGCCATAATTAATTTTATAAATTAACAAGAATACCTTATTAAGATAAGACCAGTGAGCAACAATTCAATAAATCTTTCAATCATACTTCCAACAATAAATGAGGCAAAAAATCTAGAAAAGCTCATTCCTGAAATTGTTTCTGAATTAAATGGCTGCAGTATAGAAGAATATGAAATCCTTGTTGTTGATGATGGTTCAACTGACAATACATTTTCTCTGATAAATAATTTAAGAGAGAGCAATGAAAATATACAAATAATAGTAAGAAAAGATGAACCCTCACTTCCTATGTCAATTTATGATGGAATTATTAAGGCAAAATATGATTATGTTATGTGGTTGGACGCAGATGGCTCAATGCCAGCTAAGACGATCCGGGAACTGGTCAATAAGCAAGCCACAAATCTAAATTCAGTAATTATTGGATCTAGATTTGTAAGTGGCGGAGGCTACAAAGGCATACAAGACATTGGAGAGACTTCTTTTTTGGGAGCAGTGAAAAATGTTAGAAAATCTAATGATTCAGTCTTTGGCATGGTTGCCTCAACTCTTTTTAATAAATTATTAATATTTCTGCTTTCAAGCGAAGTAAAAGACCTAACTAGCGGTTTTATTGTTGGAAATAAAGATAATTTTAAAAAAGAGATGTTTTCTGTATCTTCTTATGGTGAATACTTTGTTTATTTAGTATCAGACTTGGTTCAAAATAAAAAAAATATAATCGAATTAGGATATATTTGTGAAACAAGAATTCATGGACAATCTAAAACAGCAAGCAGTATTCTTCAACTAATAAATAGAGGAATACCATATATAAGGGCTGCTATTATATGCAGAAGGAAACAATGAATATTAAAGATAAATCCGATAAACTTCTAGCTACTGTAATTAGATATTCTGATATCAAAGAGGGTAAGAATTTCATAACAGATAATGACTCGGAGTTTCAGGTTGCATCTTTTGATTTGGAAGAAGGCACAGTAATTGAAAAACATTACCATCCTGAGCAAATAAGAAAGGTGTCAAAAACAACAGAAGTATTAGTTATTTTAGAAGGCCAAATGGAAGTCGATATATACGATAATAAATTAGATTTTATAACTAATGTTGTTCTTGAAAAAGGAGACACAATAACCCTAATAGATGGAGGGCATGGAATTACCTTAAATACAGATACAAAATTTGTGGAAGTTAAGCAAGGCCCATATAAAGAATCTATTGATAAAAAAAGATTTTAAATTGATAAGAGTATTTGAGCCACAAGTTACTTTAAAAGATAAATTTTCAGTCATCAAAACTTTATTTAAAAACAACATTTCTGGCACAAGTCCAGTAGTTTCAGAATTTGAAGAATTATCATCTAAAAAATTTAATAGAAAATATGCTGTTGCTGTTTCTAATGGCAGTGTGGCACTTGATATAGCTTTTCAATCTTTAAATCTTAATGAAGAAGATGAAGTAATACTCCCATCTCATACAATTATTTCATGTCTGTCTGCAGTTATAAGGTCTAATGCAAAACCAGTTTTCTGTGATGTTGATATAAATACTTGGAATATGACCATTGAAGATATAAAGAAATGCGTAACCCCAAAAACAAAAGTAGTATTAATGGTTCATACATTCGGCCTTCCTTCGGAAGCAACTGCTATTGAAAAGTACTGCTCAGCTAACGGGATTATTTTAATAGAAGACGCTGCAGAAGCCCATGGTCAAGTTGAAGGTAGTAAAGTTTGCGGATCATTTGGTGATATCTCTACATTTAGTTTCTATGCAAACAAACATATAACAACCGGAGAAGGAGGGCTTGTAGTTACAGATTCTGAAGAAATATTTAACTCTTTAAAACAAATGAGGAACTTAGATTTTAATAATACAAATAGATTTAAACACGAAAACTTATATTGGAATTATAGAATCAGTGGCTTGCAAGCTGCATTAGGCATTTCACAAATTTCTAATGTAGAAAGAGTTATAGCGAAAAAAAGAAAACAAGGATTAAACTATCAAAGACTTTTATCAGAATATGCAAGATATATAACCCTACCCCTTGATGTAACCAAAAATAAACTTGAAAACCATTATTGGGTATTTGGTGTATTGCTTAAAGATGAAGGAATAAGAGATCAGTTAATTAATAATTTATATGTTGAGGGAATAGAGACAAGACCTTTTTTTTGGCCCCTCCATCTTCAACCAGCTCTTAAAAATAAAGATAAAACTATTTCATTACCTAATTCTGAGAAATTGGGTAATGATGGTTTGTATTTGCCAATTGGTAATCATATTAATTATTCAGATCAAAAAAAAATAGTAGAAAAACTAATCAGTAATATAAAAAAATTAAAAGGTTCATTTTTTTCTGAATGATTCGATAATTTCATAAGCTTCATACAAATTTTTAACTTCAAAATCAGGATTAAATGGACTGATGTATTTATAATTTTTATTTACTATATATATACTTCTCATATTAGATTTTTTTCCTAATTCAATATCGGAATCTTTATCACCAATTACCCAAGAGTTTTTTAATGAAATATTAAAATCTTTTCTTGCTTGCATAATCATTCCTAAATTAGGCTTTCTATGCTCTGAAGGATTTTCTTTAGTTGATGTGTCGAAATAAACTTTGTCAATCCTTCCACCATTTTCAACAATAATATCAACCACTTTATTGTTTATTTTTTTCATTGCTGATAAAGAAAAATAGTTATACCCAACCCCGCTTTGATTGGTAATTATTATATTTAAATAATCTAAGGAGCTCAGATGTTTCATAGCCTTTAAATTTTTATCAGAAATTTCTATTTTATTTATTTCATCAATAAAGCCACTATCACGATTGATTGTGCCATCCCTATCTAAGAAAATTGCTCCTTTAGATTTATCAAGTCCATCATTCATTAATGAAGTAGACAAATTATCTTTAACAGGATGTACTACTATTTCAGTATTATTTTTTAAAAGTACAGTTTTTTCTACAGGGTTATTCATCCATTCTGGACTTAAAAAATAATAGTTTGGCTTAATTATTTCTAATTTATTATTTGGAATCAACTCATTAAAAGCTAGATAATAAATAGTTTTTGAAAATTTTTCTAAATTTTCTAGCCTTTTTTCTAATGTATTAATTGGTCTTTCATCACCTTTGTAAGTTTTAATACTTTGATCACTATTGACTAAAACTATCAGCATATCAACTTTTTTTGAACAAAAATCTAATGCATACTTGTGCCCATCATGCAAGTCATCAAAAGAACCACTAATAGCCCCAATAGTTTTTTTCTTATCTCTAAACTTAGTTAGTAGATTTATGAGTTGATTGGTATTTTTAATTAACAATTTACTATATCAGGTCATAGAGTTTTCAATATACATACATATGATCTGACCAATTGTTATGTGAGCCTGTTGGATAACTCCTGGTATCTCTGAAGGAATACTAATTATATAATCAGAAGAGTTTTTTATAAATTCAGTATTAATTCCAGAAAACGATACAGTTTTGAGATTCATTTCTTTTGCTTTCTTAAGTGCATTTATTATATTTTTACTCTTTCCAGAAGTAGTAATAACAAACAAAACATCTTCTTTATTACCAAGAGCTTCAATTTGCTTTGAAAACAAAAATTCAAAACCGTAATCATTGCTAACTGCAGTCATTACAGAAGTGTCAGTATTTAAAGAAATTGCAGGTATGGGAGCTCTGTCTTTTTGAAATCTTCCAATTAGTTCAGCTGCTAAATGCTGTGAGTCAGACGCCGAACCTCCATTTCCACAAAAAATTAACTTCCCTCCACCATTTAGGGAATTTATACATTCATTGGAAATATCTTTTATTTCATTAATTATTGAAGTTTGAAATTTTGCAATTTTTAAAGATTCATTCAAATAATTTTCAACTTCTACCAAATTAACTTTGTTTGCATCAAATTTATTTGTCATAATATTAAATTAATAAACTTATACTAATATCAACGAATAGATTACAAAAGAAACAAATGGGTATTTCAAAAAAAAATAAGGTTATTCTTGCTCAACCTTGGGGAGGATTAGGTGACAATTTACAATATTCAAATTTGCCTAAACTTTACGATGATATAGGAAAGAAGTTTTATGTTTCTCAAGCAAATCATGTAAGAAACAAAAATATATACAAATTTTGCTGGCAAAACAACCCCTACTCAAATGGAAAGATTTTTAAAAAACCAAATATTGGTTGGAAAGTATGGATTGACAATCTAAATACTTTTAAAGATAGAAGTGACTGTAATATCATACAACTTGTCAATCTAATGCATGGATTTAACGAAGGCGATGGCTATCCTTCTTTATTTATTAATAAAGAAATAAAAAATAATAAGATTGAATATAAATATGTAGCTGATTTAAATGCAATAACAACTTTGCCTGATGACGAAGGTTGGAATATGATACATAGAGAAATAAGTAATTACTCTATTAGTTCGTTGTCTTTCCCTGGTGTAAAAAAACTTACTAGCTATCCTAATTATTTTGAATTTAATGAAGAAATTAATTTAATATCAATAAGTGATTTAGTCGAAGTTTTGTCTAAAACAGATACTTTTATATGTTTAACTTCTGGATCTCACATTCTTGCAGCAGGTTTAAAGAATCTCATTGGTAGGCCCAACAATATTATTTCATACATTCCTGGAGCCGAAGATATTGAAAAACCACATGGAAGATACATGTTCAAAAATGTTGAATACTCATCAGTTGGAGGATTGAAACACAAGCCTGTAAAAGATACAAAGCTTGATATATATGAAAAAATATATCTTAAATATTTTTGATTATTTTTTTATTTATAAACAGTAAATTAAAATCTGGAATATAGTTTTTTTTCTTTCTTAGGTTGTACATAAAGGCTTCTTTAATTAAACCTATGTTTGAATCATTTCTTGTATTTTTTACCAATTTAAAATTATTTTTATTTAAAAATTTGTATACATCTAAAACTCTGCTCCCACCTATATAATTTTCAGAAATACTTGATTCCAATGCTATTGCATAAACATCATTAATAATTTTTCCAAATCCTTTTAAAACACTTAATTCATATCCTTGCACATCCATTGCAATTAAATCTGGAGTAGGCAGACTTAAATCATCGTATCTTTTAATTTCTACTTCAATTTCTTTTTGTATAGGTTCTCTTTTGTAATCAGCATCACTTTTTTCTCTATTCTCAAAATTAATATCAAAGAAACTGCCGACACCTTTATTGTCATATTTTTCCATATCAACTGCTTTAAAAGTTTCTTTTTTTGACTCTTCACCTAAAGCAATATTAATAAAATTAAATTTTTCACTACCTTTAGCATTGTTAATATTTTTTTTTATTTCCAGTCCCAAATCTGGGTCCGGTTCAAATAAATAATTTTCATTTGTTTCAAGAGTTTCTGCTAAATATATTGAATCTAGTCCGTCTCTAGAACCAATTTCACAAAGTACATTTATTTTATTTTTGTTAATAAAATCAAGACACCAGCCGTAGTTTTTTTCGTCACTCATTATAAAGTAAGTTTTGTAAAACTTTTTTTTGATTGTCCAGCAACATTAACTCCTGATAACTCAACAACTGCAGAGGCCATTTCTTGAGCATATTCAATTGAGAGAATTTCATTTTTTGTAGAAATATATTTATAAACAAATCCTGCTAAAAAAGTATCTCCTGCACCAGATAAATCCCTGATGTCTTTTTTATTTTTAATTATATAGTTTTCACTATTAAACATACACCCATTTTCACCCAAGGTGACAATTAGCTTAGATGCAAGGGTTTTTTTATTTGCTTCTATGAATTCTTTTGAATTATTATATTTAGATTCGTTGATATTAATAAAATTAGAATTAAGACACCAATCATCTAATTTTTTATTTGTTTGTAAAAATGTTGGTATTTTTGCACTTAGTAAAAAATCTATGTCTTCTTTTGATAAGAATCCTTTATTGTAATCAGAAATTACTAAAGCATCATATTTATCTAGTTGAAATTCTTTGAGGTTATTGAAATTATCATCCAGTGGTAATGTATCATTTTCGTCAATTCTTATAATCATTTGTTTACTTTTTAAGTCTACTAATCGTATTTTTCTAATTTCATTTTTATTTGTTATAAGATCACAATCAACCCCAAAAGATGAAATATTGTTTGCCACATTCGCAGCCATTCCTGGATTGCAAGTTTCTTTTTCTGGTGTAAATACGGGTACAGGCGCTTCAGGGCTAAATCTTTTTGAAGTCCCATATTTAAATATATCTAAACAAGAATCACCAATAACCAATATCTTCATTCTGATTAAACCTTAATATTTTAATTTATTTTATTGTATCAAGGTATTCTTTGTTACAAAAACACAATTACTATTTCGTTTTGTTTATGGCATTTGAATGTGTAAATCTTAACATTAAGCTGATAATCAAAAGTTCAATTTTAGAAAATATAATTCCTTGTTTGTAAAAACTAAGTCCAATAAACATAGCAGCCTCTTTTACTAAGCATAAAAAGAGAGTCATAATGAAATTGATTTATTCTTTAATATATTATGTAAACAACATTTAGAATGATGAAAGATGGAAAAGAGTAAAAGAAATTATTATTTCCCGGATCTCATTGATGTTTGCCATAATTTGAAAGAGATAAGTACAAAATCTATAATTTTAATGACTCACCTAGGACTGGGAGATCAAATAATATTAAATGGTTTAATAAACTATATTTCTAAAAAGTATGAAAAAATAATTTTGCCAGTCCAGAAAAGTAACTTTAAAACAATTCAATTTTTATATTCCGAAAATAGTGTGGTTGATGTTATTGAATATCCCAAAGATCAAGAACTTGATTTTATTGAAGAGCTTTCTAGTTCTTCTGCTATGGACATTCTTCAAATTGGTTTCCAAAAAGTAGGCAAAAAACCATTTAACCTCGCTTTTTACAGTCAATTGAAAATACCTTATAAATATTCCTATACTCATTTTTATTATCCAGAAAATAAAGATTCAGAGTTAGAGCTTAAAAATCATTTGATTAATTTTTATTCTACAGGTTCAAGCGATATTATTTTAGTTCACAACGAATCTTCAAAAGGTGTATTTATGCTTGATAAAGTAAAATTTAATAATCCAATTTACATAACAAAAGAAAGCGACAAGTATGGAAATCTTTTTTATTATTCACAAATTATTAAAGAAGCAAAAGAAATACATTGTTTAGATAGTAGTTTCGCTCATTTAGTAGAAAGAACTGATACTAAAGCTAAACTATATTTTCATGATTTGTTTGGAGCAAGTATTCAATTAGCTAAAAATTGGTATTATATAACATATGAACATTGAAATACCGATATCAATAGGTGAGCTTTTAGATAAATTATCAATACTTGAAATAAAAAAACATAAAGTAAAAGACCCAATAAAACTTAAAAACATAAATCATGAATACGATTTATTAAGCAACCTCTCAAAAGTCCTTAAAGAAAAAGATGAAAAAAGTTTTAACTCTCTTTTTGAAGAGATTTTAAAAGTGAATAAAAAGCTTTGGGATATTGAAGATAAAATCAGAATTTTAGAATCAGAAAAAAGATTTGATGAGGAGTTTATTTCAGTAGCAAGAAGTGTTTATTTTATAAATGATGACAGGTTTGAAATAAAGAAAAAAATAAATGAAGCATTCGGTTCTGATGTTGCTGAAGAAAAAGAATACATTGAATATAAGTAATAATTTAAATTATCGATAAGTTATTAATAATGAATAAATTTATTTTCCAAAATGAGAATATTAGAGTTTTTGTTCTTGCCTTTGTTTCTATATTAATTATTAGATTTGCTCTTAAAGTAATTGCATTTGAAAATAAATTAACAATTTCAACTTTATTATTTATTATTATTTTCCTAATAATAAATAAAAATTATTTAGAAAAATCGTGACTAAGGTCGCTAAGCATCTTGAAAGTTCATTGAACAAAAAAAATCTATTTTTCTACTTTGTATTATTTCTTTTTACGATTATTACTCAAAATATTTATTTAAATATAGAAACTATTGAGTGGGATATTGCTTCTTATCTTGTTGCTTCTCAGGGCATAGAGTATGGAGAATTACCAAATGAAACTCAATGGGAGTCAAAAGGGCCAATATTTATTTACCTTTACTACCTGCTTTCATTACCAGCAGAAAATACTTTTGTTATATTTAAATTAATAAATGACTTAATGCTATTTCTCATTTCACTTATATTATTTAAAACAATACTTTCTAAAACAAAAGAATATATTAATGCCTTTGTTTCAAGTATTTTATTTTTATCAATCATGAGTCAAGTGTGGGCTCAAAGTGGATATTCTGAGATATACTCTCTTATATTTTTATCATTAGCATATTTTATAAATACTAACTACAGATTTAATAATCGTTCATATTTATTGATAGGAGTATTATTCTCAATTTCTTCATTAATAAATCAAGGAACGGTTATTTTTCTTCTACCTATTATAATTTCAGAACTTACTCTAAACAGTCAAAGAACTTATTTAAGAAAGGTTCTTAACTTAGGAATTGGTTTTACATTTCCTCATTTATTCTTTCTTTTTTTATATCTAGTTAATGGCCTGATAGACATTTATCTTGCTACTTACCTAACAATTCCTCTCGGCTATATTCAAGCTAATTATGCAAGTTTTTATGAGTTGTTGGTATTTTCTAGAGAATTGATGGAATATAATCTCTATTTATACCTATGTTTAGTATCTTTAATTATCATAAATTTATTAAATTTGTTAAAAAAATATACTAAAAAAGCAAAATTAATAATTTTTGATTTAGATAATTTAAATATTATTTTCGGATTACTTTTTTATTTTATAGGATCTCATAATTATTATCATCATTTAATTTATCTTGTATTTTTTATACCATTTATGATCAATAAAATAGATTTTTCTAAGCAGAAAAAATTTATTTATGTTTTAGTTCTTATATCTTCTTTATCTATTCTGCAAAATACTTATAAACAATCATTTAACAATTTATCAAATATTAACACTTTGCAACAAAATTACCCATTATATAATCTTGCCAACGAGATAAATTCATATTTTATTGATGAATATGATGTGTTAGCTTTTGATTACAATTTAA
>Ga0255759_10000376_pt1 | contig 40187 bp, 46 predicted proteins | sample 101ome_20_FD_179959 | JGI IMG/M metagenome (GOLD analysis project Ga0255759, IMG submission 179959) | Coastal salt marsh microbial communities from the Groves Creek Marsh, Skidaway Island, Georgia - 101404AT metaG (version 2) | ecosystem: Environmental > Aquatic > Marine > Intertidal zone >... | reverse complement strand
TAGAACAAATGCAATTTTTAGTGAAGTAAACATTATAAACTATTTAGTCAAGCAATTTGGCAAATGTTGCAGGTCCGGCAATACCATCTGCAACCAAGCCATTTGCCGCTTGCCACTCCTTTAATGCTCTTTCAGTTCCAGGGCCAAAGTCGCCGTCTGCACTAATGCCTAATGCTTCTTGCATAATCTTTACACCTTCACCTTTCGAACCTTTTCTTAGTACACCGATGTCATCAATGATTTCATCTACATCGTCTTCGTCGGCTGCTAGATCTTCTGCATCCATGCCTAGTACTTTCATAGCATGTACATAACGCTTCTGACGATCTTCTAGTCCGATTGTACCACCGTTAATTTTCTTAGTCATACGCTTAACGTCATCGCCGTCTGCAATGTCGTTTAGGTTGTTTGTGTCCCAGAACCAGCAAGCTGATTCAATAGCACCTGCAGGAGTTGCTACATATTCTGCTGCTTCTTCTGCACTCATACCTACGCTTTCGCCAAACTTAGTATAGTTATGGCGTCCTGTTAGTTGTTTTAGTCCACGACCGCGGAATAACCAGCCATCGCCTTCGTTTACGTTGCCCATTTTGTACTTACGGAACTCGTCCATATATACATAGTTTGCAATCATTTCTGGGTTACGTGCATATTCGTCTGCATCACGCTTTGGTGCATCACCGAAGTAACGTCCAAATACTGCACGAAGTGCTTTTGCACTATAGTTTAGGTTTTCTTCTAGCCTCTTAAAGCCACCGGATTCGTGAGCGCATTGGCTTAAAAAATGTGCTACTCTACGTTCTGTTGTGATTCCATACTTAGGTAGTAGTTCGCATAATGCATCATACCAATCGTCTGCATCTGCACTTATAATTTCAGCCAGGTGGTCTTTAGTAAAGTCAAATTCAAAACTCATATTTAGATCCTTTTTAATACAACAGCATTATTGCCGTTTTCGAAGACTAACTTGTCTCCATACTTACTTATGTTGTAGTCACCAATATACTTGGTCAAAAAGAGTATTTCTGGATAACTTTCTACTAGATCAAATCTTCCTTCTAGGCTTTCGATAACTTTTACAGTGTCGCCAAATTTTACAAACTCAAATGCTAACGGATCTGCCCATTTTTTCTTAATAACTAAAGTTTCGTTAATCATTTCAACTTCGTCGAGGAAACTTCTATTAAAGAAATTTTTAAAATTTCTCATATTTGATTCGTTTGCTACTCCTAAATACTTATCGGGATCGACAGGTATTGACTGTGTTATTTCCTCGTTTGTTGCAGGTTTACTTTCAAAATCTTTGTAGTATCTAAACTTAAATTCTGCAATAGATGTTAATTTAGATACACCGTCGAGCATCTCAGTTATGTTATCGTGGGCTTGTCTTTGTCTTTCTAATTCTACAAACACTTTGTATTTGCCATTGCTTTGCTCGCCACTAGTTACATCTGCATCTAAGATAAAGTCGTAACCTTTTTCTAGAAAGTTTGCTAAATCTTTTGCAGGCTGTTGTCCTTCAACATTAAAACTAACTGTAATAATGTTTTTATCATCACCCATTTTTGATTGATATGCATCTACTTCAAAAATATCTTCAACTAAATTTTTTAAATCACCTTCGCGCAGACTCATTATATTGTATCTCCTACGCCAGTTTCTTCTACTCCAGCATCAAGAGACAATGCTTGATCTTCAGCTTGTTGAGTTTCTAATGGAGGAGTGTTTGCAGGAATTGCAGGTTCAACATTCATATCATTTTGATCTGCAAAACTGCTATACATATCTGCTATTAATTTTTTCGGCATTGATATTTCAACTACCCATATAGGAAATCTGTCTAGTTTACCCTTTTTTGTGCCATCTCTTACATCATCAGGTTTTTTAATTTTTCTTGGTTTTATAATATGATCTTTTTTGTATCCTATTTTACAGTCATATTCTGACAAACGCTTTGCACCCATAGGATCAGGCATCTCTGCTCTTGCCCACATAAACTTACAAGTTACCCAGTGTCTAGTAATATCAGGTCCAGATAATAGTTCACCTTCTTCCCAGTTTTTATAGACATATAGATCGAGTTCCTCTAGTACTCTTTCAAAGTCTTTTAATACTTGAAATGCAGTGTTACTATCGTAAACCCTTTCTACATTTTTGATTAGATCATAAACGTCTTCCATGGAATTTCCTATACTTTAATTACATACTTATTTATCGCTTATTGAGAGATAACTTTGTGTTTTTGTTTTTGATTCAAATGGTAAATACTTTTGTAGGGCTAAGTGTTCTACACACTAGAACATACTACCCTACTCCATTTATCCATATAGGAGGACACTTAATGGGTGCAAAGAGGAAACAGCGTAATAACGCAAACTCCAACAATTACAATAACGTAATTAATTTCAATTCACATCAAAAGAAAACCACAGTAAATATCCTTCCAAGAAGTAAACATCAAGAACAATATGTACTTAAATTGTTAGACCCTAAGAAAGACATAGTCTTTGGCATAGGGCCGGCAGGAACAGGTAAAACTCTGTTAGCAGTACAAGTTGCAGTAAAACTTTTCAAAGAAGGCAAAGTAGATAAAATAATTGTTACAAGACCAGCAGTATCAGTTGATGAAGAACTAGGATTCTTACCAGGCACACTAGAACAAAAAATGGCACCTTGGACAAGACCTATTTTTGACGTATTACGTGAATACTTTGATGCAAGGCAAATCGAAGGTATGATAGAAGAAGGAATTATAGAAATTGCTCCACTAGCATACATGCGTGGTAGAACGTTTAAAAATGCGTTTATCCTAGCAGACGAGATGCAGAACGCAACCCCTAATCAGATGAAAATGCTATTAACACGTTTAGGCGAAGGATCTATGATGGCGGTCACTGGCGATCTAGCACAGGCAGACAGGCTAAAGGACAACGGTTTAATTGATTTTACTAAACTGTTAGAAACAAGTAATACATCTAGATTGGACATAGTCCACTTCCAACAAGGAGATATCGAAAGACACGAGGCAGTAAAAGAGGTGCTTCAAGTTTACGGAGACGAGTAAGTTTATAGAGCATCGTTTAATACGGTGCTCTATATTTCTACAGTATTTCTTTGTAAATAATTATTTCTAATCTTTGCAATATAAGAATTTTTTTGATCTCTTAATTTTAGTAATTTTGGATCATCCTTTAATTTTTGGCAAAGTTTAAATATAGCTGTGAGATCGTGTGTTTCTCTATTAGATAATTTTCCTGTATAATTTTGAAAATCTTTAATAAACTGATCTCTTTCTAATTGAGTACTAGCTTCTAAAGCTAACTCTCTAGGACCTTCTACTAAGTTAAAAACAATTTCACTATTAGGAGTATTACTATTCCTCCAATTTAAAAAGTCAATAATTGTATTTAAATTTGCTGATTGAACTGTATAAAAGTATTTTAAGTTGTAATCTAATATTTCGTAAGTTTGTTTTGCTTTTCTTTCAGCTTTAGTCCATTTACCGGGCCAACGAATTTCCTCAAACACTTTTCCTATACCGTCTATACTTGCATTAACATACAGTGATTTACACTCGTCTTTCCATCTTTTTAAAACATCAATATCTATAGTTACTACATTTGTAAAAGTATCTAGTACAAGATTATTTTTGTTTGGAAAACTATCTACAAAATCAACAAAATCAGGTCCAAAAAATACTTCGCCTCCCTGAATGCTTAATTTAGTTACATTATTTGCAAGACTGTAAATATATTCTAAGTTTTTGTTTCCTATATCGTGTTCTTCGTCTTTGTGTTCTATCTTACCCCAAAGTGTACTATTATAACTACCGCACATATTACACGCCATATTACATTTGTTGTGTAGTCGTATATCCATTGAATTTATTCCAGGCGACATACTATAATTTGCATCGTAATTGTTTACTGCACTTTGTCTTACGCTTACAAGTCCTTTATCTTCAGTTTGCCAACATCCTTGACATTGCGGTATGCGTTCTCCTGATTCTAATCGTTCTGCGTAACCTTTAGTTACTTCTTTGTATTCTTCAATAGGGATATGCTCGCCAAAATGACAACATGGCATTACCCTGCCCATTTGATTGATTGTTAATTGATGTCGCATTAAAGGACAAAATGTTGGAGATTCTTTATTCAAGTGATTTTTCTTTTCTTAATAGATACATAAGGTATTCGTTTTGTGTATATATGTATGTCCAATAGTTTGAGCGAATCGGATTTGACATTTCACTATCGTGATACACTGTAGTTTCTACATATTTCTTTAGCCAAATACGTTTTTTACTCCAACTGCTACGAACAGGCCACCAAGCAAATTTTTCTACAGTGTGTTCATAAGGATCTGGCCTCCAATTTGCTCCCATCATATAGATATATTTCCACTTACGCTTATTCTTGTAGCGTCAGAATAAAACGGATATACTTGATGCATTTGCGAAGATCTAAAAATTAAGATGTCGTTAGTTCTTGGATTAAATGTCATCTGCTCTGGAGTAAATGTAGATGCAAATTGAATTAGTCCTCTACATTGTGCAGTGCCTACAGATTCAAGATGTTCCTTTCTTATCTCTTCTGGTATATCTAAATACCAAACAAAACTAAAAGTACCTCCATGATCATGCACAGGGTTAAACTCATATTTTTCTTGAAAGTTCACCCACAAATCTACAAGCTCATGATCTATATACTCGTCTTTCATTATTTTTCTTAGATGATGTTCTAGCATTTTATTAATATTATTAATGCCTTCATTTCCTACTACATCAAATTCATCAGGAATGCTATATAGCAAAAATTGTCTTTGTATATCGCCTGCTAGTTTATCACGATAGTCTTGTCTAGTTTTGTTAGATTTTTCTTTTAAAAAAGTTGTTAAACTAGGGTCAACACAATCGTAATAAACCCTATCTATAAAATATTTACTTGAGTACTCGTAATCATGTATTCCGTATTCTGTATGCATTATACTGCCATTGGTGCTTTGATACTATCCATTGGATTATAGTTAATTAGTTTATAATCACTTGTTTTAGTTTGTAATAGCTCTGCTAGATTTTCAAATTTAGGCATATCCAAGATAGGACCTTTAACTGGTGTGCGTTCAAGTTGCTGTTTAACTTGTTCAAAGTGGTTGTTATAGATATGACAATCTCCGCCAGTCCACACAAACTCGCCCAGTTCTAATTTACAAATCTGTGCAAGCATATGTGTAAGCAAACTGTAACTAGCAATGTTAAACGGTACGCCTAAAAACATGTCTGCACTACGCTGATACAGTTGACAGCTTAATTTGCTGTTAATAACTTTAAACTGTACTAGAGTATGACAAGGTGGAAGTGCCATTTCGTCAATCAGTATAGGGTTCCACGCACTTAGGATAATGCGTCTGCTGTCTGGCTCACGATTAATCTGTTGTATAATATTAGCAATTTGATCAACACCGCCAAAGTCTCGCCACTGTACTCCGTACACAGGACCTAGTTCACCATTTTCGTAACCTAAGGCTTTGCCTTGTGCGTTTGCGTTAGCAGTCCAAATAGTTGTTTTATCTTCTAGTTCTTCTCTAGGCTTTTCGTATAGTATTTCAGCAAGCCTACGCTCGTTGCTACTACCTTCTAAGAACCAAAGCAATTCACTTACAACACTTTTCCACGCAAGTCTTTTAGTAGTAACTGCTGGAAATTCGCTAAACGATAATGGAAAACGCATTTGATAACCAAACACAGTACGTGTGCCTACGCCTGTTCTATCTTTTACATCTTCTCCATTATCTAAAATATATTGTAATGCATCAAGATATTGTTTCATCGTCTTTCTTCTTAATTGGCATATCGTAATAGTCTGTTAAACCTTTACGCTGTCTCTCTTTCTTTTCTTCAATCATTACACTAGATTCCCAAACAACCCAAGCCATTCCAGCTATAATTATAAATCCAAAAATGTATCCAAGAATTATTTGAATAAATTCAATCATCGTTTCTTCCAAATTTCGAACGTTACTTCTGGATGTTCTTCAGTCCAAGTTCGTTTAAATAAAGTTCTAATCTTACCTATCGGTAAAAATGTATCGCAACTATATGTACCAGGAATACGACTTAAATAAAATTCATCAATTACACCTAAACTTTGTTCAACAATATTTGGACCTCCAATATTCCAAATAATAAGTCCAGGGCAAGTATCTTCGAGCTCCTTTAGTTGTACATTTAAATCGCCGCTAATATATCCGTCTGCTCCGGGATAGTCGTCTTTGCGTGTAGTTACTAGTACATTTGTACGTTTAGGCAAAGGTCGAGGCATATGAGGATCTTCCCAAGTAGTAGATCCCATCACAACGACATGACCTGCTGTGTTTTCTTTAAACCATTGCAAGTCTCGTGAATTATGTGGCCATGGCAGTGTGCCATCTTTACTTACTCCGCCTTCATCATCACAGGCTAAAATTGCTCTAATCATTCAATTTCCTTTACAGGTATAATTCCAAATTCTTCGTATTTGTTAGGATACCCGTCAAACTTTTCTGCATCCGGTAAGGGATCTTTTTTCTCTATAATATTAATATTCCAGTCGCTTACTTTCCTATTAATTTCTTCCCATATAAATCTATCTTCTTCTGACATTTCAGTATCAGCAACAATAGCATCTGCTGGACACTCAGGAACACAAACACCACAGTCAATACATTCGTCAGGATTAATTGCTAGAAAATTATCTGCTTCGTAAAAGCAGTCTACTGGGCAAACTTCTACACAATCTGTATGTTTGCACTTGATACAATTATCAGTTACCAGGTACGTCACTATAACCTCGCTAATCTAATAAGCGTTGCCGCTAAGTTAATTTCTGGATCAACTACTAGGGTGTGATCCACTAACCCTTGTTTAATAATTAGCACTGCATCGTCTTGCTGTGTATCAGTTCCGAACAGTTCAATGTTATCATACAACCAACGATACACTTCTTCCATTTCTTCTGGACGAATTGCACCACATAGCAGTTTACGTGCTTCTTGAATCTTGCCTGCTTTAAACAGTTCAACCATTTCAAGTTTCCAGTCGCTTTCGCCTGTGTCACCTTCATTAGGTTTGTTTAGCACACCTTCTGTACTATTCATTTGTACAGTGTTGATACACTTACGCAAGTCTGGGTAGGTTGCTTTTACATAAGTGTCAAGCGTATCCAAGTCTGGAGTAACACCTTCTGTTATAAGAATCTCAGCAACCCTTGCTGTAAACTCTGTCTGGTCGATCTTGGCAATATGGAAGCCTTGACAACGACTGTGAATAGCAGGAATAATCCTGTTAGGATAATTGCAAGTAAGTATGAAACGGGCAGTAGTATGATATTCCTCCATAACACCACGGAGTGCCGCTTGAGCGTTTGGAGACAAGTAGTCAGCCTCATCTAGTAGTACCACTTTAAAGTCGCCAAATGGAATCATTTGTACGAAGTTTACAATTTTATCACGAACATCATCTACTGAGTTGGTTCGCGATGCGTTTATTTCTAATACATCTAGATCGTTTACTTCAAGCTCGTTAAATAGTAACTTAGCAAGAGTAGTTTTACCAATCCCAGCATTGCCACTAAAAAGCAAGTGCGGAATAGTTTTGTCTTTGATCCAAGTTTTGACTTGTTGTTTTTGTGCTTCATCTCTAAATACATAACCGTCTACTGTTTTCGGACGGTACTTTTCTACCCATAGTTCTTTCATTTGTTTTCCTGCTCCAATCTAAATTTACAATATGCGTCCCAACCGTATTCGTATACAATATATGCAATTATAGCACCAAATACAGGAACTGTAAAGAATAATGTTACTAATATATCTGCCATTATATATGCTGCTGGATAATCATACCATCTAATCATTAAGACAATCCTGTAATTAGCTGATAATTATCCCACGCTTTTTGTTGTGCAGGTGTGTGTTCTTCTAAAGGAACAACACAGTCTAACCAGTAGTTACGCATACGAGCAGGATGAGCACCAAACTGCCTAGGTTGATGAATTTTGCCGCCGTCATACAGTTGTTTGACTACATTGCGATAAACTTCTTCTCCTTCGGTATTGTTTGCCCATTCAGGATTGCTTAATCCACCATAGTTGTATCCTTCCCAGATGGCATTCCAATGATCATCATTATGTGGATCTATGTCTGTTCGTGCGATAATGCACAAAATATCTTCATACAATACTCGTGCTTCCACAACGTCTCGAACGCATCTGCTTAAACTTAATCCAACTTTCACTTAGATTGTACTCCAAAATGTTTATAACTTTGCTGCACACACTTTGCTTGATAATAACAATCTGCTAGTGCGTTATGCAAACTTTCCTGTATTGCCTTGCGAGGATCGCTTGGCATCATTGAAAACAGTGTACGACTATCACGTATTTGCCAATAGTTCCAAGGTGCAGGTTTTTCTGCGTCTTTATATAAACTTTGTAGAATTACAAAGTCGAACGTAGGACCTTGACACCAAATGTAGTCTAATCCTACACACCATTTGTTTAATTGACGTAGCATTTCTTGTACAGTTACACGATCTTGATGATCGCCAAATGCTTCGTCTTGAATTTCTTGTGGCTGTCTACTCCACCAAGCAAGAGTGTTGTCGTCGATAGAACGTCCGTATACTTCGCTTTGTTCTTCTACATCGCCACGCAAGTATAACGGACTATGCGGTTCTGCATCAGAATAAGGATCAAACTTAATAGCACCTAGAGTCATTATAACACTATCAGGCTCAACGCCTAGTGTTTCTAAGTCAATCATGCCGTGTGTAGCCAAAAGAAAACTCCTAACAATTTATATACATTATAACGTATAAACTGCTAGGAGTCAAGTATTATTTTACAAATTGTTCTAATTCTGGGGCTTTCCAGCCTTCTGGCTTGAGAACTTTGCCATCTTCACGTTTGCGAACTTTGCCAGTAACTGGATCAATCTTAGCAAAGTTTGTATTCATTACTTCACGCCATGCACCTTCGCCGTCATAGCCGCCTGCACGTATTGCACCCATAGTAACAACAAGAATGTCAATCAGTGCATCAAGTTGTTCTACACGATCATCTGCTGCTATAGCATCTGCAAGTTCGTTGTATTCTTCTGCAATAAGACTAAGATACATATCGTAGTTTGCTTCTGATGGCTCTTGATCACACGCTGAGCCAAAGCGTTCAATATCTTCAAATGGATTTGTCATTTATACCTCTTAATTTGCAAAAACACTAGGATCTACAGTTGCATGTTCGCCGTCTGCATATTCTTTACCGATTGAAACACTTTCAGGCTTTTCGTCTGACATAGCAAGAACTGATTCAGCTTCAACCATTCGAATTTCAAGTTCACCGTTGTCTGTATCAACCTTAATTGAACGGGTCCAACGTCCGTGTTCAATTAAAATCCAATCACCGACATTATATTCGTCTTTATTCTCTGGGCCTTTTGAGTATACTCTTGCCCATCGAGGATAAATTCCCCGAGTTTTACCATCATCATTTGAAATTATAATACCGCCTTTGGTTGTTTGTTCGCCAAAGTGCATATCGGTTACTAGTACTCTATTACCGATTGCTCGTGGGGTACCTTTAATTGTATTAATGTTTAATGCCATTAGTCACCTTTTTTTACAAAATTGCCATCTTCATCTTCGACCCAGTCGTCTGTGTCAGCTACTGGTTCAGGATCTTCCCAATCGTCTATTAAATCTTTTTGAACAGCCTGTTCTTTTTTTATTGCTGGTTGATCAACCACGCCTTTGTGGTTATCATAATATTCCTTAACTACGTCTTCACGTTTACGAACAATTTTGCCGCCTGGACCTAGTTCGTCTCCGCGGGCATTTGTCTTTACATTTCCTACTGCTGGAGTAAGTTCGTTACGCTTTCTTAGCATATCCATATCAACAATCTTACCTTGCATAGTTCTGTAAGTTTTATTGCCTTTTGATTTTTGTACCATAATAGTATCTCCTAGTGAATTATATGCTTACTTATCTCAAGAACTCTCTCCAATCCAGGTCATATTGGATTGAATTAATCCTATGTACACCTATCAAATACAACACATAACTTGCTACACTTGATCCACGTCCAACACCCCACACAATATCATTCTCACGCATGAAATCTACAAGATAGATCATATAGCGTAGTAGATCTTCCATACCGCGTTCTCTAAAAGCATCTAATTCTTGCCATATGCGATCTTGTACGTGTTGTGGACAAGGTGTTTCTGCTTTGCCTAGTACATACTCATATACATTAATGTCTTTGTATTCATCAGGCATAAACCATTCACTTTGACATACACCGTCAAAAGTCTTTTGATCTACATCTAATGGGATATATTTTTGTAGTTTGTTAAAGCCTTGCTCTTCCATAGCGGCGTTGAACTTATCTACATCATCGCTTGGATCACATAGTACAACGTGTACCTTATCCGCATGACCTGAATAGATCATATCGAGAAGATTGCGATTAGAGAATCGTGGTATTCCTAAAGAGTCTGTTTTCATAAGCATACATGTATTTTACGATACATTGATTAAATTGTCAAGAGGATTTTCGCCGTTTTGTTCTTGTTGTTTGAGAAGGGCTTTTGCACGTCGAGTACTAGCTTCTTCTTTGTACATATCTAGTGCAATAGCAATTTGTTGCTGGACTTCGGGATTGCGAGACATCCAGTATTTTCGTCCTAATTCTATAATTCTGTTTTCAATTTCAGAATCTGTAAATGTATCTAGATTGTCTATTCTAGGATCAAACATTAGGATAGTATACTAAATTCGCCAATATATTCCATAAACACTGTAATACCGCCGTCAACTGTCCATACATCTACAATTTTAGGACTTGTTGCACTAGTTACTTGGAAGTCACCGTTAGTTAGTGCTGTATTCCAATTGTTTTGGTTAACACGTAATGTACCAGCATTTGCTGCTTCAAATGTAAGTGTTCTTGTAGTACCGTCGTTGCTGTATATAGCTAAACGCATTTTCGCAAATACGCCAGATTCGGGCCAGCCACTTAAATTTAAACGAACACTATTATTATTACGCATAGAAAGTGTATGATAATTTGCAGTACTCCAAAGTATGTTTGCATTATCATTATTATCAATATTTCCAGCGGCAATCATTTTATAACCAACAGATTGTAATACTCCGTTTGATATAGTATTACCTTGCATATTGTTATCGAGACTCTGATCAGTTAATGCAGTTGTTGTAACTGCTTTTTGTTCTAAGTCTTGTAAAGCTGATTTAGTTGCAGTTAAGCTAGATTGTATTGCTGCAAAGTTATCACGAAATCCTTGCGAGTCATTATCTTGACCTGCTACTGGAAATTCTTCATCTATTTGTTCTGGTATAATGTTGTCGCTAGTTGCCATAGTGTTCTCCTACACTTATTTATCTGGGTTATACATTGAATCTATAATTTGCGAAAAGTATATATCTAGGTTGACTTGATATTTCAGTACTGTCTACAAGATATCTATCCATGTCTAAATTAAATAATTTAAAATCAAATCCAGCAGCTTCGATTGCTGCTTTTATAATACTACTTGTTCCAGGTTTGCAGTAACATAAAACAATTGACGGAGTATATCCTAATTCGTTTACACTTCCTTGTTGTTGACTACGCATCCATAAAGGAACAAAACTTCTATTAGTAGCTCCGATTGATCTAATTCTATCTCTCATATTATTAATATTACTGATATATCTTTTACTATCTTTGTTTAATGATACATCAATAGCATCAGAGTCTGCTTTTATAGTATTTTCATATTTGGGGCGAAGTTGAAAATTATTACCAAAGCCTTCTATAATTTTTAAAATATTATCTTCTGTTCTTCCGTCTAATTCTATTCCTGTACTCCAAGTTAATGATAATTCGCCACTTTCTCTTGTTTCGATATTAAAATCTTCACCTAGCGTGATTACAACATTACCATTTCTAGTATTAACAGAAAATGAAGGTTTAGTTTCATAATCGTAAAACATATTTTTTGGATCATTATTTACAGAATCTATAGTTATATTATTTTTAGTTTTTATGTCAATACTGTTTCGAGTTCTACCTTCTGAAGTATCGCTAGGATCTATTACATCTAAATAAACAACTTCGTATACAACTTCATTAGTTCCTTCACGAGTTGCTTCTGCTGTTTTAAGTTCACCTATTCTATATTGTTTTCTTTTATGATTTTTTGCTGTTGCTGCTACAAAATTATCAATGGATTTATTTTCAATTCCGTAGTACACAGGAACTTTTATATCAGTTTGTATACCGAAGTTAGGATCTCCTGGTCTATAAATATTTTGCGGAATAAAAATTTCCGGATTAGAAATAAGGTTTGTAAATTCTCTTTTAATATCTTCTTTTAAGAAAGGCTTTAAGTATACATTGCTATATCTTATTATTTCAGGATCTGTAACTGTAATTGAAAATTCTCTTTTTGCAATACTATATTTGTACTGATCTTCGGCATTTACTGTAAATTTATATTGTCTATCAATACTAGTTTCAGTTCCGTCAAATTGAGTTTTATCATTATCAAATGTAGTTAAGCCTGTTATTATGTAGTTAAATTCTTCCCAATATGCTTCGTCAGTAGAAAAGTTTCCTAATGTACTACTTAAATGCGAACTTATAGCTCTATAAAGTATGCCATTGTATTTAACAACTTGACCTGCTGTATAATTTCTTGCCGGTCTCCACAGTCCGTGATATACGTTTTGTCCGTAAGCATTAACTCTTCCAACTATTTCGCCATCGTATGTTAATTCTAATCCTGGAGGCAGTCTTCCTGATGCTAAACTATATAAAACACCTGCATTTGTAACATTTGTTGTTGCTTCGACTCGTAGTACACTAATAGCATTAGAATTTAAAATACCTAAATCACTTGGAGTTACCCATACAGTTTCGGAATTAATTTCTCCAAGTATTTTAACAGTAAATGTTTTTAAAGACGAAACATTGTTATCTATATCGTCAGGAGTAAATCTTGTTGCTTTAACTGTAAATGTATAATCTTTAGTAACTTCTGGCTGATAAGGAACCCTACCAGCAATTTCACCATTAGACAAATCTATATCCATACCAGGCGGCAGTGTACTTACAGTTTCAGGAGTAATAACTTCCCATTCAGCTGGTGTAATAGGATTAGGTTGAGTTCCGTTAAAACTATCAGGACCTCTTCCGCTATCTATAAACTTAGGCAATGTTCCAGTAATTTCATATCTACCGTTTGTAATTATTTCTCCAGTAGATTTTAGTCTATATGTTCCTGGATTAGTGCTTTCAACGCTATAACTAATAAATCCTACAGATGTATTTGTGTCAATAACATCAAGCTGTAGTGTAATATAGTTGTTTGCACGTTTAATTCCTAAGTCACCTGGAGTAATCCAAATAGGTGTACGTAAATTTGTGTTGTCTGCTGTAAACGTTCCTGAACCAACTTGTAATATTGTGTTATCTGCTCTAAAAAAGTCGTCGCCTACAACAAATATTTTAAACGTTCTTCTTGCAATAGTGTCACCGTCAGTGACATTTACTGTAAATTCATAAAATCTATTTAATTTTTTAGGAGGACGTTCTGTATAACTAAAGTCCCAAACTGCTGTATCATAAAAGAAGCTATCAAAACCGTTTGAGCTTCGTATGCCAAAATCATAACCGCCAGATGTTAAATCATATGGGCTTGTATCATAAAACCCACTTGCAAATATTTCGCCTTTTTCGATTGCTAATAACGGATCAACTATTCCTATAATTCTACCATCTGTTGTAAGCGATGTTCCGGGAGGTAACTCACCGTCACCGTCTTTCATAAAAAATTCTAAAGTTTGTCCGGCAGTAATATCGTCATCAGTAGCAATTAACTGAAAATCTATAGGACTGCTGTCTAAGATATAATACGTATCGTTATTGCCAACAGGCAAATCTCCCGGGGGAGTAACCCAGATCGGTTCGTCCGGACCTAATACTTTTATAGTAAATGTTCTATCTTCTAAAACTTCAGCCGTTGAAGCTCTTAATACAAATCTATAATCAGTAATTCTTGGAACTTCTCTAGGAGTTCCAACTATAGATGTTCCGTCAATTCTGAGTCCCGGAGGAAGTTTACCACTGATAAGTGATATGTTAGAAGATTCTAATACAGGTAACATTACTTCTGTAGTAATGTTTTCTTCTACCGTACTTAATAATGTGTTTGTAGCTTGTGTCCACAGTAATGCCATAGATTTTTCCTTCTATAACATATTTATCGTTATCATGCCGGTTCTAAAAACCCAAGGTCGACTGTGTTAGATCTATCTTCTGGATCAATTACGCCAAAATCAATATCTATATTATACATTATATATTGGAGTGCATTTGTAGATGTTTGTCTGATATTACCAAAATCAAATCCAGATAAGTACGGTCCAAATTCTCTTACATCATAACCAAAAACTAATCCATCAATTGGTCCATTAAATTGATTTGCAGTAATTGTACCTGCACTAACGATATCATTACTGTTTGCATCTAATGCAGCTGATAGTGTTGGATTGCTATCTCTTGCAACAATGTTTTGTGTATCTAATTCTACAGTTAATGTTTGCCCAGAAACATCAGTAACTATACCGTTACCTCCGATTAAATTCATACTTTGACCACTACTAATAGTTAATGATCCATTGTCAGCAATAATTAACAGTTCGTCTAATGCGTCATCTACATCAAAAACGATAGTAGAATTTGCTTCTGTAACTGTAATGTTAGTTCCGCCTACTAGTTTTTTAAATTCTGCTGTGTTATCTGTTTTTCCTGCAAAAACTCCAACGCCGATTGAACCAATGTTTTCAAATTGTGTTTGTTCAATAGTTCTTAAATCTAAATCTTCAAAGTTGTCGTTTACTTTAATAAATGCTTCACGGAGAGCATCACCAGTTCCGTCATTTGCTATTGTACCTGTATTAATGTATGTTATTGCCATTTACGTCTCTCCGTTTATGCTAGGGCGCCACCTTGCGCTTGTATCCATGCTGCTATTCTGTCGATTGCTTCTTGTGTTGTAGTAGGCGCTGCTCCATTCCAGTTTGCAGGAACGGATGCAGTGTATCCTATTGAACCACCTGTTAAGCCAGTTATTACAGAATTACTAAAATTGATGTCGGTTAAATCTGATATATTTAAACTAGTTCCATTAACAAAACTAACAGTATTACTACCACTACCTATATTAATACCGCCAGTGCCTATGTCTTGTATGCTCATTATTCCTGAGCTTCTTAAATTTATGTTGGCAGAGTCAAGAGTAAGAGTTGTACTTGATATTAATTCCGGAGTATTTACTTGTGCAAAGGTTCCTGAAATAACACTTGCTGGAATAGTGTTATTAACTGCATCAACTAGCAGTGTTGAATCATCACCAAACACACTACCGTTTACATCACCTGTTAAGGCTGCAAGTCCTGTTACTGCTGCACCTGAAAAGTCTATTAACGAATTGTTAGTAAAATCTATTTTACCACTTGAACTTGTTAATACTAAGTCATTTGAAGCTTCGATTGTAATTCCTTGTGTTCCTGCAATACTAACTGTTGTTGCATTAGGAATATTTACAGGACCACCAGTTAACACGTCAATACCATTTGTGCCGTTAAGTGTAATTTTACTAGAAGAATTAAAGTTATTACAATTTAATTCAGTAGTAGATATAATATTTGCATCTAATGTATTAATATTAATACTTTTTCCGATACCGTCAATAATTACAGACGAGTCGTCTGCAAACACGCTACCTGTTAAGTCGCCAACAACTTGATTGAGTGAAAGACCTGTAACCGATGCAAATTGAAAATCAACATCACCTCTAATTACGAGCTTGTCTACATCATATAACTCTGTTCCAGTCAATGTATTTAAAAGTCTAAACGATGTAGATCTGATAGTTAGATATGTATCTGTCTTTATGTTAAGGTCATCTGTTGCAACTAAGTTAAAATCAGGAGCATTTAATATGTTAGCATTTATAATGTCAGTATTCACAGTAGCAACATTAAGTTCGTTTGCTAAATGATCTACAATTATTGAACTATCGGCTCCGAACACACTACCTATTAAATCACCAGTGTTTTTTAGCTCAACCGTTAGTGTTCCTCCAGCAACTTCTTCTCTTGAAATATAATCAGGAACATCAGATAAGTCATTAAAAGAACCGGAAGTAGCAATATTCGATAATCCTGTAACTTGTATAGGCAAAATACTAATTTGATTGTTTGATACAAAATTAGCATCGTTTGTTAATTGACTTGTTCTTGATGGAATAAATGGCTTGTTAGTTACATCTGCCCAATCTGCTCCTATACTAGTTGGCTTATTTGTTAAGTCATTATAGTCGCCGCTAAACAGCGTAGGTTTGTTTGACAAATCATTGTAATCATTAGTTTTTGCAACTTCTGCTATAATACCACCGTCAATGCTTATATTCTGCGCACTAACAGTATTAACAGTAAGCGTTCCAGTAGCAGTAATATCAATTGCATTTAATATACTGCTACCAGTTAAGTCTAGATTGTCACCTGTTGGTAGTTCTTGTAGGCTTTTACCTGTTGAATCAAAAACTAACGGAAATTTATTTGCCATTCTTTTATTCCTATTTTACATATTTATCGTAATTAAGATTTGCCTACTAATACTTCAACAATTCCTTTATCACTGCTATCTTTTGCTTCAACTGCTTTACCAATTATTGTACCATACTGTGGATTGTTATCAACAATAGCATACCCTGGTATTGCACTTGTTACAAGTATATCACCTTTAGATACCTTACCAAGAACTTTACATGGAACACGACCTGTTAGTGCTACACCTACAACATGATCGCCTTCTAGTGCGCTGTTCATTAAGTGTGCTGGATTAGTTGTAACTACCCCAGCTACTCTACGATCACCTTTAACATTAGTTACAGTAACTTCTGCGTCACCACCGAGAACTAAAACTGTTCCAGCTTCGTAGTCTGCATCTGCTAGATAGTTTTCAGCTAAGTCAGCGTATTTTGCAGTTGTAGCAGTACCTGAGAATGTGTCACCATATACTGTGCTCCACCTTGATGTTGAACTACCTAGGTTTCTTGTTCCTGATGGTATAATATTACTATCTACTGAACCAGTAAATGTAATAGTATCTGCTGAGTTATTTCCTAAATCAATATTACCGTCAACTTCTAAGTTACCATCAATCTGTACGTTACCATTGGTGCTTATGTTACCGTCAGTACTAATTGATGTACCAGTGGATCCATAACCGCCGCCAAATGTTGCACTAGTTGCTACACCAAGATTTGCATTAGTAGTAATTTCTCCGGTAACTCCTAGCGTACCTGCAACAGTAGTATTACCAGTTGTACCGTCTACTAAGAATGCTTGGTCAGTACCGTTAGCTTTCTTAACATCAATATTGCCTCCTGCTGTAATATTAAGACTGCTATTTGTATTAATATCATTGCCTGTTACAGTAAGTGAACCATTGATAGTTGTTGCATTTGATTTTACTACTATTCTTTCAGTACCGTTAGCAATTAACAAAATAGTATCATTGGCTGCATTTGTAAATCCAGTTCCTGATCCTATGCTAATACCACATGAAGATGCACCTTTTTCGTTTGGTGTTTCGATAAAAGATGTATATAACCATCTTGTTGCTAGAGCACTTGTTTCTTCGGTAGTACCTGCTCCGCCACTTGATCCATAAGTACTATTTTCATGGAAGGAACTTTCACTAGATGCACCAGCAGCAATATCACCAACTTCTATAGTACCGCCTGTGTGCATTACTGGTTTGCTATTTCCAGTTGCTTGAAGAATAATACCTTGTGTAGGTGTTTTAAAAGATAGTACGCCGCCGACTTCGCTGAGTACTTCGTTTGTACTTGCGCTACCAATAATAAGTGAGTTAGCCTGTATGCCACCGCCAGAAGTTCTTCTAGCTATAGTATTACCAGCTGAACCTATACTAATCGGTGTAGTACCGTATATGCCGTCTTCTTGTTTTACTAAAACACTACCTGATAAGTTAACGTTAGTATTAACTGTAATTACATTACCAATTGTTCCTGACAGAGAACCTGTTACAGAACCGTTAGCAAATACTGCTGGTAACGATGTGACTGAGTTAATTACATTTACTACATAAATTGAACGTTCTTGGAATACACTACCTTGTACAGTACCTTGTGTTTGTCCTTGTGTTATAACTTCGCCATCTATTGCATTTACTGGTGTAGCAAAATTTAATTTTTGACCAGTCAAAGTAACAATGGTAGAACTTTCAAAATCTCTATCTTCAAGACCAGTACCTTGTTTAATAATATTTTTAAACGGAACTGCTTCTACATCTCCAATTTCAAAAACTGTACCAGTACCGGTACCTGCACCATTAGCAACAAATATTGTACCTGCATTACTATCAGCTGCTCCAATTGTTGTAAAGTTCGAGTTACCTGGATCATTAATAGTATATGTTCGTCCTACCACAAGTGCTGTTATGTTAATTGGCGATCCGTCAGTTTCTCTACCTAACACACTGTTTGCAGGAATTTGAGATAGTCTACTAGTGTCAACACTTCTTGGAGCTCTGCCAATAAAGCCTGTATTTTTTACATCAGTTACTGTAACTCCTAAAGCAGACTGAGCTGTTTCTTGTCCATTTGTAAATGTAGTTTTGTTAAGAATATCTGAATTAATTTGGAACTCATCACCTGTTCTAACTACTACAATAACACTGTTTGTAACATTAGCTACTACTTCACCAACTGCTGTTGTCCCTTGATAGATATACTCTCCAGCGGATGCTGTTATGTTTCCGCTTACAGTTAGCTGAACTTCTTCTGTAAAACTCTTGCTATCAAAAACTGCAAGACCTCTACTGTCTTGACCTACATCATCTCCAGATCCATATAAGCCTGCACTAGTATCTAGTACGCCTGCTCTATTTAACAGTAGTTTACTTTGTGCTATTGCTGCGTTTGGACTAATTTCTGCGTTTTGAATCACTTCTTGAGAAATTTGGAAGTCAAACTCTGCAATAGGACCTGCTGTTGCATCATCTAATGTACTTTTAATTCTATTAATAGTATATTCAATGTCACTACCTACTGTATTTCTAGCATTTGCAATTTCATCGAATGGTCCTCTTAGAATTGTAGCAGACACATCAGCCTTTAGTGCTGTGCCATATACTTGCTCTAAATTAAAGTCAGCACTACCAGGCGCTAGTTCATATGTAATAATAACAATATTATTACCTGGTTCATTTTCTCCAACAATAGCATCTGTAGTTTGTATAATATCCTTGATTGTTGCATCAATAGTTCCTGTACCATCTGTAATTTCGTCATCAACTTCAAATGTATCAGTACCTGATGCATCTACAGGAACAGTAATTAGAGCTTTCTTCAATCCTGTATAAATTACAATATCGCCTGCTTGTTGATAATTGTATCCTGCAGGAGGTGTTTCACGTAATGAATCAAAACTATCGTTTGCAAGTAATTGTGTATCTACATACGCCTTTGTTGCAGCGTCTGTATTACTAGTCGGTGTCGCTAATTGCTTGATTTGGAAGCCGCCCATATCTAGATCGTTTTCCATTGCTGCGGAACCGCTTAGTGGTAAAAACCCTGGTCCTAGTCTATCACCTGGAGGAACTAGTTGATCAGTTTTAGTTCTACCTAAGCGTTTGTTAATGTATTTGACAATAGCACTTTCAACTGGTACTGCACTATCAGACTCGTCAACCATTTCGTCATCAATTGAAAATTCATCAACGGTAACACCTTTTCTAAATCCAAGTTCAGTAGCACCAGTAATACCAATTTCACCACTAAATGTAATTTTACCTTGTGCTTGGTCAACTGCAAAGAATTGTCCAACACGGAAGAAACCATATTGGTCAGTTGACATCCAGAACACACGCCCTTTACGTCTTTCCCAAACTTGTGCTGATGTAGCATTTGGAGTATCCGAGTAGAACGGTGCTAAGTCGTTAACCGGATCACCTAAAATAACATTTGGATAGTTTGAATCGTTAAATGATCCTGTACCAATTTGTGTAAAGTCATGTCCAGTTGCACGACATAATGAAATTTTAACAGTAATTTCTGCTGTGCTATCGATAGGTAAGCCTGCATATAAGATTTTATCGTTCGTTAAGATTCCTGTGCTTAACCCTGTACCACCTGCTGTAAGATCAGCTACGGGCATAGGGTCAATACTAAGAAGTCCTTGTCCATTGCCGCTAGGATCTGTACTACCTAAATCGGTATATCCTACAATCTGGTGTGTTCGACCTTCGTATGTAAAAATCATACCCCCTGCATAACCTGTTGTGTTTGCTAGGGTTGGAATAGTTGTTACGTCACCAATGCCGTCACTTACAATATCAAACAATGTAGCTGCACTAGTTGCTGCTCCTGCTTCTGCTGCACTACCAGTTGTGTCTTGTGTGTAACCATTAGCATTTGCTGTACTCCATGCTACTCTTGGTAAGATATAACTTTCGATAATTTCTTTTGCTTTATCGATTGCAGCGATTGTTTCGGCTGTTTGTGATCCGTCGTCGGGTAGTTGTAATACTGTTCCTACATAGTACTTGTTAGCATTTTGTACAGTATTTGCATTACCACCATAAAGCAAGTCCATTGCTACACCACGTACGATAAGTCCAGTATCTCTATAACATTTTCTTTCGTCATATGTTCCAGCAAATCCTGGAAGAGTGTTTACAAATGCAACTACTTCTTCTTGTACATAACGCAAGTTACGTGCAATCAAGTCGTGTGCATTAGGATACAGTGTAACACCCGGAGGTTGGTTTCCATAAATGTCGCGAGTTATACGTTCTTCAATAACTGCATTAAAGTCAGGAACATCGTCGCCATTGATTAGAATAGCTATCGAAGTATCGCCTTGCGCACCGCCTTGTCCGCCACCTAGGTTTGTTGAATCTGTATAAAGTTCAATAAAGTCATAAGGTTGATTGAATGTAGTTTGTACACTTGTAGTACCTAAGTCGTCACCGAAGTTGTTTGTACCTGAGAATGAAACTGATCTGTAAGTAATATCGTCTGTTTCATCAAAGTTAACCGCAGTACTTGGACGTTCAACAATATTTCCTTTATCTCTAACTTTATCAAAAATGTGTGTTTCGGATGATCTAAATTCTACATATGTTCCGTCTGCTAGTGTATCTTGTAGTGTATTAAAGAATTCTCCGTTTTCACCATTTGTTGTACCAGTCAACTGTAATAGATAAACATCATCGTTATATACTCCGCCTGTTGCTACTTGACTTGTTCTAGCAACAGCACCGATAGAATATCTTAATACACCTATTGCACCACCATGATCAATTTGTATAATTGCGTTAGGTAATGGAGGAAACTTACAATCTGTAAGAGCAATTTGTATTGCACCTTGTAAGTTAGTATTGGTTCCTGAATTATTATATGTAATTGCTTTACCTGGGAATACCATATCATAGCCGTATGAAACCTGATCTGGAATTTCGTTTGGATCAGCACCTTCAGCAACAAGACCAAAGTTACCATAACCGTTAGAACCGTTTAGTGAACGAATCTCTGAACCGTTTTTCGCATAGTACGCTGCTTGACAGTAGTATGTGAACATAGACACCATCTCAGAGAACGCACCATTGTTAGTAACAAGTCCATATCCTAAGTCGTTAATTTGTGTAAAGTCGTTACCAAGCATAGAACGGTTACCAGCTGTTTGCAAGTAAATTGTTCTACCAATATTACCTCTGTTTTCTTCAAACTGTGTTTCGTCATAGCCGGCGCCGCTATTTGATGTTACATCTAAGTAAAGTTTACACCAGCCATTTGCTTGGCTATAATCTGATATAGCGTTAACTTGGAAACGTCTACCTTCTACATAAAACGGACATGGTAACTGTGGTTGTCTAATAAACAATCCTTGCCCTTCTTCAGAACGTACCCAAATTTCAAAGTTATTTGTTTTACCACTTTCAGGGCTTCCTTCGCCTGTTGGGTCGATTGTTTCTGGAACATATACTGGTAAGTTTCCTGCATACGCATCAACAAACATACCACCACCAAATATTTTTTGGTTTCCTTTTGATTTACTAAAACTAGATCCAGTTTGGATATATGGAGATTTAGTTAGAATTTGTCCATCAGGGTCAAGTACAAGCAAGAATCCGCCGTGTCCTTGAACTGTTAAGTTACGTAGGATAGTTGCATCGTTCATCAAGAACGCATCCATTTCGTCGTTGCGCTTAGGTGGATTGTAGTTAACATCAAATGCAAACACAATTTTATCAAGTAGAGTGTTAACAATGTTATTTGAGTTTACTTCACCTGTGCCATATTGAAAGTCTGGTGCTTCGTAATCAGAATCTAATGGATCTTGTAATATATCATTAGCATCATATGCACCGGCTAATAACCTTTCAGCAACATAACCTATTCTTAAAATTGCTGCTTTTGTTGCGTTTTCTTGTCCGCCAAATCCTCCATTGTTATATTGTAAAATATAACTATCATAGTATTCGCCTTGAACTTCTGTCGAAAACTCAGCTCCTCCACGTACAAGATCGTCACAGATTGCATCAATAACTAAACCTACATCTCTTCTACATTTCGAAGCATTGTAATTTAAAACAGTATTAGCACCGTTGTCGTTAAACACTAATATAGTAGAAAGCAGTCCAGCAAGATTACCATCTATACTTGATTTTGCTGCAAGCAATGCAGAATCACCTGGTGATAATAACGGATAATTTTGTGAAGGAATATTTAGTAAGTTGTCATTTTCTATTTGTGTGTATAAAATATTAATATACGCATTTAAAAGTCCCACTTCTGTTGATGTAGCAGGGCTATTTGATGTGTTTTGACTTTCGCTATTACCTGTTGTCGGAGTAACACTATTTTCTAAAACAATATCTTCAATTACAGTTTTTAAGTGAGTTAATGTTTCAAGCGTTTCTTCTCGAGTTGTTATTTCTAATCTAATAACATCAGATATAAAGTAATCTTTTGCAAGTTCGACAATAGCATAATTTCCGCCATATAGTATATCATGAGTTAATGCGTCAACTATATTTCTATAGTCTCTCAATCTTATATCTTCGTCAATATATTTTCTAGGTGCAATTGATTTTAAATACGCTAGTGCTTCTTGTGCAATAAATTCTTTGTTTGCTTGAAGTTGATCTCTAGCATTTTCACTATTTACTGAGCTACCTTCGAAGGTAGTAAATGTGATAGGATATGTTGCGCCAGTGTCAGTATCCATAACGCCGTTATTAATAATATTAATAATTTCGTCAAACTTAGCATCTGCTAAGTTACCAACATTTGCATATCCTGAAACAATTGATTTTGCTTCAGTTAATGCTGCTACCCAAATATCTTTCAATTTTTGATCTTTATAGATAGATTTGTCTCTTTGGAATTTTAATCCTAATGACGTTGAATGGTATGATGATCTTAAAACAATGTCATATGTAATACCATTTAAAATATTTTCTAAATCTGCACTAAATTGATCTTTATCATAAAGTATGTCGTTTACATTTTGATTGATGTAATTAATAATTTCTTCTTGGATAAATGCTTTGTTTTCATTAAGAATAGCTGCTGCATTAACATATTCGCCAGCATTTGTTACTGGAAGTCCAACGTTTAAAGGCTTTTCTGGATTTGACAAATAGTGGAAGCCAAAAAATCCTTGTAACTCGTCTGTTTGGTTATAGAATCTAGCACCTTTATCTGCAACAGTGATCCCGTCAAAATCTGCATCACGATACATATATGTGTTTGCCCACGGAGATTGTGACACACGTCTCTTAGGTCTTACAATCACACGTCTAAATTCGTCACCCTTAATAGACACATTTGCCGAAACTTTAATTGGATAGTCTTCTTCGTACTGTCCTGATTCAACAAAAATTGTAATTTGTTTCTTATTAACAAAGTTACCGTATTCTAGATCTTCATTAGCGATAAAGTCTTTAGCTTTAAGCAAGTGTACTTCGATAACATCAAAGGTACCTGTGCCGTCTGGATTTCCTGGTGCAGCTTTTGCATAATAGTTTACAATTCTACCTTGTGCTTCTGATATTTTACCAACTACTACTTTACCTGGAATAATATCTCTATTTGTATCAGTCGCTTGGTCAGTTGATGCATTAGCAGCACCTGGATCAATATAAATGTAATATGTTTTACCAAAGTTCTCAACCTGACCAGCATCAAGTCCTTCAGTCATAATTTCGATTAATAAGTCAAATTTATCACCAACACCTGTTCTTGCTGGCGCTGTTGCATCTGATACTCCGATAAACTGTTGCTCGTCTGTTTGATAGAATTGTCCGACAATGCCACCGGAATCATAATCATCTAATACAATAGTATCTACTGGGAATTCTAAATCTTTATCTGTAAAAATCTCAAATTCTGTAGTTGAAAGTACCTTTACATAATAAAAATTGTCATTAAGTTCAGTTGGACCTACAATACCTTCTGGTTTTATAATGTTACCTGTAATTAATCCATGTGGTGCAGTTGTAGTAATCTTAGCAATCTGCGCTGACGAAATGTCATCAATTGGTGTTTGGTTAAACGGTCTGTTTAATAGTATTGCTGCAACAACATCTTTAGCATGTTCAATAGCATCTACAGTTTCAACTACCTGTCTAGTAATAGCAATACGTCCGCTTGCATTTGCATAATAACGTTCGCCTGCTTTCCTTGTTAAGGAGTTAGCATTGTTTAGTGTATCACTAAAACTTTTAGCTATATCAAACGAAATAGCATCTAATATTAAACCTGTGTCTCTATCACAAGTTTCTATATCGTAATCAAAATCAGGATATTTAAATGCTAAGTAAGCCCTAACTTCTGCAATAATAAAGTCTCTGTTTGCTTGTATTAAATCTTTTGCAAGTGTAAATTGTGGCAGCGGATTGTTAAAGTTTGCTGTGTCAACAACAGCATTATCAACACCGTCATTAATTGTAATTGTTTGGAAGTAAGGACCAGGCTCTGCTTCTGATGCACGTATCATTTCTTCAGCTCGTCGAGCTGCGGCATTAATACTTCCGTATGCATAGTTAAATGATGTACCTTCTTTACCTGAAGGCACACCTTTCATAGTATCATCACCTTTTGTACTTACAAATAAATTATCTTGTGCTGAATAAGAAGTGTTGTCTACATAATATTTTGTAGCTGCTTGTAATTCTTCTGGAACGTTTGTAAGTCCTGCAAGTTCACCTGGGCTATCATGTAAAATTAATGGCCCTGACATTTTATCGCCTTGTCTACGAACTGCACTCTTACGTGGTATTGCTTCGTTTGCTAGGAAAAATCCTTCTAGTGTAGGATCATAACCGGTGTCAACAAATGAGTGTTCATCATCACTAGCAATAATACCTGTAACAAAAATTTTGTTTAATTCTGCATCATTTTGACTTTGTACTTTTGCGTCTTCTCTAGTTTCATGTACACTTAATTGATCTGCTGTAGCATAACGTAAGTAATATACTGTGTTAGTAATAAGTCCTGTTGGATCATTATCTTCAGCATTAAATCTATATTCAGCGCCATTAATAGTTCTATCAAATCCGTGACTATTAATTACAAGATTACCATTAGCATAAGAATCAACAATTAGTGTATACTCTGAAGCATCTGCAGGTTCGTCTTGTAAACGTACTGGCAAATCACCTGCAATATATCTTCCGTCTGCATAGCCTTTTGTAATTACAAGATCGTCAATAGTAACACCAGGTAAACCGTGTGCAGAGTTAAATGCATTTACTGCTTCTTGTGATATAGATTGTGAACTTAATGCGATTGGTGTAATATTAGCATCGCCTTGTCCTCTAGCATCAAGTGGACCGCCAAGTGTCGGAGTCAAGTCTTGGCTTACTTGTCTAAAGTTAGTTCTTAAAATTATCTTATCTCTAGAAGGTGTAACGGATATTAAAACACTATCTACATCACTTGGATTTAATGCTGAGTCACTAGCAAATTCTGCTAAATCAAATGCAGTTGCTCCGTCGTTCACTAACGGAACTGTAGTTGGTATTAAGTTGTCTGGTGTGTCGCCAAGTGTGGTAAAACTAATTTGGCCACCTTCTCCAAATACAGCATAAATCTCATTAAAGTTTTCGTTTACTTTACGAAACGATTCACGTATGCTATCACCAGTGCCGTCATTACCCTCAACACCAATATCAATTTCTTGTTTAGCCATTTAAATTTGCTCCAGTTATATTATAATGGAATAGTATCCATATTAAAGTTTACGCTAACACCACATCCACATGCAGATTGCGCATTAGGATTTCTAATTTCAAAAGTAGATCCTATTATGCTTTTTGTGTAATCTATTTCAGTTCCGATTAAGAACATAATTGAATGCTTTCCTATTACAAAATAAGAATCATTGTCAGTTTTTAATATTTCGTCACCTTCTTCTATTTCTTCAGGAGACATTATCATGCCCCAATCATATTCGAATCCGGCACATCCTCCGCCTTTAATGTTTAAAGTAATTGCATGGCACGAATGTTCTGTGCAAAGTGCGTCAATTTGTGTTTTTGCAGCGTTAGTTAGTGTACAAATATCCATATTTTGTCATTCCTTACAGTTATTTATCGTATGATTTTATAATCTTAATGTAAATATAGTTATGTATATAAAAGAATATAAGGTTAAAACCAGGCATACAAGGGTTAGTAAAACCGGCAAGGAACACCTCTACAAGCGTGAATTAACTATGTGTGTGTTTAGATGTGATAATTGTGATATAGAATTCGAACGTCCTAGAGGAAATATAGACCCTAAACGTCTATCAAACTCTTATTTTCATGTTTGTAGTAACTGTGATAGCAAGAAATTTGCACAAAAAAAGGGAGTAGAACAAAAGCAAAAATGGAAATTATCTGCTAGTTCTGATCTCCCAATTAGTAAACTTTAAATACTAAGTTCTTTTAACAAACGATCTTTCATATTTTCGTCAATACAAACTACACCCTTAACTGGCATAGGTCTACCATAAACTTCAAGAAGTTTTTTAACATAACCCTGTACATCTTCCGGGTTTCTTGAGCTTATAATACACTCTTCGTAACTTGAAAATTGCGGTTCGGTAAACAAGTAAACTGGGTATTGTTCCCATTCCATAAAAAGAATGACTAAAAACCAGCTCATTCCTTTTTCCAAATAGTCCAAGCACCGTAAGCAATCGCGCCATACGCTGCTAGAGCTGCAATAGGTTTAAAAATTAAGAATGAAACGCCTGCTGCAACTAGAATAACACCATCTAGTGTAGTACGCTCTTTCAAACGAGAATTAATCCATTTCTGTATCATAATGTTTCTCCTTGTAAAATTATTTATGTAAATATCTGTATGTCAAAACTAGTAGCTTATCCGATGTTTGTTTCTCCTTTATGGATTATGACATATGACTCGCATAAAGACGAACAACAGTCATATATAGATTACATTGAAGAAACAGATAGAGAAACATATAACAAAGGCTTTCTCACTGAAGGAGAATTGCATAATAAAACACTATTCCAACCTTTAGTAGAAACTATATCTTTAATATCAAACACACTAATAGAAACCTGGGAACTAGAACCGCATATGACGCAACTAGGAATACAACAAATGTGGGGTAGTTGTACAATGCCCGGCGGATTGCTAATGCCTGTAGAAGTTCCTAATTCTTTTGCAACAGGCATGTATTTTGTTAAAACACCGCCCAATAGTGGTAATCTTTTAATAGATAATCCTAATAACAATATAAGTTATTATTCAAAAATGCACAGAAAAGAAGCAAACGAATTTAATGTTGAAAAGTTTGAAACTGTAACCCCTGAAGGAGATATTATTGTATATCCTGGAAATTTGAAGTCTATGCAAACTACTAATGAAAATATTAACGAAAATAGATATGTAATTTATTTTAGTTTAGCCTTTGTTAATTGATCCATTAATTCTGTTGGTCCATAACGTAAATTTATATCTTTGTATAAATTGTGGTTATATTCTAATAATGGCAGCATGTCTTGATATATTTTGTGATGTTCGTCAATAGTTTTTTCTGCTAATCTATCAATTTGTTCTTTAATAGAATTAAAACGTTTGTGGTGATCAGTAATAGTATCATAAGATTCGTCTATATAATTATCAAATGTTTTAAACCCAAAACTTTTTAAAGATTCAAGAGTAAACGGTAGTCCTACAACTATAAATGGATGATAAAATAAAAACGATTTTAAAACTTTTTCAGTCCAGCCAACATAAACGTCAGAATAAAAATCACGTTCGCCGATTAAACTCCAATAGCTGTTTTGATAGAATGTGCTAGGGTCGGGTAGATGCTTTACATTATTTGTATCATCTAGTCTTAAAGGTAAAATTTCTGTTAGGGTATTAATTTCTTTAGGAGTTAGCAACTCTAAATTATCTTCTAATATGTCATTATTTTCTATATTGTGTAATTCTATATAATCGCAACTAACTATAGATTTTTCTAATAAATCTTTTTCAGCTAGATAACTTACTAATTTTAATCTGTGTGTCCTTGTCTGTCTGTTTAACGATAAAAATATATTTTCTCTTTTTTCTAGATTAACACTAAACGGGTTTTGTACTTTAATATTGTCGTAATCTTTATAGAGTAAATGAAAACTAAAGAAGTAAACATTATCACCAAATAAATTTTCATTGCTAGAACAAATAGCGTAATCTATACCTAGAGATATTATATAATCTACTTGTTCTTGTGTTAGCAATCCTTCATATGTGTCGTCTACCACTAAAAAGTCGTTAGGCTTAAACTCGATACTTTTTAGTCTATCAAAATTTAATCCTACATTTTCAAAAAACAAAATACTGTTATCGCTTATGTTGTCTTCATACAAAAAGTTTATAGTCTTTAAGAAACTCCAGAGGCGAGATGATGTTATACCTTTTGACGGTATTAGTCCTTTTCGCAATACTTTAATCGGTGCCGGCGGCTTATAAATGTTCTTCATGAATTTTACCTTTCAACAATGCTTCTTGCTGAGGTTTTAATTTTGGATTTGCAGGACACATTGCACAAATAGGATGTGGTTCAAAAATATTTGTTACAAACCCTTGCAGTTCGTATTCACTGCAATCTATAGCTAGTCCTTTATATTTTAAATATTCTGTCCAATCATCGTCTGCATCTAACCCGTATTTTTTAGCATGTGTTTCTAGCATACTAATAGGAGGACATTTGTATAAACGATTTTTATAAATTATAGGATAGATATTTGCACTACATTTTGAATAACTGCTCTGTGGATCATTATCATTCCACGGTTTTAACACACCATTAATGTTGCGTCTATAATCATACCATCCACCTTGTGTAGGATCTGTTACTTCGAGTTCAACATCTTGATATCGCCATATATTATTAGGTTCTAGTTTCCACTCTAAATCTCTAATAATATGTGTCCTAATATTATCTTCAATTTTTTGTCTTATAGTAGGATTGGTATTATGAAATGTAATACTAAGTTTTGCAGGTTGTATATCTAATAGTACTTCTAACAGATTATTTCTTTTTGGTAAGAAAAATCCATTTGAATATACTTCTATTCTAGCATGATCAAAACATGTTCTGCTGTGTTTTAATATGTCATATATTTTAGGATGGATTAAAGGTTCTCCACCTATAATAGTAAAATTATCAGGATCAAGACGCTTACTCCAAGAAAACATATTTTCTTTAAGTTCTTCAAACTCTTCATGCCATGGATGGTCGTAATCAATAAAACGATCACAACCAGGACAAGCTAAATCGCAACTGGTTGTGATCATCCATTCTAGAAACGGTAAATGAAATCCTCTTTCATCAATCAAAATAGTTTTCCAAAGAGCCTTTGCGCTTTGTATCTAGTGTTACACAATGGAACCCTCCGCTTAGTGTACGTGCTTGGCGCATCGGTAAGCCGATAGTTTCAATGCCATGTTTATTAAGTTCGCGACGAACATAGTCTTGATTTTCATCAATAATAACTAGTTCTTCGTTAACACTTAGCATGTTCAACCCAATATACTTAGAGCAAGGACTTACGTTACCTTCTAAATTAGATCCAATATCTACAACTTCGTCTCCTGGGATATAAATTTTATCCCAGTCTTTAAAGATTGGAGGATACCAGTCTGGCGTACAACGATCGCCATTAAACAAAACTAGTCCAGGACGAAGTGGAATAACAGTTGAGTCAAAGTGAGAATAACTGTAAAACTTTTCAGCTAGATGTATACGATAGCCTCTTGGTTCTAGTATGCTTTTAAGCCATTTATATCCCCACATATTTCCTGAGTTAGAAACTTGATAAAGTAAATCTTTTCCAAGTCTTACTACGTTTGGAGCATCAAATACTACTTCTTCATTTGTAAGTGTAGGAATGCTTAGATCGTCTAATTGATAACTGTCATCTAACAATCTCGGGCGCGGCGCTGCAATCCATTCTGTTCCCATTTCCATTACTTCATACATAAAATAACGATATGCTAATGTTTCATACTGCCTTGCTCTCATTGCACCGGGACAATCGATAATTAAGTTATCTAAAGGTAACAACAAATCACGTGGACAATATGTGTACCATCCTGTTGTTTTCCAGTCAGGAGACGAAAATTCTTTAGAATGATCAATCGCATGTGGACGTCTTACTTTAACTCCTAGCCCTTCTAGTGTTTTTGAAAGTCCGTCTAAATCTTCATTAGCTTCGTCAACTACCCATTGGGGCGATGGTCCTTCTAAATCTTTAATTTGCTCGTAGGTACAGTCTGCAAAACCAAAACTGTGAGTTGATTTATCAACTGTTGGAATACGTGCATGATCTGCAATACCTACAAAAATTTCTTCTAGTGGATCCCAGTCATTATGACTGCTTACTATAGATGCCATTTAATTTCTCTCCTATTAATTCTGACACACATACTCTATTAACTTCTGTGCCTCTGTTCATCATTTCCCATTCTTCACCGCCTAATCCAAACATAATACAATCAGTACTGTTTAAATCATTTTCTACACAAACATCTAGGTAAGTCCGCTCATGTGTATTCCAATTATAATCTATACTAAATTTGTTAATTAAGCTATTAGCAATACTTAACGAAACACGGTTATGCATATCTACAGAATTGAATACATCTACTCCGTCATCGGTGTCTGTGCGTTCTAAACGCATACCTACTCGTAAAAATTCTGCACCATAAAATGCTTTTGAAATACTAAATGTTACAGTTTCTACACACTTGTATTTTGTTAAGTCTAAGTTAATGTTTTTAGTACAAGGATAATACGCAAAATCTAATAATACAGGTATACCTAAAACATCACAGTTAACTAATACATTCTCTAAATCTTCGTGTTGTCTGCCATAGTCCGAAAAGGGAACACTAATAATTACAGCATCGTTAGTCTGCAATTTTCTATCGTTAATGTAAGCCCATAAGCCTCCATGTTTTAATACTGCACTATGATACATAAATTCGCCACGGAAAAATCTAAATGTTCTGTTCTTGTGACGCCAATACCAATGATCAAATGCTTGTGCTGATCCTGCAACTAGTTTACGATTTGTAAAAAGTTCTAACCCTTTTAAATCATTTAGTTTACTAGAGTTAATCCAATTAAAATAATTTTCTGTAAATTCAGCTGGTATATTACTGTTGTATAAATCGCTAGTAGGATCCAGATTTTGTATAAAATCTTTTATGTTAGGATCTACTAAAGGTTTAGCTCCTCTTAAATTCATCTATTACTCCGGTTACTTGCATGGTATATTTGTTCGTCATGCCCATATTGCCGCTGAGATGCGGTTCATTACATTTTATTATTATAGCATCACCTTGCTTCCAATGCAAGACCGAATTTTCATTTATTTCAAAATAATGACCACTTTGCCAGTCTTCTAAAAAAATGTTTACCCTACAACAACTACTTGGTTCTACATTATTATTTTTTGCAAATTGAAAAAATGTATCAGTGTGTACTGGAAGTGTTTGTCCAGGGGGCTGTTTCATAATGCCAACGCTGTATCTTGGAAATAGTGTACGACAAAAATCATGCACAGCGCCATCTACTTCAAAATTTCTATAATACATAGAATTTTGAGATGTGTATCCTGCTTCTACATTTTTAACATTTTGATCTTCGAAACTATTTGAACGTCCAAGAATAGTTACGTTGTCTTCTATAATCCATTTATAGTTTTTATAGTTAAAATCTGGTAAGTCGAAATTTATTTTTCCCATGGCTTGTCGTACGGGACGCCTTCTTCGTTATCAAACCAGTATAAACTACGATGTGGAGGAAATTTATCATCGTGTTGTGCGTTGCTTACATAATAAAATAATCTTAAATTTTTACGAGAAACACCTGCAGGAGTTTTCATAGGCTCTGGATATCCGTGAAATGCTAGATTATCGTAACTCCACACCACAAGATTACCGGCACCTGGAACTACGCTACTAATAATATTTTTTCTGTCTGTATCATAAAAATCTAAACTACCACCCCAAGCCTTTTTCCAATTTTCGTTTAAATAGATTATAACACTTAGCCGACGATGTAATCTTAATTGTTCATTCCAATTAAAGTCAGTATGCACTTTTAGACTGTCACCGTTAAACGCTTTAGCATATCCTGCACCGACTAAGTGCGGATCAGGTATTAGGTCAACAGTATCGGTTACTGCTTGTAACCATTTTAAAAAAGTAGAACTGTGTAATGTGTGTACTACTTCGTCTTGTACAGGAGTTACATCTAAATCGTTGTACTCATACATACAACTACCTTTTCGAGTAAACTTTTTACCTTGTTCTAAAGGAAGTTTTTCTAGTTCTTCTGCCATTTGATGTACAACATTAATTGGCAAAAAGTTTTTAATTTCTAATTTACTATATCCGGGATGACTTCTATATTCACGTTGTAGTTCGTATGTATTTGAAAACTGTTTGTGAATATGATTCAAAATTTGGTTTTTAATACGTGTCAAATTTTAATCCTTTGTATTATTACTCGTATAAATAATTATTCCTTAAGGAGGATATATTATGTTAAATTGGTTAAAACGTATTTTAGGAATTGGACCTTCATTGCCAGCGGCTGTAGAAGCTGCTATTCCGGCACCAGAAGAGAAGCCAAAACCTAAAGCCAAGAAAACTACAACAAAAAAGTCACAAGCGGTAGATTTAAAAGGTATGTCAAAGAATGACTTGTTAGCTCATGCTAAAAAGAATGGAATTAAAGCCAACGCTAGTATGAAGAAAGCAGATATCTTAGCCGCGATTAACAACAGCTGATTGTAATTGTTGTAATGCAGTATCTAAGCGAGTTAGCTTTCGCTCTAAAACAGTGATAGCGGCTCGCTGTTTTCTTGACTGCTCTTCCAAACTACGCACATACTCTAATGTCGGAAGTTCACGGCTTGTCCCATCTTCGCTTACCATAGTAAGCGTATCTACACCTTGTGCCTTTAAGCCACCAGTTACACGATTAGGATTTTTATCAGATAATGATTGGGTCTGGGCCGGCTTGTTTCTGCCGTACATCTTGTTTAGATAGCTCATAGTGTTTTCTCTCCATATTGTATTTATGTAGTGCAATACTTGCTAAATTCTTGCACTTTGACTCTACCATAATATCTGCATAGTCTAAAAACTCTAATGCCCAGTCGTTAACAGCCCGGTTCCACATGTAATCACTGTGAGCTCGTAGTTTTGCTTTTTTGTATCCTTGCTCTAGTAAATTTGCCATGTTAGGCTTATGTCCTTTTGCAAAGTTAACCAGCACATCTTCTCTGCTGACACTGTAGTGAATAACAGGACGCACACCACGCCAACTGTCAATCACGCGAGCAAATCTATCGTCGGTGGGCTGAATGTATTCTCCTTCACGGCACCAGTGATGGTGTATGTCAAGAACGAGTGCGCAGTGGTCGACAAGTTCGAGGCTGTGTTCGAGCCCCCATTTGTTTTCGTCGTTCTCGATCGTGATGGTGTTTCGTGCTTCGGGCGAGAGTCTCTTGAGGGCGTCTTTGATGCCTTGTGGACCTCTTCGACCCGATATGTGTACATTGCATTTAAAGTCTTGATATGTGCGGCCGTATCCCATCCAGCGCAAGACATCGGTGTGATATTCAAATTCTTCTATGCTCCTATCAACTATTTCCTCATTATCCGAAGCAAGGACTGTAAATTGTCCTGGGTGCATGGAGAGTCTAACATCCAAGCGTCTGGCTGTGTCTCCGACTTTGGCAAACTCTCTTTCCGCATAATCACGTACATCTTGACGGCGCCAAAAATAGCACCAAGTAGGCTCGGTATAAACAGGAAGAACATCAGAGCCCAATCGTACCATACGTAACTCTTGAGGAAGGCTTCCAACATACTCAATCAATCTCCCATAGCTTGCAATATTATGTACCATAATATCCCACAAGCGTTCTTCAGCAACATCACGTGTCTGTCTGTTCAGCCACTGTACTGTTGTGCTACGAGTATTTAGCGGTCGCTGTATTTCCTCTAGTAACTTTTTCTTCTGTGTTTGATCAGGATGCATATACTTACATGCAAAGCCAATGCGTTGTTGTTGTGCCTTCAAGAAATCACCTGCTGTTGTAAATTTTAAGTCCATTATTTGTATATGCCTTTAATTGTATAATGCTTACTATTATACACTGCCCAACAGATACTGTCAAGTTTTTTATATCCTTGACTTCTAAGTTTTTTGTACCAAGCTATGTAGTTCATAATCCTACTCATTTCCAATTATCTCTAACCCAAGGATCATCACAGTTTTCAGGATTAGGATCTCCGTGAAATACACATATACAGCAATCATTAGGAGGAACTACATTCTCAACAATTCTCAGTTTACGAGTTCCCCTTGGCATGCTATATCTTAAATCTTTATTTTTTCGTATTTCCCATTTCCAACTTTTAATCCATTCATCTGGAAACAAACAAGCAGGCATACTTTTATGTGTAGCATCATATAGCCAGTCTTGATCTCCGTGAAACTTGCGTTCTATTAACAATCTATTTTGTTTGAATCCTTCCCAAAAATGATTCATTGTTCCGTATTTAAATCTGACTACACTGCTGTTATACTTTTCCCATTGCGGACGCATCTTTCGAGTAAAGTCTCTTATTGTACACCATCTGTCTGTGTTGTAAAGAAATAACTTGTCTATGCTACCTGATATAACTACATCTAAGTCGATATATAGTATTGTTCCTTTGAGCCCAAGCTCATTTGAAAATATGTAAGGTTTGCACCACCAACCGTTTAATTCTTCAGGTAATGGTATTGTTGTAATATTGTCGTTAAGGTTAGAAGGATCTTCGGTTAAACAAACAAACTCTATATCAAGTGAACAATATCTGTTTACCATACTATAGAGCTTGTTTACGTAATCTGCAGAATATTTTGTGCCGTGTTTTAGACATAACACATAGTATTTTTCATCCACACTTTCTTGCGGCAAATTTTCGTGAGTTTCCGCACTTTTCTGCGCTTTCTCTAGAGCTTTACGTGCTTTACGTTGTTCTTTTGTTTCGCCGTCAACATACTTCTTAACCAAATCATGCCTCGTATATTGCTGAGTTTGCTCCGTGTTCTGCACACTCTACTCGTACACAATAACAACGATTGTCTGTTGCTTCACGTATTAGTTTGTCTGCAAAGTTAAATGCATGTTCTGCAAACTTCTCTGCACCGACACCTTCAAACACTCTAATCTCTGCTAGACCTTTTGCTTCTAGTTCGCGTAGTGTCTCTAAGTGCGGGTCTGCAATATCTACTGCAACTTTATGATCAAAATGATCTTCGAGCCAAGCCTTCAAAGGTTTAAGTCCTCCAAAGTCTACAGCCCAGTTTTTATTATCTAAATGATCACAACCAAATGTAAATGTAAATGCTAGACTGTAACCGTGTAGTAAGTGACAGTGTGAATGATCTGCGTTAGGTTGACGGAATACTGCCGATAAGCCAATGTTATGTCCGTAATGTTTTGTGCTATAATGTTTTGCCATAATTATCTCCTATAAGTATGGCGGCAGAATTAGAAGGGATGACGCCAAGACCTGTTGTATTCATACTATGTATTATAATATATGTTACTTATCTTGTCAACCGTTACATTAGGATATTTCCAGGCTTTTGGAAATTCCCAGTTATCGTTTTGATGGATTATAAATTTGATTTTAGGAAAACATTCAAATACCATTCCTATTTGATGTATCCAATATCGAGGATCAACAGCTCTTTTATCTGATTGATCGTAATTTGGTGTATCTTTGTATATATTGTTAACTGTCTTTGTTTTACTATATAAATCAAAACCGATTAAACTAACTTGCTTTTCTTTAGTATACTTTGCAGCAATTAAAACAGCATAAGGACCACTACCCCATTGAAAGGGTTCGTCCCATCGTTGATCACCCTTGTATGGCAAGTCTGGAACTTGTCTAACTCTAATTGATTTGAAGTTGTTAACCCAGTCTGGTCTTGTATAAACTAAACTACCTTTTATATTAGCTTTTGCGTTTAGTGCTTCGTTCATCATACGTCTATCAACGCACACAAGATAGTCTGTATAATAATCTCTATAGATAGCATTACACCCTACTTTAGGACAGGTAATTTTATCTATATCAACTTTCTGTCGGCTCTCGCCATTGCCTATCACTAACATCTTTTTTTAGTTCTACAATATCTTCTTTTAAATGGAAAAAGCGTTCTTCCATTTTCTCAGCACACTTTACCATATACACAATCTTACTTACCGCCCACCACCACCAGAACACACTGGTTGTGATAAAGATAGTTGTTATGGCTATAGATGTGATGTTTACTATTGAGTCAAAGCCTAAGAATATTTCGCCTAGAAGAATGGCTAATGCCGCAAATGGTGAGGTCCACGCCGCATAACGCCAGTATTTTGCCTGTTGTTCAGTTGTCATAATTGCTCCCTCTCTGAAAAGTTTGTTCAGCACAATTATTTATAGGCTATAATGGAAATATTAAATATCAGTATTATGATACGATTTGACCGAACGGTTTCCAGTCACCCGGAGTTCCTGTTTTGATGCATATCCATCCAACATAGCCTGTGGGTCTAGGATTAGTATTCCATACAATATCTCCTAGTGCATAATTTCCGCTTGTTGGTGCTTCATCTGCTGTTTCAAACTTTTTACCTTGAAATCGTACAGGTCCTGCTGTAGTAATATCAGCATCTGGGTTAAAGTTCTTTACACCTACACCTATTTTATCTTTGAATGTTGTTTTACCGTGTATAACGACAGAACCTGATTCAGTGATAGTAAGTCTTTCGGTGTCATCTGTAATAAGATTAATTGCAACATTTGTATATGAACCTATTACAAACTCGTTTTCATCGTTGCTGTCAACTACAAACTCGTGATCCCAGTTAGCAATGCTAAGTGTACCATTAGGTGCATCTGTGCCTAATGCTAGTCTTTCGTTATTAGCATCATAGATAACAAAGTTGTCGATATTAAGTGGACCGTCAACGTCTAAACGTGATAATCTACCTAATGTTTTTAAGTTGCTGTTAACTACTGATGTGCCTAGTGTGTCTTGTGATAGTACTTCTTGTCCAGATATCATATACTTTTTGTCTTTTAATAATTCAAAAGATTCAGTTGAAAAGAATCTATCCGGACGTTGTTGTAATATTAATTGTTTTGTATAATCGCCACCGGGCCAAACAAGTCCTTTACCATAAGCAACACCATTATCTGCGGTAAAAGATAAAGGATCAGAACGCTCGTTTCTAACATCAGCTGTTAGTTCTTCTACATGCATACTAGTTGCACGTATTGTACCTTCAACGGTTAGATTACCTTCAACTTCTACAGAACTTTTAATAACAGGAGTGTACAGTGCGTCTAAATGAACACCGTCATCATTTACAGTAAGGACTACATGGTTTGCATTATCCTTAATACCTTGACTTGCGAAGTGTGTTATTACTCCGCCGTGTATTTTATTACCACTTAACTCTCTATCTAAGATATTATTCTTAGGAGCAGGTGCGCTTTGTAAGTCTTCTATTGCTGATGCAAGATCATTTAAACTGTTACGTATAGTCATCTGAGGTTCCTGTATATTATACAGTATTTATCAGACTACCTTCAGAAGAACTGTATCAGGATTGCAACGTCCATTTAGTTTAGTATCAGTTGTAGCAATTTCGTCTAAAAACTTACGTAGAGCTACTTTACCTGCGGTTTTAAACTGTTTAAGTTGTTCCGGCGGTTTACGTAATGTCTTTTGAATGCTTGCATTTTCGTCATAACCTATAATAGTTGTACCTTTTACACTTAAACCTGTTCCTTCACGTTGCATACCTTTAGGATCTATGTTAGACGCAACATATTTGCCTATTTTGCGAGTTTTTACATTAAACACCCAAAGCTCATTTGCACCAACAATCGTTGTAGGATCAATTGATGCAATGCTGTATTTGTCGTCTGCCTTACAGAACTTCAACTTCTCTACTACTTTACTTGCTGAACGTGCCTTAGGTTTACGTGGCTTACGTGTTGCTTTTGCTTGTTCAATAATAAAGTCTAGTTCTGCATTTACAGTTTCGATTGCAGATCGATATTTTTTAACTTCGCCTTTTTTAAGATGACTATAGCCTTCTTTAAGTTGTGCCCATTGATCTGCATCGTGTTCACTCATTTTCTTCAATTGTCCGGCAGTTGGCATACGCTCTAGTTCGTCAAAGTCTACAAGTTCCATTTCCCAGAACTGTTTCATTTTACGAGCATGTGCTTGACTAGGTTGAATTTTTTTAAAGTATGCTTTAAAGTCAAATCCTTTAGGATCAAATGATTCTTTATCTTCGATCCAACCTTCTAGCCATTCGTCAATCGGCTCGGCCATTTCAAATGCTTGATCTCGAATACGCTCTTGGATAGTAGGAACATATACATTTGCTTTTTCTTTTTCTTCTGCTTTCTTTTCAACTACTACTTTAGAACCACGTTCTATGTAACTTTCAATACGCTTCTTAAGAAACTCACTTGGACCTTTTTTCTCACCCATTGTACCAGGCAAACTTTGCCAGTATTCATCTTCTACTTTTACGTAATCAGGAGCACCGTCTAAGAAACATTGTGCTACAATAGCACTTGTAATGCTAGTGAATGCACTAGGAACAGCTTTGGCATGTTTGAGTTGTTCTTTGGTATACTCGCCGCTTTTTTCCATCCATTTATAAATTGCAGGATACAAATCTGCGGGTTTATAATTTTCATAATAAAATGATCTACAATATTCTCTATGACGATGGACCTGCTCGCCTGTCCAAGTTTCCCAACCTTCCCAACTAGGTGCAGTAAGTTTCGCTCCACGTTTTACACGAGGTGCTGCTCTGGGTGCTTTTTTCTTTACTTTGATGCCAGCTACTGTAGCCATTTAAATGTCTCCTAACAGTGTATTTTGTTAGTATATATGTTCTTGATTAAAAAGTCAAGCTCTTTTGAGAGCCCAGAATATGGCATGTTTGCCACTTAAATATCCTGTAATTGTAACACGATAACCAAATGTTGCAGGATCGGCCATAATATTGTAGGTTGGATCTGTGGCTTTTTCCATACACCATTTGCCCGCAGGTGTTTGCTGCCATTGATAAATTGGCTCTGCACAGTAGATTTCAGGATCTTCTACATCGCCCATTGTAAACTCGTGCAGTATATACTTACAACTTTTCTCCAACCTCAAAACCTCTAAATGTTTTAAACCGTGGGAAACGCAAACTGTAGGTGCCATCTTGATTTTGCGTAATAGCGTCTGCTCTTACTTCTACAAGTTGCCCAATAAGTGAGCTACGACTATTCCAAAAACTATCACGATCGCTGTCACTAAACCCGCTACCGCAATTGACTTCAACCATTCGTCCGTCATCTTCTCCAGCGCATACCAATGCGCCAAGGCGTCCTTCGTTTCGTCCTGTTCCTTCTTCGACATCCTTAACCTCCAATGTTACTTCAATAAATGGC
>Ga0255759_10000370_pt1 | contig 40427 bp, 31 predicted proteins | sample 101ome_20_FD_179959 | JGI IMG/M metagenome (GOLD analysis project Ga0255759, IMG submission 179959) | Coastal salt marsh microbial communities from the Groves Creek Marsh, Skidaway Island, Georgia - 101404AT metaG (version 2) | ecosystem: Environmental > Aquatic > Marine > Intertidal zone >... | reverse complement strand
CCTTTTTATAGGTTAATTATCTCCAGAAATTAACGGGTTTTTTGCAAATAATGTTACTCCAAATTGTAGCATATTTCCTGGTTGAATTCTGCCAGGAAAATTATAAAACTGCCCTGTGGTTGTATTTGATAAAATAAACGTTCCTTTTGCAAATGCTCTTAAAAATATTTTTGGTTGATAGACCAATTCAATATCAAGCATTTGAGTAATTCCAGAAGAATCTGGCATTGTTGTCCAGTCACTAAATGCTTTTGTTGCAGGATCAAGGTTGGTATTTGAAAAAGCAGAATTACCACCTTTAATTTCATCATCACGATGATATAAAAATGTATACGAGCTATTAAGCGTCATTTTATCTAATAATTGAGTGTTTTTTAAAGCAGATAATTTTAAAGGAAAATTTACTTTTGTAAGTAATATATCACCAGGATTTATATCGCAATTTTGAATATCTAAAAAGTTTTGAGTAAGTTTTCCTAGATTAATATAACCATGAGTAAATTCAAGCGTTTTATTAAGTAATTTTTGATTATGAAATAAGTATAAATGATGTTGTGCATAGCCTCGAGATGTTTCTAATTCTTGAACACCATCACTTTGCTTTTTTTCAAGAGAATCATGGCCTGTCATTAAAAAACCCGTTGTTGTTTTGTAGGCCAAAGCAAATGGACCAGGGCTAAATTTAAGACCTACAAATGTATCGTTTAAATTATCTGCGGTTGCTTTTTCAGGAACACGCGTATAATTTCCTAATTCTCCTACAACGGAAGAATCAATTTTTTTACTAGCCAAAACATAGTCATCTGTATAATCAAGCGTAGCTTTTTCATAAGAAATATTTGCAAACAACGTAATATGCTTGGTTAGACCATAAGCAAAATCAAAATGAGTAATACTTTTATCCCATGAATTAACTAATTTAGTATTTAGATCAATATCGAGTGGGGATTCATTTTCTACGTTTGCATCATAAACATATTTTAAAAGATAAATATCGCTAATTTTACCATCGGTTAGCTTTACTTCTGTCCATGTTTCACGATCTCCTGAGGGGTTAGCTCCTAAGGTATCTATCGAAAAATTTCGCTGATAGATATCTGCTTTAATAACTCCCTTTGGAAGAACCTGAGTGCTTGCAATGGTAGAAACACTAATAAAACTTAAAAATAAAAGGCAACTAATTATACGTTTCATAGTCTTTCCTCCTCCTTTAGTTAGACCCCAGTATTGATTTTGAAACAGTAAATGCACGCAGTAAATAATAACTTCCGCCAGACATATGAACTGTACCTACTGGATAAGCAGTTACATTTTCATGTAAGTTTATTGCCGCACTATTTAACGTTCCTGAAGCATCAAACGCATGCATTGGTCGCAATGATTTAGCAGCTAAGGCTGAGGCTGCATCACTGGAATTAGTTGCAGGTACAATAAGATCAGAGCTATGATAGATAATTTCATAATATGATGTTAACCCGGGGTGATAGTCAAAGACATCATTTTCTTTAAATTTTTTGTAAAATTCATTTGATAGAGTGGCTGAGTAATTACCAGCAATAGCACTATAATCAGTAGCAATGGATGTTTTGAATTCAGTTGAAAATAAATCTAAAGGACTATTAGCAGCGATGTCAAATCCAGCGACCATTAAAGCCCCTGTAATTTCATTAATAGATAAAGATCCATCAAATAAATCTAAAGCAAATTTATATGTTGGATTCATGATAGTTGTAATATCTACTTCAAGATCATAAATTTCGTTATAAGCAAGAGCAACGTAAGGCGCAAATCCGGGGGCAAGATACCCATCAGCAAGCATCACTGGAGCCATGCGTTGAGAAATATTACAGGGAGGAGCGCCAGGCATAACGGCCTTTAGTTTTAAGCCATCGGAACCCATAATATCTACATAATCACTTAATACTGTACCATCATCAGCAAGTAATTCTTTATGAGTAGCCATAACAGCATAGCCACCTTCCGAATAGCCTGTTAAAGCAAAATCCCCAGAGAGAGAAAATGAGTTTCCTGGGTAATTAGCAAAATTGATTGCAGCTCGAATAGCATCTATGGTAGAAGATGCTAATGAATCTGCATGCATATAAGGATGCAATCCATCAGAAAATCCAAAGCCTAAATAATCAGGCATTAAAACAGCAACATTAGTTGAAGCAACCATGCCCATTAACAGGGCTGTTTCAGGCATATCTTCAATATTATGATCAATGGTCTCAGGATTAACCATGTCATAATTGGTAAAGTCTGCTTTAGCAAATGTTGGTGCATCCGCATCTTTGGATGTTGTTCCGTGTAAATAAACAATTAAATCAAGATCAGTTCCATTTCCAGGAATTAATAATTTAGCAGATGCTTTTGTTTTATTTCCTTTAGCATCGATTGTATGATAAACCAAATTATATTGATTTACAGACGATTTAAAACCTAAAGTGCCAATTCCGTTTCCTACAATATAATTATCAAAAGTTACCCCCCCTGTAGCCGCTTGGATGGTACTTGCTAGTTTATCTGTGCCATGAATTAATTCAGACATAAATGACACTGGATATGAATCAATGGTAACGTCACTTAAAGATACAGCGCCTCTTGATGTATCTGTAGATGATGAATCATCAGACATCATACCGCACCCTGATAAAATTAATGATAGACTAAGGCTTAAACATACAAATGAACGAAAAACTTTTTCAGACATAGAACCCTCCCTTATCGCTCACGATTTCAATACAACAACGTTAATTCATTAACTATAGATTTTTACGATAAAGATCAATACGATTCTATTAAATTATCATTTTCTTAATAAAACTATGCCCTTAGTAAAAATTATTTAAACATTTTTTTAAATCTTCTAAAAAAATAAGGTATACTTAGCGTGAATAAGTTAAAAATAGAAAAATAAATTATATTAAAAATTTTACATGCAAGTTTTAAGAAAAAATTTTCGTTATAAGTAATGTAAGTAATGAAAATAAGGTGGTAAAAAATGACAAGTATTGATGGTAATATGAATGGCCCGATACATAATAATAACAACAAGAATATAGACCCAAACCTTGAAGGCTTGGATTTTGGGCGTTTTGAAGAGATCTTAGCTGAGTTATCAGATTTAGAAACGGAAATTCCTGTAAAAAAGAAACAAAAGACAGAAAAACTAGAATCCGTTGTCTTGGAGAATAGGCCTCAATTAAGTCAGATTCATGCAATAGATGAAGGTATTGTAGGCGTAGGAAAATTACAGCCTATATCAAAAACTGAGTATACAAAAATTAATTCTCATATAAATACACTTATTCAAAATGAACTCCCACACTTATAAGCTTATAGTTATTTTATATTCTTATATAAAGCATAAAATCTAGGATCCTCTTTTAGATTTAAGCTCCTTTTGATAGAATTGAGCAAAAAACAGAGAGGATATGACTGTGAAAGATATTACACTTGCTATCGTTGGTGCTACGGGATTGGTTGGAAAAGAAATTTTATCAATTTTAGAAGAGCGTAAATTTCCCTTAAAAAAACTAGTGTTATTAGCCTCAAAGCGTAGTGAAAATACGTTAATGTCTTATCATGGTGAATCAATTAAAGTTCAAGCACTTACCCCAGAATCATTTGAAGGGGTAGATATAGCCTTATTTTCTGCAGGATCGTCTATTTCTGAAAAATATGCACCAATTGCAGTAAACGCAGGAGCTGTAGTTGTTGATAATACGTCATTTTTTAGAATGGATCCTAGCGTTCCGTTAGTTGTGCCAGAAGTTAATAAACATGCAATAAAAAATCATAACGGCATCATTGCTAATCCTAATTGTTCAACAGCTCAATTGGTAATGGCATTAAAGCCAATTCATGATTATGCAAAAATTAAACGTTTAGTAATTTCTACATACCAATCCGTGTCTGGTGCTGGAAAAGAAGCTATGTTAGAACTAGAAAATCATTCGCGTTATTTAGTTCAAGGCAGTGTTGCTGAACCAAAGGAATTTGCGTATCCAATGCCATTTAATTTGATTCCTCAAATTGATGTTTTTGAAGATAATGGGTATACCAAAGAAGAATTGAAAATGATCAATGAAACACAAAAGATACTAGAAACAGAGATTTCTATTACAGCAACAGCCGTACGCGTTCCTGTGTTTGTATCTCATTCAGAATCAGTGAATATTCAAACAGAAAAACCAGTAAGTCCTGAGAAATTTCGTGAATTACTTACAGCGTTTCAGGGGGTTAGCGTATTAGATGATATTCAAGAAAAAGCCTACCCAACACCAAGAGAAGTTACGGGTAAGGATGATGTTTATGTCGGGCGAATTCGTACAGATATTTCTCAAGAGAATACGTTGGAATGTTGGATTGTTGCCGATAATTTGCGAAAAGGTGCGGCGCTAAATGCAGTTCAAATAGCAGAAGAGTTTGTGAAGATTTCTGCAAACGTTGCCTAAGTTTACCAACGAAGAACTCGCGCACTTTTATAATCAGCAAATCACCTCTTTTGGAAATTCCAGAAAAGCTTTGATGTGGAATTCTTTGGCTTCACAATCAAGTCGATATGCTATTTTATGCCATTTATTAGAAAATAAGCCGTTATCGATACTGGATGTTGGGTGTGGTACTGGAGATTTGTATCATTACATAAAAAAAGAGCAGCTTCCTTTTGAGTATATGGGGATTGATTTAAGTGCTAAGATGATTGTTGCTGCTCAAAAGGCATATCCCGCAGGAAATTTTCGTTGCCTAGCAATTAATGATATAAAGACTAACTATTCTTTTGATTGTGTAATGGCATCAGGGATTTTTAATTTATCAATGAAAAATCATGAAGATCAAATGCTTGAAACTATTTTAAGTATGCTTGATTGCTCGACTAATTTAGTTCGTTTTAATCTATTAACAAACACGTTTAACTTTAAATCTAAAGATTCTCGCTTTGTATATACGGATACTAAAGCCTTGCAAAGGCGATTATCTGCTTATGTAAGCCACTGTGAGATTATCCAGGGATATTTACCAAATGATGCAACATTTTTTTTAAAAAAATAAGTGCACCATCATTAATTTGATTTTTTTTTCTCAATAGTTGAATCCATACATTCTATCGTCTATAATCAATAGTAGATTACTGATGAATATAGGTCTGGTTTTATTAAGGATTGTGGAGGAATAAATGATTAGTGAATTTTCTATTAGTGTTGGAACTATCAACGTAAATGATTCAAAATCAATTCCAGCAATTCGTGTTCGAGGTGAAATTGATATTTATACATGTGGAGAATTACGCAAAACGTTAGCAACAACGTTAGAAAATTCATCGCATGATTTCTTACTTAATTTAGAGCATGTTCAGTATATCGATTCAACAGGATTAGGAACCATCGCTCACAGTGCCCAACAAATTCAAGCCAGCAATGGCAAAATTTATGTTGTGTGTACAAAGCCTCAAATAAAAAAGATTTTTGAAGTTTCTGGATTATTAACAAAAAATATTGCGATTTATGAATCTGAAGATTCACTTAGTATCACCGTTGAGAATCACATTGGATAAGAAGCTAGAAATTACATTAACAATCCCAAGTTTACCTGAATTGGTGGGCGTTGTACGGTTGGCAATTTCTGGTGTTGCTGCAAGAATGAATTTTACTATTGATGAAATTGAAGATATAAAAATTTCTGTTTCTGAAGCGTGTACCAATGTTATTCAACATGCGTATGGAAATGGATCCAATCCACACGAAAATATGATAGAAATTAAAGCATTTATTAATGAAGATACTTTGGAAATTATTGTAAAAGATTTTGGAAATGGATTTGATTTATCTATTTTAGGAACCCCAGAACAACGTAAAAAATCAGAAGAAAAAATGGGGCTGGGGCTTGGGTTAACATTTATTAAGAGTTTAATGGATGATGCGCATTTTGAATCGATAGAAGGCAAAGGCACCACAATTCAGATGTCTAAGCGTTCATTAAATTATAGCCCAACGTCTGTTTCATAAATTTCTGTGGTTCGAATTTTATTTTATGTAATTCCATTAATCATTGGGATTGTTATTTTTTTTGATTTAAAAAAATTAGGTCGAGGATCATTAGCATGGCTGGTAGCAACGGCGTGTGTCTTTTTGTTTCCTGTTGGGCCTATGATTTATATGGGTGTAAGACCAAAATTACGTGCTATGACGGCACGTCCAGCTACGGATACATCGTTTTGTTCGCGCTGTGGGCATAGTAGTAGTAGTCACCATGAAAAAAAATGTTCTCAGTGTGGAAATGAACTGATTTTATAAATGAATTTATTACCAGCTTGTGTAAGCTTATACATACATATTCCTTTTTGTAGTACATTATGTCCTTTTTGTGATTTTACAAAGCTCAATGTTAATGACGCTCAGTTTCAAGACTATATCACCGCGTGTTGTAATGAAATTAAGCAATATTACAAAACACCAAAAATACAACTTACATCTATTTTTTTTGGTGGCGGAACCCCATCGTTATTGCCTACACTATTTTTGGAACAACTATTTAAGGCAGTTCATGCAACGTTTGATTGTTCTGGCCTTCAAGAAATTACACTTGAGGCAAACCCTGAAGATATTTCTAAAGAGTATTTACAAGTATTAACTGATCTTGGAGTTACACGAATAAGCCTTGGTGTTCAGACGTTTAATGATGATGAATGCAAATTTCTTGGGCGAGGGCATACGACAAAACAAAGTCATGAGGCGCTTAAATTAATTAAGACGTTTTCATTTGATCTTAATATTGATCTTATGTTTGGTTTGCCAAATACATCAATTAAAAACTTACACCATTCTCTTAATACCAGTGTAATGTATACTCCAACGCATATTTCAACGTATTCACTTACAATCGAGCCAGGAACCTTGTTTTTTAGGGATAACATTAAAAAAGCAACCTCTGATGAGGATTATAGTTATTACTCATATATTATTGATTTCTTAACAAAACATCATTTCTTTCAATATGAAGTATCCTCATTTGCAAAGCCAGGATATGAATGTCTTCATAACAAACGGTATTGGCAGTTTGAGTCGTATATTGGAGTAGGATTAGGCGCTCATTCATTACTTAATTCCTATCGCTACCATACGACCTCATCACTTCATAATTATTTAAAGGATTCAACGCCTGTTATTTTCAAGCCTCACTCAAAACCACTATCACAAGCAGATTTAATTAAAGAAAATATCATAGCAAATTTAAGAACACCTACTGGAATTGTATTTAAAGAGTATCACGATCGCTATAATTTTAATTTTTTAGAAAAATATGAAAAACAAATTATTCAATTAGTTCAGGATGGATTAATTAAAAAAACAGCACACTCACTTAAAACAACAAAAAAGGGACTTTATTTATTAGATAATGTATGTTTATCATTTTTGTAATGAAATATTTAATCTGTTTTTTTCTACTTATAGTTACGAGCGCAGGGTTTGCTAAAACAAATCCTTTAACGCTAATTTCTCCCAAGTCTGATTTTCGCAGTACTAAAGCCTTGGTTTTATTTAAGGGTACAGTTGATAGTGGTACGAAGGTATTTATTAATGATACACCAATTCCTGTGTATAAAAATCGCTTTTATATCAAAGCTATATTAAGTCCCCATCAAGAAAATGAGTTTAATATCAAAACAATTACCAAGGATAATCATGAGTATCATATCACCCGAATGATTGATTACTTTCCAGATCAAGTCGAAACAAGAACAGTGCCGTACACCATTAATTCACTACAATTTCAGCCCTTATCGCAACAATGGAATATCAAAGGAAATGCTAGCTATGTAAAAGATATTTATATCAATGGAAAACATATTCCAGTTAATTCAAACAATCAATTTCAGTATCGGCTATCTCAAGAAACCTTGAATCAATCGTATGTAACAATTAGTGGAATAAGCCAGGATTTATTGCTTTTTTCACATCGGATTGGGTTGCAAAATATTCGGTATCACTCAGAAAAAAAAGTCCAGCCACCGAATGCAGATAAGTATGTTTCTGTAGAATTAGGGGTATTACAGGCTTATTATGCTATGCAGTGGGAACGCATTCCATTTACAACAATACAAGAAAAAATGATTCATGATTTAATTCAGAGTAAATATAAGCAGTATCATTTAAATCATATTAAATTAATCAAAAAAGGAGCTAATATTGTTGTTGCTGTACCTTATTTGCATGATTCCTTGCCTATTCCCGATCTTAGTTATCAATTATTATTAATTATGCAAAATACCCTCCCTCAAGCCCAGCATATAAGTATTGTTTGGTATAACCAAGTACCAAATATTCTAGAAGTAGTATATACAAATAGTAATACACCGTTTTGTATCATTGATGATAAACCTATTGATTTAGATGAGGCCATAATTTTAGGTGTTTTTTCAGAGTTTCAATCCAATCATTTTGGAATTCGATAAAACTAAGTATTTAAATTGCTTTCAGAGCATTAACTTTTTCTTGTAAACTACTATTTTTTGGATCTAATTCCAATGCTTTTTCCCATTGTAAAAGAGCCATGTCCGATAAGTTTAAGTCAAAATATATAGAGCCCATTCTGCTATATAGTTGTGGTAGATAGGGATTTAATGCAATTGCCTTTTGAAGGGATTGAATAGCTTTATAGTATTGCTTTTGAGCGTAATATTCAAATGATTCATAATAATAGGATAATACTTTTTCAGACTGTTCTTGATTGGTTGATAAATACTGTTGTCTAAAGGCTTCTTTAGTTTCAAAGTCTTGCTTATCAATGTAACGAATATCTTCTTTAACAGCCTGTTTTAAACGATTAATTTCTGCCTGATATGAGGCTCGTTCTTGGCGCCATTGATCCAGTTCTTCTTCATAATTTCTATTTAATTCTTTAGCAATTTTTCTAACATCATCATCTTTTAGTAAATATGATTGAGGATTTGCAGGTTCTTCGCTATCGGGCTTTGAAAAATTAAAACGATGGCTAACCCCAAATGAAAACCAACGTAATGGTTGATTGTTATATTGAGGATTAACATTATCACTGCCATCATTTTCATAGCGAAAAAATTCAGTTAAAGCGCCATAAAATTGAGTTCGTTTTGTCAGAGGTAAAGAGGCTCCTAGATTAAAATCTTTGCCATCATATTCAATACTAATACGAGCAGAGCTTATAGGTATTTCTACTCCAAAAAATAATCCAGCAGTATTTTTTAAATGGGCTTTATCTTTATTGGTATAACGAAAACGAGAACCTCCATAGCCAATATGATAGGAGATAATAGAGGTAAGATAAGACGCAGAAATATACGGAGATAAACTATTTTTTTCTGAAACAGTATAATCATCAAAACTTGAGAGTTTATTATTCCCATTAATTGGAATATCTGTCATGCCTCCCGTAACTTTAAAAGGAGATTCCGATAAACTAAAAAATTGATAATGAACATGAAGAATAATATCTTCAGAGTTTATCATATTAGCACCAAGTAAGAGCCTATTGCTTAGAGCATAATTTATTTTTAAATCAAATTCATATTGAGCACTACCTTCTTCGGTATAAAACCCAGAAGAAATACCCGTTATAAAATCGTTTGCCTCAAAAGAGGTGTAAATAGGAATATTTGTTAAATGAGAAGGTAGATTATAGACAGCAGCATACAAGCTATTTAAGCAAAAAAATATGCTGTAAATTAAAAATAATACTAGGTTAAATTTATGTTTGATCATTTTCTGGAATTATTTTGAGTAACTGCTCATCATTAAATAAATTCTGGGGTAAATCAGGAAGATCGGAATTATTCGGTGTCTCATTATTTTCTGGAGGGGTAATACGCTTTAAAAATAATTTTAAATTATCATTGGATGGATCAAGTTCTAATGCTTTCAACCAATGCGCGCGTGCTTGTTTTAAATTTCCTAACTTATAGTGAATAGAACCTAAGCGTGCATAGGCAATTGAAAATGTAGGAACTAAGGTTGTAACTATTTCATATTCTTTAAGCGATAAAAGATATTGTTCTTGATAATAAAATTCTAAACCACGTTGCATATGCTCTAAAGCAGAACGAATTTCAGTTTTTCGGTCTGCATTTAATTCATCTTTAACCATATGTTCTTGCAATAAAAATTGCTGAAATTCTTCTAGAAAATCAAGAGAGCTAAATTCTCGAATAACATCAGTTTTAGCATCTAAGACAGCTAATTTATTTTTTATTAGATTATAATCATCACGAATTGCATCTAATTCTTCTTGATTTTTTTCTTTAAAAATTTTGCTTTTATATGTAAAAGCCAGGGAAATAAAATGACGATCTACGCCATCAAGTTTATCAGGAATAGGCGTTAAAGCTCCCTGTAATTGCATATTATTGGGCAATTTAAATAACAGTCTAAAATGAACTTGTCTGCCATCCCATTCTGCAGATGTTTGAAATAATTTAAAGTCATAGTGGGCGCCAACAATAATATAATCTTCTTGAAAGTCATAGTAATCTGCTAGACCTATATGATAAAACGAACGTAGCTTTGGTAACTGAACGGTATAAACTACGTAACTTCGTAAGCGTGGTAAACTAGTTTTTGTAATGGATTTCCAAATACCATCCTCAAAGTAACGTTCTGTTAGACCTAAGTTATGAAGCCCAACGGCAAGTTTGTGTTTAGAATATTCAAATTCATCAGAAGCAATTAAGGCTTTAACGCTCATTAAAATATCTATTTCTTGAGATGTATTTAATCCTAATTGAAATTTATCAGTTAAACTTAGATGATAAAAAGCCACTGCATCAGAATCTAACCGATCATCAACATCAGCATAAATTCGAGAACGAATTCCATATTCTAATGTGCCTCGTTCCGGGATTTCAGCATGGGGAATAACTACAAGTGTAGAGGGGGTTGAAATAGCAATGCTATAAGAAGATAAATATATCAAACAAATAAGTAGTGAAATTATGAAACTTCGTTTTGCCATTTTTCTTGTTCCTGTTTTACAAACATAAGTGGATAAATCATATGAATAGAACCCGCATCTGAGCCATCAACGGTGCATTTCATTTCGATAAATAATACTTTTTCATCTGAAAAAAATAAATGAGAGCGATCTAAAAAATAATCAATTTTATTAAGTTGAATTTCTGTTTCAATTTCTTCGAAGATTTTTTCATAAGTAGCAATTACTTGTTTTCCAAAAAAGTTTTCAGCAAACGTAAATGTTGAGTCAGAGACCTGAGATAAGTCCATTTTTCCACCAAAACAGCGCTGGGTACCAAGGGTAATAATTTTTGAATCAATACTTAATAAAATGCCTCGGTTTTGATATCCAAACTGACTAAAAAAACTAAAGCGAGGTATAGAATCTTTGCATGATTGATATTCTTTAACACCACCAGAAAAATCACTAACACATAAACCAACCTTTAGTTGTGTAGAAATAAAATTAGTAATATTAAGGCCTACAATTTTATTAAATTTTAAAAAGTTACCTAAGATTTCACTCATGATACATCTCCATCAGGATTTAAAGATAGTTCCGTATCTGGAATTTGCGATGAGCTTGAATCAAAGTCATTAAATCCATTACTTTGTTTTTGACTTATAATAGCAGATAAAGGAGAAATTTTTTCTTCTTTTTCAAGTTTACGACATAATTGAACAATCATATTTTGAGCTTTTTGTATATCTTCTTCAACAATACCTGCTGCTTGAGTAATTTCTTCATCTAAACGAGCTCGAAGTCTTTGAGATACACTGGCTAAGATTTTTTCAGTTAATTCAGAAGATACACCTTGCATAGCAATCGCAATATCGCTTATAGGATCAACTTCCATTAAAACAATTCCTAAATCTTTGGTGCTCATTAATGCAAGATCGTTAAATGAAAAAATTAATTGTTGGATTTTATGAGCAGACTGTTCATCTTGAGAAGAAATCATATCAACAACAGTTTTTCTAGTATCACTAACCATCATTTCTAAAACCCGAGATAATTTGAAAATTTGCTGAGATTCTTCAATAGCATCTTCATCAGAACCTAATAATTTTAATTCTAATTCCCGATGAAATTTCCATAAAAGAGGATAATTTGGAATATCAAGAGATAGCATTTTTTTTGAAATAATTGCTGTTTTTTCTACAGGAAATTGGGCTAGTAACGTAGCAGAGCGTTCATCAGAAATTAATGATAAGACCAATGAGGCAACTTGAAGATTTTCTTTTTTTAGATAATCAACAAGAACCTTGTCTGGTAAATGATTAATAAAATCAAACAAGCCTGATTTAGATGAAAAATAATCATCTGAATCTTCAATTCCGAAACTATCTTTAAGCAATTTATCAGTAACATTTTTGCCACCAATAACACTATTTTGAGTAATTGCTAATTCATAAAACTCATTAATTACATCATTTATTTCTAATTTATCAATTTTTCCTAAGTGATTAATTTCATGAAGTAACATTTTTGAACGGGTTTCTCCCATTTTAGAAAAAAGCTGTTGAGATAATCCAGGCATTTTAGAATCAAGATACATTAATAAAATAGCCGCTTTTCTACGGGATGAATTCATAGGTTTATTTGTTGATAAGTTCAAGTTCATCGACCTCCATCCAACTATTTAATAATAAAATAAAATGATCTGGTTGAGATTGTGCTAATTGAATTAGCTCTTGGCGCTTTTCTTCCATTTCTGTAATTTTTTCTTCAAGTTCTTTTTCTAAACGCTCTTTTTCTTCTTGCTCAAGCTTTGCTTGCTTGTCTAAATTTCTTTGACGTCTAGCAAGTTCGAAACGCTTCCAAAGTTTTAGACAAATATAACCAAGTCCGCCAAGTAAAACAGCCGCCATTAGTAGTATAAAAATTGGTTTGAGTTTTTGATAAAACTGCTTTAGCACATCAAAATACACCTGATTCTTTTTAACAAAATATTTCCAACCAAATTCTTTGCCCATAAAAGGAGCAAACGTGATGGCAATAGCATCGCCTCGATCTTGATCGATACCAGATACAGTTACTAAAATATCTTTTAGCTCTGTAAGGCTAATTCCCATGTAGTCACTGTAATCTTGGTCGATAATAATACTTACGTTAATGCTTTTAATTACTTGATTATTTTGTGCTGTAGTTTTTAAAGACTGATTTACTAAAAAACTTAGTTCTTCATTAGATTTTTTATTTTCTAATTCTAAAGAGTGGTTGGGTTGCAGATCTTGATTGCGATCTTGTGTTGGAATGGTAAGATTTGAAGTGTTCGATGGGAGTGGTTTTTGCTCTAAAACAGGAAAACCTGGCAAATCAATAACAGGTGCCGTTAAAGAATCAAAAGAAAATTCTGAAGATTCAGAGGCATTTACTTCATTGCGGATTGCTTGTGCTGTGGGTCGAAGCCGAGCATAACGAATGGCTTTTTCATTTAAATTTGATGATGTTGTAATAGTAGAGTTTTTAGTAACTGTTTGAGGAGATTTTTCTAAGCTAATTTCATCAGTCACGCTATCACTAAGCATCGTAACTACCGATACAACAAATAATTTTTTACCAAGCATTTTTTCTAAAAAGCGTTCAACGTTTGCCTTGATTCGTGCTTCATGTGTTTTTTGATAAACAATGCTTTCTTGTAGAGGTTCTTTTTCTAAAATTGGAGACATTAATGCTTTAGAACATAGCGTTGTAGTAAAGGCAATAAAACCAATAAGAACTAATGTATACATTAAATAACGAAATGTAAATTTCATGTAGCTTAACCTAAAATAATGATAAATATTTTTTTTGGAACATGACTTTATACCCTTTATTATAGTATGCCTAAACATCTTTCGTAAAAGATATGTTTTGACATAGTGATTTTAATGGTTAAATTTTTGATTTTATAAGTATACAATAACCAGACTTATGAGTAAGTATATTTTTAAAATTAAGAAAAAATCATCAACAAGCAAAGCACGTTTGGGCGAATTAGTAACACCGCATGGTACAATTCAGACACCTGTGTTTATGCCTGTAGGCACTCAAGGTACAGTTAAATCATTAACTCCAGATCAAATTGTATCAACAAATAGCCAGATTATTCTGGCAAATACCTATCATCTAAGTTTAAGACCCGGTATTGATATAATTAAAAAACATCATGGATTGCATGACATGATGCAATGGCAAAAACCTATTTTAACAGACTCTGGGGGATATCAGGTATTTTCTTTAGCAAAACGTCGCCAAGTAGATCCAACAGGAATTACATTTCAATCGCATATCAATGGAGCCTCAACGCATTTTTCTCCAAAACATGTTATCGATCTTCAATGTGGGTTTAACAGCGATATTATGATGATTTTAGATATTTGTACGCCCTATGGAGCAACCAAGAAACAAACAGCCAGCGACTTAGAGTTAACTCATAATTGGGCTCGAGAATCCTATGATTATTGGGCAGAAAAAGAGATTCCTAATTGGTGTTTTCCTATTGTTCAAGGGGGGTTTTATATGGATTTAAGACAAGAAAGTGCTGAAGTATTAACAGCCCTAAATTATCCTGGGTATGCCTTAGGCGGATTAAGTGTAGGAGAGCCAAAAGAATTATTACATGAATATATAGAAGAATGTGCCCCTTTATTGCCAGAAGATAAGCCCCGTTATGTGATGGGAATAGGTTTGCCAGAAAATATCAAAGTTGCCATTGAAAATGGCGTAGATATGTTTGATTGCGTTGTACCAACACGAATTGCAAGGCATGGGCAATTTTTTGATGAGGATATTCGAAAAAATATCAAAAAAGAAATGTATAAAGAAGATCTTAGTCCGTTATCTGAAACCTGCGAATGTTATACCTGCAAACAGTTTACAAAAAGTTATCTTAGACATTTGTTTATTGCAAAAGAAATGTTGGCATCAACTTTACTTTCTATTCATAATATTTATTATTTAAATCACTATGTAGAAAATCTTAAAAAACAATATTTTTAGTATTGATTTTAAAAAGATTTTTTAATATTATTTAAATGTTCTATCAAATTAATGTTTCCCCGTATTTTATAGATTTTATTATTTATATTTTTTTAGGATGGTGGTTTTTATGCATAGAGTATCGTCGTGTAGTCCAGTTAATTATAATAAAGTTCTCAGTTCTCCATGCAGTCGTACAGGGACTCCGGTGAAATTAACTAATTCACCTATTGAAAATTCTAGTGGTCCAGGAAACGATGCAGACAATGCTTCGCATGTACAGTGGAGCAGTAAAAAAGGAGGAGTTGTGGTTAATCAAAAAGTTCTTGAAGAGATTCTAAAAAATGCTGTTGATGCAAAAGCTCAGCTCTAGAATTTTTGAGAAAAATGATGTTTTTTTATAAAAATTTATATTAGTGGTAGTTAATACACAGTCACCACCAACACTTCGTAGGAACTCTTGGAGTACCCCTAATCTTCATACAGATAAAATGAGAGACCATGTTACTGAGATTCACACAACAAATCTAACTAAAGAGGAAGATTCTATTACATTACTTTTTGTTTTTTTTCTAAGAAATGGTAATTTTAATAATCAAGATATTATAGATATTTTAAAATACAAAATAATACAACTAATTTGTCATTTTAATGACTCTCAATTAAGTAATCTTACAGATACAGATAAAAACATTGAAGACATTTCAAGAAAAATATTAGAAAGAAATATACACAATGTGCGTTTAGAAATGTTAAATGATATAAAAAAAACATATACGTTTATTCAAAAGCATTATAAAGAGAATACTTATATTTTTAGGGAACAAAATTTAGATACGATAGATAAGTATTTAAAAATATGCCAAGACTATCTGAATGCAGACATCAATGAGGAAGAGTTTGAAGAGTTTAAAACAAAATTACAAAACGTTTTAAAAAAACTCAGCAAGCAAAACAAACCTTTCGATTATGTCTCAATTTGTTTTGACAGCTTGCCTTTGAAATTGCAAGTTGATATAAAAAGTTTTTTATTTTCAAATGATACAGAAGGAATTTTGAGTGAAAGCAGTCAGGTAGAAAAACTTATAGACGGCAAAAAAAAAGATATCATACCTATTTCATTTATAAATCAAACAATATATTTGCTTTTAAATATAGCATTTTTTTTAAGTTTACCTTGTGCCCTCATAGGACGCTATATAGCTCCTTTGGTTAGCTTACTATTAGTCTCGGGTTACGGAAATACAGTGTATGTTTCAGAAGAAAGAGATCGTACCTTGCTCAAAGATTCTCCTGGTTTTATGCATAGATTCAATACTAGTCAGCTTGAAAGTGAAAATGAATTGTATGGCAATGGTTTTAAGAGATTAGATGAACGGATTAAAAAACATCCAGAGAAGTTTAAAGCTTTAGTTGTAAGATTAATTAAAGATGAGTGGCAAGGACCTACTAATGATGGAAATAAATTTCTACATAAAATTTTAATGAGGATTTTTTACCAAGAATTTGGATATACTCATAACCCAAAAAGTCCTCTATCAAAACTATTGGATAGATTAGCTGATTGTCATGATCCTATTTTTGGACCATTAGTGAGCGCCTCAACATTAAATGTTTCAAGTGGAGATGCTGTTGTTGCCTTAGATAGATTATGCAGCTTAATATTGAATCTAATTATTGCAACTATGCTTAAATATGACTATGAGCATAAAGGCACCAAGGGATATAAACCTCATATTAATCAAGACTCAGAAAAATTTTTGTGGGCAAGGCTTTCCCAATTATCGGAAAGGTATGATGTGTTACTTAATCCTAGTATTACAAACGAAATGCTAGTTAAGCAAATTGATGACTTACTAAAATTTTGTGAGAAGCAGGTAGTTGAGTACAAAAATAACCCAAAAGGCTATAAATTTCCTCAATCAGAGTGTTTCGAAAAAATAAACGTCGGTATTAAAAAACCATTGCAACGTATCTTTGAAAATGATCCAAAAAAATTCAAAGACTTTGAGTTTTTTTGGAAACGTATGGTTTTTTCCAAGGCTTTGACTTTATCATTTTTTAATCCTCTACGTACAGTAACACAGAACATATCGATGCTCCTTTATGAAAAAGATGAATTAACGCGTTCAGAATATTACAATACAACTATTGCAAAGTTTGTACCAAGAGTTAATAAAGATGGACTTCAGCCATATACTATTAATTCGGTGGTGTATAGCATTTTAAATGCTATGGAGGACTTAGATAGACCTAAGTGGGCTTGGTTAAAAAAGATGTTAGTTAGAGATTTAATGGCTATTCAACAAATGCCCTATTATCCGTTCAATGGTAGAGATAAAAATCTAGACCAAGGTAGGCCATGTCCATTTGGAAAATACGCATATAATATAACTAATGCAGTTGCTGGTATTGTTAAAGAAACTGTTTCTTATGAAAGACCTAAAGATCCAAATCTTCTAGACTTTTTTAGAGATCCATTTTTTCTTGATTTAAGATTGAAAGAGTTGCTTATTGATCCTGAATTGCCAAAATTGCCAAAACCCTCCATTAAAAAAGGAAAAAAAACAAAAATAGCTAAAAGTTTAGCTAAATATAAAGCGCTTAAAAGTAAAGCGCTTAAAAGAAAAGAGGAAATTAAAGAAATGAGGTTGAGTAATAAAAAGTCAGCAAATCTTGGCAAAAATAAACTATGGCAAAAAAAGCTTTTGTTTTGGACCAAATTTTTAGGAAGGCTTTTTCCACATCAAGATGACAGGGCTGGTCCTGGGTGCCTTCTTAAGCCAGAAGGACACGCATTAGTAGAAGAAAGTGCGCTTTTTCAAAATTGGTTAACTGAAAAAACACCCATAAGCAATCAAAGCATTGGAGTTTTAAAGAAAATTTAAATATAAAAATCTTCCTAATTTTCGATATTTAAGCTATAAATATTAAAATACCTGCCGGTGTTACTTTAGTTAGACGTGTATATAGCCTGCAGATATAATTGAAAATCAACATTGCTCCAATTAAGTATTACTATTTTTTAATGAAAAATACGAACTTCATAGATGTTTCTATTTGAGAATGATATTATTTGATTAAACTATGCCCAAAGTAAATCCCATAAATTTAAGTAATAAACTTTCTCAGCTAGAATTGTTAATCACGCATCCAGTAAATACCTTTAATTTTATTTGGGTATCAGCAGATACATTTGACGATCTTAATTATTATAATAAAAGTTTAGTTGAACTCTTAAAATTGAATAAAAAGTTGTTTTATTTTTACATTGATTATTCACATCGATCTCGCCTATCAATTATTAATAAATATTTAGATATTATTAACCAAGTATTAAATTACAATCGAACGTTATCAGCTGAAAAATATGAGCAATTAAAAAATGAATTAATACGTATTTGTAAAGAAACAAATTATTTTAAATTATACATCAATGATAATTTACAAAAAATTCAAATTAGTTACAATGTAATTTATGAAAATTATAAGTATGAACATCAAAATTTTAATGCTCATTTATCCAATATTTTAAAGTGGTTAGCAGAGTTTTATCCTGTCTGTTTGATTATTGAAAATAGTCATCAGGCAGATCAACACAATATTATTTTCTTATCATCATTATTGCTATCAAAACCAAATATTACCATTGTGTTTACATTTTCTAATAATATGCTTGATTCATCTAAATCAATTAAAGAGCTATACTCTATTTTAAAAGAAAATCACCTCATAACCAAACAAATTAATTTAGCATCACTTGATTATTATGATCTTTTAGAATATCTAAAATTAGTTCCTTCGTTATCACATTTACAAGCTCGATCTTATGCATCCTTAATAATAAAAAAATGTAAACGATCTATTCCGGTATTTAACTATTTTATTCAAAATATTGAAGAATTAGACTCTTTCGCTATTGCAAGCAATGCCAACATTTCAATAGAGAGCTTAGTAATTTATTTATTAAATAAAGTAAGCATAGAAACTAAAAAATGTCTTTTATTAGCTTGCTTAGAAGGATCTCCATTTAATTTGCAAGAAATATGCCGTTATTACGGCTATAATTATCAAAAGATTAAGGATGATGCTTTAAAAAATAAACTCATTAGTGAAGAAGTTCCAATAGAACATACGTCTATTATTCGTGAAGGTTATTTTCAATTTATAAGTTATAGTAGTTCAAGAATTATTTTAGAAAATTGCGATCCTAAGGTTTTATTAGACCTACACCATGAACATTGGAATTATTGCATAAAAAGAAAAAAGGTAATTAATGCTCAAACCGCCCAGTTTATTGCTGAGAATACAAAAAATGATCAGTTATTTAAAAATGTATCAAAAGATTTCTTTTCACAGTTATTACTTGAAGCGTATGCATGTGTTCATTTAGAAAGCTATTCAAAAGCACATGATTATTTTTGCATAATACTTACAAACTTAGATGAATTTATTCAACATAGTAAGAGTTTACACTTTGATGTTGCCTATCATTACCTGCTATCAAAACTTTATTCTAGCCACACAAATTTAGATAAAGAATGGCAACAATGTTTTGATCTAGCTACGCATAGAAAAGAGCGTGCATTATTACACTTATTTAAAATGAAATGGTATCATCAAAAACAATTTTCTTATAATTCTCTTATTTTCGAAGCTAAAAACGTACTTAGATATTTTAAAACGTCATTAGGTTTTGTCCCCAGAAATAAAGCCCTGCAATTAATAAAATATAGTTCAGAAGTGTTCCGATTTTTTATAAATAAAGATAAGTTATCTAAAATCTTAAAAAAAGATGCCTCTAATGATTACTCAGAGTTACTTATAATATCTCATGTATTTAATCTGTTAATTACAACAGGTCCATATAATACAACCAATCTTTTACTTTTTATTCGAGAAAGAGTTATTGATAACTTTAAACGTAATTCAAATGCCCCAAATGTTTTTACCATTTCAAAAAATATGATTAAAGGTAATATAAACAAATTAGAAACATGTTTTGAGCAAGAGAGTAAAATTAAAGAATTATCTGATTCTGAATTTACCTATTCATTGCCTCAGTTTATTAAAACACTATTTTTTGTGCCTTTAAAATATAATTTAAGACAAGCTAATCAAGAAATAGAATCTTTTTTAAGTAATAAAATAACAATTTCTCCAAACAATTCCCATTATTGGTTAGCATGCATTAACTTTCAACATAATTTTCAATTATTTAATGGAAATGTGCTATCTGAAATTAAACAAAATTATGATCTTAATGTATATTTTTTAAAAAAATCTTGCAGACAAACGTGTAAATTTTCATCATCAGCGATGCTAGATCATACAAATTTCCATAAATTTTTACTGGATGAATGCCTGTCAGACAAACCATTTAATTACATCAAAGTAATTGAAGATAAAAAAGAAGTTTTAGAATCTAATGAAGCAGCAGAGCCTATTTTAAAATTTTTGCTGATGTTTGTTGTGTTTTTTAAGCATGATTATAAATCTTCAGTTGAAATTGCGAAGAAAATAGAAGATAAGTTAAACAATTTTTTAACAGGAGTATTTTATCCATTATTTTGTTTTTATTATTCTGTATCATTATTTATGGAATACAAAAAAACATCTGAAAAAGATCCTTCCGCATTACAGCTTATCCAAAAACATATGAGTGTGTTCTCACATCTAATCGATCAAAATCTTAGTCATTATAAGTCTTATTATCTTATTCTAAACTCAATTCAAAATAATTATTTTTATTGTAAACGTTATCATAAAATAATTTTAGAGGCTATTGAGGAGGCCTCAAAAAATAATCAATTATTAGTAAAGCTTGTTGCGCATGAAATTGCAGCTATATATTATGCAGAAATGCATGATTCAGATGGTATATCAAGACATATAGGCATCTGTATTAATGCATATAAAGATCGAGAATATATCTATAAAAGTAATTCTTTGAAAAAGCACTATGAATTTCAGTGTAATTATAAGAACGAATCAACACCTGTAATAGATTCTACTGAAAATATTATTTATTTATTAAATACTAAAAAAAATAAGCCTGATAATTATCTTTCTAATATTACATATATGATAGAATTTGTTTTTCAATTTGTTGGATTTGAAGTAGGATATTTTGTTCAAAAAGAGGTTCATGATCTGCAACTTAGCTATGAGTTTTTAAACAATACCTTAAAATTCAAAAAAAATAATGTTTCATTTGATATTTTACCTAAGTTTATTCAGACTCAGTGTAATTATGTCTTGTTTTCAGAGACTTTGATTTATGAGTGTGATTTGCAATATAATTCTTCTTTTTCATCGCAACCTTATGTAGTAGAAAACAAATTACAGGCAATTTTAGTTGTGCCAATAATTTCACCAGAATTATCAATTAAAGGTGTTTTTTACTTTGAGACGAAAAAAGAAACTAATTCAGTATCTGCAGAAAAATTAAAAGAATTAGTTCGGTACATGCATCTTTTTGAATCTATGATAGTAAGTAAAAATTTGTTGAATAGTTCATTACAAGATAGCGCTAACGCTATGAAGTTGGAGCCCTTATTAATGGATAATCAAAATAAAGGTGGTTTTAAAAGTGCAGAAAAAATTTCGTCAGAATATTTTGTTGAATTAAAATCTCAGCTAATTAGTATTTCAAAATTAATTTATGAAAAAGGTGTTGTTGAAAATGAAAAATCACCAAGTTCATTATCTTCATTAATAAATTATGTAGTTACTATGATTCAATCAGAGTGTCGCAGACGTAAAATTATTATAGATACACACTTAGATGACACAGAAAAGATAGTAATTGATTTTAATAATATTATCTTAATGTTTTTATGTGTTTTATTATATTGTATTGAAAATACTGAGAATGAAAGCAGGTTTTCACTAGTAACAACTAAAGAGACCTGTGGGAATGAATCATTTGTTGTCGTAGCATTAGACGTAACGCTTACAAAAAAAACAACTAAAGAGCTTTTTGAGTCATTTGAGTGGCAAGCTAATAATGAAGAAGATGCTAATCGGGCGCTTACTCTTTTTCTTGTACAAGAGATTATGGCGTTGCATCAAGGCAACATTTGCTTAAATGCATCGCAAGATCATGACTTTGGAATTGCTTTTATATTTCCTCTCATAGAAGTAAATCAAGATAATAAAAATCTAGGCCTAAAAAAATCTAATAGTTTAAAACGTTCTGTCTAAATAAATTGCATAATCTTTAGTAAAAAAACAAAAAATATTCAAAAGAGCACAAACTAAGCAATGTCTTGACGTGAACTCCATTGACTTATAAAATCTACAAGCTTAGGCTGAATACTATTCAGTAGATAATTATTAATTTTTAAGAGAGGCAAATGTGAAAGAAGATTTAAAAGACGTTGTTACTGAAGAACAAAAAGAAGTTGTATCCATGAGACAGCTGCTAGAATGTGGCGTTCATTTTGGGCACCAAACCAAGCGTTGGAACCCTAAAATGAAAAAATATATTTTTACTTCAAGAAACGGAATTCACGTCATTGATCTTCAACAGTCTATTCAACTTATCAATGTTGCCTACGAATTTGTAAAAGAAGTTGTAAAAAATGATGGTACTATCTTATTTGTTGGTACAAAAAAGCAAGCTCAAGATGCAATTAAAGAAGAGTCTGAGCGTAGTGAAATGCCGTTTGTTAATTTTAGATGGCTCGGTGGTACATTAACTAACATTTCAACAATAAGACAAAGTATTAACAAACTTAAAGATCACGAAAGAATCAAAGAGTCTGGTGAGTTTGATGTATTGCCAAAAAAAGAGCAATCAAAAAGGTCTAAAGCTTACAACAAACTGACGAATATGTTTGATGGTATAAAATCAATGATCAAATTACCATCTGCATTATTTATTATTGATACTCAAAAAGAGCAATTAGCAATTCAGGAAGCAAAAAAGCTTAATATTCCAATTATCGGTGTTGTAGATACAAATGCAAATCCGCAAGAAATTGATTACCCAATTCCAGCGAATGATGATGCTATTAGAGCGGTTAAATTAATTTGTTCTGTTATGGCAGATGCTGTTGTTGCAGGAAAAAATGATAGATTAAAGTATTTAGCATCATTGCCACAAGATGAGCTTGAAGAAAAAGTGTCCAACGATACTACCAAAGCTGATTCTGAAAAAAAAGAAAAAGTTGAAAAGGTAAGTAAATCTACTGCAAAATCAAAAGAAGTTAAATCATCGGATAAACCAGCGGCAACTAAACCTAAGAAAACAGCTTCAACAACTAAAAAGAGTGCCGAAGCCACCTCTGTAGCAAAAGAAAAAAAGACTGCTTCAAAAGAAGATGCTAAGAATGCTCCAGAAGAAAAGAAAAAGACTGCTACAAAAACAACAAAAGCAAAAGCTGAACCTAAGACTGAAGCTAAGCCAAAAAAAACGGCAACAAAAGAAAAGTCTGAAACAGAATCAAAATAATAAATAGGGTGATTATATGTCTATAACTGCAAGTCAAGTAAATGAATTAAGAACCAAAACAGGTGTTGGTCTTATGGATTGTAAAAACGTTCTAGTTGAGACGAATGGAGATGTAGAAGCTGCTATCAAAAAGCTAAGAGAAAAAGGACTAGCAAAGGCTGCAAAAAAATCAGATCGTTCTACAACTGAAGGTAAAGTTTTTGTTCAGGCAAGTGCAGATAATACATCCGCGGTTATATTAGAGCTTAACTGTGAAACTGACTTTGTAGGATCTAACGAAATATTTGCACAATGTGGAAAAGAGATTGCTACAGCTATCTTAGAAAATAAAGTTGAGACTTTAGAAGATTTAGAAAATATAAAAATTGACAATGTTAATTTTTCTGATTTTATTTCAAATTACATCGTTAAATTGGGCGAAAATATTGGTGTTAAAAAGTTTCAGTATATTTCAAACCAAGGGTTTGTTGAAACATATTTACATTTAAATGGTAAAATTGGTGTTTTAGCTGCATTTAATCAAACGTTATCAAATGATGTTTCTAAAGGGATTGCTATGCATATAGCTGCTGCAAATCCAACGTACTTAGCGTCTGAAAATGTTGATGAGACTGAGTTAAACAACGAAAAAGAAATTATTCGTGCACAATCTCTAAAAGAAGGTAAGCCTGAGGCGATTTTAGATAAAATTGTTGAAGGTCGCATTTCAAAGTATTACAAAGAAATATGTTTGCTAGAACAAGCTTACATTAAAGATGATAAGCAAACTATTAAGCAAATATTACCTAACGATACACAAATTTCAACGTTTATTCGATTTGCTATAGATTAGTGCGAGACTATTTTGAGAATCTAGAAGAAAGCCTTCTAGCTCCTTATGCGTCTAAAAGCGTTTTTTCGTATGGTAGAACCTATGATGAAAAGCCTTCATCAACACGTACTTGTTTTCAGCGAGATAGAGATAGAATTGTACACTCAAAATCATTTCGTCGATTAAAAGATAAAACACAAGTTTTTATTGCAAATGTATCTGATCATTATCGATCTCGATTAACACATACAATCGAAGTTGCTCAAATTTCACGTCATTTGGCTAGATTATTAAGGCTTAATGAAGATTTATCAGAATGTATTGCCTTGGCTCATGATTTAGGACACTCTCCATTTGGGCATTCCGGAGAAGATGAATTAAATGCTTTGCTAAAAAATTCAGGAGGTTTTGAGCATAACTTGCATAGCTTAAGATTAGTGGAAGAAATAGAACAAAAATACCCTATGTTTCCTGGCCTAAATTTGAGTTATGAAGTTAAGGAGGGCCTAAAAAAACATGAAACTCCTTGGGATAGCCCCAATCAACAACATGCATATGTTACTTTAGAAGCTCAGGTTGCTAATATTGCTGATGAGATTGCATATAATAATCACGATATTGATGATGGACTATCTTCCGGTATTTTAGATAGTAATGATTTAATCAAACATGTTGAATTATTTAAAGAAGCGTCTGAAGTTATTTCTAAAGAGTATTCAAATCTTCAGCATCATGAACGAGCTCATCTTATTAACAGTCATATTATCTCTGAACAAGTAATGAATGTGTTTCATACATCTTGCAATCGACTTGAAAAATTAAATCTTAAGCACGCAGATGATTTGCAATCAATTTCTGATCCTATTATAGCTTTTGATAAAAGATTAGCCAAAAAAAATAATGAATTAAGATCGTATTTATATAAGAATTTTTATCAAAGTCCTTCTATTGTTAGTCTTAATAATTATGGCAAAGATACAATTAATAAAATTTTTTCTTTTTTATTATCCAAACCTGAATTTGTTCCAACCTCATTTTTAAATTTACATTATCAAAAAGGCTATTCTAGAGAACTGATGATTGGCTATTTTATTGCTGGTATGACTGATAACTATGCGTCCCGTTTTTGTCAAATTCATGGATTAAATCAATAATTTTTCTAGTCATTAATTTGTCAAACACATGTTCCATAGGTATAATAATGCCTTGATCGTACTGATATAAAGGAGTGCCATTATGCCAACAAAACAAATTACAGATACAACATTTAACGAACAACTAAAACAAGCAGATTCCAAACTTGTAGTTGTTGATTTTTGGGCAGATTGGTGTGGTCCATGTAAAATGTTAGCACCAACATTAGAATCTCTAAGCGATAAATTAGCTGATTCTGTTGAAATATTTAAATTAAATACAGATCAAAATCCTCAAAAAGCACAAGAGTATCAAATTTCTTCTATACCTTGTTGTATTCTTTTTAAAAATGGGGAAGAGGTTCATCGAATTATCGGGCATAAATCCGAGGATGCATTCAAAGCAGAACTAACTCCTTTTATGTAGTTAATTCTTAATTATTCTTTTGTTATTTTGAGATACATTACATTCGTTCTCTTAATTATTGTCTTAAATTTTAAATTTGCTATTTCACAATCATTTGATTCGCATTTTAATTTAATCTTACCATTAGGCTATACTCAGCTTCATACCCAGTTTCCTGGAAACAAACTTACACAGGTTTCTACCATTGATATGAGTATGATTTCAAAAAAGGATATTCCACGGTTTTGGCCTCAACGAATCCCATTTGTAGCTGGTATTAGTGGCGAAAATAAAAATCTTTTTTATTATCAGTTTGAGCCTTTAGGATATTCAAAATTAATTGATATTCCTGTTAATGATAGTCCTATAAATGATGTTGCAGTTACATCCGATGGGAGTGTTTTTTCTATAACTAATAATTTTTTATATATACATACATTTGATTTTAAACAAAAGAAAATTACAAAATTATCTGAAGAAAAAATGGAATCTACACTAAAGTGTGTTTCAAATCATAGTAATAAAGTTGCCATTTTATCAAAGCATTCAATAATGCTGTATCGGTATAAAAATAAATCCTTAAATAAACTTAAAAGTACCTCAAAAAAAATTAATGCCATATTAAAAAACTATAATTGTAAAAATATAGCAATTAATTCAAAAGGTGAGTTTATTATAGTTACAAAGAAAAGTTTACTATTTTTTTCTTCTTTTGGAGTTTTACTTAATGAAATTCCAAATACATTAAGATTTGATTTGGTTGATTTTACTTCTTACGGAGATTATATTGTTGCTTCTTCAAATAACACTACACTTGCTAAGTATACCTCTACAGGGGTTTTATTATTTGAAAGTAAGCATTCTAAGCCTGAAGAAGCCTTGAAAAATATAGCTATCTATCAACCTTATGGAAATATTGCCCTTTTTGGCAATGAAAATGGCGCTTATTATTCCATGAAAACATCAGTAAATATTGAGAATGCAACATCAATAATACAAGATAATTTATTATCAATAACAACGCGGTTTAAGCTTACATTTCCTTCCTTAGTAAGCATATCTATATTAGATTCAGACAATAATCCTATTTTATTAGAACAACAAAAAGAATTACCAGCTGGAATTCATCAATTAACTTGGCGAAAATTAAGTCCTCAATTAAAAGATAAAGAACTTCACTTTGTTGTTAAGGGATTATATTCAAATGCGAACAAAATTACGGTTAAAAAGTCCATGGAAAAAGCCTTATGAAACTTTTTAAAATCGGAGATATTTGTGAATTATTAGCGATTACACCACGTACAATTCGGTATTACGATCAGTTAGGGTTGTTACCCAATGTAAAAAGAAGCGACGGCTTTACTCGTTTATTTGATCAGAATGATATAGATCTAATAAAGGAAATCCGTAAATTACAAAAAAGCAAAGCAATGCCATTAACGATGATTAAAGATAAACTTTTTCCTAAAAATATCAAATCTAAAAGCGTTCTATTAATTACTGATTCAATATCGCAAAAATTGCTTTTACTATCTTCAAATCTTACGGTTATAACCATTGATTCATCAAAATCCCAATCACATATTTCTCAAGAAATTGCTAATTTTATTAAAGAAAAAATGACTCCAGAATCAATTATTTTTTGTTTTTTTCATGAATCTTTAACGGCATCTTATACAACACAATTTTCAAGTTTGAAAAAAGACTCATTTTATTTATTTCCTCTTAAAAATTTTGGAATGACAAATTACCTTATTACAGAATATGCAACTCAAAACTATCATGAATATTCAAATTTTAAAGAATTTAGCTGGGTAATTAAACGCTTTATATCATTAGGTTTTTCATTGTGTCTGTTAGATTCTTTAGATCAATTTTTAATAGAACGCTCAGATACTGAGCCATCAATAGATTTTTTAAAGAAAATTACATCTTACAAACCATTACTTCATGCAACACAAGAAAACTATTCTGTTGTTTCGTTTTACAAAAATTTTAATAATCATATTAATGAAATAGCAGAAATTTTTGATGGATTATTACAAAATCAAAAACGATATATTTATAAAGGAGTGATTTTTTATTCGCATTCTGAAACGCTTGCGCTTAAAATTCAAGCTGCCATTTTAGAGCAATGTCCGAATACATCGTTGACTATAGAAAAATTACAAGATTGGTCTTCTAGTAAATTTCAAGTAAACTTTATTTCAGTAATATAAGGAGAGAATAATATGGCAAAAGTTATGATTATGATGGGCTCTAAGTCCGATATGGAAATAATGGAAAAAGCGCAGGAGTTATTAAGTAGCTATAATATCGAATCTCGGATTGAAGTCGCATCTGCTCACCGTAACCCAGAGCGTGTTCATAAAATTGCTCAAGAAGTTGAAGAAAGCTATGATGTCGTTATTGCAGGCGCTGGTATGGCAGCACATTTAGCGGGCGTTATGGCATCGTTAGTAACAAAACCGGTTATTGGTGTTCCAATTAATGCATCATTAAATGGCTTAGATTCATTATTATCTGTATCTCAAATGCCTCCAGGTATTCCTGTTGCAACGGTTGCAATTAACGGATCAAAAAATGCTGCAATTTTAGCAATGGAAATTATTAGTTTGTATAATTCATCTGTCAAAGAGAGTTTACAATCATTACGAGCTGATTTTAATAAGTAATGCATCTTATTGATTATATGATAATAGCGCTTCTTGGTTATAATGCCTTTGTTGGATTACGCCAAGGAGCAGTTCGTATGATCACAGGTATTGTTGGTATTATTATTGCCACAACACTATCAAAAACAATTTATGAAAATTCGTTTGAAAAAATTAGTGAAATTTTTCCTCTATTTTTAAGCTATCCATTTGTTTATTATGGCTGTTGTTTTGTCGTGCTTGTTATTATTACGCATGGTATTTCTCAAATTCTTCATTCAATTTTTAAATGGTCAGGAATGGGGCTTATGAATCATTTTTTTGGATTGGTTTTAGGTGCATTTCGAGGCTTAATTTTAGTATTAATACTTATTCTTCCATTACTCTTAATGAAACCCAATGTTGCATTGCAATCAGTAATTGTTTATCAATCATCCCCAATGATAAAACCTTTATTAGAAACATTAAATCGGTCTGGATTTATAACAAAACTATTTAATTCAATACCAAAAAAATCATTATCATTACCAGGAGAAGCATTAGAATGACAAAATATATTATTTGTTTAGGTGATGGGATGGCCGATCATCCTTTAGAAAGTTTAGGTAATAAAACACCACTTGAAGTAGCCCACACACCGTCGATTGATTTTATAAGTAATCATGGGCATCTTGGAATGGTTGATACCGTTCCGCAAGGATTTAGCCCAGGCTCTGATGTTGCTAATATGGGAATTTTAGGATTTGATCCTGCACACTATTATACTGGTCGAGGGCCAATTGAAGCTGCAAGTTTAAATGTGCAATGTAATGAGGATGATATCATTTTTCGTTGCAATATTGTTAGCCTAGAAAATGATGTGATGGCAGATTTTACTGCAGATCATATAAGCTCAGAGGATAGTCATCAATTAATTAATGAATTAAATGAAGGGTTTAAGGGAACTCCAATTCGCTTTATTGCAGGCGTAAGTTATCGTCATATTATGATAGCTCCAGCCTCTTATGCTAATTTAACTACGGTTGCTCCTCATGATATTACTGATAAAAGTGTTGCTGAGTTTTGGCCTCATGGTGAGAATCAGACATCGTTTAAAGCAATTATTGATCAAGCAAATACAATTCTTAAAAACTCTGAAATTAATAAAAAAAGAGCAGCAAATTCAACAAAACGTGCAAATAGTATATGGCCTTGGAGCCAGGGGCGATATCCTCAAATGGAATCATTTCAAAAAAAATACAATAAAACAGGTGGTATCGTAACGGCTGTTGATTTATTAAAAGGGTTAGGGTGTTTAGTTCAGTTAGAAACTCCAGATGTTCCAGGAGCTACTGGATTTATTGATACAAATTATGCCAATAAAATAAGTGCTGCAAAAACAATTTTAGAAAATCATGACTTTTGTTATATTCATATTGAAGCACCAGATGAAGCAGGACATATGGGCGATCCTAACTTAAAAATAAAAGCCATCGAAGATTTTGATACCTGTGTTGTTAAGCCTATGCTTGATTATATGAAAGAAAATCCGGATACGGTTATTATGGTTTTGCCTGATCATCCAACCCCATGTGCGATAAAAACCCATACGCATGAACCTGTGCCATTTTGTATCTATCATCAGAACTGTTTAACAACTTCGGGCTTAAGTTATACTGAAAAAGAAGCAGCAACAACAAACGTTTATTATCCAACCCCTTGGAAATTATTGTCTTTTTTTCTAAATCAAGATCCAAACACAATTAATTAAATAAACTATATTTTTTAAGTTAAGGATAGTTTGTTTAGAGGGGGGGGGTTAAATAGAAATATTGCTTTAAAATGGAAAAATCATTCATTAAGATTTAAACTATAATAATACCTATGAAATCATTGCTTTTAATTACTAAATTATCTCTATTTATTATTTTATTTTCATTAACAATAGTCATAGCATTTGTAAGTTTATTTTTATTAAGTAATTTACCGCAATCATATGCCAAAGAGTGGTTAGAATCGTATTTAAGAAATACGTTTTCATTAAATTTTACAGTACAATCTTTGCGAGGAAATTTACTTGAATCAATTACAATAGAAAATCTTAAGATAAAAGATTCCTTAGATGATGATGCTTACGAAATTTTAACAATTCAAGAAGCGACATTGTCTTATAATTTAGCAAAATTTATTTTTATTAAAGATAAATTGCAAGCCATTAATGATATCAATATTAATGGAGCTAATGTTTATATTATTCGTGATCCACAAGGAAAATGGCGAAACCTTCGGTTAACAAAGCCAAAAACTAATCAAAGTCATGTATCCGGCGATATATATGTTAATGACGTATCATTACATTACCAAGATTATTTAGGGTGGAAAAAAAAGCCCTTGTTGCTACCATTTCAAACAACTGTAAAACAATTAACTGGATCATTACGATTTGATAATCCTTCAAAAGGAACCCTTAATTTAAAAGGTGTTTTAGCTGAAACACAGCAACCCTTCGCTATTGAAGGATTTGTAGTTCCAAATGACAATAATTATTTCATTAAATTTAATACGCCTGAGGTATCTTTAAATAAATGGTTATCATATACCTTACCTATGGATGGCTTTACTGCCTTTGATGGGCTAACTAATATTTCAGGATTTATTACTAAAAAAAAGTATTCTACAAAAAACCCACTGCCTTTTTGGTATGATATTACATTTGAAATAAATAATGGATCAATTATTACACCTTATATCGATGCAAAAATAAGTTCTGCTAATGGTAATATAGCTATATCTCAAGGCATTATTAATAATTCTTTTTTTCAATCACTAAAGCCCGAAATCACTGCTGATGAAGCAAGGAAGATCATAGCTTCATTTAAAAAAAATGAGCTAATTAATGCGACCAATGATTTATCAAAAAAAGCACTTTCTGGAATTAAAACAAGACAGTTTCATTCAAATAAAAAAATTCAAAATCATCTTGAATCACATATTAAAAACCCCAAATTTTTGCTGACATTTCAAGATGTTGTAGGAACATTTGCTGATATACCTACAACATTTAATGGAACATTAAATTTAAAGGACCGTTGGTTGGAGTTGCTTGCAGAAAGTGATGATGCGGAAACATCTATTGCACAGACATTATTTCCTGATCTAGAAGTTTTAGAGCTTCAAAACCCTGCTAAGGTTTCTCTTGCTATTACAGGAGATTATAGAAATCCAGTATTAGACGGTATAGTTATATCAGATCAGATACGTTGTTTTGATTACAATGTTGAAAATGTTGATGCTACATTTAAATTTTACAATAATAAATTTGATTTTAAGCTTAATAAAGGGATGCTGTGGAATAGTTTATTAGCAGGAGATGTGGGGGTTAACATAGGTAAGGCCTCATCATCAATTGATGCTATGTTTTACTTATCAAATTTTAATTTTTCAGAAGATATTTCTCAAAAAATTATATCAGGAAATATGGATATATCCGTAAATTTTTCTGGAACAAAAAACGAATTGCAAGGCAATGTAGATATTTTGTCTGAAGATTTAACCTTTTTAAATCAATCATTAAATCTTTTTAAAGGATCACTTTCTATTTATCCTGAGTCTATTCAAATAACCTCTGGAAACTTATTTATTAATAATATTTTAACGCCCATGGAGGCATCTATTACTATTGCAGATGAATTGTTGAGTATTGATTTATCAGCAACAGATATCGTGTGGTTTGACCCTATCATAAAAGCAAGTCAAAATACTGGGTTTTTATCTTTAGATTCCGTGCTTTATTATCCAATAAAAAATAAACAAGCACAGCTTTTCCCAGCCAAAGGGTTTTTGGATATTAGCATCGATCAGCCTTATATTAATAATCAGCGTTATGAACATTTAAACTCTAAAATTATTTTTGAAAATTATAATGCAGTTATAAAAAATGCTAATATTACATCTGGAAATTCAAAGATTTCTATAGTTGGTACTATAGAAGAAGATTTAACTTCTACACTTAATATCTCTATAAATGACATAGATACAGGATTATTAGCAATAAAATCAGCGGTTTTGCCAAAAGAATGGACACCATTATCTGTCATATTTGATGATGTTTCTACTAAATTAAATTATTCTCCTAAATTTGGTCTAACCGGAGAGGCCTCTTTAAAACTTGACTCTCTTCAATTTAATTCACTAATGCTTGATACAGTAACATCTAAAATTTCATTTCAAGATAAAAAAATAGAGTTTAATTCTATAGAAATTACAAAAGATAAAAGCAAACTATTACTAACTGGCGTAAGTGATTCTAGTAATACTACGTTTGAAATAATACCATCGTCTTCGATTAATTTAGAAAATTTAGATAGTTATTTAAATATAAGTAAAGATTGGAAGGGATCTGTTTTACTTGATGGAGACATAAGCTATAATCCTGACAGTTATACTATTCTTACAAGATTACGAGCCCCAAGGCTTGAAATTAACACTATTTCATTACAAAACACGCTGGCAAACGTTAAAATTACGCCTGAAAAAATTTTAATAAATGACTTTTCAACATCGCTAGGAGATGGGAAAGTTAGGTTAGATTGGCAACTAAATCATAATAGGTTTAAGGAAATTTCTATTTTTGGAAAAACATCATTTAAGTCAGTTCCCATTATTCAACTTGAAAAGATAGTTAATAGTTTAAATACAATCGAAATTTCAGAAATAATTAACGATACGGTTCCATCAACAGTATTAAATATTACCTCTCCTTTTAACCAAGACCAGTCAATTTTAATTCAATCCCCTTCATCTGAAGATGTTGAATATGATTTTATTCAATCATTAAAATCTTCTGCTACAAAATCATTTCGAAATAAAGAGTTCACCTTATTTCAAGGCGGGCTTCTTTCAGGTGAGGTGAAGATGAAAAAAAATCCAAATAATTTTCCCTTATTTGATGGGATGTTAGAAATTAACGCTTTAGCAGGCACCCATGTGTCCGGACAAGAAATGGAACTATTATTTAAAGATAAAACACAAACAACAGCTTTTGAGGTAATTATAACGAATGGATTAGCAAATCAAAACTTTTTTGATTCTATATCTATTGCTGGATCAATAACACCGACGTATGAGGTATCGATTAATAAATCAAATTTTAATGCATCTTCATATGTTATTGATAATCCAATAACTGGAATGGTGCAGCTTCCTAACTCTGAGTCACTCCCACCTCATAATATTGATATGACACTAAATTTAAGTAACGATAATTTTACAATTGTACCGATGCTATTTAGCTCGATTACTAATATTAATTATCAAGGAGAATTATTATTAAATGTGAGCGGATCGTTAGAAGCCCCTTTAATAAATACTCTGATAAATTCAGATCAAAAATTATCAGTAACTACAGATCAAAATAATTATCAAATAAATGCGACTGCGTTTAATATTAAAGATAACCAACTAACCTTTCCAGAACTTTCTATTAAATCTCAACCCATTATAGAAAATAGTACTCAAAAAGCTGTAACTCTAAATTTTCATGGCCAAGTATTTTTGGAAGAATTAAATCTTAAGCAAATAGATTCGGTAATAACAAGTGTGAATATAGGTATGAGTGATCAGGACTTTAAACTAAATAACCCCTTAATTCGAGGTGAAATTTCTATGAAAGATACCACCTTGAAAGGGCCTATAATCATGTCCCTAGACAACATAACCGCCAGTGAAAAATATCAAGAAAAAAGTTTATCCTTACCTCTTTTAAAAGCGAATATAAATTTAAAAAATAGTGAATTATTAATACCGAGATCTCAAAAATCTCTTGATATTCCTGTGATATTAGATCTCGATATAGATATTGCAGATAATGTGATTTTTTCGGGCCCTGTATTTGGTAATAATTTTTTTGGAATTTCTGCTGATTTGGAATTTAATCAAACGGAAAGCCCCGTGTATATACGCGGTCCATTAGATCGTATGGAAATTAGTAATCAAGTAACTGTTTCTGAAGGCTCCTTAACTATTTTAAATAGAAATTTTAATATTTTATCACCAACACAACAGCAGATTTATGCTAATTCAGGATCAATTTTATTAAATGAAATTACAATGACTAATTTACCAAACGACGATGGAACTAGTGCGATTATCCCCTTATTATCATTAAAAGCTCTTTATATAAGAGAAAACGATATAAGCACGCAAAACCAACGGCTTCCTTATACGCATATTGTGATGTCTATAGATGATAGCGCAACAATGATTGGAAATATTTCCTTTGATATTTTTGATAGTATGACAGAATATCCAAATAATATTTCTGAATTAACATTTATTAAAACCTATGTATTAAATAATGAGACATTAGCCAACTCAGAGGCTGTGGCGCAATCTGAAATAACGGAGTTATTACAAGAACTGATTCCAGAAATTTATCTTGATAGTTCGGCAGAAGGGTTTCAGACAATTGGTGAAACACAAATCAATACAATTATTCGGCGAAGCATACTACGACCACTCGAAAAGAATATTGCGAAGCAAATTGGTTTAAATGATTTAAAAATCAATTATAATCTAGGAGAAAAAATTATATCAGGAACCGATGGTACATTGGGCTTAGAATTTATAAAAAATATTTTATCAGATCGATTGGTTTTAAATTTATCAACATTAATGGATTTATCAGAAGAGAGTCGTTCTACGCAAGCTAATAATATGCATTTATCAGAGATCAAGCTTTCGTATTACTTTTTAAAAAATAAAAATCTATCTTTAAACTATATTACTTATAAAAATGAACTTGATGACAATAATAATTATTTGCAGAAGTTTTCAATGAGATATGATTATGACTATTAGGTGGGGACTATACATTATTATTTTTTTGTTTGGGGTGTCTTACGTTAATGCTCAAATAATTAATTACGATCGACCTATTACAGATATAGTATTTAATGGGATTAAGCATAAAAGTGTACAAGAAAAGATTGATAAAATTGTATTAGATAGTAGTGCTAATACATTGGCAAATACAAAAAAATTAAATAAGGATATTCAAACAATATATAAGCTAGGGTATTTCGAAAAAGTGTCGGTCTCATCGAATAGTGAGGGAGGACGTCATGAGTTAGTTTTTGAGCTTGTGGAAAATTTACCAATAAAAACGTTAGTTATTAATTTAGAAAATAAAGAAATAAAGACTATAATAACGGAACGTTTTGAGCCCGTAATTAATCAGCCATTAAATGCCTTAATTCTTGAAGAAATCAAAGAATTAACAATCAATAAAATTAAACAGTTGGGGTATGATTTTTTTGAATTTAATCAGATTGTTTTTGATAAACCGAGCCAAACACTTTATATAGATACAAGCCAAGCTTACATTGAGTCAATCGAGTTTATTGGTTTAAGTAAAATTAAATCACAACTTTTATTACGAGAAATGAAACAGCAGATCGGGGAGGTTTTTAATTCTCTAGACTTGCGTAAAGATCGTGAAAAATTAATACGTTTAGGTTATTTTACAACAATTTCGGCTCCTCAATTTACAAGCGGTACGGCTCCAAATAATCTAAAAATTGTATTTAATGTAATTGAAAAAAAATTAAATAAAGTGTCGTTGGGAATTGAGCAAGACCAACAACGTTACTATGGATTTATTAGTAATCGTCATCATCATTTAATTATTCCAAGTGATCTAATAACACTTAAGACTCAAATTCAGTTTGAAGAATCTATTTTTAAACTAAATCGATATTCATTATCATATTCTCAACCATGGTTATTTAATAAAATAAATATGTCTGGTTCCTTACGTTATTATAATTTAGAAAAACAAGAACGCCTTAATAATCAAGTAACACAAAGTTTAAGACAAGGGCAGTCTGTCAGAATTTCAGTACCAATAACTGATTATATAGCGCTATCATCAGCGTTAAAATTTGAGACAATTTCTCAAATCAATGAATCAGATGCCATTGATCCGTATTCAATTCGATCTTTAGAGTTTAATATTTCTTATGAATCAGTGAATAATTTAATGGATCCTAAACGAGGATTACGTATGAATCTTAGCATGGAACAAGCCAATGATTTGGGTTTTATTGAAGTTGGGGGCATTTCATTTACTCAATTATCAAGTTCACTTTCTCATTATTACACTATATTCAAAAACATAACCCTAGCATCACGATTAAAAGGGGGAATTTTTTATCCCACAAAAGAAACTGTAAATACCTATGAAAATGAGTATTTTCTTATGGGCGGATCGCGATCTATTCGAGGTTATAACGAAGCAACAAGTATTTTTAGTGGAAGACGATTTTTACTAACTAATTTAGAGTTACGATATTCCTTATCCAAAACAATTCAAACCATTGGTTTTATTGATTATGGGAATGCCTTTGATGCAAAGATTAATTTAGAAGAATTTCATATTGGGTATGGCATTGGATTTCGTTACCATACACCTATAGGCGCTATTCGGATAGATTGTGCTCAAGGAGAGTCTGATTTATATATTCATTTGGGCTTGGGCCATGTCTTTTGAATAGGTATAAGCCAACATAAGCTCATGAAATTGTAACCCTCTTTGATTTGTTATATATTTATACCCATCTTCATATTCATACTTAATAGTTATAAAAAACATCCCTTCTTTTTCACTAAAAAAACAAAAGTCAAAGTCACCTGTTGGCATCTTAACCAAAACGCCTTTATGACTGGTAGTTCCTTGATATGTTTCTTTGTATAGAATAGATTCTACTTTATTTTTGGTTAGTTCATTTTTTATTTCAGCTATTTGTTGCATTTGTTGTTGCATTTGTGGAGGCATTTGTGGAGGCATTTGTGATGGCATTTGTGGAGGCATTTGTGATGGCATTTGTGGAGGCATTTGTTGTTGCATTTGTGGAGGCATTTGTGGAGGCATTTGTGATGGCATTTGTGATGGCATTTGTGGAGGCATTTGTGATGGCATTTGTGGAGGCATTTGTGATGGCATTTGTGGAGGCATTTGTGATGGCATTTGTGATGGCATTTGATGCTGCATTTGGTTTTCTTTAAATAGTCTAAAGAGTTCTTTTACACTGTTCGCCAGTTGAGCCTCTGTAGCTCCTGAATCACTGTTAGTCCCTGCAGTCGCTTTAGCTTCTTGAGCCTTTTGTTGAGCCGCTTGAACCCCTTTAGTCGCTTTAGCCCCTGAAGCTCTTTCGACCCTCCTTTTAGCCTTAGCCCTTGAAGTGCTATTATCTGGAGTAGCTGAAGCCGCTTGAGCACCTTTAGTCGATTTAGCTCCTGAAGTACTATTATCCACTAGAGTAGCTGAAGCCTCGTGAGCTTCTTCAGCCTCGTGAGCTTCTTCAGCCGCTTGAGCCCTTTGAGCTACTAGAGCCTTAGTACTTTCAAGAAGGTCATTAAGCTTAGTTAGGTGGTTTTGTAATGTTTTAGGTGCAGCAGAGTCTACTTTAATGGCACTGAATGTGCCTAGTGTCTGTTTAATCTTTTTTTGTTCTTGAGCAGACAGTTGGTTAAATAATAATTTAAGTTCTTTTAATTTTTCAGTAAATTCTTTTTTTATTTTATTTTTTTCATATTCTTCAAAAACAAGTTTTTCCACGGCTTCCTTAGATTTCTGAGCACGTTGTTTAAAATCTTGTATTTGTTTCTCTGGGTCAAAAAAAACTTGATCTTGTTCTATTATTTTTTTAATATCAGTAAAATTGGCCTTAATTACAGCAACAGCTTCTGGACAAGTATGAGTAGTTAATTTTACAAATTGTTTTAAATCTTTTTGTAAAGTAGTTAGTATTTCTGTCGATTTATGATCAGTATCAGGGTGCTGGGATAACTGATGAATTTTAGAAGCATGAAATATAAAAAATCTAATAAGTTCAAAAAAAGCTAATTGTTCAACATTAGAAAATTTTTGACAGAAAAAATTTTTCATGACAATGTCGTATGATTGATCTGAGTAATCTTTTAATATTTCTTCAGCTGTTTTAGAAGAAAAATTACTTTTTCTAAAATCATTTTTTAGAATTATGTAAAATAATTTTTTTAAATAATTTGGATCGTAATTATGGATTGATTCAGTTTCCACTAATGTAATGAGGTATTTAAAATATATGGGATGTGTTGTTTTTAATAACGAAATCACCCCATCAAAAATTACACTACTTGTTAATTTGAAGCATAAATGATTTGTTTGTGTTAATTCTATTATTAAATCTTGCAACTTAAAATACTCAGAAAAAAATTTTTGGTATTCCTTTAAATCCCCTGGTAAATTTATACCTTTGAGAAATTTTTTAAATGCGGGTAATACCGGTTTTTTTTTTGGATCTGGTTGAATTTCTGGATCTGAAAACAAGCGATCGAGAAAAAACATATATTTATCTGGAAATGGCGAATTGGGATTGGGTGGTATTGACTCAGTTACAACGTTAAATTGTTCTTCTATTTTTTTAACATTGTCTAAAGAACAGCTTGAATTATGTAACTCTTGTAGTAAATTTATCATTGTAGTTTTAAATTTATTTTGTATAAAAAAATCAAAATAAGATCCCGTCTTTGAAGGTCGGTGAGGCATCATGGGCTCTATAGGCTGCCCAACACGTTGCTGAGATCCAATAGAAGACCTATTTACTGGCATATGCAATTCCTTATAATCTAAATTATTTAAGATAATTTATTTAATTTCAAAAAAGAAAAAAATAAATGTGATTTTTTTGTTAATTTTTAAATAAAAATGAAAAAAAGTAATTTATCTCATCCTTTTATTTTTATCAAGATTAATCCATGGAATTCCTCTTTTAGGAAAAACCGAAAACCGTTACACTATATATACAATGTCACGACTTACATTTTATCGAAAATATCGATCTCAACATTTTTCAGAACTGGTTGGCCAAGAACATATTGTTCAAACTCTAACGAATGCAATTACTAATAATCGATTATCCCATGCGTATATTTTTTCAGGGCCTCGAGGTACAGGTAAAACAAGTGTTGCTCGTATTTTTGCCAAGGCAGTAAATACCTTTGCAACAGAGAATCAATGCGAAACGTTAGATAATGAAATATGCCAAAGAATTACTTCAGGGGTATGTGTAGATATTGTTGAAATTGATGCTGCGTCAAATACAGGTGTGGATAACATCCGAGATTTAAATGATAAGGTGAATTTTGCACCCGTGGAATGTGCATATAAGTTTTATATTATTGATGAGGTTCATATGCTAAGCACGGGAGCCTTTAACGCATTGTTAAAAACGTTAGAAGAACCTCCGCAACATACAATTTTTGTATTAGCAACAACAGAGCCGCATAAAATCCCAATAACCATTCATTCACGTTGCCAACATTTACGCTTTAGAAATTTAACCGAACAAGAAGTGAAGCAGCAATTATTACATGTAGCTGAAAAAGAAACACTCACTTTAGCTGATGATGCTGCAGCAATTTTAGCTCGAAATTCGGCAGGGTGTATGCGGGATGGGTTGTCTTTATTAGATCAAATGTATTCATTTACAGGAGATACAATTACAAGTGATGATGTAATTACCATTTTAGGTTCATGTAGTTTAGATCGGTTATGTGATTTAGTGTTAGCCTTATTTTCTCAAGAGCCAGAAGAAGCCTTAACAATTTTAACTCAGATATTAAAATCAGGGATCAATCCTTTACAATTATTAAAAGATCTCATGTTTTTAACCGAACAAGTCTTAATGGTAATTTCAAAAAACGATGCATTTATAACCCTACAACAAGAACATATTAAGCGATTAACAGAGCAAGCAACACTAGATAAAACCATAGCATTACTAGATTGCTTGGCTCATATAGAATCTCAAACACGTTGGTTTTTAAATCCAGGCTTATTACTGCAAATTCGATTAATTAATTTTATGAATCAAGAATCCACGTCAAATACAACAGCAAGTCCACTAGTATCCAATCAAAACTCCGTATCTCAAGAAGTCCCCCCACAGCCTATATCACCACCAGCAAGTCAGCCCAAGACACAGCCAGCACC
>Ga0255759_10000366_pt1 | contig 40719 bp, 56 predicted proteins | sample 101ome_20_FD_179959 | JGI IMG/M metagenome (GOLD analysis project Ga0255759, IMG submission 179959) | Coastal salt marsh microbial communities from the Groves Creek Marsh, Skidaway Island, Georgia - 101404AT metaG (version 2) | ecosystem: Environmental > Aquatic > Marine > Intertidal zone >... | reverse complement strand
TATCAAGTTCTCGATAGACTTGTTCAGCAGTCCACCTATGATACTTACGATCTAGTAATCCACCATGAGGTAAATCCATGTTTAGATCATAACGAACATAAGCATTGATTACATAATCAGTAGCCATGTTCCATAAAGCATGATTCCTTTTACCACGTCTTAATGGATGTTCCCAAACAACGTGCATTGATTCATGGATTAAGACACCCTCAATCTCTTTGTCTGTTATGTCTTTAACAAACTCAGGATTCCAGAGTATCTCTTTTCCATTGGTTGCCATTGTGTCGCACTTATCAGTTTCAACAAGTTCAAGGTTAAGTAGCATGGATGCAATTCCTACATCATGTTTCATTAACCTTGCTCTTGCTTGTAAAACTCTATTAGTCATTATGACCTCCTAGCTTTTTCATTAACCCACCTTTTAATGGGTCAATAGCTTTATCAAGATCATCAGCAACTTTTTTACGTTTTGCATCACCTATCTCAGTTTGATCTCTAAGAGTATCAATACTGTTAATAGTAGATAGCACTGCTACTAGATTTTGATGAGCATTAGCTATATCAGCATCATTGCCTAAAACATCTTTGTTGACGTTAGGAATAACCTCAACTGCTTTTCGCAACTTATCAAAACTTGAATCCTTAAAGAATCCACCACCCTTAATAGTAGGGTCATAAGTTTTGAGTTTGTCTGATATATGCTCAACTTGCTCTACTAAAGCATCAACTGTGGTCTGAAATATAGTCTTAACATTTTTGCTAAGTCTTTGTTCAGCATCACGTTCAATACGCTTTCTCAAGTCAGCAGATACATTTAGTCTGATATCGTTGCTATAACTAGGGATAAGGGCAATTTCAAAATCAAATTTGAATTTAGCTTTTATCTCATCCACTTGAGGGTAATCACCCATATTAAAAGCATGACCAAGAACACCCCTAGCATCATCAATCATGCTTGGATAGTTCTTACAAAACTCATCAACTTCTTTAAAGAAGTCTTGTTTTGCTTGATCTATAGCTTTTTGAAGATCATCTAATTGGCTATTTGGACATAATCTCCACCCACTGATGACCTTATTGTCATCATCAGAGGAGTTATCATCCCAAGGCAATGTCAATGGGTAATAGCTATCATTCCTCACTTTGTTGATGATTCGTCTAAAGTATTTATTAGCATTGAATCCAACTAAGTGTTTAGCAACGTGCAACATAGATTGATCACTTGTATTAGTGATATCAGCTAAGTTATCACGAAGTGATTTATCAGTTTTAATGCCACTCCAAAACTTAGTAGTAAGTCTAACGAGAGTAGCATTTTCAGCTAACGTATTGGTTGTATTTTTTTCCATATAAAACCTCCTAAGAAAAATTAACCAGTTAATAATATTTCCTATCACTAGGAAACACCTAGACTGGAGAGAGTAGGCTCTAGTTTTTAACATAACTAGATTTAAGAGATAACGTGAATTTATCTACACCTTTAATAGTAAAGTCAGTTCATTTTATTTAACAAATTGTTTTAACTTATTAAGGCATTTAATATTTATTTTGCCCTGTATCACTGGATTTCATTAAAGGTAGCCACTTCCTACCTTAACTTTACTAAAACAAAACACTCTCAATTAAGTGTCTAACAAAAAGAACGATTATTGCCACCTTGAGTTTATTTCAACTCTACAGACAATTTTAGGTTTTCTTTCTTTTTATTACTCTCCAGTTTCGCCTAAATCTCATAGGCTCATCAGTAGGTTTAATACTCTAAGTCTTGATGCTCAACTTTGAATTTCGCATAGACTGATGTATCAATTAATTCTTTTCTCCTAGTCACTGATTGTCTTACAAAGAACAAACTAAACTCAGGAGTAGAGAATTTTTGAACGTAGGCAAGAGCATTTTCAAAATAATCTACAACTTGAGATTCTTTTGCACTCTTGATTACATCCACTAAGGCAACAGCAGTAGCAAAACAAAGTCCTACTTTGTCTATGACTTCAACGTCTTTGCCACTTACTATGTCGCTTAGATTTGGAACGTCATCCATTAATGACATGAAGTTAGTAAACTCAATCGCTTGAATTTCGCCTACATCACATTCAGCTATTTTTTGGATAAGTTCTTTAGGTGGATTCGTCTTCAACGTATCGCTTAACCTTGACCATGCTCTAGGGCTTGGTTGAGGTGTAGTGATCTTGGCATCAAAGTCATTGAGAGATTGAGGTTGAAAGTTAAGATAACCAACTACCCTACTATCAATGTCATTTTCTATCGCCCACTTATCCCAGTCCTGAAAGTCATGCTCAAAGTTAATCAATGAGCATCTTCCAACTACATGACTAGGAAGTTTGTTGCTACCTGCTCGATCACTGGCTCTATTCCCTGCACATATCATTTTCCACCCTTTAGGCAAAACGTATTCGCCTAAACGCTTTTCATAGATCAACTGCCCTACGACAGCTTGAACGCTTGGATGTGCTTGAGCATATTCGTCAAAGAATAAAACACCCTCACCACTTTTAGGTAGATTGCCTAAAAAGGCTCTCTTTTGTCCTCCCTCATCATCAATATAAGGAAGTCCACCCAAGTCAACTGATTCATATAAAGACAGTCTAAAATCAATAAACCCAAACTCTTTTGGTTTAGGATTAATTTCGTCAACGACTAACTCTCTACTATCAGCTAACTTAATGGCTAATTGTTTTACTACAGCAGATTTACCTACACCAGTTCCACCTAGTAGAAAAGGTGTGTTTCCACCACCTAATACAGATTCCATGATCTGCAACGCTTGACTTGGTTTCATAATAATTTACCTCCATGAAACAAAGTTAGTAAAAAGATTTACCAGTTAATAAAAAAATATTTTCCAGTAAATCCACCTAGACTAAACCCCAAACTTAAAAAATTTGAAAAATAGTTCAGGGTCTAGTTTCGCAAGACTCTCACTTGCTCATCAGTAGGTTTAAGTAAAGACGTTAGTGATACGTTTTTTATGGCAAAAATCTATCGGATTTTCCCAAGAATCTCTATGCATAGTTCCATTTTCTAAAATGTATTCTAAATGCTTAGTAGCATGTTTAATGTTATTAAACATTCTTGCTCGATATCCACTTTCGTCACATAGATAATCATCACCCTTTAGTAAAAAGTAATAATTTCTATTTTCTCCATACAGTTCTTTGACCAACTTATATTCATTCCAAGAATAAATATAAACATCAATTTCGTTTCTATATGGAGAAACAACTCTCTCGCCTTTACGATTCCATGTTAAAAAGGGTCTAGTTTCTACTTCTTTTTTAGACCATTTAACAGCAATCACGATTCACCCTCAGAGAGTTCATAATATTTTGCTCTCTCAGGGTCTTCTTGAACGACAGTCTTTATAACTGATTCAAGATACTTTTTGATATTACTTAAAAGAAAAGGTTTAACGTCTTCACTATTCTCAGGCATGACGATTAAAGCATTACTTCTATCAACATACATAAGATTATCTAAGACACTCTCCAATTTAAGAATATCTAATTGCTTTTCGCCTATCTCTTTACCATTGATAGACAGCGTATTATTTTTGGTTTTATCCATAATAATTGACCCTCCAGTCAGTTAGTTATTACCTAGACTAAACCCTAAATAAATAGGGTCTAGTTTCGCCTGTATTTCAAAGGCTCATCAGTAGGCTATTAGCTTACCTCCCTCATTGGCACGTCAAGAAATAGATGACCATTGAAACAACGTAGAACGTATGTCGCATGTTCGTCTATCTCCATTTGTCTATGTTTAATAGTTAGCCATTGAGCAAAGTTTTTCTGCTGAATGAAAACATCATCACTCTCAAATAAAAGAGAAAACAAAGTGTTCAATCTCTCTCTAGTTGTAGGAGTTCCCCACCCACACATAGAGAAACATAAATGAATATGTTTGTTCTTGTAATGATCAGGATGAATGTCTTCCCACCATGCAATTCTATTATCATGCAAATAGATAGACCCCATTGAAGTCCAACTATTACCAATAGTTCTTTTTCTATTCTCAATAAATGCTTTTGCAATTTCTTTTGATACTTTTCTCATAATGTAAAACCTCCAAAGTTTTATAAAAGTGTTTCTTGTTTCCCAAAAAGGAAACTCATCAGCACGTTAATTCGTGAACACTGGAGGGAAATTAATCCCTCCATATTTTAGTTAACCTCTAACATTCCATTAGTAAAATAATATTTTCCATGATGGTTAATACTGTCTTTGATACCTCTAAACTTGTTAGCAGTTTTCTCACTACATATCCAACAAAGGGATATCAAGTAAAGATCGCTAACATGATCTAGTTGTCTTAATAAAAAATTTACGATAGTTCTATCGTTGTCTAAGTATTCGTTAGGAATACTTATCTCAAACCACTCTTGATCGTGATGATCAAAAGACGCTATTACATCTACTCTTACCATTATTTATTTCTCCTGTATGTTTCTTGCACCCCAAAATAGGATGCTCGTCAGTGTGTTAATTCACAGACACTGGAGGTTGTGTCAGTAGTTTTTACTTTTCCCTAGTTAAGACTGTTTCAGCTATCGCTTAATTTGGTCTTAGTTCAAGAGGAATTTCATCCCTTAAAGAATCCCTTAAAGATTCACCCACGCCTGTTATTTTCTGATTCACCCACGTTGCGAATCCCTAGCTTTATATTTCACTAGGAGGTAGCACAGTTATCTCAACGTTCCACCATTCACTTAGTATCTCAAAAACTAACTCCATTGTCTAATCATATTTATCTATATAAATGATAGCTAAATGAGAGCATTACCAAGAATCCAGATACCAGTTAATATTCTTTCTATGAACGACAAAACAAAAACCCCAGATAAACCAAAACTCCAAGTAGTCAAAAAGGATGATCTAACCATTAAGCAGAGAGCCTTTGTTAATGAAATAGTTAAAGGCAAGTTGGGAAGTTATAAGGAGGTCTATGCAAAAGTGTATGACGTGGCTCTAACGAAGTCAGGGAAGATACCTAAGTGGGTCGAAGTGGAATCATCTAAGTTAGTAGCTAACCCTAAGATAGCACTAAGCATACAAAAGGCTTTAGAGAGAAAAGAGGTGTCAGCAGTAGCATCTAACCTCAGAACAAGAAACTATGTCATAGAACGTCTTTATAAAGAATCCACAGAAAGCGACAGCGATTCAGCACGAATAAGAGCATTAGAGTTATTGGGTAAAAGCGTAGCCATGTTTACTGATGTGACAGAGCAAAAGGAGAGCAGAGATAGCACAGAGATTGAACAAGAGATAGAGGAGAGAATTACACAGCTACTAGAGAGAGGAGGAGATTAATTCCAGAGAGTAGGGAAACACCACCCTATTTTGAAACCAGATAGATAGACCCCCCACCCCCCATAATGCACCCGTCATTCGCAGGACATACATACATAGTGATTTGCACAAACATATACCTATTTTCCCAATAGGTTACTAATTGCATTTTGCTAGCAGGTGCATATTAGACCCCCACCCCCTATTTTTGTAGAAATGAATTGGGTCCCATAACCCCCCATATATTTTTTTACGAAAAATGTTGACTTTTGATGTGAAGACCTGCAATATTGTATGATCTGTAGATACATATACCTAGTATATACCAATCATCTAGTGCCTAAGTACCGTATGTACCTACTATAGGAACTAGATAAGATTTTTAATTTGGTATATACATTAGTAGGTATATACTAGATATATGAACTCACAAGTTTTAAGTAAGATTCAGAATCTCTCCCTTGAAGACAAAGAGGAATTGCTTAGCCTTCTAGAAGAACTAGACGAGGCGAAAGCTAGGGAGGCTTGTACCAACGATTATCTCAAGTTTGTTTATGAGATGTGGACTGCCTTCATACATGGTAAACACCATGAGATCATGGCTGAAGCGTTTGAAAGGGTAGCGAATGGCGAACTCAAGCGTTTGATAATTAATATGCCACCTCGTCACACGAAATCTGAATTTGCATCCTATCTATTACCTGCATGGTTTTTAGGTAGATATCCAGACAAGAAGATTATTCAGACGGCTCACACTGCTGAGTTGGCTGTAGGATTTGGGCGTAAGGTCAGAAACCTTGTTAACAGTAAGGACTTTAAGCGTATATTCCCCAACGTCAGTTTGCAGGCTGATTCAAAAGCAGCAGGGCGTTGGAACACCAATAAAGGTGGGGAGTATTTCGCCATCGGGGTCGGTGGAGCCGTTACTGGTAAAGGTGCTGACCTGCTCATCATTGATGATCCTCACAGTGAACAGGAAGGTGCTAGCTCTGATATAAATGTTTTTAACCGAACCTACGAGTGGTACACATCAGGTCCTCGTCAGCGTTTACAGCCTAATGGCTCTATTGTTATAGTGATGACAAGATGGCATCAGAAAGACCTTACTGGTCAAGTAGTAGATGCTAGTGTTAAAAGGGGTGGATCAGACCAATGGGAAGTTATAGAACTTCCAGCCATATTACCCTCTGGCTCTCCTCTGTGGTCTGAGTTCTGGAAGTTAGAAGAACTAGAAGCTCTACGAGCAGAACTACCCTCGTCTAAATGGATGGCTCAATATCAGCAAGACCCTACTGCTGAAGAAGGTGCTTTAGTAAAACGTGAATGGTGGCAAGAGTGGGAATACCAAGAACCTCCTTACTGTGAATTTATTATTCAATCTTGGGATACCGCATTTTTGAAATCCGAAAGAGCAGACTATTCAGCGTGTACCACTTGGGGTGTTTTCTATGAAGAAAACGAAGAAGGTGCGTTTGCACCTAATGTTATTTTGTTAGATGCACATAAAGAGAGATTAGAGTTTCCAGAGTTAAAGAAACTAGCTATGGAGAAATACAATGCCTACAAGCCTGATGCTTTTATTGTTGAGGCAAAAGCAGCAGGGATGCCATTAATATTTGAATTAAGGCAAATGGGCATACCAGTTCAAGAATATACGCCTAGTAGAGGTAATGATAAGATATCCAGAGTAAATGCAGTTTCTGATCTATTTGCATCAGGAGTTGTTTGGGCACCTCAGACCAGATGGGCGGAAGAAGTTATAGAGGAGTTTGCTGCTTTTCCAAATGCAGAACATGACGATTTAGTTGATAGCAGTACGCAAGCTCTGTTAAGATTTAGACAAGGTGGCTTTGTACCTTTACATTCAGACGAAGAAGAAGAAGAATTAGAACCACACAGAGTCGCTGATTACTACTAGGAGTTTATATTGGCAATAGAAAGATCACCTGCTACACCAGTAGAAGGTTTAATAGAACAAGAGCCAGAAGATATTAGCATTTCTATAGAAAACCCTGATTCAGTTGCAATAGAAACTGAAGACGGAGGTATGCTAATAGAATTTGATCCACAGGAAGAAAGACCTGAAACAGACTTTGGCGATAATATAGCTGAAGTATTGGATGATGTTGATTTAGAAAGAATTGGCTCTGAGCTTATTGCTGCGTTTCAAAACGATAAAGATTCTCGTAAAGAGTGGGAAGACACTTACACAAAGGGTCTAGATCAACTTGGTTTAAAGATTGAGGAGAGAACTCAGCCTTGGAACGGAGCTTGTGGTGTGTTTCATCCTATGCTCTCTGAGGCGGTAATTAAGTTTCAATCTCAGGCTATATCAGAAATATTCCCTGCTAGTGGTCCAGTTAAGACTAAGATAGTAGGAAAGATTACTGAAGAAAAAGCTAAACAAGCTGAAAGAGTAGAAGATTACATGAACTATTTACTGACGTATGAAATGTCAGAATATAGAACTGAAACAGAAAAGTTATTATTTTCTTTACCTTTAGCAGGCTCTGCTTTTAGAAAAGTTTATTACGATCCTAACCTTGGAAGACCAAGTGGGATATTTGTTCCATCAGAAGATGTAGTAGTTAATTATGGTGCAAGTGATTTAGAAACTTGTGAACGTGCTACTCATGTAATGCGTAAGTCTTTTAATGAAATACGCAAGATGCAAGTAAATGGTTTTTATAGAGATGTAGAATTACCTGACCCAACTAATTCTTATTCTGATATACAAGAAAAATACAACGAACTTACTGGTGAGAATATTGGCGATAGGTTTGATCAAAGACACATGCTTCTTGAAATGCAGGTTAATCTTGACTTGCCTGGATTTGAAGATGAAGTTGATGGCAAACCTACAGGTATTCAGTTGCCATACGTTGTCACTTTAGATTTTGGCACTGGTACTATTTTAAGTATTAGAAGAAACTATTACGAAGATGATCCACAAAAACGTAGACGTTCTCATTTTGTGCATTATCAATATTTGCCAGGAATAGGATTTTATGGATTTGGTTTAATTCACATGATAGGTGGATTAGCTAAATCAGCTACAAGTTTACTTAGACAGCTAGTAGATGCTGGTACATTATCTAATTTACCAGGTGGTCTTAAATCTAGAGGTCTAAGAATTAAAGGTGATGATACACCTATCATGCCAGGTGAGTTCAGAGATGTTGATGTACCAGGTGGTGCTATAAAAGATAATATTACATTTCTACCCTATAAAGAGCCTTCTCAGACGCTATATTCCCTCCTTAACACCATTGTTGAAGAAGGTCGTAGGTTTGCAAGCATATCTGATATGAAAGTATCTGACATGAACTCACAGGCTCCAGTTGGCACAACGCTAGCATTACTTGAAAGAAACATGAAAGTAATGAGTGCTGTGCAAGCTAGATTACATGCCTCTATGAAAAAAGAGTTTGAAATACTTGTAGGCATTATTAAAGACTTTGGCAACCCAAGTTATCCTTATGAAACAGATGAGGAAGAAGATATTAAATCATCAGACTTTGATAAAAGAGTTGATGTATTACCAGTTTCTGATCCCAATGCAGCTACTATGGCTCAAAGGATTATGCAATATCAAGCAGCATTTCAGTTGGCAACTTCTGCACCAGAAATGTATGACCTTAAAGAATTACATAGACAAATGCTTGAAGTTCTTGGTATTGAAAATGTGGATGATATTATCCCAGAAGATAATGAGATACCACCAGTTGATCCAGTATCAGCAGTACAGAATTTAATTAATAATAAACCAGTTAAAGCGTATGAGTTCCAAGACCATGACGCACACATACAAACTGTTGCAGCAGCACAAGATAATCCTGAAATACAAGCTATTTTAGGAAAATCCCCCAACGCATCCTCTATATTAGCTGCTGCATCAGCATATGTTAATGATCATTTAACAATGAAGTTTAGAAATCAAGTAGAACAAGAAATGGGTATTGAGTTACCTCCAATAGGAGAACCATTACCAGCAGACGTTGAGAAACGTATTTCAGAACTTGTAGCACAAGCAGCAGGTAGAGTAACTCAAAAAGCTATGATGGATGCTGAACAGCAAAGAATTAATGAACAAATGCAAGACCCATTAATACAAGCTAAACAAGCAGAGATAGCTATTAAAGAAGCAGAAGTACAGCGTAAAGCAACTGCTGATGCTGCTAGATTACAACTGCAAGCACAAAGACAACAAGACCAAAAAGAACTTGAAGAAAGAAGAATTAGCTCACAAGAACAAATTGCAGGTGCTAATATTGGTCAGAAAATCGCTAGCGATTTGCTAGATAGCGATTTACAAAACAAAAAACAATCAGCAAAAGAATTTAAAGAAGGTATTGACATCGCAAAAGATTTCGTGAAAGATATCAATACGAATGAATAAAGACATCAAAGAGCTATCACTTTTTGAATTTTTACAAAAGCGATTGCGTGAGGCTTTAAATGAACATGCCGATCATATCTCTACAGGAAACTGTAAAGACTTTCCAGAGTATAAGAGATTGACTGGTGTAATCGAGGGTTTAGCCCTTGCAGAACGTGAACTTCTTGATTGGATAGAAAGGAACGTTAAAGAAGAATAGGAACTCGACTCCTTAATGTCGTGCAAATTTATGAATAAAGAAAAAGAAATACCTCAACCAGAAAGCGTAAAAAAGCCAGAGGTTAGCAAGGAAACTAAAAAACAATTACCAGAACCGAAAGGTTATAGAATTTTAGTTGCTATGCCAAAGGCAGAAGAAACCACTGACGGTGGAATTATCAAAGCATCAAGCACTATAAGAGATGAAGAAGTAAGTAATATCTGCGGATATGTACTTGAACTTGGTCCAGATGCTTATGCAGATAAAAATAGATTCCCAAGTGGTCCTTATTGCAAAAAGGGTGATTGGGTTGTTTTTCGTGCTTATTCAGGTACTCGTATGAAAATGTATGGACAAGAGTTTCGTTTAATAAATGATGACACTGTGGAAGCAGTTGTTGAAGACCCAACAGGAGTAGTAAGAGCATGAGTGAACAAGTAATTGAAGAAAAAATTGAAACACAATTTATGCCTAACGAGGATGGAGAATTGAAACCACAAACATCAGAAGAAAAATTTTTTGGTGTAAAAACAGAAATTAAAAAATCTGCACCAGAAGATGAACTACAAGTAGAAATTGTAGATGATACTCCAGAGGAAGATAGAAGACCTCCCAAACAACAAACTGAAGAAGTTGATGTTGATGACGATACTATAGATGCAGAAATTACTGAATATAGTAAAAGAGCAGGTGATCGTATAAATAAAATTAAATACGAATATCACGAAGAAAGACGAGCCAAAGAATCTGCTGAAAGACAAGCTAAAGAAGCAGCAGCAAGATTACAAGACCTGATGACTGAAAACCAAAGATTACAAGCTATGGTTAATCAGGGTGGCGAAGTTCTTAATAAACAAGCATTAAATAATGCTCAATGGGCAAAACAAAATGCTCAAGCTAAGTATAAAAAAGCATACGAAGAAGGTGATGCTGATGCTATGGCTGTTGCACAAGAAGAATTATCAAAGGCAGTATTAGCAGAGCAAAGTGCTGGTAGATATGCACAAGCTGTACAACAACAGTTTGCACAACAGTATCAAGCACCTATACAACAACAACCAGTACAGCAACAAGAGTTAGACCCTGATATGAAAGCATGGTCATCAAAGAACCCTTGGTTTATGAATAATACTAATGAAGATCATGCTGAAATGACTTCTTATGCTTTAACTATAGATCAAAGATTACGCAGGAATGGAATACTTCCTGAAAAAGATTCACAAAAATATTATGCAGAAGTTGATAAAGCTATGCGTAAAGAATATCCACAGTTTTTTGGCGTTCAACCTTCAGTGGAAATTGAAGATGAACCACAAACAAGACAGCCTTCAAATGTTGTCGCACCAGTTACGAGAGCTACTGGTGGAAATACAAAACCTCGCAATATACGATTGACTCAGACACAAGTTAAACTAGCACGTCAACTTGGGATTAGTCCAGAGCAATACGCAAAACAATTATTAAAGGAGTCTTAAATGTCAGACGAACAAAACCTTAACCAAGAAGTTCAAGAAACTTCAGAACAAGTGCGTACCCCTAGGGGATCAGATGATCGAGAGATCACCCAACGACCCGAGAGTTGGGAAAACCCATCTAACTTACCAAGTCCTAATCCTCAAGAAGGTTGGGTCTTCAGGTGGATAAGAACAAGTTTATTAGGTAACACTGATAATCCTAATGTTTCAAAAAAATTCAGAGAAGGTTGGATTCCTTGTAAGGCAGAAGATCATCCTGAGTTACATATTCACATGATGGACTACAAATCTGAATGGGCAGAGAAAGGAAATATTGAAGTTGGTGGGCAACTGTTATGCAAGATGCCAAAAGAGAAAGCGAAAGCTAGAGATGAGCACTTCCAAAGAATGGCTCAAACTCAAATGGAATCTGTAGATAACGTATATTTTAAGGACCAAGATTCTAGAATGGCTACCAAACAAGTATTTGAACGTAAATCTCAAACAACTTTTGGTAAAAAATCCTAGTTTCTTGAATTTGTAATTTAATAAACAGGAGAAATTATGGCTAGTTCAGCTACACCTATGGGTGCTAGACCTGTAAGCTCATTAGTATCTTGTGCATATAATGCGAAAATTACTCATTACAAAATCAAAAATGCTTATGGAACATCCATTTTCTATGGCGATTTTGTAAAGTGGGCTGATGATAACCCGAATACTACTATCCAAAAAGATACTGGTACTACAACATTAACCCCTATTGGAGTTTTCCTAGGATGTGCATATACTGATCCTACATCAGGTCAATTCACCACTTCTCAATATTTCCCAGCTTCTGTAGCTGCGGATGATATTGTTGCGTATGTCGCTTCTGATCCATTTGTAGTAATGCAAATGCAATCAGATGAATCACTTACTCAAGATGACTTGGGTAAAAATGTCGGAGTCGTACAGACTGCTGGGTCAACATCTATTGGCACAAGCAGAAATGCGATTGATGGAAGTACAGCAGCTACTACCAACACACTACCATTAAAGATTATTGACTTTGTTGATGGTCCTGATAGTGAAGTTGGTGACAGCTATACTGACGTATTGGTGATGTTCAATGTTGGGCATCAATTACTTAACACAACAGGCATAGGCTAATAGGAGAACATTATGGCAGCTATTTCAAGAGCACAAGAGCTAAAACAACTCCTTCCAGGTCTTAACGCACTGTTCGGAGATGAGTACAACAACTACGAAAATGAGCATGAGCAAATTTATGTAACTGAAAATTCTGAAAGATCATTTGAAGAAGAACTCAAGTTATCAGGTTTTGCTGCTGCTCCAGTAAAAGATGAAGGTGCTTCAATATCTTTTGATACAGCACAAGAGTCTTTCGTAGCTCGTTACACACATGAAACTATTGCTTTAGGTTTCTCAGTTACTGAGGAAGCAATGGAAGATAATCTTTATGTAAGTTTATCTGCTAGATATACTAAAGCATTAGCAAGAGCTATGGCTTACACTAAGCAAGTCAAAGCTGCATATCCACTAAATAATGGGTTTACAAGCAGTTTCCAATCTGGAGATGGCGTAAACTTATTTACAGCTAGTGGTGATGGAGTATCAGGCGGTGATGGTCACCCATTAGTGTCTGGTGGCAAGAACTCTAACAGACCAGTCACAGGTGCTGATCTGAATGAAACATCTTTAGAAGATGCAGTAATTCAAATTAGTAAGTGGACTGATGAAAGAGGTCTTAAAATTGCAGCTAGACCTAAGAAGTTGATCGTTCCTACTGATCTACAATTCGTAGCTACTCGTCTACTAGACAGTGAGTACAGAGTTGGAACTGCTGACAATGACATCAATGCAATCAGAAACAATGGTGTGATTCCAGAAGGCTTCTCAGTTAATCATTATTTAACTGATACTAATGCTTTCTTTATCATTACTGATGTGCCTGATGGCATGAAGCACTTTGTCAGAAGTCCAATGACTACAAGCATGGATGGAGATTTTGATACTGGAAACGTAAGATATAAAGCAAGAGAAAGATATTCATTTGGAGTATCTGATCCGCTTGGTATCTGGGGTTCACCAGGCTCAAGCTAAAACTTTAAGGGGAGCTTTTGCTCCCCTTTTTTTCGTTCTAGGGGATTTTTTTTACTGTCTATCAACTGCCCTAGCAGACAAGCCAAGATGATAGACTTTTTCTCTTTGGAGGAATTATGGCAACAACAACTTTTACTGGAGCCGTTAGATCAGAAAATGGTTTCCAATCAATAACAAAAAACACAACTACTGGTGCAGTTACTGTAGAAGCAACTTATGACACTAGACCTAACTTTAGGGTAACTGTTGATAATTCAACTCTTAACACTGGTGCTGCTGTTACAACTACACTCACTACAAGTCAGTCAGGAACTATCTTTGAAGTAGATGGAACTGATGATATTGTGGTAAATATGCCAGCTTTAAGCACAGATAATGTTGGTATTACTTACGAGTTTTTTGTAACAACCGCAGTTGGTTCAGGAAAAACAGTTACATTTGTTCTACCTGGTGCTGGAGTTTCAAACTTCTTTGGTGCTTTATCACTTATGGGTGGTTCTGCTGCTAATCCAGCTTCTGATGTTGCAGGCGATACTTTAACTTTACCAGCAACTGTAGCTGTAAATGCTAGAGTAAAACTTACTTGTATCTCAGATGATGGTACTAACTCTACTTGGAAAGCAGAAACTCTATCTACTCCAATAGCAACTATTGCTTAATAGGAGAATACTATGAGTTTAACATCAGCAACAGATGTTCAAGCAGTATTCATTGAGGCTGATACTGATGCACTAGATGCAGATAGCATTAGCCAATCGCAAACACCATCAGGTGCAGGTAATTTAACCATTAATGGTGCAAAAGCCTCTGGTGGTGTTGCTACTTTTAATTCTGCTAGGCAAGTAACAATTACTTCAGCAGCAGATGATCAAGCTAGAACATTTACTATTACAGGTACAGACATTAATGGTTTTACCATTTCTGAAGCAGTAGCTGGTGCTGATACAGCAGCAGCAACAAGTACAAAGCATTTTAAAACAGTAACACAAATAGCAGTAGATGATGCTACTGCTGGTGCAGTTACGGCTGGTATGAATACATCTGCTATAGCAGTTGTATTTGCAGGTCGTTCAAGACTTAAAGGTGCTTTTATAGTAAATTCTTCTACAGCAGGCACTGTTTCTTTTAGAGATAGTTCTGATGCAGGAGAAAGTGGTACAACTAAATTACAACTTGGTACTGTAGCAAGTGCAACTGCTGAAAGGGATGTTACTATTCCTGGAGAAGGAGTTGTATTTGTAGATGGAGTTTATATTCCATATACAGCAGGTACTACTGTTTTTACAAGTATTACAGCATTTCACGCTTAAAGGTATTTTTATGAAATTTATTATTGCAGAAAACGGCAACTTTCCACCACAATACAATGTATTGCAGGAAGGCGAAGATGGTATTTTTAGAGTAGTATTTGGACCAGACCCAGATTTAATTGATGCACAAAGAAAGCATCAAGAATTATCTGCACCTAAAAAGGTTGAAAAAAAAGAGTCTGTTAAAAAAGAAACTGTTAAAAAAACACCAGCTAAGAAAAAAACTGTAGCTAAAAAGAAAACAGTTAAGAAAAAATAGTGTTAGATAAGACTCTATTGATGAATGAACTTCGTCAATGGAGTCGCACTGTTTTAGAAAAACCACAGGAAAAATTTAATAATCTTCCTGCATGTCCACATGCAAAAAAAACTTGGGATAACAACAAAGTAAATGTTGTTATTAGTCAGTGTGAAATGTGGTCAGACCTTATGGATTACATTATAAATTTTGATGATACTTATGATGTAATTATTTATTGTGGTGATAACTATGAAAATATTACCGCAGATGAAGTAGATACAAGAATTAATCTACTAAACAAACAAGTCAACAGATTAAATTTATATGTAATGGGATCACATCCTGATACAGAAATAGAATTTGCAACAGAACAAAAAGAATTTATGGCATTATTTGAAGATGACTATTATCAAATATTTGTTCAAAGATTAGATGTTTTAATAAAAGCATCTGATAATATTATTAAAAAAGGTTATTATAAAAACTATAATGATCAACAATATCAATCTCAAATCTTAAATAGGAAAAATTATGAAAGATAGAATGAAAAAAATGGGCGGTAAAAAAACTGGCGTTATGAAAAAAAACATTGGTAAAAAAACTGAAATGCGTCACATGAAAAGTGGCATGGGTTCTAAAATAGAAAACTTTAAAGACATGATGTACAAAAAGTTTGGTGGTAAAACATAAACTGGTAAATTATTTTTAGTTATTTAAATATTTTTTATGCCTATTAGAAAAAAGGCTAAAATGCCTGCTAGAAACAAAAAGAACTTTAGACCTACTAAGTCAGGTGCTGGTATGACTGAAGCTGGAGTAAAAGCCTATAGAAGGTTAAATCCTGGTTCTAAGTTAAAAACAGCAGTAACTGGTAAAGTTAAAAAAGGTAGTAAAGCTGCAAAACGCAGAAAATCTTTTTGTGCTAGATCAGCAGGGCAAATGAAAAAATTTCCAAAAGCAGCAAAGAATCCTAATTCAAGATTGCGACAAGCTCGTAGAAGGTGGAAATGTTAGATGGTAATGACTAGAGCTAATTTTGGTGTGATGACTAATAAAGCACCTGCAACAAAAAAGAAATATGCCGTTAAGAAAAGGAAGATCAAGAAAAACAATAAGCGATAATATATCTACGCTTATAAAAGAAGGTAAACCTCGTAAACAAGCAGTGGCTATAGCTTTACAAAAAGCAGGTAAAAAAAGGAAAAAATAAATGGCAACAAGCGGAACAACTACATTTAATTTAGATTTATCAGATATCATGGAAGAAGCCTATGAACTCTGTGGTCTTGTTATGCGTTCTGGTTATGAATATCGCACAGCTAAAAGAGCTTTAAATTTAATTTTTCTTGAGTGGCAGAATAAAGGTTTAAATCTTTGGAAGATTGAACAAGATACAATTACTTTAGTAGCAGGCACATCATCTTATGCTGCTGATACAAGTGCATTAGAAATAGTTGATGCTTTTATAAGAACAGATGCAGGTGATACATCTAATCAATTTGACCAAACATTAAATAGAATATCTAGAACACAATATAACCATCAAGCTAAAAAACTTACACAATCTAAACCTACACAATTTTATGTAGATAAAAATACATCAGGTATAAATATTGTAGTTTGGTCAACACCAGATAGTGCACAAACATATACTTTAGTTTATGACTATATTAAAAGAATTGAAGATGCAGGTGATCCAGCATCAAATAACACAGATGTACCTGTACAGTATTTACCATGTTTAACTTATGCTTTGGCATATAATTTAGCTTGTAAATCACCAGAAGCACAATCAAGAGTTCCTATGATTAAAATGAGATATGATGAACTATGGAACGAAGTGAGTGATGCAAATAGAGAAAGAGCATCTGTAAAATTTGTTCCTGATAGTAGCGTTTATAATATTTACTAATGTACGCTAAAGGATCAAAAGCACTTGGATTATGTGATCGGTGCGGTTTTACTTATAAACTTGCAGAACTTAAATATGAAGTTCAAGATCAAGTTAGAAATGGATTAAGAGTTTGTAGCGTTTGTTTTGATCCAGACCAACCACAATATAGAGTTGGTGAATTACAGACATCAGACCCACAAGCATTGTATAATCCAAGAGTAGATTCAGGAGAAAAAACATCTACAACTTATTTTGGATTTGATCCAGTAACAAGCACTGGTATTGTAATGCGAGGTAATGTTGGTAAAGTAACAATAACGACAAATTAACATGACATACGCAGAATTAAAAAGTTTAATACAAGACTATACACAAAATACTGAAAGTCAGTTTGTTGCTGATTTACCTACATTTATTCAACAAACAGAAGAAAGAATATTAAAGACTGTTCAACTTCCAGTATTTAGAAAAAGTGTAGAAGGTCAAACTTCTAATGGTAATGAATATTTAGCTACTCCTTCAGATTTTTTAGATAATTTTTCATTAAGTGTTACTGTAAGCGGATCACAACAATTTTTATTATTTAAAGATGTAAACTTTATAAGAGAAGCATATCCCAGTGTAACATCTACTGGTGTGCCAAAACATTATGGTTTATTTAGTGATGAAAATTTTATTTTAGGTCCAACGCCTGATGATTCTTATACAATGGAGTTACATTATTTTTATAGACCTGTATCATTAACAGCAGGTGCAGATAGTGGAACAACATGGCTTTCAGACAATGCTGAAAATGCTATGCTTTATGGTTCATTATTAGAAGCATATATATACATGAAAGGTGAAGCAGATTTAATAACTTTATATCAACAAAGGTTTATGGAAGCATTAGCTAGATTAAAAAATCTTGGAGAAGGAGATAATACTGTTGATGATTATAGAGATGATGTTGTTAGGGTTAGAAGAACATAATGTTTAGTGTTGATGTAAGCCCAACTATAGGGAATGTAAAAGTAGAAACAACAGACAATAAAGGTTTAAGTCCTGAATATTGGACTCAAAGAATAGTAGAAAAACTTGTTAGTATAAGTGATGGTGCTGATCCTATGATAAAAGCACAGGCAGAAGCATTTAAAAAAGATATACAAACAGTAGTTTTACTATACATAAAACAAGCTATAGCCAGTGATCGTGCTACTGTGGCTGGTCTTTTAGAAAAACAAGGTCATAAAGATATGGCTGAAATTATTAGGAGAATATAAATGGCAATTACTCAAGCTATGTGTACCTCGTTTAAAGTTGAGTTATTAACAGGCACACACGATTTTACAAACTCAACAGGCGATTCTTTTAAACTTGCTTTATATACAAGTAGTGCAACTTTAGATGCTTCTACTACAGCATATACAGTAAGTAATGAAGCATCAGGAACTGGTTATTCTGCTGGTGGTGGTACATTAACTAATGTAACTCCAACATCATCAGGAACAACTGCATTTACTGACTTTGCTGATTTAACATTTTCTAGTGCAACAATAACTGCTAGAGGTTGTTTAATCTACAATGACACAGAAAGTGGTGATCCAGCAGTTGCAGTATTAGATTTTGGTGGAGATAAAACTTCTACCAATGGTGATTTTACTATTCAATTTCCAGTAGCAGACGCATCAAACGCAATTATTAGAATAGCCTAATATGGCAAATATTACAGGATGGGGTCGAGATACCTGGGATTCAGGTGCATGGGGTGAAGCTGCTCCTGTAATTTTAACTGGTGTAGCTGGTACAACTGCACTAGGAGATGAAACAGTTATTGCAGATGCTAATGTATCTGTAACTGGTTTAAGTGCAACTTCAGCATTAGGTGATGAAACAGTAGTTGCAAAAGCTGTTATATTACCAACAGGATTAGCTGCTTCTACAACGCTACCGCCATCAGCAAATGAATGGACAGCTAATAACGGAGCAACTATTTCTACTGCTCAATCAAAGTTTGGTGGAGCAAGTTTATTATTAGATGGTGTAAACGATAATGTAATCTCTAATAGTACCTACGACTTTCAATCAACTGCCTTTACTATTGAGTTTTGGGCAAGACCTGCAAATGCAACTCAAGATGAAGTACTTTTAGATACAAGAGATTCAACATCTAATCCTTCTATATATTTTAGGCAATCAGGAACCACTCTTTTAGTCGGTAGAGGAACAGTAACTTTACTTACTGTTAATAATGTATTTTCTGCTAACACTTGGGTTAGCTTGGCTGTAACAAGAGGTGATCCTTTTACTAATACTTATACAGTCTTTGTTGACGGTAATAACGAAGGAAGTATTTTACTAGGAGCATCTCCAACCGCTTCTGATATACATATCGGTTCTGATTTTAATAATACAAATAATTGGTCAGGCTATATTGATGAAATTAGATTATCTGATATAGATAGATATGGAGGAACATCATACACCCCAGCAACTTCTGAGTTTAGTTTAGATAGTAACACTTTATCTCTTTTACATTTAGACGGAACAAATGGCTCAACTTCTATTATTGATGAAGCAGTATCTAATCCTTTAGTAGTAACTGCTACAGCAAATATATCTGTTACAGGTTTAGAAGGAACTTCAGCAACAGGTACGGCTGGAGTTGTAGCAGATGCAGTAAATGGTGTATCAGCAGTTGCATCTACCCTTAATGTAGGTGATGAAACAATTATTTGTACTGCTAATGTTGCTCTGACAGGTATAGAATTAACTAGCACATTAGGAAGTGTAACAACTAAATCTAATAATTTAATAGCAGTTGGTGCTAATTTAGGTGGACTTGTAAGCACTCTTGGAAATGAAACAGTAATTGCAAAAGCAACAGTTTCTGTAACAGGCGTAACAGCAACAGGAGAAACAGAAAGAATTAATGTATGGGGAATTATCCCACCAACGCAACAAAATCCAAATTGGACAGAAATAGCAGCGTAGATTAATATAGGAATTTATTATGGCAACTTATGTAAACGATTTAAGACTCAAAGAAATTGCTACAGGTGATGAGTCAGGAACTTGGGGAACAAGTACCAATACTAACTTAGAGCTTATAGCAGAGGCTTTTAGTTTTGGTACTGAAGATTTTGCAAGTGATGCAGATGATACTCTTACTATTGCAGATGGAGCAACCGATCCTGCTCGTAGCTTATATTTAAAAGTTGGAACAAGTACCACTTTAACGGCTACTAGAAATTTAACTTTAGCACCCAACACAGTTTCTAAGGTTTGGATTATTGAAAACGCTACTGCTGGCGGTCAATCTATAACAGTTAAACAAGGTTCAGGCACAAGTGTAACAATAGCGAATGGCTCAGTTGCAGTTGTTTATTCTGATGGCGGTGGAGCAAGTGCGAATGTCGTAAATGCTTTTACCGATTTAAACGTTGCATCAAACATCACTTTAGATGGTGCTGGAATTGCAACAACAGGTAAAGCTATAGCTATGGCTTTAGTTTTTGGTTAATTAGGAGAAATATTAAATGGCAACACCAAATTTAGTAAATGTTTCAAGTGTTCTTCCTTTTACAATAGCAGGTGCGGTTACCACTTCACCTACAGATGTGATTGATGTAGCTGCTGACAAAGTTCAGAAAGTTAATTCACTCATTATTGCTAATGTAGATGGAACAAACGCTGCTGATATTACAGTAGAAGTTTCAGTTGATAATGGTTCAAACTATTATAAAGTGGCTTCAACTGTATCAGTACCAGCAGATGCAACGCTGGTAGTAATTGATAAAAATTCACAGATTTATTTAGACGAAACAGATTTGCTTAGATTAACTGCTTCAGCTAACTCAGACTTGGAGTACGTTATTTCAGGTGAAATCTTAGATGATGCGTAAGGAGTTAAACTATGGCTCATTTTGCAGAACTTAATTCTAGTAATGTTGTATTACGAGTAGTAGTAATATCTAATGAAGATGTTGAAGCTAATGGTGGAGATTATTCTTCCGAAGCAGAAACATTTGTAAGCGGTTTAGTTCCACATTCAGACAACGGTGTTGCATGGAAACAAACTTCTTATAATCATAATTCTCGCAAACAATACGCAGGAATAGGTTACTCTTACGATTCAAGTAAAGATAAGTTTATAATGCCACAACCTTTTGCATCTTGGACATTAGATGCTAACGATGATTGGCAAGCACCTGTAGCTCAACCTGATCCTACAGAAATAAACTCACTTCGTCTTTTTCAGTATTGGGATGAAGATAATCAAAAATGGTTAGGACAGACATTTACAGATGATGACCCTTCTGTTGTAACTAATTACGAATGGGATGCTGTTGCTTTAGCTTGGAATGAGGTCTAACTATGGCAAGTCTTAATGGTGGAATTATAGGTGTAGATAATCCAGTTCAACAACAAGCCGAACAAATAACCACATTTAATTCAACTGGTACTTTAACAACTCAACCTCTCACATCACAAGTGCAATATGTAATTGTAGCAGGTGGTGGTGCAGGTAGTGGGGGAGTTGGAGGAGGCGGTGGAGCAGGAGGATATCGTTCCTCAGTGCCTGGTGAAAACTCAGGCGGTGGTGCAAGTGCTGAATCTCTACACCCAGTTTCAGGAAATTCTCCTTATCCAGTAGTGGTTGGTGCAGGTGGCGTAAGAGGTGCTGCTGAAGCTACGACTGGCACTAATGGCAGTAATTCATCTTTTGATACTGTTACCTCTACAGGTGGCGGAGTGGGTGGAGGATTTGCTGGAGCAACAGCTTCACCAGGAGGCTCAGGCGGTGGTGGTGGCTCTACCTCGGGAACACCAGGACAAGGATATGAAGGTCATGTTGGCGTTAATGTTGGTCCAAATTTATTTTATAGAAATGGCGGAGGCGGTGGAGCTTCCGCAGCAGGAGATTGTGATACTCCAGCTAGTCCACCAGCCCCACCCTATATTGGTGGACCAGGAGGCGATGGAGTAACCACAGCTATTACTGGAACCCCACAAACGCTTGGTGGCGGTGGAGGTGGAGGCTGGTATTTGGGCAGGACAGGAAATATACCAGGAGTCGGTGGAGCTGGAGGCGGAGGACCAAGCAACACTACGGATGGCGGTCCCTCTCCCGATGGTTATGGTCATGCTGGAACTGCTAACACTGGCGGAGGCGGAGGCGGAGGCTCAGGTAATAATGGTCTTGGCGGAAATGGTGGATCAGGAAAAGTTATTATCAAAGAGCCAGCATTAACCATAGCTTCAGGAATGTGGAGCATGGATGCAGTTTATGACAATGTAAGTGCGGGGACATGGACAAATGCCTAGATTAATCGGAGCAACTCAAACATCAAGTTTTTCAGCAAAAGCAACTACTTTTAATGCTAGTGGTAATTTTACAGCACCCCCAGCAACAACCTCAGTAACTTATTTAGTAGTTGCTGGTGGAGGAGCAGGTGGTTTTTTTGGTGGAGGCGGAGGAGCAGGTGGCTATAGATCATCTACACCAGGAGAACCTTCAGGTGGTGGTGCTTCAGCAGAACCAGCTTTATCTGTTACCGCAGGCTCAACAACACCAGTTGTAGTCGGAGGCGGTGGAGCAAAAATACAAGGTCATAATATATGGAACAAAGGATCAGATTCTAGTCTTGGTCCTATTACTTCTGAAGGCGGAGGATCAGGTGGTGGTAGATTTGCCTATATCGGACCAGCCCAACCTGGACCTGCTGGCGGTAGTCAGCTTGGACAAGATGGAGGTTCAGGTGGAGGTTCTGGTATTTGGTATAGTGTTGGTGATTATCCTAACGGAGACGCTGCAGGTCGAGGAACAGCTAATCAAGGTTATCCAGGTGGAGGTGCTAGAAGTCCTGGCTCAAATTATGGTTGTGCTGTAGGTGGCGGTGGTGCAAGTGAAGCAGGTCAAAAAGGAAATCCTGATAATATTATTGGTGGCAGAGGTGGACAAGGTGTAACATCTTCTATTACAGGTTCCCCAGTAGCTTATGCAGACGGTGGCGGAGGAGCAGCAGGTAGTAGCACTCTTACAGCACCTAATACGAGTGGTGGTGCTCCTGGTCCTGGCGGAACTGGCGGAACAGGATATGGAAGTGGCTCTGATCCTTCTTTAGCAGGAACTTCAGGCACTGCTAATAGAGGCGGTGGTGGAGGTGGTGGTGCTTATGGTCCTTCACCTGGTGTTTCATGGGAAGGTCAAGCTGGTGGGTCAGGAATTGTAGTTGTAAATGATCCTAATGGCACATTAAACGCATCTAGTGTTTGGGATTTACGATCTGTTTTTAGACAAAAGAAAGCTGGTCTTTGGTACTGATCTAACTATCTTTTAAGTTATATCTAACTTATACTTATCTTTGAGAGAGAAGATGAGACCAAATTTATTTTTTTGTATAAATATGCAAAGAGCAGGAAATACCTTGCTCGGTAGCATATTGAATCAAAATCCTGATATAACTTTTACTCCAAATAGTCCACTTACTGAAATAATTTACAAACTTGATTTAATAAAAAAAGAGTTTGTAACTTCATTAAATTTTCCACATGATTCTGCTTTTGATAATTTGATAACTAAAAGTTTTTATAATTACTCTGAAATATATAAAACAAAATATGTTATTAATAGAGCTAATTGGCAAACAGAAGCAAATCTTGATTTATTAAAAGAATATTTTGACAAAGAAATTAAATTTTTAATTTTATATAGAAACCCTTTAGAGTGTTTAGTTTCATTATGCAGAGCATATAAATATAAAAAAGAAGAAACTGAAAAAACAACAGAATATCACATGAATATTGAAACAGGTTCTTTAGGAAATGTTGCTTATCAAATTCCTTTTGTAAGAAAAAACTATGAACATTTATTTGTTACTTATGATGAAATAATTAATAATCCTCAAGAGGTTATTAATAACATCTACAGTTTTTTTGAAATACCTAAGTTTAAACATACTTTTAAAAACTTAAAACAATTTGAAATACAAGGTGTTCAATATGATGATTCTATATTTGGCGATGTAGACTTACATACTATAAGAACAGACAAAATAGAAAAGAAAACATATAAAATAGAAGATTACTTACTTCCATCTGTTATAGAAAAGTATAAATATCTAGGAGAAATGTGTGAATCTTAAATGGTATTATTGGTATTTTCAGTCAGCAATTCCTGAAAGAATATGTGATGATATTGTTCGTTATGGTTTAGAACAAACTAAAGAAATAGCTATTACTGGTAGTGGTAACAATAAAAAACTTTCAGAACTTACGGAAGAAGAATTAAAAAATATTCAAAAGAAAAGAAAGTCAGATATTGTATGGATGTCTGATAGATGGATATACAACGAAATACAACCTTATGTACGCCAAGCAAATGCAAATGCTAATTGGAATTTTGAATGGGACTGGTCTGAGGCTTGTCAGTTTACTGAATATAAAGTTGGTCAGTATTATGATTGGCATTGCGATTCATACGAAGAAGCATATAACCACCCCGATAATCCAAACACACATGGCAAGTTAAGAAAACTTAGCATGACCATATCTTTAACCGATCCTGAAGAATATGAGGGCGGTGATTTAGAATTTGATTTTAGAAATACAGACGAAGGCTCACAGCCAAGAATATGCGAAGAAATTAGAAAGAAAGGAAGCGTAATAGTGTTTCCATCTTTTGTATGGCATAGAGTTACACCTGTAACTAAAGGAATACGACACTCTTTAGTGTGTTGGAATTTAGGATATCCCTTCAAATGATTACTGAATTAAAAAATCCTTTAACTGAAGATTATAAAAATTTAAAAAAAATATTATTAACACCATATTTTCCTTGGTTTTATCACGAAAAAACAACACAACCAGAATACGAAGATATGAGTTTTTTTAGTCATGGTCTTTTAGGTAGACCAGTACATGAAATAGAAGGTAGAAAATATCCAGCTATACCTGAAAGTAATTCTGATTATTTTTTAAAATGTTATTTTATTTTAAAAGAAATACTAGATTTTAATAATATAAGTTTTGAAGTCATGTATCGAATGAATATTAATTTAACACTACACAGCAAGTTAAAAGAAAGTGTGCCACATATAGATTCAAACTTGCCTCATAAAGTAGTTATTGTTTACTTAAATTCTTTTACAAAAGGTAGAACTATAGTTTTAGGAGAAGATAAACAAAAATTTTATTCAAACCCAAAAGAAGATAATGTAATTATGTTTAATGGTAAGTTAGCACATTATCAAGAATGTCCTGACATGCATGAAAAAAGAATAGTAATGGTTGCAAATTTTGAGTGATAAATGAGTTTTAAGAAAAATAAATATCAAGTTATTAAAGGTGCTATATCAAAAGATTTAGCAGATTTTTGTTATCAGTATTTTTTAAATAAACGATCAGTAGCACAACATTTATTTGAAAGTAAGTTTATATCTCCATACACAGAATATTTTGGTGTTTGGAATGATAATCAAATACCTGAAACTTATTCGCATTACGCTGATATTGTTATGGAAACATTGTTGCAAAAAGTAAAACCAATAATGGAAAAAAAGTCAGGCGTTAAATTAATTGAAACTTATTCGTATGCAAGAATATATAAAAAGGGTGATGAATTAAAAAGACATAAAGATAGATATTCTTGCGAAATATCTACTACTTTAAACTTAGGTGGAGATGATTGGTCAATATTTTTAGAACCTTCAGGCGAAGAAGGCAAAAAAGGCGTTGAAGTAAAATTAGAAGCTGGCGATATGTTGATGTATCGAGGTTGTGAACTTGAACATTGGAGAAAACCATTTAAAGGAGAGAACTGCGGACAAGTTTTTTTACATTATAACGATGCTAGTAGCAAAGATGCTGAAGCAAATAAGTTTGACCGTAGACCTATGATTGGTTTACCATCTTGGTTTAAAGAATAATTATTATTGGAGTAAAATATGGAAATAATATTATCAATATGCGTTATTGTTGCAGCAGCTTCTGTTATTGCAGCAATTACACCAACACCTAAAGATAACCATTGGTTTAGGCATGTTTACAAATTAGTAGACTGGTGTGCACTAAACATTTGGAAAGCTAAAGACAAATGAGTTGGTGGAATAAAGTCGTAAATTTTTGGACAAATACTGAAGAAGTAGAAGTTCGCAACAGAAATAAAAAAGGACAGTATGTTGCTGATGATAAATCTACGCCTAATGTAAACGAAGCATATAAAAAAGTTCGTGTAAAGAAAAAAAAGAAATGAGTTCTGCTATTGAAAGAGTAGCATCTCATGAAAAAGAATGTGCTATTCGTTATGAAAATATAGAAAAACGATTAGATCAAGGTCAAGATAAATTTCGTAGATTAGAAAATATGATATGGGGTTTATATCTTTTACTAATTACTTCTAGTATTGGCATTATTTCTAATTTACTATGAGTAGAGCTAAAAAAAAATCTAGAGTAAATGAGGCTGGTAATTATACAAAGCCTAGTATGCGTAAAAGATTATTTAGTAGAATTAAAGCTGGTAGTAAAGGTGGTAAACCTGGTCAATGGTCTGCTCGTAAAGCACAAATGCTAGCAAAACAATATAAGGCAAAAGGCGGTGGCTACAAATAGTCTATGGATTAAAAACGTAGAAATACCAACTTCATCTCATCCTGAGATAAAAAAACTTAAAAGAAAAACAAAAGTGCACACATTACACGGAAATAAAGTCTGGGATGCTTCTATGGTTATTATGGAATCATTAGATGAAATGGACATTATAGAAAATAAAGTTTTAGATTTAGGTTGTGGTTGGGGTATGTTGACACATTATTTACAGAGTAAAGGTGCACATGCAGTTGGCATGGATGCAGATGAAAATGTAAAACCTTATTTTGATTTAATATCTAAATTAATGGATGTAAAACCAGAATTTATTTTACAAGATATCTTTGATAAACCTCTACCATTAGATTTTGATACCTATATAGCATCTGATGTTTGTTTTTGGTACACCCAAGTAGATTGTTGGATAGATGTAATTAAGTATCTTGTAAGTAATGATAAACAATTAATTATGGTTGATCCTGGCAGGGATTCATTTTGGAAACTATTAGATGATATAGCTAATGGAAAACATGATGTTCCTTATCAATATGAAAGATTATATATAGAAAAACCAAAGAAAACGGATGCTTATGTTGTTATATTTGGAGTAGAAGATGCCTCTTAAAAAATCACAAAGAAGTCTAAAGGCTTGGACAAAACAAAAATGGAGAACTAAAAGTGGAAAAAAATCATCTGAAACAGGAGAAAGATATCTTCCTGAAAAAGCGATTAAAGCACTCTCTCCTTCAGAGTATGCAGCTACTACAAGGGCTAAACGAAAAGGAACTAAGAAAGGTAAACAATTTGTTAAGCAACCTAAGAGTATTGCAAAAAAAGTAAAAAGATTTAGGAAAGTAACATAATGTCAGAAGTATCATCAATTACAAGAATAGGAACCTCAGAACCTTTTGAACTACAAGTAGCAAGAGGACAAATTGGTTTTCACGAAACCGTACACAAGTTTGGCTTTAATTCTGCTGTCGACACCACTTTAGCAACTGTATGGCTTCAAGGTGGTTTATATTCATATTTAGGTTCAGCTTCAACTCTTTATATATCTAGTTCTTCTACTGATGATACAGCGTTAGGTACTGGTGCAAGAACTGTAACCGTTAGTGGGCTAGACAATAATTTTGATTTTAAAGCAGAAACCGTAAGTTTAAATGGTCAAACAGGTGTTGAATTAAATGGTAGCACTTGGTTTAGAGTTAATAGAATTGTGGTAAATACTGCTGGTAGTGGCGGTGGTAATGCTGGTGTTTTATATGTAGGAACAGAAGCAACACCTTCAGGTGGAGTGCCTACCAATAAATACGCTACAGTAGGTATAGGTGACAATCAAACCCTAATGATGACCTATACTATACCTAGAGGTTATACTGCCTATGTTACTCAAAAGGATGTATCAGCATCTTCTTCAGCAGGTAAGTTTGCAATTTTAAGTTTAGTAGCTAGACCGTATGGAGGAGTCTTTAATGTAAAAGACAGAGTCTTATCAAGTTCAGGATATAGTACGATTGGATATCCTTACCCTTTAAAATTTTCTGAAAAAACAGATATAGAAGTTAGGGCTAAAGCAGACTCAGCAGGAGGAACGGTTACCGTTTCTGCTGCTTTGGATATATTATTAATACAAAATAGACCTTATCCAGAATAATGTACGAGTATGGTTGCAAAGTAAAAAGAGTAGTGGATGGCGATACTATTGATATTACGATAGATTTAGGTTTTAAAATTTTTTACGATACAAGAGTAAGAATGTATGGCATTGATACTCCTGAATCTCGTACAAGAGATAAAGATGAAAAAGCTAGAGGATTGCTAGCAAAAAAGTTTTTACAAAAAAAAGTAAAGACTGGTAAATCTTTTAAGATACAAACACAAAAAGACAGTTCTGGTAAATATGGAAGGGTTATTGGTATTTTAATTATAGATGACATTAATATTAACGAGTTAATAGTTAATGAGCATTTAGGAGTTAAATACTTTGGTCAAAGTAAAGAAGACATAGAAGCAGAGCATTTAAAAAATAAACAAATATTACTAGAAAAAGGATTATACGAAATTTTATGAAAAAATATTATCTGCTTGTTTTAAGCATTTTTACATTAAATATTTATGCACAACAATCAGGGGAATGTACTGCTGGAAGTCAGTATTGTGAAGCTAATAGTTTAAATACAACAAATTCTACAACTACAAACAACACTAATACTAATACTAACACTAATACTAATACCAATACTTCTACATCAACTTCTACAAATACAAATACGAACAATAATACAAACGTAAATACCTCAACTAATACTAATACGAATGTAAATACTAATACTTCAACTGTAACTCAAAACTCTACAGTTAATCAGACGGTAAATAATAACTCTACTTCAACAAATACAAATATTAATCAAAATACCAGCACTTCTGATAATACAAACAGGAATTATAATGAATCATCTTCTGAATCAAATGTTACAACTGACAACACTAACAATAACACTAACAATAATTTCAGCGTTTCTAGCTCTGACAATACCAATAGGAATATTAATGAATCTAAGTCAGAACAAACGATCAATCAGAACATAAAAAATGAAGCACCTCCAGCTAGTGCTATTGCACCAAGCATTATGTCTTACTCTCAAGATTTATGTACAACAGGTGTATCTGGAGCTTTTCAAGGACAAGTAATTGGTTTTTCAGGCGGTAAAACTGTTGTTGATGAAAATTGCGAAAGATTAAAATTATCTAAATATTTATATGATATGGGCATGAAAGTAGCATCTGTAGCTTTGCTTTGCCAAGATGCAAGAGTTTATAAAGCTATGAATATGGCAGGTACACCCTGTCCTTATCAAGGCAAAATTGGAGATGATGCTAAGTTAGCTTGGGCTAATAATCCACAAGATAGACCTGATATAGAAGATGCTGAAAAAGAATATATTAAAAAATGCACTATGGAAGATAATCCGCATAGAAATAACATAAAAAGAGATGTTGTAGGTGCTGTAAAAGTAATATATACAAGAAAAACTAAAACGGATAAGCAATGCAAAAAAGAATTTTATGCATCATAATTTGTTTTTCTTTACAAATATTTCCGCAATATATTTATGAATCTAATCAATCTCTTGTTGATTTAACAAATCAAACAGGCGTTACATGGCTAACATCGGGAGATGATTCTATATCTTACGCATTTAATCTTGGGTTTGATTTTACTTTCTACGAGCAGACTTTCTCTACAGCAAGAATGGCAACTAATGGTTGTTTACACTTTGGCTCAAGTGGGAGTGGTTGCAATGACTATACCCCTGATCCGTTAGGTCAAACAACAAGTAATTACACCATATATCCCTTTTGGACTGATCTTATAGCAGTAGATGCTAATGCAAAAATGGCTGCTAAAAACTTTAACGACAAAATTGTTTTTGGTTGGTACAAGATGCAAGAGTATTATCGACAAAGCTCTTATAACAGTTTTGAGGTGATACTTTGGAATAACAATACTTACGATATTAGATACGGTGATTTAGATATAACAGATCACGATGTTCTTATTGGCGAACAAGGAAACTCAAGTCAGACCTATACTTATTATTTTCACGATGAATGTAATACAGGCTCATATAATGGCACTAATTGTTTTAACTATGATTGGAATAGCTCTGATAAAAATACTAATCTAGAAGCTGGTGGCTCTCTTTATGGAGAAGGAAGTGGTCTTGATTGTAGCGATCCTCTTAATGATAGTAGTTGTGATGGATATGAAGAAGCCTATCTTGCTCAACAGTGTAATCTAGATGCTCTGTATTCAACTAGCTGTAGTGGATATGATCAAGCCTATCAAGATCAACAATGTAGTATAGATGCTTTGTATTCAAATGAATGTCTTGGATATGAACAGGCATATTTAGATCAACAGTGTGGCATTGATACTTTATATTCAACAGAGTGCAGTGGTTATGAACAAGCCTATCGTGATTATGAATGTGAACAAGATTCACAATATAGTCCTACTTGTTCAGGATATGTTCCAGAAGCTGCTGCTATTGTAGTTATGCAAACATCAGCAAATGAATATGAAACATATCAAATAATTGAAAATGAAGTTATTGAATATACTGAACCAATTAATGAAGAATTTGTAGAAGAATTTATATTTGAAGAAACTTATACAGAAGAAATATTTATTGATCCAATAATAAATGTTATAGAAAACTATGATGTAACAACTGAAAGTATTGATGTTATAGATGTATTTGATGCAGAAGAATTATTAGAAGTATTTATAGTTGATGAAATAATAGAAGAAATAGAAGAATTTACTGAAGAAGAAGTTGTTGAAGAAATAATTGAAGAAATTATTGAAGAAGAAATTGAAGAATTAATTGTTGAAGAAACTATTGAAGAAGAAGTAATTGAGGAAATAATTGAGGAAGTTGCAGAAATTTTTGAAGAAACTCCAAAAGGTAATAGTATTTCTAGTGCATTAAAAGTAGTAGCACAAACTATGCAAACAGCTTCTGATAGTTATACAAAACAAAATAATATTGGCAATACTGAAACAAATCAAACAGGAGGAATTAGCACAACTTCATCGCCTTCTATATCTGACCAAATAATGTCAGCTAATATACAAAATAATACGGTTTTACAACTTAGCGATAGTGTAAATTCAATAGGAGATAACTCTATAACTATTACACCTTTATTTACTTTGGATAATGCGGTTATGTCTGATGTGCAAATCAACGACATACAAGATCAAATATTAACTGCTACTTCTAATGTAATGACATCTTCTGAAGCAGATAAAATAGCAGACCAAATTCTTGCTAATAATATTAAAGAAGCACAAGAAAATATAGAAGAAGAAGAAAAAGAAAGTGGTGAATATGCAGATCAAACTACTTTAGTTGCATATTTAGGTTTTGTGCCTGCATTTGAAGCATATAAAAATATTAAGCTACCACAAGATACAATATGGTATGAGCCTAAAGATATTTATAGTAATATTGGTATTAATGATAATGATAATGCATATATAAATATGACGAATAAGAATATAAATACATTACAAACAATAATAAATTCACAGGTGAAATTATGAATTGGTTAGAATCAAAACTTGGACAAGTAATTGCAATAGGCACAATACTGGTAACTATAGCTGGTTTTGGCTATACAGGTGCTGAATATATACAAAGAATTGAAGCACTTGAATCACAAGCAACTATATCTTATGAAGAAGATATCAATAGTATTAAATCACAATTATTAGTTGTTGAGGAAAAAATACAAAAGTTACAGTTAATAGACTCATTATCTGAGGAAGTATCTAACAATAATAAAGAATGGGCTTTACTCAGAGAACAGTATCTTGCTACTAAACAAAGTCTTGAAAAAGATATTAACGAAGTAAAAAGTAAATTAGAGAAGGACAAAAATCCTTTAAGTGGGTAAATATGAAAGGTATTCTTAAAAATTTAGTAGGTTCAGTAGCACCAACATTAGGTGCAGCATTAGGTGGACCTTTAGGTGGTATGGCATCACAAGTTATATGTGACGTATTAGGTTGTCAAAATAATCAAAAATCTATTCAAAATGCTATTAACAGTGCAACTCCAGAACAAATGTTAGAACTTAAAAAAGCAGAACAACAGTTTGAAGTCCAAATGAAAGAACTTGATGTTGATGTTTTTAAACTTGAAGTAGAAGATAAAAAAGATGCTAGAGGTAAATTTAGTAGAGATTGGACTGCTAGAATTATGGGTATAGCTACTGTTGGTGGTTTTCTTGGTTATATATTTTTAGTTACTATTCAGCCACCAGAACAAAACAGTGAAGCACTTATTAATTTAGTTCTTGGATATCTTGGAGGATTAGCTAGTGCGGTTATTTCATTCTATTTTGGAGCATCTAACACAAGCGACAAAGGCGAGTAATATGAATATATCTAATGAAGGTATATCTTTAATTAAAAGATTTGAAGGTTGTGAACTTGAAGCCTATCAAGATGCTGTAGGAGTATGGACAATAGGTTATGGACATACAAAAAATGTTCGTCAAGGTATGTCTATTACAAAAGAACAAGCTGATAATATGTTAATTAACGAATTAGAAGAATATTGTGATCATGTAGAAAAAGCAGTTACAGTAGATTTAACTCAAAATCAATTTGATGCTTTAGTATCATGGACATATAACTTAGGACCAACTAATCTAAATGCTAGCACAATGCTTAAAGTATTAAACAATAAAAATTATGATGAAGTGCCTGCACAAATAAAAAGATGGAATAAAGCAGGAGGTCAAGTTTTGCAAGGATTAGTTAGAAGGAGAGAAGCAGAAGCCTTGTTATTTGAAGGTAAGGATTGGACAGAGGTTTAGCATGGCATTTTCTAAATTTGTATTTAAACCTGGCATTAATAAAGAAGGAACAAACTATTCTAACGAAGGTGGTTGGTTTGATGCAGATAAAATTAGATTTAGAAAAGGAAGACCTGAAAGAATAGGCGGTTGGACAAAAAATTCGTTAAATTCATTTATTGGTACATGCAGAAAAATTCATGTATATAAAGATGCAGACCAAGTTCAATATAATTTAATAGGTACACATAAAAAACTTTATGTTCAACAAGGTGCTAATTTTTACGATATAACTCCTATTAGAGAAACCACAACAGCAGGAGATGTAACTTTTGCAGCAGTAAATGGAGATGCAACACTTACTGTTTCAGACACAGCACATGGAGCAGTGTTAGGAGATTTTGTTACATATAGTGGTGCAGTAAGTTTAGGTGGAAACATTACTGCTGATGTATTAAATCAAGAATATGAAATAGCAACTATTATTGATAATGATAGTTATACGATAGAAGCAAAAGATACTAATGGAGATACAGTTTTAGCTAATGCTTCTGATACAGGTAATGGTGGAGCATCTGTAGTTGGTGCATATCAGATAAATATAGGTCTTGATACTTATGTTTCTTCTACTGGATGGGGTGTTGGTGCATGGAGTTCAAGCACTTGGGGTTCATCAACAGCGTTATCTCTTACTAATCAATTAAGATTATGGTCTTTAGACAACTTTGGTGATGATGGTTTATGTATGCCTAGAGGTGGTGCATTGTATTATTGGGATGAATCATCAGGTGTAACAACTAGAGCAGTAGCAGCAAGCAGTGTAGGAGGTGCAAGTAATGCACCTATAGCATCATTACAAATTATGATGTCAGATGTTGATAGGCACGTAATAGCATTTGGTTGTAATCCAATAGGATCAAGCACAATAGACCCATTATTAGTTAGATTTTCAGATGCAGAAAATGCAGTAGATTGGACACCAACAGCTACTAACTCAGCAGGTGGTGTACAGTTATCTACTGGTTCAACTATTATTGCAGCACTACAAACAAGGCAAGAAATACTTATATGGACTGATGCAGGTATTGTATCTATGCGTTTTGTTGGTGCACCTTTTGTTTTTAGTTTTAATGAGATAGCAACAGGTATGTCTTTAATATCACCTAATGCTATGGCAACTGGTGGTGGTGTTGTTTACTTTATGGATAATGGTGCATTTTATCAATATTCAGGTTCTGCACAAAGGTTACCTTGTACAGTATTAGATTATGTTTTTAATGATATTAATTTAAGTCAAGCATTTAAAATTTTTGCTGCACCAATACCACAACATAATGAGATTATTTGGTTTTATCCTAGTTCTGGTTCTAATGAAGTAGATAGATATGTTGTTTACAACTATTTAGAACAATCTTGGACTATAGGTACAACAAATGATGGATTTACAAGAACAGCTTGGAATCCAGCATATATACTTAATTATCCTATAGCTGCTGGAAAAATAGATGATTCTGGAAATAACTATTTATACAATCAAGAAGATGGATATAGTGCAGATGGTTCTAATTTTACTGCATTTATTGAATCTTCTGATTTTGATTTAGACCCTGATGGTGAAAGGTTTATGTTTATATCTAAACTTTTACCTGATATTAAGTTTATAAACACAACTGACTCAGGCGATACTGTTGATTTTATTATTAAAGGTAGAAATTATCCTCTTGAAAGTTTAAATACATTACAAACTGTTTCTGTAAACCCTAATTCTACTTTTAGTAATACAAGAACTAGAACAAGACAAAGTGCTATAAGAATAGAAAATACAGCTAATGATTATAGTTGGAGGCTTGGTGATCTTAGATTAGAGTTAAGAACGGATGGTAAAAGATAATGGCTGAAAAAACATCTATACCTCTTTTAATGCCTGATAATGAATATAATCAGGAAAATGAGAGAGTAACACGCAGAACCATTGAACAAGCAATACAAGATTTAAACTCAGAAGTAGGCACTTTAAAAAGACTGCAACAATCTGTAGTAAGTAGATCAGTAAGAAGACATCAGTTTTTATTAATGGGGAGTAAAGGAAGTGTCTGATATATTAAAAGTATTAGGGCAATCAGACCCAGCAGCAACAACAGAAACAGTTTTATATACAGTTCCTGATAAAACACAAACTACTGTTAGTTCTATTGTAGTTTGTAATCGTGCAGGGACTGCTGGCACATACAGAATTAACGTATCGGTTGCAGGTGCAACCACAGGAGATAAAGAATATTTGTTCTATGATAAAGCAATAAATGCTAATACCACTGATACAATAGTAATAGGTATAACATTAGGACAAACAGATGAACTAAAGATATATTCAAGCTCAAGCGATTTTAGTTTTTCAGCGTTTGGGTGCGAAACCTTAGAGGAAAGATAATATGGACTTAAAACAGCAAGTACAAAACGTAGCAGCACAAGGTCGTTATGGCGATTCTATGCTTTTGCATGTAAATCCAGCAGAAGTGCGAGGACTAGCACAAGCTGTACCTTTAACTATAAATCCACAAACAGGGCAGCCAGAGGCTTTCTTGCCTTTTCTTGCACCTATAGCAGGTAGTTTACTTGGTGGATCATTATTAGCAGGTGCTACAGGTAGTGCATTATTAGGTTCTGCTATTGGTTCTGGTCTTGCACAATATGCTGTAACAGGCGATCTTAAAAAAGGTTTATTAGCTGGTTTAACAGGATATGGTATTGGTAGTGCACTACAAGCAGGATCAGCAGCAGCAGGTGCACAAGCTGGTAAAGAACTTGCAACACAAGCAGTAACAGAAGCAGGTGCAATGGGAACACAAGCAGGCGTTGATGCTATAACACAAGCTGGAGCACAAGCTGGTGCAGAAGCTGCTAAAGGTGCTGCTATAAGCACTCCTGCTCAAAACTTAGGAGATATATTTGCTTCAACTCCAACTGTTAGCTCAAATGTAGTAAATCCTTTAATAGAACAAGGATTTAGACCTGGTGTAGATGCTGCTTTTGTAGGACCAGTTGCTCCTGTTGGTGCAAATACATTTACGAGTGCAGGTACAAGAACTTTAGGTGATAAATTTGGTGCATTAGCAAGTGGTTTTGCAAAACCAGGTGCATATATACCAACTGCTATAGGTATGGGTGGTACTTCTATAATGGAATCGCAAGAGTTATTTGAAGAAATGCTTGCAAGAAACGAAGCTGAAAGAGAAGCAGAAAGACAAAGAATAATAGCTGAAAATCCAGAAATGGTACCAATAGCTACTGGTGGCGTAACTAAAATGCGAGAGGGTGGTAATACACAAAGATTTGATTATGACTATCCTAATAATTTTAACAAAGATACTTTTTTTGAAAATTATTTTGGTGGACCAAATTTAGGTAGCTTTACTGGGCAAGGATATGTACAAGCTAGAGAAGCTACTCCAATAGACCCATATTTTATGGCTGGATTTCAACCAGAAGCTACTTATTTTACAAATTTAAATCCAAGTGCAGGTGCTATAACAAGTGGCACAAGTAATTTACAAACACCAACTGAAGATGCAATGCAGCCTCTACAAAATAATAGAGTTCCAGGAATGTTTAATCCAACACAAACAGTTGGATATCAGTCATTTTATGGAGATCAAGCAAGAGATATAATTCCACAAGTTGTTGATCCTTATGCACCTGTAGAGTTTGAAAAAACTCCTCCTCCAATGTTAAGACAACCAATGCCTTATCCTATAGCATTAGGTGATGTAGAAACTCCAACACCTATTACTGAACCACAAGAACCTACAGAACCTACAATACCTATTGGTGATATTTATACACCTACACCTAAAACAAAAGCAGATTCTGTAGAACCTTTAATTGATACATCACAATATGTAAGTCCTGATTTAAGTTTCTTAAATAACTTAAATATGCCAAATGTTGATGAGCAAATAGATTTGTCTAGTTTAAATATTCCAACTGATTTACCAAAATTAGATAATATGAATTTTAATAAAAATTCAGGAAGATTTTCTATAAGTAGAGATTTTGATTTTATGTCAGGCGGAAGACAATTAAAAACTATTCCAGAAGATAATAAAGGTTTAGCTAAATTACCTGAAGATGTAAGAAATAAAATGGGATATATGCAAGCTGGTGGTAATACTGAAATTATGCAAGACCCTCTTACATCAAGATTAGTACAGTTTTTAATGGGTGAAATACAAGATGATACTATTGTTGGAGAGTTTGTTAATAAATATGGTAATGAGATATTTATGGAAATAAGGGAACAAGTTTTACAACAAATTGTTCCTGTATCACAAACACAAGGTCAAATAAATGGAAATGCTGCTGGGGGTATGGCAGATGATATTTATGGCAAAATTGGTGCAACACAAGGAGTGGCTGTATCACAAGACGAATACATAATACCAGCAGATGTAATGTCTATGCTTGGAGATGGTAGCTCAGATGCAGGTGCAAAGAAATTAGATCAAATGCTTGATAGAGTTCGTATGACTAAAACAGGTACAACTAAACAAGCTAAAGAAATAGACGATAGCAAGGTAATGCCAGCATGAATGAACCAGCAAAAAAATTAAAGCAAGATATTGATATATCGTTAGTTTTACCTGGACAAGTCAGTTTAGTTTGGGATAAATGTGAAAAAATATTAATGCGTTCTTGCAAAAGGTCTGGTGGAAGGATAAATCCACAAGATATTTATATTAGATGTATTGAAAATAGAAGCAGTCTTTGGCTTATATTTGAAACAGATACTATGGATATTATTGGTTGTGGTGTTACTCAGTTACATGATTACCCAAGTGGATTACGAATGTTAAATCTTGAACATTTAGCAGGAAAGCAATACACAGATTGGGTAGATAAAGGTTTTGAAACATTATATAAATGGGCAAAAGATAATAAGTGTGATGGCATAGAAGCACTTGGAAGACCAGGATTTTGGAACTGGATAAAAAAAGAAAAGGGTTGGAAGGAAACTTCTAGATTTTATGAATATAAATTTGACAAGGAATAATTATGGGCGGAAGTAGTGGAGGAAGTAGTGCACCTACAGAACAAACAGTCTATAGCGAATCGTTACCACCTTATGTAGAACCGTATTTTAAACGGTTATTACAAAGAACAGAAGGCGAATCATTACAACAATATCAACCTTATGGTGGGCAAAGACTTGCATATTTTTCACCTGATGAATTAAAAGCACAGGCTATGACAAGAGGCTATGCTCAAGCTGGCACACCTCAAGAGTTTGGTCAAGCACAGCAAATGCTTACTGGTTTATCACAGCCATATCAAGCTGGTTATCAAGCAGGTGCTTTACCACAAGGTTATCAAGCTGGACAATTAGGTGCACCACAATATACTGCTGGTCAGTTTCAAGCTGGTTATGATCCATCTGTAAGAACATCAGGATATACAGCTACTGCACCTACAGAACAATATCAACCATTAGGGTTTGAACAAAACTTACAAAGATTTATGTCACCATATCAACAACAAGTTGTTGATATACAAAAAAGAGAAGCACAACGACAATCAGATATTCTTGGTGAAAAAATAGGATCACAAGCTGCACAAGCAGGTGGTTTAGGTGGATATCGTGAAGCTATATTGCAAGCTGAACGTGAAAGAAATCTTGCTCAACAAATGGGTGATATTCAAGCTGTAGGATCACAACAAGCCTATCAACAAGCTGTACAACAACTTGGTGCAGAAAGAGCAGCAGATTTACAAGCTGCACAATTTGGTTTACAACAATACGGACTTGGTGAACAAGCTGCACAAACACAAGAACAACTTGCTCAACAAGCATTTCAATTTGGCGAACAAGCTAAACAACAAGCAGCACAGCTTGGACTTACTGCACAACAACAAGAAGAAGCAGCTAGACAAGCACAAGAGAAATTTAGACAAACTGCATTTCAAACACAGCAACAAGCACTGCAAGCCCAAGGGCAACAAGCTCTTGCAGCATATCAAGCACAAGAAGCTGCAAGACAAGCTCAAGAGAAGTTTGGTCAAACTGCTTATGATATGTCACAACGATACGGACAATCTGCTGCTCAACAGTTAGCAAATATTGGACAAGCAAGACAAGCAGATGTGCAACAACGTATTGCTGCATTAACAGGTATAGGCTCACAAGCAAGAGCATTACGTCAAGCTGGATTAGATATTGGTTATGAAGACTTTTTACGTCAACAACAATATCCACAACAACAGCTTGGTTTTTACAGCAATATACTCAGGGGTGTGCCAGTTCAACCACAAAGAACTGTTAGCACATATACACAGCAACCTGGATTATTCCAACAAACTCTCGGTCTTGGACTTAGTGGTTTAGGTTTATATAAAGGATTACAAGGATAATTATGAGTTTAGTAGATAGAGCAAACGAATTAGAGTATGTTCCAGAAGAACAACTTATCCAAATGTCACAAAGTCCAGATGGACAATATCCTCAATTTTTAGTTTTATCTGAAATACAAAGACGCAATCAAATGAGGCGTATGTATGAAAATCAGATGGCTAAAATGAATCAACCTTCCACAACTGTTGCAGAAGAAGCAGTTATGGAGTTTGCTGGTCAAGGTGCTGTACCCATGATGGATTCGCCTTCTACTCTCTCATCAACATCAGATGGTGGTCTTAGGAGTATGGCACCGATCCCTATGAAGTCTGGTAAAAAAACAGAAGTAGAAAGAGCAGAAGATGAGCTATCAGAAGAATTAAGAGAAATATTAGCTAAAGATGCTAGATATAAACAAAGATATGAAGACTATGAATCTGGTGAAAGATTTTTTTATCCGCTTACACCTAGAGAATATATAGTTTCAGATGACGAATATAAGCGTTTACGAGAACAAGGTAAATATATGCGAGAAGGTGATCTACAAGATTACAGACCATTTCTAGCATTATTAGGTGCTTTATCTGGTGAAGATGCACCAAGATATATGCCAGAATCTAAAGTAAAAGGTTTACAAGCTATGCTTGAAGCTACTCGTAAAGAAAAACAAATGCAACAAATGGGTATGCAAGCAGGTGGTATTACACAAATGCAAGCAGGTGGAAGTTTAGGACTTACAGGAGATAGCTTATCTCAAAGTTTTCAAAACCCAATGTTGCAACAACAAGAAGAAATGGATGAAGGAACTTTATCTAAAGCTGTTAATTGGGCAAAAGAAAATCCTATGGATGCATTAAATCTTGCTGCAAATGCTACATTTTTCTTGCCTGGTGTTGGTTTTGTAGCTGGTGCAGCTATTAAGGGTGGTATAAAAGCACTACCTTTTATTGCAAAAGCAGCTAAAGCAGCTTTTACAAAACCTAAAGACCCATTAAAAATAACAAGAGTTAATACAAGTCAACCTTTAGGTGAATCAGCTAAAAGATTAGGTTTAGGTGCAGCAGAAACTACAATACCTCAAACAGGTAGAGTATTTAGTCCATCTAGAACTTCTCTTTTTGGGTTACCAGCATTAGGTATAGGTTACAATGTAACTAATGCTGCTTTAGGTGGATTTGGTGAAGATAAATCAAAACTACCTAGTAATACTGGTTTAACAGAACAAGAAAGAAAAGCACTTGAATCTAGACAAAAACTTCAAAATTTAATTAGCACAGATTCAACTGCAACACCTAGCGAAAAAGGTTTATCTTCTATGGATTATTTAACACTTGCACAAGTAGGTGGAATATTTGGTGGTGCTAAAAATCTTGGTGAAGCAGCTATGGGTCTTGGTAATTTAGCAGGACAAATTGCAGAAACAAGAAGAAAGCAACCACTTGAAACAGCACAGATGGATTTATTAAGAGCACAAATAGCTAAAT
>Ga0255759_10000365_pt1 | contig 40737 bp, 38 predicted proteins | sample 101ome_20_FD_179959 | JGI IMG/M metagenome (GOLD analysis project Ga0255759, IMG submission 179959) | Coastal salt marsh microbial communities from the Groves Creek Marsh, Skidaway Island, Georgia - 101404AT metaG (version 2) | ecosystem: Environmental > Aquatic > Marine > Intertidal zone >... | reverse complement strand
TTGTAAATACTGAACGGCCACCCCTTCCCCCGCTTGTCCCAACTGATACCGATACCGAGTCATTGAAGGTGAAACGATTGCCGATGAACCGGCGCTAATCCATGAGCCCCGATGGCTCGGCGATGCCGCTGGGTGGGATACCCCTTATGCTGAATAAACCCATAGCCGGGGAACCGAGCATCCAAATACTGCATGTAGCGATCCCGAACCACTTTAGCAATAATAGACGCTGCCGCAATGGATGCCTCGGTTTGATCCCCACGAATCACGGCATGAACGGGAGCGTTTGTGCGCAAATAGGGCACCCGATTGCCATCCACAACCACCTGCTGAATGGGATCCACACACCGCGCCAATCGGTCAAATGCCTGGCGCATGGCCATGAATGTCGCTTGCAAAATATTTACCCGATCCACAATCGGAGCGTGCATCCAGCCCACCCCCACCGTCCCGTTTTGGACAATCGTTGCGTACAGAGCCGCACGCTGCTTGGGCGTTAATGCTTTAGAATCCGCCACACCCGGCACCGGGGTATGCAAGACCACAGCCGCCGCTACAACTGGCCCCGCCAACGCCCCACGCCCCGCTTCATCAATCCCCACAATCATGCGTGAAGCTGCGCCAACAATACATCCACATCCACATCGGGTACCCGATCCACCGCCACCGATTCATAGCCCTTAGGCAGTGAAAACCAGCGACGCGTGGGCTGCAAATGAATAATCCCCTGGATCAAACAATGCGTTCGATTGCACCGCAACGATAAAGCCACAATTTTTTGGCCGTGATAATACAGCTCATACGGACTATGATAGGCCTGACAAAAGGTCAAATCTCGGGGGCCAGCATCGGGATTCAGTTGGGTCGTCACCCCACAGCGCGCCAAGGCCGCTTGAATATGCTGCTGGGTCACCGATACCTTGTCTTTGAGCTTTTTGGGTAACTCTGGATGATCCAATACCGCCACACAACACACCACAATATCACCGGGACAATGGAACACCATGCCACCGCCCGTATAGCGCTGTGCATGGTCAATCACAGCCAACTCGGCGGGCAATGTTTGTTTGTAGGTATACGTCACCGACGGCCTGGGCCACCGATAATACTCCGCCAGCCAATTGGGTTGCTGAGCCAATTGCTCGGTATCATACGCCATGTGTTGAGCGGCTGACTGAAACAAATCCCGTTGATCAACGACTACCATCATGCTTACCATGGTACCAGATTCACCCACAAGCATTAAAACCAGGTTGTCTCTTTCAGTGCAATAAACTTGCGCCGAACTGCGTTTCACGATACAGTAAATTGTGAATAATAATGTTCAATTAAACATTAGGAGTTAAACAATAACATGATTACAGAACTGTCTGCCACTGAGTTGGCATCGCGCCTGGATAATGGCGACAAACTGGTCCTCATTGATGTGCGCGAAGCCCATGAGTTGGTCTATGGTCAAATTGCCAACAGCCAGCATATTCCCTTGGGTGACCTGGATTTTGAGCTGGATAAATTAGACCCCAACCAACCCACCGTCTTTATTTGTCGCAGTGGGGGACGCAGCCATCAGGCCGCAATGCTCGCTTCCGAGTATGGATTTTCCGATACCTACAATCTGACGGGTGGCATGAACCAATGGGCAATCGATGTTGACCCCGATATGGATGTGTACTAAATCATGAATACTCCGTTTCATCAAACCACCATTGCGTTGGTCTATGACTTTGATGGAACGTTGTCACCCAAGGCCATGCAAGAATACACGATTTTGCCTGAACTGGGCGAAGACCCCGTGGCTTTTTGGCATGAATGCACCGAAGAAGCCCACCGGCTCAAAGCCGACCCCATGCTCACGTATATGCGGTTACTCATTGAAAAAATGGCCAAAGCCGGCGGCCGAATTACTCAGCAACGCTTGCGGGAATTGGCGGCAGGAATTCCTTATTTTCCTGGCGTTTCGGTCTGGTTTGAGCACATCAATCACTATGTGCATACCCAATCCAATGGCCGGGTACAGATTAAGCATTATATTATTTCAGCGGGGCTAAAAGATATTTTAGACGGTATCACTATTCGCCATCATTTTGCCAACATGTTTGGCTCCGAATATTACTTTTGCGCCACCGATGGGCTGCCCAAGTTTCCCACTATTGTTGTGAATGACACCACCAAAACACAATATTTATTTCGCATTAACAAAGGGCATGAAGATGTTCGAGAACCCATCAATGACGTGATGCCTTATGCCGAACGCCCCATCCCGTTTTCAAATATTGTCTACATTGGGGATGGGAGCACCGATGTGCCGTGTATGAGTGTGGCCCGTCGCAATGGGGGCTACGCGGTTGCGGTACACAAAGACACCCAAACGCATGCCGCATGCGAAGCGCTTCTGGCCGATGATCGGATTGATTACCTGGCACAAGCAGACTACAGCCCCGGCACCGAATTGGATCACCGCGTTCGGCTCATTATTGACCGGATTATTGCCGATATTTTTTTCAAAGAAGAGCATTTTAAACAAAAGCATCCACAACAACACTCCCATACACCACCATGCCAATAACCGATCCAAAAAACGCCGCTGCTTGGAACTGGATCCAAGATATCTTACCCGACAAACGGGCACAGCATAGCCGGCGCGTTGCGGAACTGGCTTATGAATTGGCTCTGTTCCATGAATTGGACCACCCCCTAGATGCCTATTTAGCCGGTTTACTGCACGACAACGCCAAATACGATACCCCAGAAACCCTAGCGGCACGGGGAATTCCGCCCCATTTATGCCGCCCATCCCTGTATGACCGCTACCCCAAGGTGTGGCATGCCTTGGTGGGCCCCCGCCAAGCCTTAAGCATCACAACCAACACCCGAGTGCTCAATGCCATGCGGTGGCATACGACGGGACGGGCTCGGATGCGTCCCTTAACCCAAGTGTTGTTTGTTGCCGATTTTTGCGAACCCAATCGCGATGGCGCATGGCATGCCGTTGCCCGAAAAGCGGCCTACGAAAACCTAGACAAAGCGACGGCTATTATTGCCCAACTGTTGGTTCATGAGCATGGGGATCAGTGCTTCTGGGCAACGCAAGCCTGCCTCGATGATTATCGGAAACGGCCCAACATTGGCCTGTAACCCCCATGATTTACGGCCAGTTTAAGTTCCCCAAACATCGCCTGTTATGGGGGCTTGCCTGGTGTATAAGCGCCAGTTTGACGGGCCTAATTGTAGGGGGGCTGATTGTTGGCATGGCTAGCCAATTGGTTGTAATTGAGCAATTGTTATCGTGGATGCCCAAGCAATCGATCCACGGCACGAATATTTTAGTCTTTGGCATTGACCGGAATCATTATTCCCAACGCTCCGACTCCATCATGATCGTGCATGTGGACCCCATCCGAAACCGAACCGGTGTTATTTCCATTCCACGCGACACCCGCGTGCAAATTCCAGATGTGGGAATTTCTAAAATTAACCATGCCTATGCACGGGGGGGCACTGACTTGTTGCAACAAACGGTTTCCAACTTTTTAAATATCCCCATTCATCACTACATCCAAGTTGACAGCACCAAGCTGGCTGAACTCATTGACCGCATTGGCGGCATTGAAATTACGGTAGACACCGATTTGCTGTATTCTGATTTAGCCGGCGGACTGGATATTAATATCAAACAAGGAACCCAAGTTCTCATGGGGCACGATGCGGTATCCTATCTGCGATTTCGTCAAGATGCCAATGGCGATATTGGACGAATTGGCCGCCAGCAGGCCTTTGTTCGAGCGGGGATTCGGCAATTTCTAAAACCAGCACAACTGCTGCGAGTCCCAAGCTTAATTGCCCAATTGGGCGATGCCATTACAACGGATTTACCGGTATCCACCATGACCCGCCTAGCCATGCATTTTTTAGCCGTAGCCAAAACCAAAGCCATTGAAACCGCTGTGATTCCCGGTGCGGTTGTTTTAGTCGATGGAGTCAGTTACTGGCGACCGGATTTTGCAGCGATTGACCACATGATTGAACAAACTTTATTTGGCTTCAAAGAGACACCGTCTGACCGTGCAAGCATCCCCAATCGGCGCACACTAACCTCAAAAGAGATGAGCCGCGTATACCAAAATCAAGTGGTCAATGAAACCGATACCGCCGACCCCAAAGTATTGGCTGGCTTACGGGTTGAAATTCTCAATGGCAACGGCCTCGCCGGTTCAGCCGCTGGCGTGTCTACCCAACTGCAAGCCTACCATGTGTATATTCCCAACATGGACAACGCCGCCCACTTTAATTACCCTGAAACCTTGCTTGTGGACTGGAAAGGCAATCTGACTAAAGCCATGGCCTTGGCCACAGCGCTCCATATCTCCGCCGATAATATTATTGTCTATGACCGTCCAAATAAGCCCTTGGATTTTACCATTGTGGTGGGGCATAACCAGGGGTTTTACAATCATCCAGACAATTCCCGCAATTAGTTCAATTCACCAAAGAGCCAAAGAATTACGGCCCTCCCAATTTGTGTCTGTATACACAGCCCTAGACAACAACTGGCTAATTGCGGGATCTTGGATTCAATTTGAACACGACGAAACGATTCGGGATGGGCAAATCGAAGCGATTCATAAAACTAACTCAGTCATTGAACTGAAACTAACAAATACAGATATACTTATTGTTGATAGACCAAACCAAACCTGCTACTACAAAACCAATAACGCTCCCTGCACACTCGTTAACATCAAAAACCCCATGAATCACCCACTCGACCATGCCCGTATTGCTGCGCTTCGCGCCAACATCGAACCGTTGTCGGTAGCCGATAAACGCACACTCTTAAACACCCAGTATAATGCTAAGCTTCCCATTGATCCTTGGCTGCTACAAACAGTCGTAAACGCGGATCTCTGTGACGATACAGCCATGAAAGACTTAATGCCCATAATTTGCCATTTCTTACATACCTGCCGAATTCATGTTACTCGCATTCCTTACCCATCCCCAAATGCCCAGGCCGATGGATGGATCTTGATTACCCATGGCCATAATCAAAACAACCAACACTTTGATACGCTTTGGGCGTTGGCTTTGCATGTCATCGAAAAACCTGCCAGCACGGATTTTCGAACGGCTTGCCAGATTGAGACCCATGCCCCGGACCCCAACGACGCCATTGCCCATATTATCGCCCGTGGCTACACAGTCGAGCCCAACAATCAAGTCGACGCCATCCGTGACCCCGATGCCAAACAAGCGCCCCGTGAATGGGAGTGGATAACGTCGTTATAGGCTAAGCCAGTGTATTAAATGTTGTTCCGGAACTACGGTCATCCGCATCGTAGCGCGGATATTGGAGGGACTGTGTCCGAAGCCCGTGCAATTGGTTATTTAAATAATCCAACTCTTCATACACGCCTGTCGGTTGGTCTGAACGCGCCGAAGGTTCAGCCCCCACAGATGACACAACAACCACCGGGACCGGGATGGGCTGACGGCCCGCCGCGCGATAGGCTGTTATTTTTAAGGCATTGCGATGATTCAAGGTCAAAATAAATAAGTAGCGCTGAACATGATTCATATCTTGAAACGATGGCCGATTAACCCCGGAGGGGTGGTTGTGATACATGCCATAGTATTTCATACCATATTTTGCACACAGTTCATGCGCACGATGAATATCCTCGGACTGAATCCCAAACCGGGCCTGTTTATTCTCCAAGACTTGGTTAAATACCGGCAACACCAATTGAATGGTTCCATCCTTACCGCCCAAAAAGCCCCCCGTTTCATTCGGATGATTTTTTAATACTTGATCCGACAGCATATCATAATGCCGCTGTAAAAACCGAAATTCTGTAACTGCCATCCCCTACCCCTGTTTTGCCTGCTGAATAAGTTGATTGATTCCCAATTCTGCCACATCCAACATTGCATTTAACTGCCCCCGATCAAAAACCCGATGCTCCGCTGTTCCTTGAACCTCGACCAACCGTCCGGATTCGGTCATCACCACATTCATATCCACATCAGCGATTGCATCTTCCTCATAATCCAGATCCAGCAACACCTGGCCATCCTGCATACCCACACTGACGGCTGCCAACCATTCCCGAATGGGATTTTTACGAATCATGTTATTCGCTAAGCAATGCTGAATACTATCGGACAAAGCAATCATGCCGCCCGTAATGGCCGCCGTCCGGGTACCGCCATCGGCCTGAAGCACATCCGCATCAATCACAATACTAATCTCGCCCAACAGGCGCATATCCACCACGGAGCGCAAGGCGCGTCCAATCAAGCGTTGTATTTCCTGGGTTCGGCCCGTTTGTTTGCCCGATTTGGACTCCCGGCGAGATCGTGGTCGGGTGGCACCGGGCAACATGGCGTATTCCGCCGTCACCCAGCCTTGGCCTTGCCCACGCAAAAACCCCGGTACGGACTCTTCAATACTAGCCGTGCACAAGACCGTCGTATTGCCATACGCCACCAACACAGATGCATCGGCCTGACTTAAATAATTGCGTTGAATATGAATGGGCCGCAACGCATCCCAACTACGATTCTTTCGATTCATGATGATCCTCCTGCTCATGCAACAACTCTCGACTGGTTTCTAATGTTCGCTCCATGCCCACAACATGCTTTTGAACTTTTGTGACAACCAACAGCAATTTAGACAGCACTTGGTCCGCATAGGCATTGGCCTCTTGGCGAATTTTAGTGGCTGTGGATTGCGTGTCCGTGGTCTCTGTGGGCAATGTTTCATCGGGCAGTTGCTGAATATTGGTCCGCAACTGAGACACCAGCATCAATACTTTTTTGGTATCGCACACAACATAATCGGTCAACGGAATGGATCGGCCATCTAAGACCATTGTTTCCAAGGCATCCAACATACCCAACACCGTGGCTTTGTTCATGACTCTATCATACCCTGTACCGGCGCTGGAACCAAGTGGGCAACGCTCGCTTGGTGCTGAACCATCTCACGAACCACGCTGGAACTGAGATAGGCATACTCTTTGCTGGTCATAAAAAACACGGTATCCAAGCCCGGGCAGATATCCCGATTGGCCAGGGCCATTTGGGCTTCATAATCAAAATCCGATACAGCCCGAAGCCCCCGAATTAGCGTTTGAATCTCCCGTTTTTGGGCATAATGCGCCAACAAGCCCGAAGCCGTTTCTACCGTAATACTGGGGTGATCTGAAAACGTTTCCTGAACCAACGCCACGCGCTGCTCCAACGATAACCAACCCGTTTTTTGAGAATGCTGCATCACCAACACCACAATGCGCTCAAACACCTGATTGGCACGCATGACAATGTCCACGTGTCCGTTGGTAATGGGGTCAAAACTACCGGCGTAAATCGCAATGCTCATCGTTGATACACCCCCACCACGGTTTGTCCATAGCGGTATATGCGCTGGGGCGGTTGTCCATAAACTACAGGGAACTCAAACCGTTTGGTTGCCTCAACAACGAGTCGGCCATTGGGCTGTATGCAATCATGGGTTTCCAATTGTGTCATAATGGCTGCATAAAGATGGGGTTGATCCCAGGGAGGGTCCACATAAATAATATCAAATTTTTCTGAACTTTGCTGAAGATAGCGTTGCGCGGATTGGCGCACGATGTGTAGCGGCTCATGGGGAAACAAGTCCGCTACCCGAGTCAGATCTGTGGTATCCACATCCACCAATACGACTCGCTCGGCCCCCCGAGACAACGCCTCACATCCAACGGCACCGACACCCGCACACAAATCTAAAAAATGCAGGCCGTCCATGGCTCCCAAGGCACTGAAAATACCTTCACGGACCACATGCTTGGTGGGCCGAACCCGTGGGTTTTTTCCCTGGACAAGCTTTCGTTTTTTAAATTTGCCGGCCACAATGTATGTCATAAACAATTCTCTGTATTGTCACACACCCTTTGGGTTTTATCAAATTAATCGACAGACGTTTAATTCAACTGATTATACAGCAGTGCATCAAATTGATACTCCAAGCGTTGCTTGAGTGCCGCATAGCGATCACTCGTCAGCGCTGGATCTTCGGCCAGAATGGCATCTGACACACGACCCGCATCCTCCCGAATGGGGTCATCCTGCTGCATATCCGCAAGGCGAAACAAGGCACTGATACCCGACTGACGGGTACCCAACACATCGCCACCCCCCCGAATGGTTAAATCCCGCTGGGCGATTTCAAAGCCATCTGATGTGTCCACCATGGCCTTGATACGCTGCTTTGCGGATGCACTTTTAGGATTGGCCACTAAAAAACACGTTGCTGCATCGCTGCCTCGGCCCACCCGACCCCGCAATTGATGCAACGATGACAACCCAAATCGCTCCGCATGATAAATAACCATAATACTGGCATTGGGCACATCCACCCCCACTTCAATGACCGTTGTACTGATTAACACATCCAAGTCTCCCGCTTTAAATGCCGCCATAATGGTCTGCTTTTCACTGACCGATAGCCGACCATGCAACAACCCCACCCGAACCGATGCAAACACCGTATCGCACAACCGCTGGTATTCGGCGGTAGCGGCCTTGAGATCATGGGATTCCGATTCCTCGATCACCGGATACACCACATACACTTGGCGACCCCCGGCTGCATTGCGCGCACAATAATCCAAGACCTTCTGGGCATTGCGTGTATGCACATACACAGTGTCACAGTCTTGGCGATTGGGCGGCTTTTCATCAATGACGCTGTGATCCAAGTCTCGGTACAGCGTCAGCACCAACGACCGTGGAATCGGCGTCGCCGTCATGTACAACGCATGAGGCATGTGCCCTTTGTCCTGCAAGGCCAGTCGCTGCAATACCCCAAATCGGTGCTGCTCATCCACCACAATAAGCCCCACCTGACGCATCACTACGGACGCTTGAACCAAGGCCTGTGTGCCCACCACAATTAATGGGGTATCCTGCGCCAACTGCGCCAAAGTCTCCCGACGGGCCTGAGCGGATAGCGCACCTTTTAAGCACACCACCGAAACCCCAATGGGGGCTAACAATTGGCTTAATTTCACATAGTGCTGCGTGGCTAGCACATCGGTTGGCGCCATCAATACGCCCTTTTTTCCCGACTCAACCGCCATCAGCAACGCTGCCACGGCGACATCCGTTTTGCCACACCCCACATCCCCTTGCACCAATCGGTTCATGGGAAAATTCCGTTGGATATCCGCTTGAATAGCGGCGATCACTCGCTGCTGAGCACCCGTTAAGGTATAGGGCAACCGATTGCAATAATCCCGAAATAACCGCCCACTTGCCTGCAACGGCTCGCTAATTTGAGCGGCCTGCTTCTGCCGCTTTTGATACTGCGTCGCCACTTGAAACCACAACCACTCATCAAACGCCAAGCGGTCCCGGGCCTGGTGATAGTCCGTCAATTGTTTGGGGAAATGCATGGCCTTCACGGCTTCAGCCCAGCGCATGTAGGCCTGGACATGCCCCGGAGGCAAATACTCCGGTTCAGATATAACTGAAAAACTAGCAGTAATAATTTGCCGAAGCTTGCGCTGATTCATGCCTTTAACCAATGCGTACATCGGCGTAAGGCCCGTGGGGGTATGCCCGGTAACCAACTCATAATCAGACACATGAATCACCCGCATACCGTGGCGCTCATCCCACTGCAGTTTCCCCGATACATACACCCGTTGCCCGGAACGAAACAACCGCCGAACATGCGGTTGCCGAAACCACAACGCCCCCACGTGGCCGGTGGCATCGCTCACCTGTACTCGACTCACGGCATCCCCATGCTCAATGGCCGCCATAGTCCCCCACACCGACACCGTTGTATCCAAGGGCAGGTCAATCGCTACGGACCGGATACTGGGCAACTGCGCCCGATCTTCATGATATAGCGGAAAATAATGGATCAGGTCCCAAACCGTGTGAATACCCATTCGAGCCAATACACCCACCCACTGACGGCTGACACCGGGTAGGGACTGAACGGTCTGGGCCCAAAGCATGAATCAAAGGAACCCAAACCGTAGCATTACGGCTTACTCTTCAATAACCGTTTGCTGAATAATGGATTGAATGGCGATCAATGCATCCGCTGCATCTGGATCTGTTGCTTTTGCCGTGTCAATTTGTTGAGCTAAGGTTCGCTCTTCACTCGCTTTTAAATCTTTTTTGCTAATTGCCACCAACACATAATGTCGGAAAAATCGATCATGGCCATTGTCCATGGTTTTTTTGATTTTTTCCATATAGCGATCTTTTCGCAAAGCGCCCCGAATTGACGCGTTGGATACCAGCTGAATATAACTTTCTCGGTATTTGCTCAATGTATTCAGCCCATCACCCGTTTCTTTTTGTGAATACAAGGTCTGCGCCCGTGTATTTAAAAAGGAACTAATTTCAGACATCGCGCGCTGATACGCATACACATCGCTACGGGTTTTACCGTCTTCTTGCCCAACAAAGTAATAGTATTTTCGACTGGGCTGCGGTGGTTTTTTAACCCACTTTGGCACTTTTTTCTGACTGGTTTCCACCACGGTTTCCATGCCCACATACTCTTCGGGTGCCCCACATCCATGCAAGATCGTTAAGGCAATCATTGCCACACCCAACACACTACCATATCGTTTTATCATTCTATACCTCCTGTTGACGCTAATAACTCAAGCAAACGAATTTTCGGAAACACCACATCATCTGCAATTTTTTGAATTGCTTTTTTCCGATTTTTCGCTAATGCTTTAAATGGAATAGCCACCGGCGCCATAGACGCTTGGCCATTGTGACTGGCGGTCAGCACAAGGCTTCCGGCCATATAGTAATTGTTTTTTTGGTAAGAACCCATGGTCTTTTCGTCCTCAACATCAATCCGAACTTGAACCGAAATAGACCCCGAATTTTCAACCGAATACCCCAGAGCGCTGAAGGCGGATCGCAAGGGGCGATCGAGATACTTATCCCACGCCCTGTCATCCGACTCAACCACCAGTGTAATCGGGGTGTAGCGCAAGTCCCGCACGGTGTACGGAATTTGTAACGGGGCCGGCATATCGGCTTGCCACTGCTGCGCACGCCCCTGCAAGTGGACCCCGGCTGTTATATATTGATCACTGGCGGACAAGGGCAATCCATAGGGCTGAAACTCAACATAACCCGACGCATCCGTTGTATAATCGCCCAATACCGTAGTATCGCTGTACGCCACCCGAATAACAAAATTGGTCACCGGATTGTCTTTCCAGCGCATCCGCAACCGCACAGGGCTATCCGACTGTTTGCCCAATGCCGTTGACACATCTGCCGGCGTATCCAACTCAAGCGAAAATTCAGACACATAGGCTGTCTTTTTTCCCTGAATATCGGTTAACGTTAAGCCACTATGCTGGGGCAAAAACGGTTCGGGAGACACATAATTATACAAAGACACCAGTGTGTCATAATCCTTCGCTTTCGCCAATAATCCATCAAACTTATCCAAGGCTTTATCGTAGCGCTGTGCGCTTTCCAACAAGCCTTGATACAAGGATTCTGTATTTAAGTCTCGATTCAGCTGCTGCAACTGACTGTATAATCCAGACCGATACTGCGCCTTGTCTAAGACAACCAGTACATAATACCCCCCACGATCCTTGACTTGCTTAACAATTTGAGCGTTGGCCAACGTTTGGCGAATGGTACTGCGAATTTCCGATTGACGGGACCGCCGATACTGACTCACCGATCCCACATGGGTTTCGCTATCTGTCATCGTTGTTTTTTGGGATATTGTGGTTTCAATCTGGCCAGCCAAGGTTGCTTTGGCTTCATCAATGGCGCGCTTCAGCTGAGCCGCATTCCCAACCCCAAACCAATGGGTTTCTACTGGATACTCCGTTTGGGTTGGGTTTCGAAACCAATCCGGCTCGGCCGCAACCAACGGCACGCATAGTATACCCAACGCAATCAATAACCAGACTCGCATGGTTATGGGGTAATCCGAAGAATTAACAACTTACGATTTTGATTGGCCAATGCAATCTCACCCATGCGGGTTAAGTCCCGGAACTCCGAGCGAATTTTTCGCCAGACTTGACGAGACGTTGGGTAATCATTGGGATCTACCCACAATACATAATCCAAGGTCTGATCCGTTACAATTTGTTCTTTTGTTTTTAAGGATACGGCGCTCATGCTATCTATGACACTATCTTGGACCTGCTCAAGATTGTTGGGGCTAAATGCGCCGTCAATGGACACAATAACTTTGTACTGCAATCCCTTGTAAATATCTTTCTTCCAATACGTTGTAACACGGGCCAATACATTGTCTAAAGCAGACAACATCGCCTCTTCAATAGACACCATGTCATCCCCGGATCGAGCCTCACTGTACCCCGTTTCAGACCCCAACAATCGAGCCGTGGTGGTTTCAAACGCACGGACTCGAACAGCCATCCGCTTGGTGCCATACCCAGCATCACTTTCTGACAGTTCAAAATCGATATAAATATCACTACCCACAGACAGGGCCATTTGGTACGCCATATCGGTTGGAATATCTTTGAGAGATAACTGACCGTCCACGAGATCATTTAAGAATTGCTGTTGATCGGGCAAGACCACATCGTACTGACGCGCCGTTAATAAACTTTGAATAACCGCAGCGGCATGCCCCAAATTTGCATCTTGTTTGATCAGATCTAAGGGGTTTTTATTATCCGATACTGATGGCAGCACCATAATAAATGGGTTTCCAATCTGGTCTAAAAGGTCATCTTTTTCAATCAAAACACCCCGTTTTTCTAAATCTAGAATCAAGGCCTCTTTGTTCACTTTAACTTGCTGAACCACGCGAATCCCTGTTTCTCCGTCCGTTAGCACTTTGGTTTTTGGAACCCCATCTTCGTAACTAATAAAGCCTAGAATCGTATTTATATCAAAAAAACTATCTTCAATGGCCTTAAAGGCTAGTTTTTCAGAATCTTGGGTTAAAATGGGATCCGTGCCACTCAATAGCAAAAAATACACCGCCGCTTTTCGCGAATCATCCAGGGCTTTTTTGACCCCATTTTTCTTGATATCTTTGCGTTTTTTGCCCTTGCTGCGCTCATCCGATTTATAAATGCCCGTCACTTCAAGCAACACTTCTGAAGATGACGTCGAATCAATCAACGTCGCTTGTTTAGACACAGGGCCACTGGCATACACGCCAAACGAAAGGAGTAAAGCAATAAGAATTGTGTACGTTGTTTTTTTCATAATAACCTCAATTTTACAATTTTTTTAACTAAAAGTCAATCCGAAGCCCACACTGATACGTCATATACCCCCGGTTGTATTGGATCCCCAGTTGGCGGGCATCCGAATTTGAGAAGTGGTAAGGTATGCCATCAAGCGTGTAGGACAATTGACTCAAACGAAACATCCGATGTTGGGTCGCTGTGGCGGCAAACAACCAGCGGGGGCTCAGCATAAATTCATACCCAATTCCGTACTTCATGGATCGGATTTTAAGTTCATAGTTTCTTAACCGAACGGTATCAGACGCCTGGACACGCTCCGTTCCGGTGCCCACATCAACCCGAACGGCATGGCGTTGCCACCAAAATTTTTTAGACAATCGGGTGTGATATGTCTCGATCCGATTATCGCCTTGGGTCGACGCTCCAGAATTGGATTGCAAGTCGGCCCGAGAATAATCAACCCCCACAAACAACTGTGAAATCCCGATATGTCGCCCCACATTATAATCCAAACTCGCCTGCCAACCCAGGGCTGTATCAAATGGAAGCGTTGGGATTTGATCGTTGTCCAAATAACTCAAGATCCGCGACGATTGAATATCCCCAGCGTAATGAACGCCAGCACCCAGTTGGAAGCCCCGGCGCGGCGATTCAATCACATAGCTTCCGCGATCGCGCACCGAACCAATGTGCTGATACCCATGGGCCCAATCATCGCGGGATGATTGGGTAATCCGCAACAAACCCACCGTTTTTCGTTCAATCCCCCCCGCATCGCTTTCCATATCCTCTTGCAAGAAAAACAAGTCGTCTAAGTTGGCCCCACTGTCTTTAGTGAGGGACAGGGTATAGTCTCGGCCCGACACACTGGTTGTTTTTGAAACCAATGTAAACATTGGCATGGATTTTGTCGCCTTAATCGTTTTACTCAGCAATGCCCGCAAAATACCGGCATCCATGAGGGGCTCAATCGCCATGGATGAGGGCAGTGCCATAAAACTGGTCCGTTCAACCTCTTGAACTGGAACGAGGGTAACACTGCCCGTTGGACTCATTTGCACGTTGTACCACAGCATGCCCCCCGTGATGGTGCGCACGGTTACCGGGTTTTCTCCCTCAACCTTGACGGTATCTGCCGACCGAATATATGGAATATACACATACACCGAATTCATTAAAATCTGCATTTCTTCCATCGTATACGCATCGGACTTCCCCTTGGTTTGGGCAAAACCAACCCCCCGACGCTGCTGAATCGCACGCACCCGTCGCTTTTGGTATGCATTGCTCATGAGCATCGCTTCAACATCATCCAACACATGCGATTCAAGGGCGGTCACCAACAAGTCCGCATTGGCCGTACTGGTTGCATGAATCGCTTCATAAACCGGCTGAAACACCGACGAGTCAAATTGAACCGTATCGAATCGCTTCATGCGCTTGATTTTCTTAGCCAATGACCTTGAAAATTTCTCGCCCAAATACCGATCATTCTCTTCAACAGTTGAGAATACCCATGCGGATTCCGGGGACACAATTGTCTTTTTAATAAACACCCCATCGGTATCCAATGCCGAAACCCCCACCGCGAATACAATGCCCATGATTATGATTCGAATCATGATCGATACACCTCCATTTGATTCACCGTAATACTTGAATCTTGGATCGTGTGGCCCAACACTCGAACTGGCACAGACCCTGCGGTGCTTAGCAAGGGTTGAACCCGATCACTGGGCACTTCCACCACATACCCCCCAGATTCTGAAAAACAATCTGTAAATAGCGTATCTGGGTTCAACGCTACCGAACACCCAATCGTTCCATGACCCGTTGCGCCCCCCAGCATCTCAACGAGGGTCACAATTAATCCGCCCGTTGCAATATCATGACAACTCAACACGTGGCCAGCATGTATTGCAGCCAAACACCAATCATTTTGTTGTTTTTCACGCACTAAATCCACCTCTGGAACGGCCAAAAAGCCGGCATCGGATAACACATCCGCAATCACTGTGCCCCCAAATTGAGGAGCGGACTGGCCGACCCATAGCAGCGTTGACCCAACCACTTTAAATGCCATGGTCACCGATTGGCGAAAATCAGACACCGTTCCCAAGGCAAGCACCACCGGTGACGGACATACCGATGATCCTGTTTTGGACTCATTATACAAACTCACATTGCCTGAAATAACCGGCAACGGCTCAGCACCACCCAAAGCAGTGGCGGCATCCGCAATGCCTTGAATGCCTTCTTGAATATCAAAAAATACATCGGGTTTTTCTGGATTGCCATAGTTCAAACAATCGGTCAATGCCACGGGAGATCCCCCCACAGCCACCACATTGCGTACCGCTTCAGCCACCGCCGCTGCACCGGATTGATACGGGTTTAATAGCCCGTAATGATTGCTATCAATGCTCACGGCCACCGCACTCAGACACCCCGGAATGGGGGCCACAACCCCAGCACCAGCCTCACCCGGCGATACAATGGTATCCCCACGAACCCCGTGATCAAACCGCCGATACACATACGCTTTGGGCACCGCTGCCGTATGGGCGATTACCTGCTGAATGACCGATGCAATCGCATTGGCATCCAAGCTGGGAACGCGATCAACTTGCCCGGACGCCACGGTTCGATTGGCCGCAACACGCTCGACTAGCACATCCGTTGTAATAATTGAAATGGGCAGATCACATACCACTTGACCCTGATGCTCAACCACATAGCGTGGGGCTTGGACAACCTCGCCAATCACCACAGCTCCAGCCTGGGGATACGTATCCCCCATGGCATATGTATCATTGGCAATGGCCATGATGGCTGCTGTGTGCGTACGGGGAACCGCCAAGCAAAATCGCTCCTGAGTTTCTGAACAGGCAATCACTTTGGGGTCTAAATGCGACACCGATGTGTTCACTTGATCCAGAATAACCCGCGCCCCAAACCCCGATGCACTGGTAATTTCAGATGTTGCACAGGCAATCCCACCCGCACCCAAGTCTTTGCAGCCAACCGCAATGCCGGTATCCCGAACATACGCCCAAATTGCGTTTAACACGTTCACTAAGACTCGCTTTAAAAACGGATCATGGACTTGAACCGCCCCAATGTTGGTCGTCGCATCGGATTGATCCAACGTAACCGATGAAAATGTGGCCCCACCAAATCCGGTTGCATCGGTTGATTTGCCCAATAAAATCAAGTCATACGGCTCTGTTTTAGCGGCTTCTGGCACATAACTATGAATAATCTGGTCCAACGCCACCAAGCCAACCGCCGCCACATTGACCAAACAGTTGTCGTTGTAACTGGGGTGGTAGACCGTTTCACCCGCCAATACCGGAACCCCCAACGGATTGGCATAATCCCCAACCCCTTGGACCACTTGGGTCGCAATGTGATCCGTGTGCCAAGTGCCTTGGCCAAAATGTAGGGAGTTCAACACGCCAATAACATCAGCGCCCATGCAATACACATCCCGAACAACGCCCCCCACACCCGTTGCTGCGCCTTCAATGGGCAAGATTTGCGAGGGATGGTTGTGGGACTCATGCGACACCGCTAAACCATACTGCGTCCCATCATGCTCGGTAAACGCCACGATGCCCGCATCTTCACCCACACCCACGACAACCGATTTCGCCCGAACCGGGAAACGCTTTAGCAATGGCCGTGTGCTCTTATACGAGCAATGCTCCGACCACATGACGTCAACGACGCACGCCTCAACATCGGTGGGCTCACGCCCCAACAACTGCGTTAATTGATGATAGTCTGACTGGGATAAACTCATGATGGCTGCTCCTGATTTCGTTTTAATACAAATAATGCACGCGACACCGTCCCAAATCGATCGTGAATAGGCAAGACCGTAACACAAAACGAGTCCTCCGCATGCTCCACCAGCAAATCGGTTGTTTTCTCTTCAGAATCTAGGGCCAAGTCCAGGGCCTTTACAATGTCTGCATGATGAATGTGCCGCGTAATCGTATCGCCGGTACCTTCCCCAGGAATTAAACGCAATATTTGCTCGGCTTGCGCATTGATGTAACTCACAACTTTATCTTTATTCACCAAGACAACGCCTTCTTGAATGCTGTTGGACAATAGCTTGACCGTTTTAACTTCCAAGGACACCCGGGCTGACTTTAAATGATCCAACGATTTAAACATATTAAAAATAGTTTGCAAATTCTCAAGCAAGCCTTTTCGCGTAATTGCCTGATAAAAATCAGGAAACAAATTAGCCAATCGGCGCTCGGCCATAGCTTTTTGACACGTCTCGTTAATAATGCGAACGGTTTTTCGCTCTACATAATACCCAAACACCCCAAGAACACCCAGGGCCACTGCGGTTGCCCCCGCCGTTACCCATTGATGCGAAACATACCAACCATGCTGGTAAATACTGTATACATGGGGCACGCTGCTTAATAGAATCACACTCAGTACCGATACGAACCACTTGAGACCCAACGTCATGCATCGGCTCCCAATTCCAATAACGCTTCGATTTTTTCATTGGTTCCCAACACAATCAAAATATCGTCTTTTTGAATCGTATACGTTGGATCCGGAATATCGGCCATATCTTCAATAAAGGAAACGTCCCCATCATCGTCAACTTCGATCTTTCGGGTTTTAATTCCAATCACATTGATGGCAAAGCGGCGTCTCAGCTTTAATTCGGCCAAACTCTTGCCAACAAATTGACTGGGCACATGCATTTCCACAATCGAATGCCGATTGGAAATTTCAATGTATTTCACTGTTTCAGACGAAATCGACCGCGATAACTGCTTGCCCATCTCTTTGGCAATGTTAATAATATTCTTAATTTTCATGGATTCCAGAATGCTTTCTTGCAATTCATCAATGGAGCGCACATAGATATTTTTAATGTCAAATTTTTTCAGCAAGGCTGCCGTTAATAAACTGGATTGCACATTGGACCCGATGGACACCACGGCCACATCCACATTATCAACATTCACCGCCCGCATAGCAGACTCGTCTGTTGAATCTAAAATAACCGCCTGATTCACCCGATCTTTAACATCGTCAATGGCGGATTCTTGATTATCAATGCCAATAACATAAAACCCCTTTTGGGACAGCTCCACAGCCACCTGAATCCCAAACTCGCCCAAACCAACCACCGCAATTGTTTTCATACGACTGAAATATGCTCTTCAGGGTATGTGACCGCCGCTGTCTTCCGGCGACCTGAAAACACCAGCAAAAAACTTAATGCGCCCACACGACCAATCATCATGAGTACTATTATAAAGAATTTTCCCAAAATTGACAGGGATTCGGTTAATCCCATCGACAAACCCGCCGTACCAAACGCCGATACTACCTCAAACGTTATGGGCAGCCACTCGCCTGTTTGGGTCGAAATCAGCAACGTCAAAAAGGACCCCACAATTAAAATGGACAGCATCGCAATCGATAACGCATACCGATAGGTTCGCAAGGACACCCGCCGATAAAATAAATTCAAATGCTCATAGCCCCGAACCACCTGAACCAAATTACCCAGCATCACAACCATGGTTGTAATCCGAATTCCCCCACCGGTGGATCCGGGCGCCGTTCCCACATACATCAACCCCATAATCAGCAATAAAATAGCCGGATGAAACAGGTTCATATCCAAGGTTGAAAACCCGGCCGTGCGTGCCGATATCGAATAAAAAAACGCATTCACCACTTGATCCGGAACCGCCAAGCCAACAAAAGCATGGTTGCGCTCCGCAATAAAAATCATACCCGCGGCTCCCACAATCAACCAAAAACTGGTCCATAAAACCAACTTGCTATTGGGCGTTACCCGTGCCACGCGCCCGGGAATAAACTTGACTTTAATAACCTGCAACACGTTGTACAGCACGGGAAATCCCAGCCCCCCCAAAGCCACCAATGTCGCAATAACAATCAACAAAAACCCATGGTCAACATACTGATAAAAATTATCCGAAAATAACGTAAATCCGGCGTTGCAAAATGCGGAAACCGCATGAAAAACCCCATAAAACAAACTGTTTGAGAACCCATAACCTTGGCCATACCAATGCAAAAATAGCAACAGGGCACCGATGCATTCTACCGCAATGGTCAACCCCACAATGGCTCGGATAATTTTAAGCACATTGGCTTGGTTTTGATCATCCACGCCCGACTGAAAAAACACCACCTGCTGCTGCGACAATTTTTTCTTCAGCAACAAGGCCACAAAGGCCGATAAAGACATAATGCCCAATCCCCCCAATTGAATCATCAATAAAATAAACACCTGACCAACGCGAGAAAATACAGTCGAAACATCGTTGACGACCAAGCCCGTCACGCATAAAGCCGACGTCGCCGTAAACAACGCATCACTATATGGAATGGGAGCCACCACCGATATTGGCAACATTAACAGCCCCGAGCCAATGGCAATCATAACCACATACCCCAACACTAGAATTTGAATGGGTGTGGGCTGCCACCGTCTCATGCGCGTGTGTTTATACTATTTTTTGTGTAGCCGATCACAACGTCACCATGGTACCATATTAACACCGATGATTCGATTCATGCGACATGCGTATCAAGACTGGCAAACCCGCAAACAGGCATTGCCAAAACCCTGCTCCACGTTTGTGCATTACGCTGAGGTGTGTTTAGTCTCGGTATTGCTGGTGCTGGGCATTCGTGATTGGCTCGTCCAATCCTCGAAAGTGGTATCCGGCTCTATGATTCCCACGTTGGCCATCCAGGATCGCATTATTGTTTTAAAATGGCCCCACCACTTTGCATCCATTAACCGTGGGGATGTTGTGCTCTTTAAATCCCCCCATGGGGATGGTAAAGAATTTGTAAAACGTGTGGTCGGTTTGGGCGGCGAACGGGTCAGCATCCGAAACGGTTTAGTTTACATTAATCAAAAACCCCTGCATTTTCCAGGTGTGCACGTTCGAGCTGATGCCAGCAATCTAGCTGAAATCACAATACCTGAGAACCATTTTTTTATGCTCGGGGATAACCGGCGATATTCTCAAGATTCTCGGTACTGGGGAACCGTGCATCGGGATGCCATTATTGGGAATGCGTGGTTTATTTATTGGCCACCCCGTAGCGCCCAAATTGTATGGTAATTACGCTAAACGGACACTCGCACACCCTACCCGATACGGTTCATACCCTGCACGATCTGATCCACCATTTGGGCTTAACCCCCGATCATGTCAGCATCCTGCAAAACAACCAAATTGTACCGAACCAATCCGGTTCAATTGCCCCCAACGATTGCATTGAAATCATGCACTTTGTCGGGGGTGGATCACCGAATCACTAACCGGGATTTTTGCGCTTCATCATATGCGCTAACAAACCCCTTTTCCTCCAATTCATCCATCAGTCGTGACGCCCGATTATAACCAATTTTAAGTTTTCGCTGCAACAACGATACCGAGACTTTTTTCTGCGATTGAACCAAGGTTTTAGCCTCCAAAAACAACGGGTCTTCGGCCTCTGACACCGAGTCGTTCACGGTATCCACTTTCACATTTAAAATATCTTCGTGATACCTGGGTTTGGCTTGTTTTTTCCAAAACGACACCACGCGCTCCACTTCAGCTTCTGAAACAAAAACCCCTTGCGATCGTTGCGGTTTAAATGTCCCAACGGGCATATAGAGCATATCCCCTTTACCCATTAATTTTTCAGCCCCGCCCGAATCCAAAATCGTTCGGGAATCAATTTGTGATTGCAGGAAAAATGAAATCCGTGACGGAATATTGGCCTTAATTAAGCCCGTAATCACGTTCACGCTGGGGCGTTGTGTTGCGATCACCAAGTGAATGCCCGTCGCCCGTGCCATTTGCGCCAAGCGACAAATGGTGGTCTCCACATCTTGAGCCGCCACCATCATTAAATCCGCTAGCTCATCAATAATTACCACAATGTAGGGCAACACATCGGGCAAAACCGGATCCTCAACCTCTGGGTCATAGCCCAACTTTTCGTGCAACACCGCTTTGACTTTATTGGGATTCTTTTTATAGTCGTCACGCAAGGCTGTGACTTTTTTGTTGTACCCCTCCAATTGCTTAACCCCCAAGCGTGAAAAAATCGTGTACCGACGCTCCATCTCTTTTAATACCCATTTTTGCAGCGTAGCGGCCGCCTGCGCAGAATCCGTCACCACGGGAGCCAACAAATGCGGGATCCCGTCATATAAATTGAGCTCTACTTTTTTCGGATCAATCATCACAAACCGAACGTCATCCGGGCTCGCACGCATTAAAATGGATAAAATAATGGTGTTCACACACACGCTTTTCCCCGACCCAGTGGCACCGGCAATCAACACATGCGGCATGCGCCCCAAATGCATAATAATCGGCTCGCCGGTAATGCTCAGCCCCATGGCTGCTAATAATTTATCCGGATCCGATTGAACGGATTCAATCAAGGGCCGCAATCGAACCGACTGAATATCGGGATTGGGGACCTCAATACCCACCAACGATTGGCCGGCAATGGCCTCAATCCGCACATTTGGGCTCGCCAATTTAAGCGCAATATCGTTGGCCAGCCCCATTACTTTGCTTAACTTAACCCCTTGACCCAAGCTGAGCTCGTACCGGGTGACACTGGGCCCCACGGTCACATTGGCCACTGAAGCTTGAACCCCAAAGCTGTGCAGCACAGCCAAAACCGCATCCCCCCGCGTGGTATCGGGATCGGTGGTGGTGCGGGGGGCATCGGGCTTATCCAGCAAAGCAATAGGGGGGTAATTTCCCGTATGCTGGACGCCGGATGATGGGGGCAACCGTTTGGACCGCTTGGGCTTTGGGGGCGCATCCACCGCTTGCGCGGATGACCGTCGGCGGGACAGCCATGCCCAAACACGCATCGACACCGTGCCCTGTTTGATACGCTCCCATCCCGGCATCGAGATCGAAACACCCCACAGCATGAGCCCCCCAATCCCACATATGGCGCTCATGAGCCACACGCCCCATAGCCCCACGCTGACCACAAGAACCCGATAGGTCATAAACCCCAGCAACCCCCCCGTGTTCCAGCACGTTGTTTGCGTCAACATGGCCGAAGGGTCCACCCACAAGCCGGTCAGGCCCAGCGCCACGCCCCAACTCAAAACACCCCAACCTAAACTGCATCGCAGCGCCGACACCCTGGCTGCATACCGCTGCCATACGGCAATAATCCCCAAAATAGGCACACTCCACACCGCTTTTCCCATGAGCCATCGCCCCATATACACCGCCCCACTCCCCACAGGACCGGTATGAGCCACGGATACCAAGGATGTCCCCAAAAAAACCACAAGCAATCCGGCGATTAGCGGGAAAATACTGGCCAATACCCACGCGTATGCTTTACGTTTCATTCAAAGACTATCATAGCATATTGCACGATCGTAGATATCGATTGGAACAATATGATACGATGGTAATCAATGACAAAAGTAGCGTATGTGAATGGCATGCTCATTGGGGATGATGGCGAGGCCCGTGTAATCAACCTATTGGTTGAAAACGGAATCGTAACGGGCAAAGGCTATTTGCCTGATGACACCGAAGCGGACATCACCCTGATTGATTGCAAAAACTGCTATATCTTGCCCCAAGTTCTGGGCATTGGCACGCCCCCCAACACCCCCAACTTAACCGGAACCCTAGGCCCCTTCGGCCAGAACCATGCTTACCCTTGGATCCCCATCAATACACTGCTAGACGCCGATATTCCAACCGATGGCGCACCCGTTGTGGGCGTTAGCGTTACGCTAAACCAAGACACGGTAGAGACAGTGAATACACTGCTAACCAAACTCGCCAACCTGCCCTTTCCAATCATTGTGCGTTGGGGAACAGTGTTTGACCCCGCCGAATTCCAAGCCATGATGACCTGCTTAGCGCATCACAATCGATCCATTATTTTAGAAGCGGTAAACTCTGGGCAACTGCTGGCCACGGCTTTGACGGCTAAAAAACACATCCCGACCATTGCGGTCAGTGCCAGTTTAGACGCTTTTTTTGAATCGGACTCCGCCTACTTTATTGAAGCCTTAAACGCCGATGTTATTGATCATCTGTATGCAACAACAACCCCGGAAGATACCATTCTATTGGCGTTTATGATTGCCCGAGTCACGCAAGTGCCGCTGGCCACCATGCTCAGCCGAATTGCCTGGGATACCCCCCGGCTCTTTACGATTGCCAGCGGCGTTTCGCTCGGAAAACCCGCAGGGTTTTTGGTGGTTGACCCCAATTTGTTCATGGCGGTTGTCCAAGCCAAGCACAACCAGGAAGCGGTTCCAGAGGGGTTTATTCGAACTTCAGTCGTTTAGCCCCGCGCTGTATCGCTGATGCAACGCCTCAACCAGGGCGATATCTGCTTGATTTTATAGCATTATTAACGTATAATTTAGAAACAGGTTTTTAGTAATACTTAATAAGATTAAAGGGGAAAGTGATCATGTTAGGGACCATTATTCGCGCTTCGTTTCTTTTGCCGACTTTAATCAAGGCGGCTTCCACACAACCAGAGATTCCAGATTCATTTGAACCAATTGCACCGACTAGACCGCCTATCCCTATGAGTGGAGCTATTAACGATAAATGGAATGAAAATATTTTTATAGAATTATTAGAACAATCTGTTTTTAACAAAGAGATAGTCGACATGATACCCAACATTGCTAGTAGACTGAATGACAACTCCATTATGCGGCTCGTCAAAAAATTATTGCCAGAATATGAAAATTTATTAGTAAGCGACACCTTGACCGATCAAGACTATGCAAAAACAGCCACCACATCATTTGTAAAAATTGTGGAATCAATTAAAAATAAGAAGACCTGCCTTAGCCTATTAGTCCCTGTAATGATGATTGACTCTAAAATTGATTCTGCCCAATCACCTGCCAAAGAAATAATAAAAGCGATTATTCAGAACTCAGACCCATCCAAGCTTGATACAAAATTAAAAAATATACTGGAAAGCGACCGTTACGATCATAAAATCTCGTTTCAAACCAAAATTAAAACAATTGCGATTGCAAAAAATGTAGGCTTGCTTCTTAGCCAAACAGAACAAAAAGCATTCGATATAATTAAGATAACAGAACAAAAAAACGCAGAGCTGATATCTTCAATCCAAAAAAAAATTCAATCTTCAATCAATGAAACGCAGATTCCAGCATACCAGTGTTTCACAGATGTTTTACCCAGAATAATACTAGCCGTATTATTTGGCCAAGTGATCCAATATGGCCTGAATCAGCACCAACCAACCAAACCCGATGATGGGACAAATCAACCTAAAGCTAAACCAAAATCTAAAGCTAAACCAAAATCTAAAGCTAAATCAAAATCTAAAGCCAAAGATAATATTACTAAATTTAATCCAGAGAAATCTATTCTTATCATTGACCCAAATGAAAAAAAATACACCGTAATAACAAAAGAAATATTCGATAATAAATACCATCAATACTGTAGTTTATATGCTGAGGATTCTATATTCTGGGTAACCGATACCATGCTGATGCCACTAAGTATCACATTTGATAAAACAATGAATAACACCAACGGCCAACCATTGAGTGAGAATCGATTCAATCTATTAAACGAACAACCGGACGTGCTACAAACCAGTACACGATGTGAAACACCTGATATTATTGTGGACCTATATAAAAAATTAGGTCTGAGCCAAGCACTGCCCAATGAAAAAACAAAAAAAATGGGTGCCGATGAACTCAATACTTCCAAAAAACTTAATCAAGCATTGGAGTTTGTATTAACAAACTTTAACACAACTATTGAAGACATTAATACCCTGCTAGAAGAAACAGAAACAAAAAAAAGTTTTAATACGAATGAAGACTATGCCACACGATTGGATGCGTTGAAAACCTACATATCGCATTTAGAAACGGACAATCATAAAGATATGGAACAACTAACAAAAAAAATATCTGAAATAGAAACAATTTTGGACAACATGCACATTAATCCGAAAACCTATAATGATCAACTAAATCAATCAGATGACCTGTGCGTAAAGACGCTGGATGCGGCCGGTTACACACATTCAAAAGATCTATCTGTGCACCAACACGTTACAGACTCTAATTCTGAAAAAGCAATTAATGCGTTACTAGCCGAAGACCGTTTAATGGATTTATTGGGTCTTTTATTCGATGTAAGCAAAGACTCTAATTATACCGTCAACTATTTTGATACGCTAGATGAAACCGATCGTTCATTGATCTGCCGTTGCTTTGATTGGCAGTGCGATACTAAAGAAATATTTCAAGATAAGATACTTAATCTGATCAGTGAGTCCCGACGCGTCGAATTTGACTTCATCGTATCTGCAAACTCAAAACCGGTCAACTTGGAAGTTAAAGCTTGGAACTTGCTAAACAAGGATCGTTCACACAATGAACAAAAAATAGCCTCGTTGATTCAACGAATAAAGAACCAATTGAAAAACCAAAACGGCTACTACAAAAGTCATTGTGTTTTCATTAGCGACAGAACGGATCAATACGATATCGAACAAGAACGAACGGCACTACAGTTTGTCGCAAAAACATGCAATTTAACGATCAAAGATTTGAAAAAATCCGATATCGATAGTCAAACAAAGCTCAAAGCTATGATAACAACAGCGTCAGAAGAAGCGCCTACATTATTTATCATGCCACAAAACGCTATCAAGTCAGCCATTGAACACCCGGATGGAGACGAATTCCAAACTGTATTCAACTCGCATAAAATTAGCAAAAAAAATGCTCCAAAACGAGGCAAAGACGCTGAGGGACTTCTGAGAGAACTCTTCAACACCTACACCATTGATATGGCTAGCGGGTTGATATTTACAGATACGGACACCGCAATGTCCAGTGGATCAACGAGTCGTTAACTATGGCGGTGGCAGTCTAAATCCAACGCCTCAACCAGGGCTAAATTCGCCGCATGGCCGGATCGAATACCCAGCACATGCCCCTGAATTGGACGACCGAAAATGGACAAGTCCCCAATAATATCCAAAATTTTATGCGCAGCAGGCTCCACCGGCACCCGCAACTCGGATTGATACCCATCCGCATCAATCCCCAACACATTGTCTGCCCGAATGCCCTTTCCCAAACCCGCCGCTTCAATGGCGGCTAAATCCGAGGCAAACCCAAACGTACGCGCGGGTGCAATCGCCGTTTCAAACCAATCCTCCGTCCACACCCCGTGGCACACTTGGGTATCCACAACCGTATCCGCATGCGTCAAAATATAGGTAAAGCGCACGCGATCATCGGGCAATAGAATCAACTGACCCCCTTGATTGTCAATGCGCATGGGGGCTTGAACCACCCAGGGCGATTGGCATCCCGGCAAGGCTACCCGGCCAGCCTCCCGAATGGCCACTACCCATGGCTGAGCACTGCCATCTAAAATAGGAACCTCTTCCGCATCCAGGGTAATGTCAATATCTGTAATGCCGCACCCCCAAATAGCGGCCAGCAGATGCTCCGGCGTGGTCACGCGGACCCCATTGGCGGCCAAGGCCGTGGCACGATTGGCACCGGATATTGACGCTGGGCATACCGGCACCCACGCTGAACAATCCGATCGATAAAACCGAACCCCGGAATCCCCCGGGGACACCGTCACGGTCACCGGCTTGCCAGAATGAATGCCAATCCCCGACACCGATACCGTGGACTGAATGGTTTGGTTGGGGCGAATCATCAGAACACCGCCTCGTTAATCGCCACCGCCACTGCGGCATATACCTGATCCTGCAATTGTGCCAACAAGACATCCGAATCCACCTGAATCCGCGCCTGAATCCGCAATTGGTAATCGGCTGGAAATTGAATATCCCGATACTTTATGGGCAAATCAATCGTCGGGTCTCCCAACTCGCGGGTCTGAGACACCTGTTCATTTAAAGGAATGCGTGCAATGCGCGCGCCCAAATGATACACATCCACGTGCCCCACCGCCTGTAGGGTATAGTCCCGATCATACACCCGGTATTGAAAATCATGCGTATACCACCGATTAGCCCCATGCTCTGTTTTTGAAAACCGCAACTGATCATACGCCCAAACCGGCTCGGTCATGGTATCGGTTTGAATCACCCGAGCCGTAACACGAATGTGCGTATCCGCACTGGGCGTTTGTATATAATAGGGCGTATCCGATGCCTGCAAATGATGCATCACTGCGGCCGGCATCCCATCGTGAATCCGTGGCATCCAGATCGAAGCATCCAGATCATCCACCACCAACGGCGCCTCCCATACCCAGGTCAACTGAATGGACCGCATCACCGCTTGATTTAACTGATCGAGACGTTGCGTATCGGCCAATGTGAGGGTATCGTACATCTGAATCTGCTCCCAGATGAGCAATTCCCGCAAGGGGTCTGTCTCAGCGTCAGCCGACTGCCGCCACTGCGCCACGGCCGCCGATTGCGCATCCGCACAGCGTTGGCGATGGGGAAACGGCTGCTGATCTAAAAACGGTTGGGGCAATCGAGCAATGAGCGGCACTATCGTTTGACAAGTGGCCAAATAATCCGTCACCAGTGTTTGGCGGGAGGCCCGATCCAACTGCTGATTCAATGCCCCCATCAAACGGGGCCCATGATCATGCAAAAACTGCTCCGCTGATTTGCGAGTCTTGGGCTGCTCCCAATCGGCCACAACCCCAACCAGCGCTTCGCGATAATTGCCATAGTAAAACTGGCGTTCCGCAGACGCGTCATCCAACTGGCACCCCCCCAGTATCAAGCCGATAACGAACCAAATCCAAACCATTTTAACAACGCACGCTCAATCTCGCGCTGGGGTATTTTTAAAATAGAATCGCTATCCGGATCCAACGGCTGAACCAAAATGCCATACCCCCCCAACCGGTTGGCAAACACAATGTCTGTAAACAATTGATCCCCAATCACAATCGGATTATCTATATAAATGCCCGAATGATCCAAAAATTCCTGAAACGCCGATAGCCACGGCTTACACGCAAATCGCATCCCCGGAACAGCGGCTGCCTGGCACACCGACTCCACACGGCTTTGGGACCGATTGTTACTCACAATGATCACATGAAACCCCAACGATTTTACAGTTTCTATCCAAGTCAATTTTTGCAAACTGAGGGTGTACTCGTTGTACGACATCAACGTATTGTCCAAATCCAAAATAACGGTTCGATGCCCAGCGGCATACAAGGCACGCATATCAATGTCTTCTACCGATCGGTGCACAGCACTGGGCCGAAACCATCGGGTTACTACGGCCTTAATCGTCGACCATCGCACCCAATATTGGTTCATAGCAGGGGTGAAATACGGGCCACTAAGGCATCAATATCCGAATGCAAAAATCGCAACCGAACGGGGTTGGCAATAAGCAAAGCGGTTGACTCAAGCAGCGTATCCAAACAATGCAACCCATTGGCTTTCAGGGTCGCCCCTGTTGCCGTTAAATCCACAATGTATTCCGCTAAGCCAGTCACCGGCGCACTTTCAATAGACCCGTATAGTTTTAACACACTCACCGGGCAATGTTTCGTTTGAAAATAGGCCTCGGTTAACCGCGGGTACTTGGTAGCCACACGGCTGTAGGGCTTCACCGCATCGGATGGATGTAAGCCAGCCAAAACCAACTGGCAGTCCCCAAACCGCAAATCCAGCAAGCGTGCCACATTGGGCTGCTGTTCGGCCAATACATCCTCGCCCACAACACCAATATCAGCGGCCCCATTGGCCACAAACACCGGAACATCCCAGGGCCGCACTAAAATGAAGGTATACCGACCCGATGTGTCGGTAATTTGGAGCTGTCGCGTTTCCGTTATAGGCTCAGCAAACTGAACCCCCAATTGAGCAAAGATTTCCGCTGTTTTTCCCAATAAGTACCCTTTGGCAACCGCTACTCGAATCATGACAACACCGCCATAATCGCATTCATATTCAAACAAAACCCCACCGCTGGCCGATCCGGCCCAAATTGAGCCAACAACCCATCGTAGCGCCCCCCCGTTGCGATAACACCACCCCAAGCAGGCACCGTTGCCTCAAACACAATACCGGTATAATACGTAACGTCGTTAACAACCGCACGATTGGGAACAATTTGCGGGTGATCGCACGTCTGAATAACCGATTGTAAAGCCTCAGGCGCATCCGTCAAAGCAGCCGCCCCACGGGCCGGAATACCCGAATAGCGATAGTCTAACCCCGATGCCATGGCATCCACGTGCCCCACATCAATCAACCAGTCGGATAGCTGTAAGGCATCAAACACGTGCGTTAATAGGCGCAACACATCCGCATCCGCATCGGGGGATTCTCCGATTAATTCTACGCCAATTTGACTTTGCTCCACACAAGCCCCGGCATCGTCTCGATAATAAATAGGCCCCACATAGCACAGTTTAATTGGCCCCGTTTTGTTTCGCATGTGCATACCCACCAACCGCGCAATCGGCACGGTATGATCCGGGCGCAGAACCATAATGTGATCCCGATCCACCAATTGGACCAAGGACCGATTGCGCGCATTGGGCATGGCATTCACAATCATGGATGCGTATTCCAATAACGGCGTCGAAACCGGCTGATACCCATGGGCCCGCAATGTATCCAAAATGATGGATTGAACGGCTTGCTGTTGATCCCATTGAACCGGGGTTATATCTTGCAATTCACCGGGTGTAATCATGGCGTCACCACGACCCCCTTCCCCGGTGTAATCGTCACCGGAAAGCATCCCGATTGAATCGATACCCCCCGCATTTTATATACACAGATATGGCGCTGATGCTCCATGACATCCACGCTGTGCTGCAATTGAATCACACCGGCCGTTGCAAAGGCCTCGGTATCGTGCTGATCCAATCCCCCAGAGTGAGCATTGGCAATTAACACAACCGTGCTCTCTATTTTAGACTCAAACATGCCAATTAATTGACGCAGGTATTCCAAAACAGCCAGGGATCGTGAATGGCGAAAAATCAGCGGGGACACCGGGTCCATCACCACACGCTGCGCCCCAAATTTAGCAATAAATCGGCGAATATCATCCACCAATTGTGTGGCACTAAAGACATCATCATGTAGGGCTTCTGTGTTATTAAAATAATGGGTTAAATCCAAAATTTTTAAATGATTATTACGCAAATACGGTGCCAACGACAGCCCTACAGACTCGGCATCCACAATGCATTGGGTAGCCGGTTGATCCAGGGTAATATACACGGCTTTTTCACCGGATCGCAAACCGGCCAACACAAACTGAATCCCCAGCATCGTTTTGCCTACCCCCGGTTGCCCGGATACCAAAACCGTGCGCCCATTGGGATACCCGCCACCCACCAACCGATCCAAACCCGGAACACCCGTACTCACGGGCTGCTTTATTGTACTCATTGCGCCATTCCTTGCTTTAATATTCGAGATAATTTGTCTTCAACGCTCATGCTAGCATCCAACTGAACCCCTTGGGTCATGGCACGCACCTCATTGGTTTTGTATCCCAACGCTTGCAGCGCCATTAACACATCCGAATCTTGGCTCACCGCAGCCGGTACCGCCGAATAATCGCCATCGGCCACCGCATCTTTGAGCTCCATAATGATGCGCTCCGCCATTTTTTTTCCCACCCCACTCACCTGGGTCAGTGTGGCCACATCGCCCTGCTGAATGGCCGACTTCATGGTGCGAACTGCTAAGCCCGAAAACACAGCCAAGGCAATGCGGGGACCCAATCCTGTAACGCCCAATAACTGAATAAAAAACGCCCGGTCATCCATCGATAAAAACCCGTACAAAGTTTGAACATTTTCTCGTAAATGATGATAAATGGCCAACCCGGCGACCTGGCCGTCATGCGGCAATTCCGATTGCAACCGGGTCGGCATAAAAACTTGGTACCCCACCCCGGCCGCCTCCACAACAATGGAGTCATCACAGTGTCGTGTCCATGAACCGGTTAATGTAATAATCATAGTTACGTCTTATTTTACGTCAGTTAAGCCACATACCGCAACGGCAAGCGCATCAGCAACATCATCTGGCTTGGGAATTTCTGATAATCCCAGCAAGTGCTTCACCATGTATTGCACCTGTTTTTTATCCGCACTGCCGTATCCCGTTACCCCCTGTTTCACTTGCAGGGGGGTATAATCAGCAACTGAAAGTCCGGCTTGCTGACCGGCCAACAGCACCACCCCCCGCGCCTGACCAACCAAAAAAGCAGTCCGAACGTTGGTATTAAAAAACAAAGACTCGACCGCCATGTGTGTGGGTTGATAGCGTTGAATCAGGGATGTTAAATCCGCATACACAGTTGCTAACCGCTCGCCCAGTGGCGTATTGGCGGGCGTTGTAATGGCCCCCCATGTTATTGGCTTGAGGTTGCCGGCAACCTGCTCCACAAACCCAAATCCCGTGATTGCAAGCCCCGGGTCAATGCCCAGCATCACACTCATTTGATGGCCAATACACCTTCAAAACACACATGCTTGAACACCGTCATGGTATCCACAAAGCCCGCACGGGTTAACAAATCGCAATTGCCCTGAGTCGAAAACGGAGACAGCACTTGCTTGAGCTGGCGCGATTTTTTTAAAATCTCATCCGAGTTGTAGCCTTGCGCTACTTTATAATCCGTATAAATTCCCGTCATGATGTCTTGAAATCGGGCATCTGGCGCTCGGACTTTTTCAAACCAGACCAAGGCCCCACCCCAATTCAAACTGGAATAGATCCGATCCATCACAATTTGTCGGCACTTGGGTGGAATAAATTGCAACGTATAATACGCTACAATAAAATCGGCTTGCGGCCAGTCAATCGCCAACGCATCCGCACACACAAACTCAATATTGCTGTGCCCCTGGCACGTGTCTTTTGCTTTTTCAATCATGGCCGGAACCACGTCCACGGCTAAGACACGCCCCGATTTTTTCGCCGCCCGCTGCGCCAATTGCTGGGTCAACTGACCCGTGGAGCACCCCACATCAACCACCCAACTCTCGGGACCAATGAAGTAATCGGATATGGCCAACACCAACTGATGCCCATGCGCATACAACGGGACCGACCGCTCAATGTGCGAATCAAACTGCCCCACTATGTCGCCATCAAACGTCCAGGTGGCGTTATCGTGCATGGGGTTAGTCTTCACCCACCATTTGAATTCGAATGGAGTTAATCCCCCCGGCTTGATTAATAGGAATCCCCGCCGTAATGACCAGTACATCCCCCTGGGCAATATAGCCACAGGCCTCGGCCTGAGCAATCCCCAAGGCAATCATATCGCGCCATCGGTGAATATCCGCAAAGCGTTTCGTTAGCATGATCGGAACAACCCCCCGGTACAAGGCCAATCGCCGCATGGTGGCTGGATTATCTGTCACACTAATAATGGGAAATGGGGTATTGAGTTTGGATGCAATTAAGGGGGTCTGCCCCGTACTGGTAAACACCATAATAGCCCGCGCTTTGTTTTCTTGGGCAATTTGATCAGCCGCTTTGACAATAGACGTGGCTGCCGTTCGGTGGTTGGGGGCAAATACAAACCGGGGCATACTGGTATTGTCTCGGCGCAAGTATTCAATATTGCGTTCTGTGGTAATGCAGATATCGCGCATGGTTTCGATTGCATGAATGGGATCATGCCCAGCGGCTGTTTCAGCGGATAGCATAACCGCATCGCATCGGTCATAAATGGCATTGGCCACGTCAGACACTTCTGCACGGGTTGCGGTATTTTCAGTAATTAAACTTTCGAGCATGTGCGTGGCAACAATAACGGGCTTAATGCGCCGATTGCATTCGTAAATAATACGCTTTTGAGCCGACGGCACATGATCAATCCCAATTTCAATCCCCAAATCTCCCCGCGCCACCATAACCGCATCGGCGATATCAATAATTTCCGCCAAGTTTTCCATGGCCTGGGGCCGTTCAATTTTGGCAATAATGCGAATGCCAGTCCCCCCGCGGGCATCCAATTCATTGCGCAAGCGTTGAATGTCGGCTGCCGTTTGCACAAACGATAAGGCAACATAGTCCAGATCATTGGCTAGGGCCAAGTCTAAATCAATCCGGTCTTTCTCGGTCAATACCCCGGTGTGAATGGCTGTTTGGGGAATGTTCACGCCTTTTTTATTTCGAATAACCCCACCATGCGCCACAGTACATACGAGACTATCGGCCATTTTTTCTGTCACCGTTAGCTTTAGTTTTCCGTCATCAATGTAAATGGGATCGCCCACCTGACAATCTGAAATGACGGTTTGAGACACATGGGCACACGTGTCATCCCCCAGCTGTGCGGGGTCATTCACCAACCGATACGACTGGCCTTTCTTGATGGTTGCGCGACCGTCTTTAAAGGTGCCGACCCGGATTTTTGGGCCTTGCAAATCCAAAAAAATACTCACCCAACGTTGCAAGTCAATCGATGCTTTGCGTATTGTTTGAACCAACTGACGTACCGATTCGGGGTCGCTATTGTGCGAAGCATTAATCCGAATAACATTGACCCCCGCCACCAACATTGCAGCAATGGTTTGTGGGGATTCGGACGCAGGACCAATGGTGGCTACAATACTGGTGCGTTTTTGACTAATAATTTCTAAGTTATTGACCATAATCAACTCTTTATAGTATCACACCTGGGGATGCATTATAATTACAAATCATAGCAAGATCACTTAAGTGACTCCTGTGGCTTGTTAATTTCACGGTTGACGCAGGGATCCTTGGCTGTCATGATTTGAATCAGAAAGTTTTACAAATTAAAATTTAAATAGTGTTTAAAAACTATAAAGGGAAGATTTAAAACAATGATGCCAACAACACAATCATCACAGTCAGGAAAATCATCAGTAGGAAACCCACCAGCAGCACCAAGACTGCAACCTGCACAAACCGAAACAGGCCCGATTTCAAACTTAGTTCTACCAAGCAGTTCAAACAACATACGTTCCGTTCATGACTTGAGTAGTGCAGAGAGGCTATTTATAAATGATGACACCCCTTGTGATTTATCCATGAAACCAAGCGAGTTATTGGCTAAGGCAGTGGCTACTGAAAAAAATAGTTTAAAGATAGACAATTAGTATCCAAAATAACACAGAAATGTACTGGATTGGCTTGGGCTTCACCGTGTATCCAATGGTGGAGCCACGGGGGATCGAACCCCGGACCTCTAGCATGCCATGCTAGCGCTCTCCCAGCTGAGCTATAGCCCCAATATATGGTAGTATACCATATGCATGTCTCGGTTAAGCAAAACAATTTTAAACAACTTTAGCACCTACTTTATGATTAGCGTTGTTTTGTTCACCAGCATTCTCACTGGAACGGCTATTATGTTCGAGGCCATTACGATGGCCTTTGAGTTTGGGTTAAACGCCTTAGACCTTATTATTTTAATTGTATACCAAGCCCCCCGACTCATTACCTACAGCTTCGGGTTATCCGCCCTGATTGTGGGCAGCATCATCACCAGTAGCATGAGCCAAAACCGAGAACTCGTTGCGCTGCGAGCCGCCGGCGTTGGCTATGGGCGGGTCTTTCGGCTGTTGGTCGTATGCGGCGCCATCATTACCCTGGGATTCATCGGCATTAACGAGACGCTCGTCCCCTATTGTGAACGCCAAGTGGATGACTTTCAGTACTACCTTCAAGAAACCAAGCAGCCCAATATTCAGCCAGGAACCAGCTACATTGAATACGACGGCAAACAACCCAAGCGGCTCATTTATGTCCACGACGCTAACGAGAACCAACTCAACGATATAACATTAATTGATTACACACAAACGGGTGGCGTTCAAAGCATCTCACAAGCCGAATCCGGCGCATGGTTACCCGGCCTGGGTTGGCGATTTTACAATGGACTGCTCTACGCATTAAGCGGGCAATCCCTTATTGAGATTGGCTATGAGCGTCAGCATATTAACCTCATTGATTTTCGCAAGCAATCCAGCCGATCCGTTCGGGAACTGAATAGCTATGACCTCTACCACGCATTAATTCAAAAAAACAAAGCGGGAAAAAAGACCCCCCAAGAATGGGTCGAGTTTCATTTAAAATTTGCCCTGCCGGTATCCTGCCTCATTTTTACACTGCTGGGCGCAGCCTTGGGGGTTCAGCCCATGCGTCAGCGGCAATCCAACCCGCTCGGGGCATGCGCGCTAATTATTATTGGATATTACGTGATTCTATCCATCGCCACCAGCATCGCCATGAACGGCACCCTATCCCCAGCACTCGCTGCCTGGCTGCCCAATGGCGTCATGGGGGGGCTAATGGTGTATGTCTTGCGAAACCGATTAACCCACCGATAAGCATCATTTAGATATTGACAGAGCCTGAGTTTTTCTGTAATTTTTTGTAAATTATACCGGTACAGTTTTTTTAGTAAAAGAGGAGAAATTAAAATGGCAGTAGCAGCAGGAGCATTAGCATTAGCAAAAGCATCAGCGGCAGGATATCCAGGAGCACCAGCAGCAGCAAACCCACGAGGAGCACAACCCCCAGCAGCACCAGGGCCACGCCAAGCAGGAAACTCAGTATTCAAAGCAGTAGTCAACGCAGCAGCCAACTTAGGATTAGGAAGTAAAGTACCAAGACCAAGAAGACGGTTAGATAATGATTGCCCAGCCTTGCCTGAAAATGACCAAACCAGGGCAGCTAGGATTGCTGAGGGTGTAAGTCGTATACCGAGTAATGCTATTGTTGCGAAAACTCTATCAGCGATTGAATATACCAAACAAGACGGAACACCAGCTAACCTTCAAGGTCTTGTAGACACGTTTATAAATGTCAAAAAAGATGTAATAGATGAAGGTCAAGGTGATGAAGACTATTTCAATCGTCTTTTAAACGACTTGCAAAGTTTTATTGAACAAAATCCTGATACAGCCGAATTAACCAGTGCGCTGAGTAACCAGCTGACCTTAAATGAAGCTAATTTTCCGAACCAAGCCGTGCTCGATGAACTTATTACGGAAGTTGTACCCCCCTTTATAGACACTATCAATAACTTTTTAACTGATCCAGCGCTTGTTAACCCTACAGGGGACGATCTTACGAGTAAAGTAACCGCCATAGCCGTAAAATGTGCTGAATTGAAGACATCACTAGAAGCAAATATAGAAACACTAAAAGGAAATATTGTCGAAAATGTAGACGAGGCATTTTATAGCGACAAATACCATGGTGCCATTGAGGGGCTACTATCAAAAAAAGCAACCACAGTAAAAGATCTTAAGGAAAAAATTGAAGAATGGAAGGAATTGAATAACTGTAAAGATAAATTGCTTCGTAACTACCAAAACAAGGTTGAAACAATCAGAACGTCTATGGTCCAAGAATTTAAGGCGCTTATACCAAAGGATATAAATCCTGATAACATAAATGAAAACATAGAAACGATCTCACAGTTACTACAAATAGTATCTCAAGACAATGAATTATTTAACGATGTCGAAAAAACCGATGTAACCAAGGCGCTAAACGACGCGCTTGAAGAGATTGCATCTCAAATTGGGTCTAAAGTAAACGCTCTTAGCAAGAACGTTACTGACAATTCTAAAAGCCACACAATAGCAAGAATTAACAATCATGCAAGTGAGTTCAGTCGTTTAAACACCCAAGTAGCTCGTCTATCAGCATTAAATGAACAACACCTAAGCCACGACCCTATCGACTTAGACAACTCACAATCAAGCTTGAGCGAAATTAAAGCTGAATTAATCAATCAACTCTTCTCATTAAATCTAATTAAAAATGATGGCATTGAGGTTGGAACTATTGACGCTATTAAAGAGATAATGAGCAAGCTACAGGCATCGACAAATGATTTGTCTCGTTTAGATACGATCAAGAAAATACCCCAATTGAATGCTTTTATTGAATCAATTGAACAATGCGTAAATGATTATTCTGTTGTATCAGATCAAAAAAACAATTTAAATAATATAAAAAGAGCACTAACTGAATTGCGCAAGATTATAAATCAACAAGCAGATTCAGAAACAGAAGCATTTCCTGGTCTCAATACATTATTAGCCGAATTAGAAAAACAACTTAGTGATATTATCGAATGTAAGGAACCACAGGAGGAAGAAGGTAGTGAGTTAGGGTATATTATTGCGGTAGTTTGTGTAACAGTGTTGTGCTGTTGTTGTTATTTTGGTTGTAGTGAGCCGGGCCAACAACGAAGCCCAGCCCAAATATTCGATGATGCACGGGCTAGATTACGTCGTGCATGGCCTGGAAACAATCCAGCAACTAGACCAGAAACCACTGTATTTGGTAGCAGAGTGTAACCCCGCTTAAGTCAAAGCAAAAACGGCTGTTTAGGGGCAACCCGACCGTATCCCCCATGGGGTCCATGGGGGGATAACGGTGTATGTCTTGCGAAACCGATTAACCCACCGATAACCAAAATATAAAAAATAAATTGTATTACAAATAAATATTGACAAAAACTGAGTTTTTCTGTATACTATACAGTATAGTTTTAATAATAAAAAAAGGGGAGCTATATAATGATTGGTATTACAAATAACCATTAACGAATTCTGAGTTTTACTTTAATTTAATTTATAGTATGTTTTAATAAAAAAAGAAGAGAAATTAAAATGACAGGAGCATTAGCAGCAGCAGCATTAGCATCAGCAAAAGCATCAGTAGCACCAGCAGCAGCAAACCCACCAAAAGCAAAACCAGGAGCAGCATTAAGAGGAGCACTACCATTATCCCCATCAATCCAAGCAATAGGCAAATTCGGATTATTCAAGGTACCACCAAGAAGACAGTTACGTGATTGCCCAGCCTTGCCTGAAAATGACCAAAACAAGGCAAATGATGTTGCTAATCATGTACATAATAATGTGAGCCCTGGTTCTACTATTCCGATAATTCTATCAGCGATTACATATACCAAACAAGACGGAACAACAGTTACCCTTCAAGTTTTTGTAAACAATTTTATAAATGCCAAAGAAAATATAATAGATAAAGGTTACAGTGTTGATCCAAACCATTTCAATCCTCTTTTAGACGACCTGCGAAGTTTTATTAACCAAGATCTTGATACAGCCGAATTAACCAATAGTCTGAGTGACCTGCTGATCTTAAATGAAGATAATTTCCCGAACAATGCCGTGCGCAATGAACTTATTACGAAAGTTGTAGCCCCCTTTATAGAGACTATCAATAACTTTTTAACTGATTCAAAGCTTATCCCTACAGAGGGCGATCTTACGAGTAAAGTAAGCGCCATAGCATCAAAATGTGCTGAATTGAAGACATCACTAGAAGCAAATATAGAAACACTAAAAGGAAATATTCGCGAAGATGCAAACAAGGCAGTTTCTAGCGCCAAATACCATAATGACATTGAGGGACTACTACAACAAAGCGCAACCACAGTAGACGGTCTTAAGGAAAAAATTAAAGGATGGAAGACATTGAATAACTGTAAAAATGAATTGCTTCGTAACTACCAAAACAATGTTGAAGAAATCAGAACGTCTATGGTCCAAGAATTTAAGGATCTTATACCAAAGAATACAAATCCTAATGACATAGATAAAAACATAGGAACCATCTCACAGTTACTAGGAATAGTATCTCAAAACAATGGATTATTTAACGATAACCAAAAAACCGATGTAACCAACAAGCTGAAAGACGCGCTTGTAAAGATTGCATCTCAAATTGGGTCTAATGACATAGATAAAAACATAGGAACCATCTCACAGTTACTAGGAATAGTATCTCAAAACAATGGATTATTTAACGATAACCAAAAAACCGATGTAACCAACGCGCTGAAAGGCGCGCTTGAAGAGATTGCATCTCAAATTGATGATGAAGTAAACGATCTTAGCGACAACGTTACTAAGAATCCTGGAAGCCCCACAATAGAAACAATTAATAATCATGCAATTGAGTTCCATCGTTTAAACAACCAAGTAGCTAGTCTATCAGAATTAAATATTGACTTAGGCACCTCACAATCAAGCTTGAGCAGAATTAAAGCTGAATTAATCAATCAACTCTTCTCATTAAGTCTAATTCAAAATGGTGCCATCCCGGGTGGAACTATTGACGCTATTAAAGAGATAATGACAAACCTACTGGCATCGCCAGAGGATTTAAAGACTCATTTAGATACGATCGCAAACAAAATTCCCGAATTGAGGGCTTTTGTTGAATCAATTAAACAATGCGTAAATGATTATTCTGTTGTATTAAATCAACAAAACAATTTAAATAATATAGAAAACGCACTAACTGAATTCCGCAAGATTATAAATGAACAAGCAGGTTCAGAAACAGAAGCACTTCCTGGTCTCAATACATTATTAGCCGAATTAGAAAAACAACTTGATGCTATTCGCGAATGTGAGAAACCACCGGAGGAAGAAGGTATTGAGTCAGAGCATATTATTGCGATAATTTTTGGAGCAGCAGCGTTCTGCTGTTGTGTGTGTTTTGTGTGTTGTAGGAAGGGGGACTTCGGAGAAGAAAGCCTATTCAATCAAGGATTGGATGTTGTAGAGGATAGAGCAATTCGTGTAGAGAATAGAGCAATTCGTGCATGGGATTATGCAAGTACTGAATTGAATAAAAGAAGAGAAGCACGAGAAGCAGCACGAGAAGCAGCACGAGAAGCAGCACGAGAAGCACGAGCAGGAGAACCAGCAGCAGATGCAGAACCAGCAGCAGCACCAGCAGCAGTACCAGCAGCAGCAGATGCAGAACCAGCAGCAGATATTATAGGGGCAGCAGATGCAGCACCAGCAGCAGTACCAGCAGCAGTACCAGCAGCAGCAGATGCAGAAGCAGCAGCAGAAGCAGCAGAAGGAATACCAGAAGAAACGAGATTGCCACGCGTAGCAACTTTGATGATTAAGTTAGCAGAAGCAACATATGCACGAGAATCAAACCCGGCATCCCAGCAGGTGTGCCAGCCAATGGGAATTATACCATTCATTACAGGAGATGAAGAAACAACAGAAGCACAAGCAGCACGAGAAGCACTAGCAGATGCAGATGCAGCACAAGCAGCAGATGCACCAACAAAACGTCCAAAATTTAAACCCCGAGTAAGATTCCTTAACTCAAGGGATGATAGTCCAGGAAACGATGCACTCGGCGAGATCAGTTCTGCAGATAATCTTGATACTATCCTCCCAACTACAATTGGTAACCCCCAACACACCCCCGCTTAAGTCAAAGCACAAACGGCTGTTTAGGAGCAACCCGACCGTCTCCCCCATGGGGTCTCCATGGGGGGATAACGGTGTATGTCTTGCGAAACCGATTAACTAACCGGGGACTGTTGCGAAACGGGTGATTTAAATTGAAAAATTTTCAAAAAGCTTAAAAGCAAGTGCTAATTGTCAAAAAGCAGGGG
>Ga0255759_10000360_pt1 | contig 40907 bp, 40 predicted proteins | sample 101ome_20_FD_179959 | JGI IMG/M metagenome (GOLD analysis project Ga0255759, IMG submission 179959) | Coastal salt marsh microbial communities from the Groves Creek Marsh, Skidaway Island, Georgia - 101404AT metaG (version 2) | ecosystem: Environmental > Aquatic > Marine > Intertidal zone >... | reverse complement strand
GTTCGATTCCCTTGGGAAGAGCATCTGACCGATCACAAATTGCTGATGCGCCAGCTATTAGAAAGATATCTGGTTTATATTTACCAGCTTCCTTGATGGCAGCTGAGATTGCTTCCGCATTATGATTACAACGAATTTCCCGAATTAAAGTACAGCCCGTGTCTTCAAGTCGGGCTGCAGTGATATCTACTGTTTTATTCAGAACGCTGGTCTTGATTGTTGCTAGAGTGGACTGAATCAAAATCGCCTTTTTGTGGGTGTAAGGAGCAACTTGAATCGCAGCGCTGCCTTTTTTGGCAAGCCCCTCTGCCTCAATGACAGCACTCTCTGGTGCAGCAAATGGAATAATCTTAACTGTTGCTGCCATTTGGCGTGGATCAACTGCTTCGTATTCTGGAAGAGTTGCGACAGTAATACTTTCATGAACTCTATTTATTTGGTCGATCTTCTTTTTATCGACCACAACGACACCGGGTTTGGAGGCGAAAAGATTAACTCTTCCGGTGAAAGCAGCGCTTGTCTTTAACCCAGGGCCTAACAAGGCCACTGAAAGGCGTCGAGCTGCTTCATCCTCATGCACATCACCTTCTTCAAGCGTAGCAACAATGACGGTGTCTATCCCACTGTCAGTCAGCCTGGCACTGTCTTCAGTCGTTAAAAATCTGCCCTTTTTGAAAACACGTCCACTTACTTTTACGGAATGGGCAAGATAGGCCCCGGCCGCGTCTGAAGCTGGACAGGGGCCAAATTTCATAACTTCGACCCTTTATAGAGATGCTGTATGGCTTCCGCGAGTATGGCGCACGCAATTTCTGCTGGCGCTCGTCCACCAAGATCTAAACCAACAGGTCCATTGATCCGCTTGAGAGTTTGGTCATCAAAACCCAGCTCTCTTAAGCGATCGAGACGTTTTCCATGAGATTTTCTACCTCCAAGTGCGCCAATGTAGAATGCCTTGGAACGAAGAGCGGCAGCGAGCGCTGGGTCGTCTATCTTCGGGTCGTGAGATAGCGTCACAACCGCTGTCCGACTGTCTGGCGCGATTTTTAACATCGCTTCGTCTGGCCAGTCATCCATCATTGTGACACCAGGAAACCGCTCGGCAGTTGCAAATGCTCCTCGCGGATCAATTACGGTTACATCGAAACCTGCGAGTGATGCCATTTGCGTCAATGGTTGAGTGATGTGTACCGCCCCTATAACAGCCATGCGGCGTGGAGGGTTGTGCACATGAATAAAATAGCGCTCTTCTCCATCAGTTATGAGGGCTGAATTATCTTGACGAATTGCTTCTTTAGCAGCCTCAATGATGGTTGAAGGGGCATTCAGATTGCCATTTTCGTGCTCATCAAAAATGACTGTTTCGCTTCCATCGGAAATACGAACGACGCGAGCGTGCGCCTCTCTTGCTTTCGCGTATTCAGCGAGTTTTCCAAGGGTTTCTGACTTCATTCGCCGACCCGCTCCACAAAAACTTCTACTTTGCCGCCACACGTAAGGCCTACTTCCCAGGCTTGTGTGTCACTAACCCCAAAATCTAGTAGACGAGGCTTTCCGTCCGAGATTGCATCAAGTGCCTCGGTAATCACGGCACCTTCAATGCAACCACCTGATACAGATCCGAGGAAAGAGCCATCAGAATTAACCACTAGTTGGGAGCCGATGCCACGAGGGCTCGATCCCCAAGTTGATACTACTGTTGCTACAGCTACGCCCTTGCCCTGCTCCCGCCACGACATGGCCTTCGCAATTATCTCATCGGATTCGGCGGGACCGATTTCACCTTTTAGTTCGGAAGTGTCTGCTGGCATTTCTTGTTTCCTTTCGTTTTAGGAGAGCTAAGGGCTGAAGCCAGCGCCTCCAGACTTTCTAAGTTATGTGTCGCGCGAAACTCATCAACATGCGGCAGAATTGTTCTGACCCCACGAGCCTTGGGCTCGAAACCATCATACCGCAAAAGTGGATTCAACCAGATAAGTCTTCGAGAAGATTTTCCAAGTCTTTCTATTGCTCTGTGGAGTGTATTTCCTTCCTCACGATCAAGGCCATCAGTTATTAGCAATACGATTGCTGATTGTCCTAACAAACGCCGAGACCATTTTTGGTTAAAATCATTTAAACATTCACCGATGCGGGTGCCACCCTCCCAATCTTCGACTGACCGTGCCACTTGGTCGAGCGCTATATCCACATCGCGGTTTTTTAGATGATTGGTGATATTGGTGAGGCGAGTGCCAAACACAAAACTCGAAACGCGTTCTCTGTCATTGGATAAGGCATGCAGAAAATGAAGCAGCATCCGAGAATAGTGGGCCATAGATCCAGAGATGTCGCAGATGGCTACAATTCGTGGAGGGCGTTTTCTTATTGTTTTTTTTGCTAAATCAATCCCGTCATGGCCGCTACGTAACTGAGAACGTAGGGTGGCGCGCATATCAATTAGGCGGCCTCTAGAATTGACCTTGAAGCGCCTAGAGGGAAAATCTGGAAACGATAAGCGTAGCCGAGCGATAGCGCGTTTTGCAGCTTCTGTCTCATCGGCTGACATGTCCTCGAAATCAATTTTCTTTAACTTTTCCTGCCCTGACCAAGCCAAATTTACATGGGTATCATCTGTCCCAAATTCGTTTGGATTATTTTCCAGTTCGTGGCCTCTTGAAGAAAAGGCTTGGGCTAGGCGTTTTGGAACCTTTTGCTTGGGCTCTTCTTTGCTTGTGTCTAGGTCATTTAAGGGAATTTTTATCCGAACTACTTTGTTTAAAAAATTTGAACTTCGCCAATACATTCGAAAGGCTTGATCAAAGATTTCCCGTTGGTCTGGACGGCTTACCAATGTTGCATGAAGTGCCCAATAAAACTGCTTTCTATCTGATATATCCACCGCTGTGGCAGCTTCAGTTGCAAGAAGGGCATGAGAGGGGCCCAGCGCCATGCCAGCCCTTCGAAGGATACGAACAAAATGCATTATTGCTTGAGGGAGGCGCCCTTCTTGAGTCAGAGGAGCGTCCAAGCTTGGTTTAGACATTGGAAGATACGGTGTTTAATTCTGCTTTTACTTCGTCGAGAAGGCGTTTGGCCTCAGTCCCAGACATTTTTTGAATGTCATCTTGATATTTTAGAAGAACCCCTATGCTATTTGAGATAGCAGTGGGATCCAACTCAGCCGCGTTCAGATGCACCAATGCGTCTGCCCAGTCGATGGTCTCTGCTACGCCTGGAGCCTTAAAAAGGTCCAAGCTTCTCAGTTTGTGAACGAAATTAACTATCTGTGTTGATAGTTCTAACGGGGTATTGGGTGCCTTCTCTGCGAGGATTTCCAGTTCTCTTTCTACGCTTGGATAATCAAGCCAATGGTAAATACATCTGCGCTTAAGAGCATCGTGGATTTCACGGGTCCTGTTAGAAGTAAGGATTACAATTGGAGGTATATCAGCTGCGATGGTTCCTATTTCGGGAACAGAAATCTGGAAGTCTGACAATGCTTCAAGAAGAAATGCTTCGAATGGCTCATCTGCCCGATCTAGTTCATCCACGAGTAGTATTGGCGGGCCTTCGGGTTGGGGGCGCAAAGCTTGAAGGATTGGCCGCTCAATTAGAAATTTTTCAGAAAAAATATCTTGTTCGAGATTTTTTTGAGTTGAATTACCGCTCGCCTCGGCTAGGCGAATTTGGATCATTTGGGCCTGATAATTCCACTCGTAAACCGCAGATGCTACATCAAGGCCCTCGTAGCACTGGAGGCGAATTAACTGCCGTCCCAGACTTGATGCTAGTACTTTTGCTACTTCTGTTTTCCCTACCCCAGCCTCACCTTCGAGAAAGAGCGGACGCCCCAACTTTAGGGACAGGAAAATAGCAGTCGCAATGCTCTCGTCAGCAATGTAACCTTCTTTTCGCAGAAGGCTTATGACTTCGGGTACATTTTCTGGAAGGTGTGAGTTCACTGCTATGGATATCCGGCTGAGACAATTCAGGATGAAGGTCTAGTATTGATCGGGTAACGATCTTCCGAAAGGTTTGCAAGTTGCAAGCGAGGTTGCTGGACGCCGCAGCATTTAAACCCCTCTTTCTTTAATCACCCTTACGGCCTAAATCAGGAGGTGGGTCATCACTTATACAACGCCTAGATTTTTGTGATTTGGTGCCTGACAAAGGAAATTGATATGGTTCGACTAACAAAAATTTATACTCGCGGCGGTGATAAGGGAATGACTTCCTTGGCCACCGGAGAGCGCAGGCCGAAGCATGATCTACGCATCAAAGCGAACGGCGCCGTTGACGAAGCAAACTCCTCTATCGGTGTTGCGCGTGTGCATGCAACCTCAGGCGTGCAAGCGCTGCTTGCTCGTATCCAAAATGACCTTTTTGACGTTGGTGCTGATTTAAGTACCCCAGAGGGCTTAGATGGTGCTTTGAGGGCTACGGATTCCCAAGTTGATAGGCTTGAGCAGGAAATCGATATCATTAACTCGCGTTTGGAGCCCCTGAACTCATTTGTGCTGCCTGGAGGAAGTCCTCTCGCGGCGAACCTTCATATGGCCAGAGCATTAGTCAGACGAGCGGAGAGGGTGGCAACTGAATTAGCTACTATTGAGGAGGTGAATCCATCGGCGCTCAAATATCTCAATCGTCTATCAGATTTACTTTTTCAGATGGCGCGCGATGCTAATGACTGTGGCCGCCAGGATGTTCTTTGGGTTCCAGGCGCTAATCGATAGTTGGTCTTAAACTTTCTGGTGTTTTTATTTCCATCTGATCTTCAGGTACAGGCTGCCATTACTGTCGAGTGCAGCGACTAGGAAAGGCAGCCTTCGAACAACCTGTATCTAATTTACATCTCGACGCCGCCATTTACTTGAAGAAGTTGGCCGTTCACGAAACCGCCATAGGGGCCGCATAAGTAAGCCACGAGTGCTGCAATGTCGTCGGACTCGCCAAGCCGGCCTACTGGAACATCTGCTAGCAATTTTTCCAAGCTACCATGTGCTGCATTATCACCTTCACCAGGGAATGTCCCTGGGGAGATGACATTGGATGTAACGCCTTTTGGTCCAAATTCGCGAGCGAGAGCTTTTGTAAGGCCAACCACCGCGTGCTTTGACATGGTTACATGCGGCCGTCCTCCTGAACCGCGCTGAGCATTCATTCCGGTAAAGTTTATGATCCGACCCCAACCTGCCTCAATCATGCCTGGAAGGGCCGCGCGGGACAGCCAAACCGCGGCATAGGTATTAACGCGCATAACTTGGTCTAAATCAGTATCTGACATTTCTAGGAAGGGAGCCCCAGGCCTGATTGCAGCGTTGTGAATTAGAACGTCTATCCGTCCAAATTTCTTGATGGCACTTGCCGCCATTTCTTCTACTTGTGTTTGGTCACCACAATCCGCCATTGCTATCATTGCATCGGTGCCAGCAGCTCTGACTTCATCGGCTACCCGTTCACAATTCTTTTGATTTGAAGAACCGTTGATCACCACATTGAATCCCAAGGTGGCAAGATGGGCGGCACACCCTCTTCCAATATTGCGACCAGATCCCGTGATTAATGCAGTCCTGTTACTTTTAGCCATGATTAGGCTGTCTCCTCAATGTCAATGTTAAGTTCTTCTATCATAATATCGCGCATGACAAATTTTTGTGGTTTGCCAGTGACGGTCATTGGTATTGTATCTTTGATACGAACATATCGCGGAATTTTATAGTGAGCGATTTGACCTTGGCAGAAGGCACGGATTGCTTCCTCATCAGGTGCAGGCTGCCCTGGCTTGGGCACTATCCACGCACAAACTTCCTCACCAAACTTTTTGTCTGGGACGCCAAAAACTTGCACTTCCTGTACTGATGGATGTCGATAGAGGAATTCTTCAATTTCACGTGGGTACACATTCTCTCCACCTCGGATAAGCATGTCCTTCACACGACCAGTGATGTTACAATACCCCTCCTGATCGATGACGCCTAAATCACCCGTGTGCATCCACCCATCTTCGTCGATTGCTTCAGAAGTACGTGTAGGTTCGTTCCAATAGCCTTTCATGACGCAATAACCACGAGTGCAAAGTTCGCCTTGTTCTCCTGGAGCTACAGTGTTTCCGTCCGCGTCAATGATTTTCACCTCTGTATGAGGTTGAATGCGACCAACGGTAGAAACTCTCCGCTCCAAAGGGTCTTCGGTCGAGGTTTGGAAAGATACAGGGCTAGTCTCGGTCATTCCGTAAGCAATAGTAATATCTTTCAGGTTTAATTCATTTACGCACCGCTTCATTACTTCTATGGGGCAAGGCGCGCCAGCCATAACACCTGTCCGCAGTGCCTGGAGGTCAAGGTCCTGTATGTTGGGATGCTGCAGGCAAGCAACAAACATAGTTGGAACACCGTAAATTGACGTGCATTTTTCACTATCCACCGCAGACATTGTTGCTACAGGGTCAAATCCCTCGCTAGGAAATACCATTGCCGCACCCGTAGAGATGCATCCAAGTACGCCCATTACCATCCCAAAACAGTGATATAATGGTACGGGAATGCAAAGCCGGTCTGCCTCAGTAAAGTTTTGAGCGGCCACTACAAAGCGCCCATTATTCAAAATATTAATATGTGTAAGTGTGGCACCCTTTGGTGCTCCCGTCGTGCCGCTTGTGAATTGAATGTTAATAGGATCGTCTGGATCCAGGCGCTCGGAGATACGGTCGAGCTCTTGAGTTTCAATGTTTCGGCCAGAGTCTACCACGTCACTAAATTTTAGCATCCCAGGGACAGTTTCGTCGCCCATGCAAATAACTGCTTTTAGGTGTGGTAAGAGAGATGAGTTTAATGACCCAGGTTGTGAAGAAACTAACTCAGGGGCCAGTTCTTGTATCATCGAGACGTAGTTGCTGGTTTTGAATTCAGCGGCTGTTACAAGACAGGAGCATTCCACTTGGTTGAGCACGTACTCTACTTCTGCAAGTCTATAGGCGGGGTTAATTGTTACGAGTATCAGGCCTACTCGTGCGGTTGCAATTTGCGTTAGTAACCACTCGTGGCGATTGGGAGACCAAATGCCAACACGATCGCCAGGTTTAAGTCCGAGTTTTAAAAAACCTGCAGCAAGGGCGTCTGCTTCCCCGTCCAATTCTGCCCACGTGCGTCGTATTCCTTGTTCTGGGAATACTGCGGCATCTTTCTTTGGAAATTTTGAAACAGTTTCCTTAAATACCTCGGGGATCGTTTTCTGCCATAAATCAATATTGGTCGGACCAACTACGTGTGCCTTACCGTATCTAGGTGATAAACCATCAGCTTGCCCCTTATCTGAATACTCCATTGATGCCTCCGCAGTCCCAATATAACAAATCTAGCCATTTTGGGTGTTGTCGCGCTAGGGTTAGCATGATGCAAAAAGCCGTTATTGCCGCTATCGACTGGGGAACCTCCAGTTTTCGCTTCTGGTTGCTTGACCAAGCTGGTCTCCCTTTGGCGGAGGTTAGAAGTGATCAGGGTATGGCTTCGCTAAGGCCAGAAGATTACGGGCCCGTGCTTGAAGAAGCGTTAAATAAATCTAGCGCACCATTGAATATGCCGGTCCTGATTTGTGGAATGGCAGGCTCTGCGCAGGGGTGGCAGTCAGCCCCTTACGTTGATTTGCCGGCAAACTTATCCAACCTTCATGAAGCAGCCTGCAAAATAGACGACATAGACCGCGACGTTCGGATACTGCCAGGCCTTGCACAGCGTATGCCCGAACGACCAGATGTGATGCGAGGTGAGGAGACCTTATTGCTCGGAGCAACACTTGCTCAAGGCGTTGAAGAGCGAACAGTTTGTCTGCCTGGAACACATTCAAAATGGGCACAAATTAGTGAAGGAGAGGTAAAGGGATTTGGAACCTCGATGACTGGTGAAATTTTTAGTTTGCTCGCAACCTCTTCAACGCTCAGTCACTTTACAGAAGTTCATCAAGAGGTCGCGAAAGATCCTCATTTCGTTGGAGCAGTGGCCGAAGGTCTAAGTTCGCCGGGAGATCTGATGCAAAAATTGTTTAGCGTGCGAGCTGGCCCATTGTTATTTGGTCAGCAGGTTGCGGAAGGCGCAACTGCTCGCCTTTCTGGTCTGCTTATTGGGACAGAAATCGCTGCGTTTGGAAAAAAACATAAGGAAATTCTTTTGGTTGCTGCAGGAAAACTTTCAGAAGCCTATGCAACAGCGTTGGATGTGGCGGGTATAAAATTTCAACAGGTGGATGCGGAGGTGCTCATTCGAGCTGGCTTGAGATATGCAGCAAGTTCTATTTGGCCAGAAAGATTTTCCCAATGAGCGCATGGAGCGATTTAGAGCCAAAGCTAATAGCAATTCTTAGAGGGGTAATGCCCGACGAGATAAGCCCAATTGCAGAGGGACTTATTGACGTAGGTTTTAGGGCTCTGGAGATCCCTTTGAATTCGCCTAACCCTTTTGTGTCTATTGAACGAGCTGTTCGCGTTGCTGAAGGTGCTGACTGCCTTATCGGTGCCGGCACTGTATTATCGCTACAGGACGCGAGGAGGGTTAATGATTTAGGGGGTAATCTGGTCGTTGCACCCACTTGTAATCCTGAGGTGATTAAAGAGAGTGTATCGATGGGTATGACTACGGTACCTGGCGTTTTCACAGCTACAGAGGCATTGGCAGCCCTTTCTTCAGGTGCTCACGCGTTAAAATTTTTTCCAGCCTCACTCTTAGGGCCCGATGGCATCAAGGCAATTTCAGCTGTTTTACCCTCGGAAACCGACATTATAGCTGTTGGTGGCGTTTCCGACTCAGATTTTGCGGGCTATAGAGCAGCAGGTGTTATGGGCTTTGGTCTTGGCTCAAGTCTCTTCAAGCCTGGCGATTTAATTGTTGATGTTATTTCGCGTGGCAGATCAGCCATAGCGAACTACAGTTCTGGAGAATGCAGTTGATTGATCTTTTACAAGTCGCGACTTTGCCGCCAGCGCTCATAGAGCGCTTATCGGAAAACTACCAAATTCATCAGTGTGTAGACGGTGCTGGAGCAGATGAGCTTCTTGAAAAGGTAGGGCCAAATATTCGTGGTATTCTTGCAGGAGGCACTCAAGGTCCTGATGCAAACTTAATTGGAAGCTTACCAAATCTAGAAATTATCGCATCCCATAGTGTTGGTTTTGATGCGACGGATGTAGTGGCGGCTCAGTCGCGTGGAGTATTAGTTACTCATACGCCCGAAGTGCTAACAGGCGATGTTGCTGATCTTGCAATGACATTAATCTTAATGGTGACCCGGAGGGTAGGGGAATCAGAGCGGTTTTTGCGCCGAGGTGAGTGGCTGAAAAAACGCATGGACTTTGGGGTCACAGTTAAGGGGCGTACTTTGGGTATCTTGGGCCTTGGCCGCATAGGTAAGGCCGTTGCCAGGCGGGCTGAGGTTTTTGGACTGAATATCGCCTTCCACGACATTCAGCCAATGGGCGATCTTCCATATCGCCACTATCCTACGCTTACAGATTTGGCTGACGCTAGCGATATTTTGCTAGTAGCTTGCGAAGGCGGGCCTGCTAACAGAGGTCTTGTGGATGCGAGTATTCTGAAGTCCTTAGGTTCCAAAGGATATATAGTTAATACGGCGCGTGGTCCGATTGTTAACCAAAAGGACTTAATTGAAGCTCTCAAATCAGGTGTAATTGCGGGTGCTGGTCTGGACGTTTTTGATGGGGAGCCGACAGTACCAGACGAGCTGTTAGAAATGGAAAACGTGGTGTTGACCCCTCACATCGCTAGTTCGACCCATGAAACTCGCAGAGCTATGGCCGATCTCGTAATAGCTAACCTTGACGCGCATTTTTCAGGTAAGCCAGTGTTGACGCCTGTACCACCTCAGGTCTCTTAAGGAAGAATAAATGGCGCATCGTTACAGTGGTGTTTGGCCAGTTGCCCCAACACCTTTTCATGAAAATGGATCCCTTGATCTTGATGGCATGAAGAGGGTCATAGATTGCATGATTGACCAGAAGGTTGACGGGATCTGTATCTTGGCTAATTTTTCTGAGCAGTTTTTGCTAAGTGACGATGAGCGCGCGACCCTAACGCGCCTCTGTTTGGAGCACGCATCAGGGCGCGTGCCAATTATCGTTACAGCATCTCACTTCTCAACGGGCGTAGTGGAAGCTAGGGCCCGAGAGGCGGCGGCAATGGGTGCAGCGATGCTAATGTTAATGCCGCCATATCATGGAGCTCTTCTGAGGGCAGATGAGGAAGGGATAATTGAGCATTTTGCCTGTGCTTCTGATGCTGGAAACATCCCGATTATGGTTCAGGATGCCCCGATTTCTGGTGTAAACTTATCCGTCTCTCTTATGGTTCGGATGGCACGGGAAATTGAACAGGTTAAACTCTTCAAAATCGAAACTCCTGGCACAGCAGCCAAGCTTCGTGCCCTAATTGAAGCCGGTGGTGAAGCAATTGAGGGTCCTTTTGACGGAGAGGAAGCTATTACTCTGATGGCAGACATGGATGCTGGAGCGACCGGTTCTATGACTTCAGCAACTCTTCCTGATCTAATTCGCCCCTCAATCATATCGCACCTAGAAGGCAGGCGTGATGAGGCGAGAATAATCTATAAAGAATTACTACCTCTTATAAATTTTGAAAATCGTCAGTGTGGCTGGCGCTCTACAAAAGCGGTAATGCAGGCAGGTAATGTATTTAAGTCTGACTATGTCCGTCATCCAACGAGGCCTTTACATCCAAGCACAAAGGCGGAACTTTTGGAGTTGGCAAGGGAAGCTAACCCAATAGCGCTTAGTTGGGGGCTTTAATTAACGCTTATTAAGCTTTGATTATTTCCCCGTGCGAATTGTTCGTTGGCAGCGCTAGGTTAATGATTAAGGGGGCGACTGCGGCAGGCAACTGGAGTTGTGAAGGGTCTTCACCGGGAAAGGCTTCCGCTCTAAGTCCAGTTCGCATGACACCAGGATCAATCAAATTTACTCTCAGTTTAGTGTGCTCTACCTCTCGTGCCCAGCAGGCAACCATAGCCTGCAGAGCACTTTTACTGGCGGCGTAAGGCGCCCAAAAGGGTTCTCCTTTCTCGGCTATACCGCAAGTAGTGATAATTGCACGGCCTGAATTAGATTGTTGAAGAAGAGCCTCAAAATTCCGAATTAAACGCCAGTTTGCAGTCAGGTTTGATGTTATTATTCGTTCAAAAAGTTCTGGGGTGAAGTGAGAAATAGGAGATAGCTGACCAAGAATGGCTGCTGTTTGTACCAGGATGTCCAGACGCCCATATCTTTCCGCGACGCCAATTGCGAGCCTGTCTTGAGCTTCGCCATCGAGAAGGTCGACAGGCGCTATAACTGCTTTACCGCCAGCAGCACTGATTTTGTCGTGTATTTCCTCTAGCGCACCCTGCGTCCGAGCTACAAGCAGTACTTCTGCTCCTGAGTTTGCTAAAGCTTCAGCTGTTGCGGCGCCAAGCCCTCTGGATGCGCCAGCAACAAGCGCCACCAGGCCAGTAAGGGGTTTTTGTTCTGTCATTCTGCGGCCTGTTCTATGGGTAAGCCACTTGATGCACCAATAAGCCCTTCATCTTGATCAACAAGTCGACTTGGGTATTCGCCTGTGAAACAAGCATCACAATATTGTGGTTGTTCAGTTTTCCTGCCGGTGGGTTCTCCCATCGCACGATAAAGGCCATCTAGAGATACAAAAGCCAAACTGTCGGCTTTTATTTGTTTAGCCATCTCGTCTAATGAGTACCGGGCTGCCAGCAGCTCTGACCGGTCTGGTGTATCAATGCCATAGAAGCAGGGATTAGTAGTAGGTGGGCTGGAGATGCGCATATGGACTTCAGCTGCTCCAGCCCTGCGCACTAAGTCAACGATCTTTGCCGAAGTGGTACCGCGCACAATTGAGTCATCAACCAATACCACCCTCTTGCCCTTAAGGACGCCTCCATTTGCGCTGTGTTTCATGCGGACCCCGAGGTCGCGGATAGATTGTGTGGGTTGGATGAATGTGCGTCCCACATAGTGGCTTCTAATAATACCAAGCTCAAACGGCACATTTGCCTCTGTTGCATAACCAATTGCCGCTGGCACTCCAGAGTCTGGCACTGGTACTACAACATCAGCACCGTTAGCTGGATGAGACTCTTGCGCGAGTTCTTTCCCAATGAGTTTCCGTGTTTCGTAAACTGAACGACCGCCAATCACGCTATCGGGACGAGCAAAGTAGATATGCTCAAAAATACACGGCTTTGGCACGGCAGGTGGAAATGGGTTTAGGCTAGTAATTCCATTATCATCTATGACAACCATTTCACCTGGATTTAATTCTCGCACAAATTCGGCGCCTAACAGATCAAACGCGCAACTTTCACTAGCTAGTACGTAGGCGTCCCCGCCACCGACTGCTTGGCCAACGATACGGCCCAGAGCTAATGGGCGAACGCCCATAGGATCACGGACACCAATCAGCTTTTTGGGGCTAAGTGCTACTAGAGAGTAGGCTCCGTCCATTTGTGTCAACGCATCAACTACCCTTTCCGCCAGAGTTGAGCGCACGCTTCGGGCAATAAGGTGAATTATGACCTCAGTATCGCTGGACGACTGGAAGATAGAGCCTTCTGCTACTAAACGATGACGGATCTTTAAAGCGTTGGTTAAATTGCCATTATGAGCAACAGCAAAACCTCCGAAAGCAAATTCAGCAAACATTGGCTGAATATTACTTGTCATATCCTCGCCGGTTGTGGCGTAGCGATTGTGGCCTATCGCACCGCCACCTTTTAGCCCCTCAATCCTCTCTGGAGAGCCAAAAACGCGTTCCACATGTCCGCGGCCTTTTCGAGAATAAAAGCGCCCTTCTGAGCGGTCATGAGATACGATGCCGCTTGCCTCTTGTCCCCGGTGTTGAAGGGCGTGCAAGCCCAGGGCTGCTAGCTTAGCTGCCCCTACAGCATTCCAAACTCCCACAATTGCACATTCTTCATGCAGCTTGTCGTCGTCAGCATACTTGGGGCGGCGCGCGTTAAGCATCAGATTTGTCTCCTGCGAACAAGCTCATTTTGCATCTCGAATTAGCTGGTCCATTGCGTTGCGTTCTTTAGCGTTGTAGCCGCTCTCGTCATTTTTTTTCTTAGTAATCGCTTTAGGTGCAATTAAACCCTCAAGCAATTTGTTGTCAGCTGTCTCTTTCGCGTTATCAGCAGCGTTTTGGCCTTTCGCTCGCCATTCTTCGGGCAGGGCTTGCTCAAGCATTGCTGATGCTTCTTTAATCAAAGGCATTGTTTTTGCCTCAGTTATCCATTCGGGATGGTCGCGTTCAGGAATTGTCCACGCAAGCGCTAGATAAGCCACCACCACAATAATTGCACCGCGAGCCAGGCCAAACATAAGGCCTAAAGATCGATTGATTGCTCCCAGACCGTCACCACTCTCAAATGCACGAGAGATTGCGCGGCTTACTATTGCAAGAATCAGAAACGTTCCAATGAATAACAGTGCGCCAGCTGCGGCATCAGCTACTAGAGGGGACGGTATGTAGAGACCAACAGGTTCTCGAGCCAATGAGTAAAAAGCAACTGAGCTTGAGCTTGCTCCGATCCAGACGCCAATTCCAAGTACCTCGCGGAGAAGCCCGTGCATAAATGCAAGAACCCCGCTTAGCAGAACTATTGCGGCAACAATCAAGTCAAGGGTGTGGAGGTCGCTATACATTGGCTCCGAATCGATTGTTAGTCATCGTAGCGATCGGTCCAATCTGATGTTTTCGGAGCTTTAAGCAAGGGCTGCGCTGCAATCAATTGAACTAATTTATCTATTCTATTGATTTTAGTGATACGGAGCTTCGAGGATTTGGCATCACCAGGTACCGCTGCTTCGCTAAAACCAAGGCGTTCAGCTTCATCTAGGCGGGATTTTGCTTGAGGCGCGGGGCGTACTTCACCAGATAAAGCGAGTTCCCCATAGAAAACTGACTCATTTGGAACTGGTCGCTCTAATAATGCAGAAACAAGGGCAGCAGCTGCGGCTAGATCTGCCGCCGGCTCCTCTAGTTTTAATCCACCAGCAACCGATAAGAACACATCCCGTCCAGAAAAGGGTAGGCCTGCACGACTTTCTAGAACGGCTAGTGTCATGGCTAAACGCGCTGAGTCCCAGCCAACCACAGCACGTCTGGGAGAGGCAGGACTAGGGTTTCCTACTAGGGCTTGAACCTCAACTAATAGAGGCCGTGCTCCGCGGAACCCAGCGAAAACCGCTGCACCAGTTACAGGATCTCGGTCTTGGCGCTCTGCTAGGAATAGAGTGGATGGATTAGGTACTTCCTTGAGGCCTAGCCCTGTCATTTCGAACACACCTAGCGCATCTGCTGGTCCAAATCGGTTCTTAACGGCGCGAAGTATCCGGTAGTGTTGGCTTGAGTCGCCTTCAAAATAAAGGACGGCATCAACCATGTGTTCGAGTACACGTGGGCCTGCGATAGCCCCATCCTTGGTGACGTGCCCAACCAGGATAAGAGCAGCATTAGACTGTTTGGCAGCTGTGATTAAAACCTGCGCCGATGCCCGAACTTGAGCCACAGACCCAGGCGCTGACTCTACGCCTTCTGCATACATCGTTTGGATTGAGTCTATTACAATTAGTTTTAAGCCTCTGTTGGTTTTAATTGTTGCTGCAGCTGCATCTGCTGAAGTGGCGGTTGCAAGTCCAACGACTGCATTAGCCAGTCCAAGTCGTTCAGCGCGTCCACGGATCTGGTCAATCCCTTCTTCGCCAGAGACATACACGACTTCATGCCCACCATTTGCTACACCACCAAGTGCTTGCAGTAAGAGGGTTGATTTGCCAATTCCAGGATCACCTCCCAAGAGCACCGCACCCCCTGCCACCAGACCGCCGCCGAGAGCGCGGTCAAGCTCATGGATTCCCGTCGATGTTCTTGGCTGTGGAGGAGTGCCGCCTGTTAGTTGTTCCAGAGCAAGTGGTGGAGTTCGAAGTTTAGCTCGTGCTGCGGTTGCCTTTGTCCCGCCGATGGGTGCTGCACTCGCTGTGCCCACTTCTTCAACAATAGAGTTCCATGCCTCGCAAGCCTCACACTTGCCGGACCAGCGTCCTGACACAGAACCGCAAGATTGGCATACATAGCGAGAAGAGCTTCGCGCCATGTCCCTATTGCCGAATTGTCATTTGAATAGGGCCCTCTCCGCGGCCATGAACAAATTGGTCGACATAGTCGTTCCCGGGATTGTCGAGATGACTGACCCGCTCATGCCAAATGATCTGGCCTTGGTATAGCATCGCGACTTTATCCGCGATTGTGCGCGCGCTTCTCATATCATGAGTAATGGTAACTGCTGTTGCTCCAAGATCTCGCACACAAGAAATAATAAGTTGGTTGATAACATCACTCATGATGGGATCAAGACCGGTCGTCGGCTCGTCAAAAAAGATGATTTCGGGCTCATCTATGATTGCTCGCGCTAAAGCAACACGCTTTTGCATGCCGCCAGATAATTCTGATGGGGAAAGGTCAGCGACCGTTTTATCAAGTCCCACTCGCCCCAGCACCTCTATTGCGCGAGATCGAGCTGTGGTGCCTCTAGCAGAGCCCGTCTGCATTAAACCGAAGGCAACATTTTCCCAAACGGAAATACTGTCAAAAAGAGCACCTCCTTGAAACAGCATGCCAATTTTTGAATTGATGGCCTCCCGCTCGTGGGAAGAGCAGCCAACGATATTTTGGCTATCAACTATGACTTCACCACTATCTGGTTTTGTAATTCCCAGGACAGATTTGATTAGTACAGACTTACCTGAGCCTGACCCTCCAATGACGACTAAGGACTCGCCTTCCAGAACATTTAAATTGATGCCTCGAAGAACTTGCTTCTCTGCAAATGCCAAATGGACGTCGCGCCAAACAATTTTCGACTTATCAATCATTTGGAGAAGAAGCTCTCGGTAATTACGTAATTTGCTACCAGGATAAGAATAGCAGAAGAAACAACAGCGTTGGTGGTTGCTATTCCAACCCCCTGTGCTCCCCCGCGGCTCATATATCCGTGGTAACAACCCATGAGCGTCACAATAAAACCAAAGACTGCAGCTTTAACCAACCCTGAAACTACATCCAAAGTTTCAATAAAATTCCAAGTTTGCTCGATATATCCAACGGCATTGAAGCCTAGTCTGTATACACCAACAAGATAGCCGCCCATCACTCCTATGATATCTCCTATAAGCACCAGAATGGGGAGCATGGTTAAGCCGGCAATTATTCTCGGAACAACTAGATATTTCATTGGATGCGTCGAAAGGGTTGAAAGCGCATCGATCTGTTCTGTCACGCGCATGGTGCCAATTTCGGCAGCCATAGACGCTCCGATGCGGCCTGCAACCATTAGGCCGGCTAATACTGGAGCGAGTTCCCGCGTCATTGAAAGAACAACGACATTCGCAACCGCACTTTCAGCCGAAAATCTTGCAAAGCCAGTGTAGCTTTGAAGTGCAAGAACCATTCCGGAAAACAGTGTTGTGAGTGCAACTACAGGTAAGCAGTAGAAACCAACTTCTATCAACTGGCGAAGTATTTGCTTGCCATAAAAAGGAGGGCGAAGACAATGCGATAGTCCACTGCCAGCGAAAGCTGCTACCCGACCTGTAGCGGCTAGAAAAGTTAGTACAACGCTTCCTATGCCGGAAAATAACTTCATATCGCACCCTCATAGTTTCGGGCGTACCGGCGGCCAATACTCGTGAGAATTTCATAACCAATTGTGCCAGCAGAGGTTGCGAGTTCATCTGCTGACTGTTTCTCGCCGATAATCTCTGCGTAAGTAGTTTTATCCAGCAATCTTTCGGGTATGTGGCTCACGTCAACCGCAATCAAATCCATTGATACTCGCCCTATGATAGGCGCTGGTTCATTACAAATGAAGACATTGCCGACTCCACTTAAAGATCGAGTTAGTCCGTCCGCATATCCTGCGCCAAGCGTAGCTATCACAGAGCCCGCTTTAGCTATTGCAGTCGCTCCATACCCGACACTTTCCTGTCGGGTTAATCTTCGGATCTGAAGGATCCGCACATTTAGTGTTACTACCCGCTGCATTGGGTTGAGTCTATCTGGTGTTGGGTTGAGGCCATAAAGTGCCATGCCTGGCCTGACAGAGTTCTGGAGAAATGATCCCCCCATGAAAATACCGCTAGAATTGGCAAGGCTTCTGCGCATAGCTGAAGGTATTCCGCTAGTTGCCTTTTCAAAACGATTGAGTTGAATTTTGTTCATGTGATGAGAAGGTTCATCCGCACAGGCCAAATGGCTTGAAAATTCCTCGACTTTTGATTGTTCTTCAGAGCTCAAGTCGCGCCACATTCCGTCTATCGATGTGTCATCAAACCCCAGCCGTGTAATTCCAGTGTCGAAGTGAAGATTGGCTTTAGGAGGGTTGATTGCTTCCTTCCAATAGCCCAGCGCCTCCTCATTGTTGAGTGTAACTACAAGTTCAGCAGCAGTAGCCGCTTTGAGTCCCTCTGGTAACGTGGGGGATAGAACAACAATTCCCGCATTGGGCAGTATCTGCCTTAGTTCCAGCCCTTCATCAATTTGAGCAACATAGAAACGCCGAGCGCCAATTTCCCAAAGAGATTGTGCCACTTGAGTGATGCCAAGGCCGTAGGCATTTGATTTTACTACCGCCCCTGTCTCCGCAGGATTTGATAGGCTAGCAAGTAATTTCCAATTCGCTTGAATGGCGGCAAGATCAACGGTGAGAACACCGGACGCTTGATTAGAAGTCAGGGTAGTCGCCGCCATGGGTTTCAAGATCACTAAACTTAGTCCGAGCGCCGTCGAATGCTAGTTCAACCTTATCTGTTGGTCCATGCCTTTGCTTGGCAATTATAACTTCGGCCTTTCCATGCACGCGCTCCATTTCGGACTGCCATTGTACATGTTCTTCAGAACCTTCAGGCGGTTCTTTGCGCTGCAGATAATAGTCATCACGGTAGATAAACATTACTACGTCAGCGTCCTGTTCAATCGAACCAGACTCTCGAAGATCAGCAAGCTGGGGGCGTTTATCTTCCCGCTGTTCAACAGCTCTAGAAAGCTGTGACAGAGCCAGAACAGGAACGTTTAATTCTTTGGCAATAGCCTTAAGGCCTCGTGTAATCTCTGAAATTTCCTGAACGCGATTGTCAGTCCGAACTGTTCGAGGCGGCTGCATTAGCTGCAGATAGTCTACAACGATAAGGTCTAGTCTTTTTTCAGTGCGGAGAAGGCGCCTGGCCCGGGTTCGTAAAGACGTAATGCTAATTGCTGGAGTGTCATCCATGAAAATACCAAGGCGTGCTAAATCTTCTGACGCCTGAAAGACCTTATCAAAATCATGCTGATCAATCTCGCCTCTTCTGATTTTATCAGACGGAACCCCCGTCTCCTCGGCAAGGATGCGAAGGGCAAGTTGCTCTGATGACATCTCCAGGGAGAAAAGCGCTATCACATGCCCGCGCTGTTTTTCGCCATCCAAAACTTGAGCTTTTGCGGCGTTGAAAGCGATGTTGACTGCGAGTGAACTCTTTCCCATGCCCGGTCTGCCGGCGAGGATTAAGAGGTCTGACTTTTGAAGGCCACCAAGAAGTTCATTGAGACGCCGAAACCCTGTGGGAGTGCCGGTTAACTTGCCCTCCCGAGCGAACGCACTTTCAGCCATTTCAATCGCAGCAGCTAAGGTATTGCCGAAAGACTGAAATCCGGCATCCACTTTTCCAGTTTCCGCCAACTCGAAAAGGCGCTGTTCAGTGGTTTCTATTAGGACTTCACCATCTAACTCTGGGTCTGCCCCATAAGCTTCGTTGACTGTATCTGTACCAATTTCAATTAGCTGCCGGCGTATGTGCAGATCATGCACAAGGCGGGCGTAGTCTGCAGCATCAATTATATTTGCAGCGCCTGCGGCCAATTCTGCCAGGTATCTGGCCCCACCAAGGTCTGATAGCGTTTCATCGTTTTCGAATTGGCGGCGTAGCGTTGTTGGGGTAGCCTGACGGCCGGCTTCGACCAGACGCTGCATTGCTGAGAATATGCGCTGATGAGCAGCGTCTGCGAATGAATCAGCGTCAATTATGTCTGCAACTCGATCGAATGCACTGTTGTTCACTAGGAGAGTGCCAAGCAGCGCCATTTCCACTTCCACGTCAGCGGGAAGAGAGCGAGCAGGAGTTATCTCTTCGGGTCCCGAAGGAGAAATTGAGGCTATTTCAAGGACGTCATTCATAGGCCGCACTCTACTTGTAGGGACGTTGGGTGCAATGTCACTTTTTTGTTTAAACGAGTGGAAAACGGGGATTGAATTGTAAAAGCCTTTGATTTTTCTGCAGCAATCGCCATAACTAAGCGAATCTCATCACTTCGGTTTAGTGATTTGCCTTACATCGCGTCTTGTCTGTGGTGTATGGAAATACCTGTTTTGAAAAATCTCACCTCTCCAAGAAGGAGTGCCTACCTGATGCCCGGTCCATTAATGCCTCAGGCGACTGCAGTCTGGTTAATTGATAACACTACGCTGACCTTTGAGCAGGTTGGTGAGTTTTGCAGCTTGCACCCGTTAGAAGTACAGGCACTGGCTGATGGTGATATTGGTCAAGGCATCAAGGGTCGTGATCCGCTTGCTTCCGGCGAGCTTTCGCGAGATTTGATTAAGGCTTGTGAGGAAGATCCGTCTAAAAAATTGATGCTCTCGAAGCTCGATGTTCCGCGTGCCGCGGAACGTACAAAAGGACCACGCTACACTCCTGTAGCAAAGCGTCAGGATAAACCTGATGGCATTGCTTGGATTGTGCGAAATCATTCTGAGCTCGCGGACTCTCAGATAGTGCGCCTTATCGGAACAACCAAAACGACGATAGCGGCGGTTCGAGACCGCACGCATTGGAATAGCGCTAATATCCATGCTCGGCATCCGGTCGACCTGGGGCTCTGCACGTATATGGATCTCTCAACTGCTGTTGAAAAAGCGCGCTCTAAGCTTTCAAGTGAAGACCGGGAATCATTAGAGGCTAAAGATCGTGCGAGAATGGAAGCGTCCTCCGCATCAGAAGAAGACGCAAAGAAAGCTCCATCGATTGAGGATCTTTTCCGGCACTAGTACTTAGCTGATAGACACTTTTTAAAAATTCGCTCCAAAAAAAGTGTTGAATGATACGTTCAGCCTCTGGGATCTAGATGGATTTTTAGATCTCAGCTTGCTGAACTTTCTTCATTAGTTCATGCAGTAGCAGGCAACGGTGTTGCTAATTATTGACCGTTTGCGACTAAGTTTTGATAAACTATCGACTCGATCATAGTTTCAAAGCGAATCATCAGCCATGTCGAAATCTACTAGCCCTTATGACTTTCACCTCGATCGTAATCTTGCCAATTTTGAGCCGCTATCGCCCCTGCAATTCTTAGAGCGTGCAGCTTGGACTTTCCCAAACAAGACTGCTGTTATTCATGGAGCTTTAGAGAGGACCTGGGGAGAAACCCGCGCGCGGTGTCATAAACTGGCAGATGCACTGGTTAAAAGAGGTATTGGGAAAGGCGACACTGTCGCTGTCCTTGCTGCGAATACGCCTGAAATGATGGAATTACATTTTGGAGTTCCACTCACTGGCGCTGTTATTAACACTATCAACACTCGGCTCGATGCAGGAATTATTGGTTTCATTCTTGATCACGGTGAAGCAAGTGCAGTGTTTGTAGATCGTGAGTTTTCAGAAACGATGGCTGAAGCTTTGAAGATAGCTAAAGTCCAGCCGTTCGTTATTGATATCGATGATCCTGAGTTTGAAGGGCCTGGAAGTTGTATCGGGGAGATGAATTTCGAAGCATTTCTAGCGTCCGGTGATGAAAATTATCCGTACCGCGCTCCAGCGGACGAGTGGGACGCAATTTCCCTAAATTATACTTCTGGGACAACTGGGGATCCTAAGGGTGTGGTCTACTCTCATCGCGGCGCTTATTTGGCTTCAATGTGCAATGCGCTGACTTGGTCTATGCCTCAGCAACCTGTCTACCTTTGGACGCTTCCAATGTTCCATTGTAATGGCTGGTGTTTTCCATGGGCGTTAGCCTTGCAAGCAGGTGTAAACGTTTGCTTGCGGCAAGTTCGTGCTGGCGCAATTTTTGATGCTATAGCCAAGCACAAAGTTGACCACATGTGTGGTGCTCCAATTGTTCTGAATTTGATAGCCAATGCCAAACCTTCAGAAAAAAAGACCTTTGATCATGTGGTTAAAGTCATGACAGCCGCAGCTCCTCCGCCGCCATCCACACTTGAGGCGATGGAAAGAGAAGGCTTTGATGTTCTTCACGTTTACGGTCTAACAGAAACCTATGGTCCGAGTGTGGTTTGCGCTTGGCATGATGAGTGGAATGAGCTCGCACCTGCTGATAAGGCCGCTGTGAAGGCGAGGCAGGGGGTTCGTTATGCAGCACTAGATGATTTGAGTGTCCGTGATCCTGAAACAATGGAGGTTGTTCCCGACGATGGCGAAACAATCGCCGAAGTGATGATGCGCGGTAACATCGTCATGAAAGGCTATCTTAAGAATCCTGGCTCGACTGATGCAGCCTTTAAAGGGGGCTGGTTTCATTCCGGCGACCTCGGGGTTATGCATGATGATGGTTATATTGCCCTCAAAGACCGCTCCAAAGACATTATTATCTCTGGTGGAGAAAATATCTCTTCAGTGGAGGTGGAGCAGACACTTTACCGCCATCCCGCTGTATCAGAGGCAGCTGTTGTAGCGCGACCAGATGAACGCTGGGGGGAAACTCCATGCGCCTTTTTAGAGATAAAAGATGGAGCAAATGAACCTTCTGAGGATGAGGTTATTCAATTCTGCCGTGATAATATGGCTAGTTTTAAAGTCCCAAAGCGCGTGGTTTTCGGGCCGCTTCCAAAGACTTCCACTGGAAAGGTGCAAAAGTTTGTTTTGCGAGAGAGAGCAAAAGATCTTTGATCCCGATCTAAACTACACCTTTCGCTTTTAAATCTAGTACTTGCTCGGCACTAAAGCCCAAAAGGTCTTCGAGCACGCTTTTATTTGCATTTCCAAGTGCAGGACCCAAGTTCATGACCTTTCCTGGTGTGCGTGAAAGCCTTGGTATGACGGCAGGAATTGTAACTTGTCCAGCTTCCGGGTCGTTGATCGTTTCTAAATTGCCCCGTGTCTGAAAGTGCGGATCATCGAAGATTTCATTTATTGCGTTGACAGCTCCTATTGGAACTTCATTTTCCACGCAGATTTCTATCACCTGGTCTCTCGCCATTGACCCGGTCCACTTTGAGACGAGGTCTTCTACCGTATCCCTTTCAGCTAATCGCTGGGCTGAGGTTGCATATGTTTCGGATGATGAAAGTTCTGCCTTCCCCATGGCTCGAGCTAAACGTTCAAACATTTTGTCGGAGGTGCAGGCAATAGCAACCCATCTGTCGTCGCCACATTTAAAGTGACCGTGGGGACACGCATTGACTGTGCTTATTCCTTCCCGGCCACGCACAAACCCTGTGGCTGCGTAAGCTGGCGCCAACTCATCGAGAGCACGAAAAACACTTTCATAAAGTGCTAGGTCAATTTCTTGACCCTGGCCTGATCTGTCCCGTTCTTTTAACGCAAGCAGAATTCCAATAGCGCCGTACATACCGGTCATGTAGTCACCGAGTGAGGTCGAACCTGGTGTAACAGGTGGTCCATCAGGCATCCCTGCAAGATGCGTAAGCCCTCCAAAGGCATGAGCGATCCTGGCGAACCCAGGACGGGTTTTATAAGGCCCTGTTTGGCCGTAACCAGAAACGCGCATCAGGATGATTTTTGGATTTATTTTGGACAGCACATCATAGCCTAGACCCCATTTTTCTAAGGTGCCTGGGCGAAAGTTTTCCGTTACGACGTCTGCTTCTGCTACAAGGCGCTTAAATATCTCTGCGCCCTCAGATGTTTTGAGGTTTAGCGTTAAAGAGCGCTTGTTCCGTGCCTCAGTAAGCCAAGCTAAGGTCGAGTCCTCGCGTTGAGATTTTGTTCCGTAACGTCTCCAGGGATCACCAGCTCCAGGCTGTTCAATTTTTATGACATCAGCTCCGAACTCACCCAGAATAGCTGCAGCCATAGGCGCTGCGATAAACGTTGCTATATCAAGAACTCTTGTGCCGGCCATAGGCATTGCGGGCATAGGTGTTTCCATCATTGGGTCCTTGGAAAATAATTTTTACTACTTTGGCAATTTCCAGTGCAGCCCGCAGTATTAGCTGGCGCGGCGCAACAAATTGGTTTTCAACAATAGCCGAATAAGTGACTGCCGTTACTCTTTTAACGCTTCAGGTCCTAACAAAGCTTCTCGGAAACGTGCCATGCCAATAACGCCATTTCTGATAGGCATCTGAACGGGTGGCATATTTGCGGTGATCTCTACTAAGCCAAACACTGGTCCTGGCCCGTTCATTACCAGGTCGCGCAGTTCATCAATTCCAGCATCGTCATTAACTCTACGCACGGTTTGGAAGCCTGATGCGGCTGCAACCCCCGCTAGATCAAGGTTAACGCCAGTATGACTAATCTGTCCCCCTGTTTCACCAAAGCGACCATTGTCTAAGCAGACAACTGACAGATTATCCGGTTTGCGCCATCCGATAGTTGCTAGAGCCCACATGCCCATTGCAAGCTCGGCGTCACCAACTAGTGCAACAACACGCTTGTTTGGTTGAGCGGTAGCGAGACCGAGGGCAGTTGGTGTAGCACTGCCCATCGCTCCAAGAAGATAGAAATTTAGAGGTGTTTCGCCGGCTGTTTCGGCATCCCAAATTGCAGATCCCAATCCAGCAACGATCAGAAGATCGGGGCTGCGTTCTGCGAGGAGACGGTGAACAGCACCGCGGCGCTCAAGTTGGTTTTGCGATCCCGTGGTCATCTTTAGCGCCTCCTAAAATACTTTAGCGCCAGTAGCGCGCTGAGAAATAAGCGTGAACACGGGTAGGTATGAATTAAACGCTAATCTGCCACTTGCCTCAGTGACTGGGATGACGTCAGCAGGAGTTTCTGCCCTGTTCACTACGATATTGGCAGCTTCAAGCATTCGAGGAATCGACTGACCCATAGGTGTTTGCCATCCGTTAAACTCGCCCCATTCACCTCGCATGGTTGCGATAGCAAAAAACGGAGCGCCAGTGGAATGGACTAAGCCAAGCGCATTAATTGCATTGCCAATTCCGCTTGATTGCATCAATACGCAGGAGCGCCGGCCACCTAGCCATGCGCCAACGCACACCCCAACAGACTCAAATTCGTTCACCAATGGAAAACAATCTATTTCCGGGTCCGCTAAGCAACGGTCAATAAGCTTTGCGTGCCCAGCGTCTGGCACATAGACCACTTGTGAAATCTTTAAAGCTTTAATGGAATCATACAGCTGGTCTTTCCAGCCGGCGTCTACAGCTTCGACCATAATTTTTTCCTCTATTCGGCGGGGGTGGTTGCAGGAGTGTTAGTCCGCAACCTACCAACTGGCCTTTCATCTATGAATAGATGACAGACCCCTGACAAAATTCCAAGTCCAATCGATGCAAACCAAATCACATCGTAGCTTCCAAGGTGGTCGAATGCTAACGCTCCCAACCATGCCCCAAGGAAACTTCCTATTTGGTGACTGAAGAAGACAACGCCAAAGAGCATGGTCATGTATTGTGTGCCGAATAGCTGAGCAACCAGGCCCTGTGTCGGAGGAACGGTTGATAGCCAAAGAATTCCTAGTACAGCTGAAAAAATATAGACAGACCATTCAGTTACTGGGAACAGAAGAAATGCGCCAACTAGAGCCGCGCGGCCAAAATAGATAACAGAAAGTACGCCTTTTTTACTTAAGAAGCTTACGATTACGCCTACTCCGAGGCAGGAAACAACATTAAATACGCCAATGATCATGAGGGCAGTTGCCCCAAGCTGCCAGCCAAGGCCTTCTGATTCGAGATAATTGGAGAAGTGAGCTCCAACAAAAGTGACGTGAAATCCACATACGAAGAAACCAATTGTGAGCAAAAGATAGCCTTTATGTCTCAGAGCTTCAGTCAGTGCCGATCCAACCGTTTGGTGGGCAACAGCAGCAGTGGTGGGTTCGCCATCATTGCGCTTACGTCCAATGAAGGGTGCTAGAAGCAGCATGGGTAGAGTTAATACGGCAACTGCTAGGAACGCCGCTGACCATCCTTGTGTTTCAAGTAGTGTCCGCCCAATAGGTGTTAAAATGATCATGCCTGCTGAAGAAGCGGAAGTTATTAAACCAAATGCAATGGTCCGTTTGCTCTCATCGACAAGCCTACCGATTGCCCCTAGCACAATACCCATTCCAGCTGCGGCTTGTGCTGTTCCTATCATCAGGCCTGCTGATAGGAAGAAAACAGTGGGTTCGTTTGCCATGGACATGACCCATAGTCCGGCAATCTGGAGAAGGGCGCCAAAAACTAGAACTCTCGGGGCCCCATAACGATCAGCCAAGCCGCCAAACACTGGGGATAAAGCTCCCCACATCAGATTTTGGGTTGCAATGGCGATTGTAAAATTGCTGCTGGACCAACCGAGGTCCTGAAGCATTGGTGCCTGCCAAAGCGGTGTCATGTTTCTGACACCCATAGAAATAAGCGCTATCACGGCTCCACAAAAAATCATGAAGCCAATCGGTACCCCACCTTTAGAGGATGAAGTTGAGTGGGATGCACGTAACTCTCGTGATTCTTGTTCTGACATTGATCTTGTTCCAGTCCGAGACAAAAAAGGTTACCAACCACACAAAGTTTTAAGTGTTTCCCCCACCCAAAGCAGTGTTTCGGCCGTTTGCTTATAGAAAGGTGCCGCTATTGCTGTAGCCAAAATAATAGCCGCGCCACCAAGAATGCCCCATCGAGGGACATGGATTGCGGACTTCTCGTTTTCGCTTTTAGGCATAGACTGCACCGTGACTAATCCATGGGATGCATGCAGGCAATGGTGAAGCGGATTGTTCTTGTTCTTGCTTGCATCGATTTGTTACGACGTTTTAGCAGGCAAACGCCAGATATTTTAAGGGGAGAATTAAAAGTGGATGTAAAGGGTGAAGCAGCCATTGTGACCGGTGGTGCCTCCGGTTTGGGTCGAGCGACTGCAGAGGCTCTCGTGGCTGCAGGTGCTAGGGTTGCACTAATTGACCGAAATGCAGATCTAGTCGCGGCGACGGCCCAAGAGATAGGTGCTCTTGCAGCACCTGCTGATGTCACCGATCCGGCTTTGGTCACTGCCGCCCTCTCCAAAGCGCGAGAAGCACATGGTGTCGCCAGAATTTGTGTGAATTGTGCTGGCATTGGTGGATCTGTGCGTATCGTTGACCGGCAGGGTGCTCCAATGGACCTAGACCATTTTCGGCAAATTATTGAGGTTAACCTAATCGGTACATTTAATGTTTTGCGCCTTGCTGCTGCGGATATGGCTTCCCTAGAGGCGAAGACTGAGGATGGTCTTAAGGGTGTGGTTGTAAATACTGCAAGTGTCGCGGGTTACGAGGGGCAGGTGGGGCAGGCTGCTTACACTGCCTCAAAAGGCGGTGTGATTGGTTTAACGGTTCAATCTGCCCGCGATCTATCAAGTCATGGTATCCGCGTTTGCACCATTGCTCCTGGCATTATGTTAACTCCACTTTTGATGGGATTGCCGGAGGCGACCCTAGACCTTTTGGGTGATCAAGTGCCATTTCCAAAGCGTACTGGCCATCCTTCAGAATATGGATCGCTGGCCATGGAAATAATTCGCAATGATTATTTAAATGGTGAAGTTATAAGGCTTGATGGGGCAATTAGAATGGCGCCACGATAAGAAAAAATTTCTTTTAATGGCTTCTTAGACAAGAGAAAATTCAACTTTTCTTATAGTGGCCAAGTGGTCTTTCAAGGGGTGCGTCAAGAAGCTCTTGCCTGATGGTATATTAGGCGGGTATGTTGCTAACCTTAAACCAAAAATCCTCAGGGAGGAATTAAATGAAACTTTCGACCAAAATCGGTCTGGTTTCGGCCGCAGCGGCCATCGCGCTAGCCGCGACGTCTGCACAGGCTGACCGAGTCCGTTGGAAGCTCCACAGTGCGTGGGGTTCTTCAGTACCTCATCTTGGAACTTCAGGTGTACGTTTTTCAAAGACCGTCAACGATATGACGGGCGGCGAAATGCAACTCAAATTCTTTGAGCCAGGTGCGCTGATCCCAGCAAACGAAGGCTTTGACGCTACGTCTAAGGGTTCTGTTGAAGCGGCCTGGACAACAGCGGGTTATGACGTTGGTAAGGCTCCGTTCCTTGCATTCTTCACGTCTGTTCCATTTGGCCCAAGCTATGGCGAATATTTTGCATGGAAAGTTTACGGCGGTGGTAACGAAATCCAGCAAAAGTTCTATGCTGATAACGGCATCAAGCAGATGGATTGCTTTGCTATCGGCCCAGAAACTTCTGGCTGGTTCCGCAAGGAAATTAAGGAGCTTGACGAGCTTCGTGGCATGAAAATGCGTTTCTTCGGTCTTGGCGCTCGCGTTATGCAGAAGATCGGAGTGTCAACCCAGCTCCTTGCTGGTGGCGACATCTTCCCAGCTCTTGAAAAGGGCGTTATCGATGCAACCGAATTCTCGATGCCAGCAATGGACATCAAGTACGGCTTCTATCAGATCGCTAAGTACAACTACTTCCCAGGTTGGCACCAGCAAACCTCAGTTAGCCAAATTCTTATCAACATGGATAAGTGGAATGGTCTAACTGATGCTCAGCGTCGTATTCTCGAGGTTGCTTGTGGTGAAAGCATCCACAACACCTATGCAGAGACCGAAGCTGTCAACCCAGGCGCAATGGTAGAAATGGGCACCAAGTATGGTGTTAAGACCATGCGTTGGAGAGATGACCAGCTCGCAGTATTCGAGCAGGCTTGGCTTGATGTCTTGAATGAGGACTCTGCTAAGGATGCCAAATTCAAGGAAACTGCTGATAGCTATCTTGCCTTCCGTAAATCCTACGCCAAGTGGGGTGCGGCTCAGGCTATGAACGCAACCTATCTCAAGTAAGGTTGCCTTGTGGCGCTCCTTATAGAGGAGTGCCACATTTGCATTCAGGGGCGCCAAAGATAATCAATCTTGGCGTCCCGTTTGCAAATACACGGTTAGTTACATTCAAATTTTGTATAAAAGGTTATTGTCGATGGAAGCTATAGCATCGGGCATTCGCCGCAATCCTGGCCTAACGTTTCTTCTAGTAGTGTTAGCGATCGTTGGTATCGCGTACGCCTACATTTTGAATATGTCGCCAGGTGGCCAGAAGGACCTCTTGTATTTCGTGCAAGACTACCTTCCGATTTTCATGTTCTTTTCATTGGCGGCCTTATTATTCACGGGCTTCCCAGTTGCATTTATCTTAGGCGGATTATCATTCGTCTATGGAATTCTGGGTTACTTGCTCGGTATGTTTTCGCTGATTGAGTTTTTCAATTTTATGCCTCGAATCTGGTTTAACGGGGCTGAAAACTTAGTTCTTGTGTCTATTCCTGCATTCGTCTTCATGGGCGTTATGATGGAGCGATCTGGCGTCGCCAACGATCTTCTCTACTGCGTTCAGGTGCTATTGAAGAAGGTGCCTGGTAGCTTAGCGCTCGCCGTTGTTGTTATGGGTACAGTGCTTGCAGCCATGACTGGAATTATCGGCGCGTCTGTGACGATGATGACCGCATTGGCGCTCCCCACTATGATACGTCAGGGATACAGCCACTCGCTAGCAACGGGCTGTATCGCAGCCTCTGGAACCCTAGGTATCCTTATACCTCCATCGATCATGCTTATTATTATGGCGGATTTGATGGCAGTTTCTGTCGGCAACATGTTCATGGCAGCGATTTTACCAGGATTGATGCTTGCTGGCTTTTATCTGCTTTTTGTGACCCTCTTTGCTACTTTTAATCCGAAGCAGGCTCCTCCATTACCCCCTGAACTTCTTCATGTTCCTCTGAGCCAATATCCACGGATGATTTTTAAGAGCTTTTTGCCGCCAGTGGCTCTTATTTTCATGATTAAAGGTTCAATTTTATTTGGAATTGCTACGCCGTCTGAAGCTGGTGCTGTTGGCGCTTTTGGTACTCTTATACTCGCCATATTTAATCGCAGGCTAACCTTCGAATTGCTGCAAGGTGTTTGTCATACATCTGCTCGCACAATTGCGATGATCTTCTTCATTATCGTAGCGGCCACCTGCTTTGCTTATGTGTATCGTTCACTTGGTGGCGATGACATCGTTGAGCATCTCATTACGTCAGCTGGCTTGAATTCATGGCAGCTTCTGTTCTTGCTAATGGGCATCACATTTATGCTGGGCTTCTTCCTTGATTGGATTGAGATTACATTAATCGTCTTGCCTGTTTTTGCCCCTCTAGTGGCGGGTCTTGATTTTGGTGATCATGTTGCAGCGAAGGATGTGACCTTCTGGTTCCTTATCCTGATGGCAATCAATTTGCAGACGTCATTCCTGACACCACCTTTTGGCTTTGCACTTTTCTACATGAAAGGTATTGCGCCCAAGGAAGTGCGTATTCAGTCGATCTACAAGGGTATTATTCCATTTGTGCTGCTTCAGCTCGGTGGTTTAGCCTTAGTTATCTGGCAACCAAATGTCTCGCTCTGGCTGATGAAATCAGTCTACGACTACTGATTGGCGGAAGGAAATAGATATGAATCAAGCAGCATCCTCTGCAGATCAGCAGCCACTTCTTCATCTAACTGATGCGCAAATGCCTTCAGGGCTGCGTCTTGCTATGAGAATTAGGAAGTTCGTAGATTTTGTTGGCCGATTTGGCTCATGGTTTGCGATGCCGTTGATCTTGATCACGGCATTCGACCTGACCATCAGAAAATTAGGTGGCATCCAAATTTATCTTGTTGAGAATGTAAGCGGTTACTTTGGATCAACATTACTTCAAGAGCTTGAATGGCATTCGCACACGGTTTTGTTCGTTTTGGTGTTGGCCTATGGGTTCATCTGGAACACGCATGTTCGTGTTGATCTTGTGCGGGAAAACCTAGCATTTAGGAAGAAGCTTTGGATCGAGTTCCTCGGCATTACCGTATTCCTATTGCCATTCTGTGCCATCATTACGTACTTCTCGGCCGTTTATGTCGTTGACTCATGGTCGACGAACAGAGATGCGGCCTGTGCATGGTACGAGTGTGGAGAGGTGTCAGCTTCGCTCGTGGGCCTTTCCCATCGCTGGGTCATCAAGAGTGTAATGGTGTTTGGCTTCGTGACGGTATTCTTAGCCGGCATCGGCGTTTGGCTTGAAATGTTCTATGCGCTCTTCAAGCCACAGCACTGGCGTTTCCCTTTATCTACGCAAGAATGGCCTGAAGAAGCCGGTGATATGATCGAAGGCAAAGAAAGGCTGGATCTCGATAAGGTTGACGACCAACTCGAGCTGCGTTCTCGGCGCATCAAAGAAACAGGTACGTTTTGACGGCTAGAATAGGCATTGTTTGCCACTAAATTAGAGAGGGCGGCGGTCAATACTGACCACCGCCCTCTCTGCGTTTGGTGTGGATCACAAAATTAGGAGTGTTTGACCCTTGCTGGACTGGGAAAGTCTTTTTAAGCGCTACGTTTGGGATAACAACACAACCCCCTATTTTACGCCGGTAGCCAAGCTCAACCGCTATCAAGCTGACCATGAAATTTTTGCGTTTTGCATGTTTGTGGGAATTATCTTCGCTGTCGTCGCTCTTGCTGCGTTAACGGACGTATCGATGATTGGGCGATCTCCCATTGCGGGTCTGTATGCTTTTACTGTCGTGTCGGCTGCAATCGTCTTCAACTATACCAAGGTCGTATGGGCTGTTCTTTGGTTGGCTTTAGCGCCTCTTGCCGGGTTAGCGTTTGTGCTTTTTTACGGCTTTGATGGTGGTCGAGTGCGTGTAGACAGCATAATAGTTGCTGGATTATTTATCTTAACATTAATGTATATGCCTCGTCTTATAAGCATTGCGCGTGCTTATCCAGACATACCTGAACCTGAAACACTTCCGCCGCGTCGACGTCGTCTTTTTAAGTAAAAAGTATGTCCGAAAGTCCTAGAAAAATTCCAAGAGCAATGGGCTTTAGCCGACATCTGACAGCGTTTGTCGTGGTCTCAGTACTAGGGTTTTTATTCACCGTGGTTTTAGGTTTTGCATGGCCAATATTTTGGCCATTAGCCGTGTGGTCAATTTTTTTAGCTGTGCATTTTTTCTTTGCTAGTACTGCCGATGTGCGTGAAGATTGGGTGAATAGTCGGGCAGAGGAATTGCGATACAAATCATATGATTTTGATCACATACGAGATATTAGAAAACGAATTGAACAAAAAGATCCAAGCATCACGCACCACGCAGAACGGAACGATTAATCTCTGCTAATATTTGACGCTCGTTTAGATGACGTGGGCACGAATGACTTTAGCTTTTAAGCGCATAATAAGTTGTGTTTACGGAGGGATGCTCTTTGCCACCTAACCCAGATCTGAAAATAGGGCCTGCTTTCAGCAACAGTCTCATCTCGGAAGCCAATAGGTACTTTAGCCTCTGTACCACTCGCCATTCCGGACAAAACCTGCAAGGCCAAAGCGTCGGCGTGCCTCTACTGTGACCCCATTGGCATCGGTAAGGGGGAACGCGCCTTCATCCACCCTCAGTAATGTCACATCGCCAGCATTTCCAAGAGATATACTGCCAAGCTCTGGTCGCCCTATAGCTTCTGCAGGACCTGTTGTTGATGCTCTGATAATGTCGGGAATATCCATTCCTAGATGGAGAAACTTTGAGAGGGTAACTAATTGGTCGAATGCGGGCCCTTCAGCAGACATCATATGAACGTCGGACGAAATACTGTGAGGAGGCAAGCCGGCATCAAGCATTTCTCCGGCTACATCCCAGCAAAATGACCCCTTGCCGTGGCCGATATCAAAAATGATCCCTCTTTCACGCGCCTCTAGAATTTCATCACGGACCTCTCCATTGGCGCGAGTAGGCGCAGCAGGGAATGGTCGATAACAATGAGTTAAAACATCTCCTGGCCTCATTCGCGATAACACTTCAGTGCGTGATGGCGGGGGATTGTCGAGATGTGCCATTACAGGCAGACCCAGTGCGTCTGCTGCTTCAATAGCGATATCTAACGGCGCTGCTCCAATGCCATCCGATGCCACAAGACCTACTCGCACCTTTACGCCTACAATTACATCACTGTGTTCTTTGGCTACCCGGACGACTTCATTTGGGTTCAGAAGCCGTATATCACCAGATTCCCCAACCATCACGGCAGGACTAAAAGCAAAAATCCCAGCAAAGCTAGCATTGATGTAAGCTAGAACGCGTGACTTAGCCGGTTCGACTATGTGACTGCGAAAACCGTGAAAATTTGCAGGGCCCGCACTACCTGCATCTACAAGGGTCGTGCATCCGGTTTTTGACATATACGTGTCTGGGTCTACTCCAAGAGACGTTCCACCCCAATAAATATGGGTGTGAAGGTCTATCAGACCAGGCGTAACGAGCAGGCCTTCAGCATGAATTACTTCACTCGCACTGCCATCGGCATCACTTCCAATTGCGGCAACCTTACCTGCTTTAAAGGCAATATCGGTAGTTTGGTCGAGACCATTTGCAGGGTCGATTACTCGACCACCTCGAATCACAAGATCAAAAGTCATCAATTGGGCTTCCTATTCCTTGCGGTGGACAGCTTGGTGGCTGAAGATGTCTTAAAGTAAGAAACTTTTTTGTACCTTCAAAGAGGTCTTTGAGGCAGATGATACCTATTATTGGTTATGCGGATAAATTAACAGTCGCTCCAGGTGAGGTTATTTCGTTCAAGATCTCAAGTGCTAGAGATCAAGACTATCGCGCAAGTATTGTTCGATTGATTTCTGGTGACCCAAACCCGCTGAGCCCCGGGATCCAATTCGCAAATATTCCGTCAGATGTGGATGGGGCATATCCATCTCGCCTCCAAAGAGTAAAGCTTGGCTCCTATGCAAAAGTTGAAAGTGGTGGGGCGCTTAAAGATCTAAAGTCATTCACACTATCAGCTCTGATATGGCCAACAACACCAGACAAACCAGAACAAGGTGTCATGGCCAGAATGGGTGCTCGTGGCGGTTTTGCTCTGGTCATTGGGCCAGACGGTGCTGAAGCAAGATTGGTGCATGCGGATGGTGCGGAAACCAGAGTAAATGTAGGCAAGCACTTAAGAGAACGACGTTGGGCGTGTGTCTGGTGCTCCTACGATAGTGAAGCAGCAGTGTTAACTGTCGGCCAGTTTCAAATACATCCAGAATATGAAGTAGATTCTGACGGTGTGGCCCAGGTCACGGCCAGTTCGCCAGGGAGCGATGGTAATGCAGATCTTCTGATCGCTTCTTTGGATGCTGAAGGGCCCAAAACTTGTTTTAATGGGAAAATTGAGCGGCCCACCATTCAAAAAACTGCTCTCTTTGCAGAGCCGACTTGCAGTGTCTCACTAGAGCAATTCAACACAGATATTCTTGCATCTTGGGATTTTAGCCAAAATATCTCAGGCCTCGAAATTGTGGATATAGGTAAGCTTGGCCTGCATGGTCGTATCATCAATCTTCCTGCGCGCGGAATGAAGGGTTCCAAGTGGTCAGGTGAGGAGATGAATTGGCAACAACGGCCGCAAGAATATGGCGCCATTCATTTCCATGATGACGATATAGATGATTGTAAATGGGAAACTGATTTTGAATTCAGAATACCCGACGGTATCAAGAGTGGGGTCTACGCAGCACGTCTTTGTTTGGGGGCGGATGAAGACTTTATTCCATTTTTTGTGCGTCCGCGGAGGGGAGAACGACAGGCGGATTTTTGCCTGGTAATACCCACATTTACATATGTGATCTATGCCAACCATGCACGGGGCAACACGACTGAAGGTTATCTCGCTAAAGCAAATTCGTGGGCTGCACGACCTTGGACGCCAGACAAATACCCTGATTTTGGGCTTTCCACTTACAACTTTCACAATGATGGAAGTGGTATTTGTCACACAACTCGGTTGCGCCCGATCTTAAATATGCGACCTGGTTATATTTCAATTGCAAACAGTTTTGCCGCTTCTGGTCTTCGCCATCTGCCAGCCGATTTGCACATTGTGCAGTGGCTAGAGTCTAAGGGGATCGATTATGACATTTTGACGGATGAAGACCTTGATAAGGAGGGGGCATCCGCCCTTGAGGGTTACAAGGCCGTCGCTACAGCGTCTCATCCTGAATACCATACGCAGGAGAGTCGCCAAGCCTTTTTTGATTATGCGCATAGGCTGGGTGGTCGGTTGCTTTACCTTGGAGGAAACGGGTTTTATTGGCGAATTGCACGCCACAAGCAGATAGATGGAGTTTATGAAATTCGCCGAGCAGAAGGAGGTATTAGGGCTTGGGCTTCAGATCCTGGGGAATACTGGAACGCCTTTGATGGATCATATGGTGGTCTTTGGCGGAGAAGCGGGAAACCACCTCAGTCGTTAGTAGGTTTAGGGTTTACCAGTCAGGGACTTTTTCAAGGCAGCTATTACCGACGGAAGCCCGCGTCTTATGACAAAAAATTTGCTTGGATCTTTGAAGGCATCGATGATGAATTCATAGGTGATTTTGGGTTCTCTGGCGGAGGAGCTGCCGGTTACGAACTTGACCGTGCTGATTTTATGTTAGGCACTCCACCGAATGCAGTCGTATTAGCGTCTTCTGAAGCTCACCAAGCGCACTTTGTGCTTGTTCATGAGGAACAGCTCACACACGTTGATACTGTCCCTAGATCAGCGCAGCCCCCCGGAGGTCGACCAGAAGATTTAATCCGAGCCGATATAATTTACTTCGATACCCCAGAAGGTGGGGGAGTATTCTCTGCAGGGTCTATAACGTTTACTGGCAGTCTCCCTTGGAATGGTGGGGGCAATAACGTCAGCCGAATGGTCGAAAACGTAATTCGAAACTTCTTAAAGAGTGAAGATTTAGAAGAATGATCTTCACTCAAAAATAATGGCCGGACCATCTTGGTTCCTAGTAGGGTGAGTGTTCAATATTTCGGCCACACGATCGGCAAGCCCCAAGAATGCTAAGGCTTCGGCAGACTCTGGTTTTGCCACAACGATTGGAGCACCGGCATCACCTTGCTCGCGAATTCCAAGGGTCAAAGGAATCTCTGCCAGGCAAGGAACACCTAAAGCTTCCGCTTCGGCCTTGGCGCCACCATGACCGAATGGATGTGCAGTATGACCACAACTTGGGCAGACATAGACGCTCATGTTTTCAACGACACCCAAGACTGGAACATTTACTTTTTCAAACATAGAAACGCCGCGTCGGGCGTCGAGCAGAGCTATGTCCTGCGGAGTTGATACAATTATGGCGCCGGCAAGCGGTACACGCTGAGCAACTGTTAATTGAGCATCACCTGTTCCAGGAGGCATATCCAAGACAAGTACATCGATTGGTTCCTCAGGACTTGCCCAGGCAACGTCATGCAACATCTGTTGCAGAGCACTCATCACCATTGGCCCGCGCCAGATCATAGGTGTACGTTCCTCAACAAGCAGGCCGATCGACATAAATTTCACGCCGTGAGCCTTGAGTGGAATGAGTTGCTTTCCATCCGGACTATCTGGTCGTTCGGTTCGTCCAAGCATCCGAGGCATTGAGGGGCCGTAGATATCAGCATCTAGAAGTCCAACATTCAGGCCTTGGCGAGCCATTGCCGTGGCTAGATTAGCTGCAACGGTTGATTTTCCTACTCCGCCCTTTCCGGAAGCAACAGCAATAATTGCACCCACTCCAGGAATAGCGCCGCCATCAGAGCCTGCTTGTGGTCCGTTACTATTCGGTGTCGAAGTGGCAGCTGTTTTTGGCTTTGACTCTGCAGTCATTACGACGGTGGCAGATAAAACGCCCGGTATGGCGCTGATACAAGTTTCTGCTTCCTTTCGAACGGGCTCCATTGATGCTGCGGTTTTGGGGTCAATTTCAAGAGTTGCTTGGACAGAGCCATTTTTTATTGCAATCCCGCCTAGAAAACCTGCAGAGACAATGTCTTGATCCCCAAATTTTACGTTGCCTAATGCTCGCCTAACTGCTGCCTCTGTCACTTCTGTCATAATCTCTTTCCTAGGAAATGCTTGATACAATGCCTTTGCATCTACATATGGGATAAATGTGCTCCGGGTCTACCGGTTAGCGCTGCAGTAGTATATTTACATTCTGCACGTTAAAAGCGCACGCAAAGTTATTTAGAGTAATTCGAAAGGCGGCGGAATGCCCTGGCAAAATCAAGGTGGACCCTGGGGTGGGGGATCCAACAACGGTGGTTCTAATAATGGTGGTGGAGGCCCTTGGGGCAGCGGTGGAGGCCGCGGTCCATCTGGCGGTGGTGGCAGAGGCCCACAACCACCTGACTTCGATGAGATGATCCGTAAGAGCCAAGAAAAGCTTAAGCGACTTGCTCCTAAAGGGGGCGATAAGGCGATGCTGGCATTGCTGGTCCTGATTGGCCTTGGATTATGGTTATTCAGCGGCGTCTACCGAGTTGAGGCTGATGAGCAAGGTGCCGTGACCCGATTTGGTAAATTTGTGCGACTTGAAACTCCCGGACTGCACTTTCATCTGCCATACCCTATTGAAGCTGTTCAAACACCGAAGGTGACCCGAGTAAATAAAATTGAATTAGGCGGCCCTAATCGCGGTGAAGATCAAGCAAGTATGCTGACGGGCGATAGTAAAATTGTTGAGGTCGATTATGTTGTGTTCTGGAGAATTGCTAATGCTGGCGATTATCTCTTCCAAATTCGCAACCCAGAACAAACCATAGCGGCCGCTGCGGAATCAGTTATGCGAGAGATAATCGGTCAAAATTCAATCGACTATGCGCTAACAGACGGACGTGAAGCGGTTGCTGCTGACGGCTTAGTCAACCTCCAAACGCTACTTGATGAATACAAAGCGGGCGTAACTATCACCAATATGCAAGTCTTGCGGGTCGACCCGCCTGGACAAGTTATTGACGCATTCCGCGATGTCCAGCGCGCTGTCGCAGACAAAGATCGCTTTCAAAAGCAAGCAGAAGCTTATCAACGCGATGTCGTTCCTAGGGCTAGAGGTGAAGCTGCAAAACTCATTGAAGAGGCGGAAGCTTACAAACGCGAAGTAACAGCAAGAGCTACTGGTGACGCGAACCGATTTATGAACGTCTATAACTCTTACAAAGTGGCTAAGGATGTTACGCAACGTCGTATTTATCTTGAAACGATGGAAGAAGTGTTACGTAACGCAAACAAAGTGATCGTTGATGGTGATGGTAAAGGCGGTGGCTCTGGAGTTGTCCCTTATCTGCCGTTGCCAGAAATACAAAAACGGCGGACAGCTTCTGAAAAGACAACCGGAGGGCAGAACTAATGCGTAAACTTGCATCTGGTATTGGCGTATTAGCTTTATTAGCCATTGCCGTCGTTGGTGTTTCCATGTCCGCTTTTACGGTACACCAGACACAGCAGGCGATTGTTTTCCAGTTTGGTGATCCTCGAGAGGTAATTACTGATCCAGGTCTGCACTGGAAGCTACCCTGGCAATCCGTCCGATATGTAGAAGGTCGTGTTCTAAACCTGGATCCTGCAGCAGAGGAAATCGTCGATAAAGACAAGAACCGGCTAGTTGTAGACGTTATCTCTCGTTTTGTTATTCAGGATCCTCTTCTCTTCGTTCAATCCTTTGGATCAGAATCTAATGCAGAGCCTCGCTTAGCCCAGTTGGTTAGTAAAGCCATGCGGGATGTTTTCGCTGTTGAGACATTGAAGTCAGTACTTTCTGACCAACGCTCAGCGATAATGCTTCGGATCAGGACAGTGGCAAATAAGGAGTCCACACGTTTTGGGATCAGCTTTGTTGACCTGCGGGTGCGTAGGGCAGATCTGCCTAAAGTGAACGCAGAGGCAATTTATCAAAGTATGCAGACTGAACGTGAGAGGGATGCGCGTGAACTTCGTGCAGAAGGGCAAGAAGCAGCAATTACCATCCGTGCTGCTGCCGATCGTGAGCGCGTAGAGCTTGTCGCTAAAGCACAGCAACGTTCACAAGAACTGAAGGGTGAAGGAGATGGTGAGGCGATCCGCATATATGCAGACGCTTTCGGACAAGATCCTGAATTCTTCGCATTCTATCGATCTATGGAAGCATACCGAAATGCTCTGGGAAGTGATGGTACAACGTTCGTTCTATCGCCAGATAGCGATTTCTTCCGCTTCTTTGAAAATCAAAGTGGGTCCCCCAAGCGCTAAGGACGGGGGCCGGCAATGGTTGATTTTGTGACGGCTTTGGGATTAGCCCTAGTGCTTGAGGGTATGTTGTACGGGCTATTCCCAAATGCAATGCGCAAGATGATGGAGCGCGTCCTTGATGAGCCGGCAGAGGCATTGCGCTACAGGGCCTTACTGATAGCATGCATAGGCCTTACCATAATTTGGTTCGCTCGGGTCTGAGAAGTTTATGCAATGGCGGTTCTTATTAGACCTCGCCATGTCTGTTCGGAATTTTTTGCTTAACCGACTTCTGCGAAAGGAAAAAACCTTGCGCTGTCTGATAGCTAATCTTTTCGCTGCCGTTGTGGTTATTGGGTTTGTGTTTGGAACTAATCCGGTTGCTGCGCGTCAACCTGGAGAGAGTTTTGCCGATCTCGCTGAAAAATCTTTGCCAGCGGTAGTAAACATTTCTACAACCCAGAATAGAACTGTCGGTGATCGCCCCGATGTTCCCCCAGGCACCCCCTTTGAGGATTTTTTTAAAGAGTTTTTAGAGCGCAACCCAAACGGCTCTCCGCCCCGTCAAGCAAGTTCACTTGGTTCTGGGTTCGTAATTGATCCCTCAGGTATTGTAGTGACGAATAATCATGTCATTGCAGGCGCTGATGAGATCGTTATCAGATTTCAAGATGATCTTGAATTGCCCGCAAAGGTGCTCGGCCGTGACCCAAAGACAGATCTAGCTGTTTTAAAAGTAGAAAGTGAAACGCCCCTAGCTTTTTTAAAAATTGGCGACAGTAGGAAAATACGTGTCGGCGATTGGGTGATTGCTATTGGAAATCCATTTGGTCTGGGTGGATCGGTTTCGGCAGGAATCATTTCCGCTCGCCAAAGAGATATTCGTTCAGGTCCGTATGACGATTACCTTCAAACAGATGCTGCCATAAACAAGGGTAACTCTGGGGGGCCCATGCTTAATATGGATGGGGAGGTAATCGGTGTTAATTCTGCAATATATTCCCCGACTGGTGGGTCAGTAGGTATTGGCTTTGCAGTGCCTACATCGCTGGCTGCCCCAATTATTGATCAACTCCAGCGTTTTGGTGAAACCCGGAGAGGGTGGCTTGGAGTACATATCCAAACCGTCACAGATGAAATTGCGAAAACGTTGGGCCTTGATAAAGCGCGCGGGGCATTAGTTGCTTCAGTAGCGAAAGATGGCCCAGCGATGCTGGGGGGTATTAAAGAGCAGGACATAATTCTTAAATTCAATGGTATCGATATCGATAAAGTTAGACGTTTGCCCCGAATTGTGGCGGAGACAAAAATTGGCTCTGAGGTTCCAGTTGTTGTCTGGCGAGATAAAGCAGAGGAAGTAGTCCGTATAACAGTCGCAAGACTTGATGAAACATTAGCGAAAGAAGCTGCTGAAGAGGCAGACCCCTCACTGAAAATTCCTAATGTTGGACTGAGGATTGCTCCTCTTAATGATGAAGCACGTGCAGAAAACGGCATTGAAGAAGATATCAAAGGAGCTTTGATTGTAGCTGTTCAGGAGGAAGGCCCAGCAGCGCAAGAAAATATTCGTCCTGGTGACGTAATCATTGAGGTAAATCAGGATCCAGTTTCTAGTCCTCTTGATGTCCGAGAGAAGGTGGCCGAGGCGATTGCTAGTAAGCGTAAGTCCGTGTTGTTGCTTATAAACCGAAAAGGAACCCTTCGCTTTGTTGCCGTCAAGCCAACTCGTGAGTAATCAAATCCCTCATGCTTTTTAGATAATGGAGGCTGCTGATAAATTGCTATCAGCACCCCCTTTCCAACCGTAGGATTCTGGTTTAGGTGCTTCGAGTAACCAATCAAAGAGGCGCACAAGTTTCTTTTCTGATTGGTGGGGCTGATTTTGCTGTGCATCCGAAGATTAGCTGTAGCTTAAAATGTATTTGGAAGAATTTTTATGAACGTCCTTGAGACAGAGGCAGCAAGACGGCGCACATTTGCCATCATTGCACACCCTGATGCAGGTAAGACTACCTTAACTGAAAAGCTCCTCTTGTTTGGTGGTGCTATTCAAATGGCTGGTGCCGTTAAGGCTCGAGGTGAGCAACGTCGAGCACGTTCAGATTGGCTGAAAGTTGAAAGGGAAAGAGGCATTTCTGTTGCCTCATCTGTTATGTCCTTCGAGTACGATGCAAAGGCATTCAATTTACTCGATACTCCAGGTCACGAAGACTTTTCCGAGGATACGTACCGCACACTCACAGCTGTTGATAGCGCTATCATGGTACTCGACGCTGCTAAGGGTATTGAGCCGCAAACTTTAAAGCTATTTGAAGTTTGTCGTCTCCGTGACATTCCCATTGTCACGTTCGTTAATAAGATGGATAGGGAGGCATTGGAACCTTTCGAGCTTATTGATCAAATTCAAGAACAATTGGCTCTCGATGTAGCTCCAATGTCCTGGCCGATTGGGTCTGGTAGGGATTTTAAGGGCTGTTACGATCTTGACCGCGACAGGCTAATCCTTCTTGAAAGGTCACGGGAAGGTATCCCAGAGGAAGGCGCCCGCGTAGACGGCCTT